>Ga0114129_10002017_pt1 | contig 27842 bp, 26 predicted proteins | sample RhiMetdeltSRZDD1_FD_80071 | JGI IMG/M metagenome (GOLD analysis project Ga0114129, IMG submission 80071) | Populus rhizosphere microbial communities from Tennessee, USA - Rhizosphere MetaG P. deltoides SRZDD1 (version 2) (version 2) | ecosystem: Host-associated > Plants > Roots > Rhizosphere >... | reverse complement strand
GCGCCCGGCGCACGGCGGCGGCGGAGCGCAGACCGGCGTGCCCGGGGTCGAGGCGATCATCGCGGTCGCTTCCGGCAAGGGCGGGGTCGGCAAATCGACCACCGCCGTGAACCTCGCGCTTGGCCTTGCGGCGCTTGGACTGCGGGTCGGTATCCTGGACGCCGATATCTATGGTCCGTCGCTGCCGAAGCTGCTTGCCATCAAGGAACGGCCGCAGACGCTCGGCGGCACCCGCCTGAAGCCGATCACCCGCTACGGGCTCACCGTCATGTCGATCGGCTTCCTCATCGACGAGGAGACGCCGATGATCTGGCGCGGGCCGATGGTGATCTCGGCCCTCACCCAGATGCTGCGCGAGGTCGAGTGGGGCACGCTCGATGTCATGGTGGTGGACATGCCGCCCGGCACCGGCGATGCCCAGCTCACCATGGCCCAGCAGGTTCCGCTCAAGGGCGCGGTTATCGTTTCCACGCCCCAGGACCTCGCGCTGATCGACGCCCGTCGCGGCATTTCCATGTTCAAGCGCGTCAACGTGCCGGTGCTCGGCGTGGTCGAGAACATGAGCTACTTTCTCTGCCCGCAATGCGGCACGCGCTCCGACATTTTCAGCCACGGCGGTGCGCGCCACGAAGCCGAGAGGTTGGGCGTACCCTTCCTCGGCGAGGTGCCGCTGCACATGACGATCCGAGAAAAATCCGATGCCGGGCTTCCGGTGGTCGCGACCGAGCCTGACGGTCCGCTTGCAAAAATCTATCGTGACATCGCCGTCAAGGTGCGCGATCAGCTCAAGGGCGGAGCCGGTCGCGCCGCGCCGAAGATCGTGATCGAGGCTTGACGCGGCAAAGCCGGGCAGGGGACGGGCAAAGCGCGAGGGCGCCGCTCCATTCGGCGTCAGTCGCTGCGCCTGCCCACCCGGCGACGATCATTCAATCCTCGGCCCACATTCGCAGCAGGTTGGCGAACGATTTCGACATGAGATCGAATTCGGCCGATTTCCCTTCGCGCGCGAACAGCCGCCGGCGCGCCGTGTCGAGATCGAAGAGGAGCTCGCGGCGCGCGGGATCGCGCACGAAGCTTCGCGCCCACCCGACCGCGGCGAGCCTTGCGCCGCGTGTGACATCAGCGACGCGGTGGAGCGAGATGGCCGGATAGGCGACGAGGGCGCCGGCCTCAAGCTTGAAGGGCTCCTCGCCCGATGCGCTTTCGATGATCAGTTCGCCGCCGTCATAGCCCGTCGGATCGGACAGGAACAGCGTGAACGCGACGTCGACGCGCATCCCCTCCATCAACGCGTCGTCGACGTGGCTGCCGTAATGCATGCCGGCCTCATAGCGGGAAAACAGCAGGGTCGAGAGCGCCTTTGGCCTTGCCGCCAAGCGGAACAGCTCGTTGCCGAGAATGCGTTCGGCCACAAGCTTGCGCACGGTTTCGAGCGAGCGGTCGGACCCGAGCGCCTGCCGATTATTCTTCACGGTGCGCGCCGCAAAGCCCGCGGTTGCCTTCCCGTCAACGAACCGAGCGCGCTCGAGCGCGGCACGCACGGCCTCGCTCTCCTCGGCCGAGAGGACATTGGCAATCGCGATCCGCATCGGGGTCTCCTCGGCTTCCCCGCCATGATTCCGATTGAGGATCGAACACGCAATGGCGGTCTCGCGGCAAGCCCTGCCCGCCAGCCCTGCCTGCAAACCCTAGTCGCGGCGAGCCTTGGGGGTTTTCTAGAATGATGAGAAACTAAGACGTGACTGGACGGATTCAGGCCACGACCGTATGTATCCGCGCGCGATGTGCCTCTCCCATGGTGGGCCGCGCGTGACCGGACATATGGCGATCGAGCGGGGCGACCGCACCCTTCGTCGTCGGGATTTGTGATGAGAGCAAAAACCAAGATTTGGCTTGGTGTCGGAGCCTTCATGCTTGTGGGGACCGGTGCGACGAGCGCGGTTCCTCCGCTCGTTGCCGAAGCCACGTCCGGCGCAAATGGGCTGCCCACCTTACCGCCCGACTTCAGCACCCCGCCGACAGCATCGCGCGGGGTGGTCATTGCGGAACATGCCGGCCACGGCCAGGACGCGGGCGAGGGGGGTGAATCGCAAGGTCTCGCCAATCTGCCTCCCGAACTGGCTTTCGCCGTCAGGATCACGCTGCTGCGCGGTCACCTCCTGATCGGAGATGAACTGGTCAGGCAGCAGCAATGGAACGCCGCGCTGCCGCACTTCCTGCATCCGACCGAGGAAATTTACGGCGATATCAAGGATCAACTCGGCGAATACCGGGTCCCGCCGTTCGATGTTGCGCTCAAGGCGCTCTCGGACGTCGTCAAGGCCAAGAAGGGGGGCGCCGATTACGCCAAGGCGCTCAAAGCCGTGAGTGATGCGCTCGCGAGCGCCGATGCCGCCATGAAAGCAAAGCAGGCCAATTGGCTTGGCTTTGTGGTCGAGGCGGCGGTAGAGGCGCTCAAGGCCGCGACCGGCGAATACCAGCAGGCCGTGGTGGGCGGCAGAATCGCCAAGCCGGTCGAATACCAGGACGCGCGCGGCTTCATCCTGCAGGCGGACCGCATGATTGAGAGCGTCGCACCCGATTTGCAGAAGAAGGATCCTGCGGCCCTCGATCAGGTGCGCGCCGGACTGGTGGAGCTGAAGAAGGCCTTTCCGTCCGCCATGCCGCCGCGGACGCCGGTCAAGGATTATGGCGGCGTGCTCGCCGACGTATCGCGCATCGAGCTCGCCGCCGGCAAGCTGATGTGACGGCCATGCCGGCGCGGCTAACAATGCGGCTGCTCGCCGCGGCGTTTTTCGCTGGCGGTGCGATCGGTGCGGGGGCGGCCCTCTTCATACGGCCGCCGATGCTGCACGCGGCGCCGGCCGCTCATCCTCCGGACGATCTCACGGCGCTCAAGGCCTCGTTCCGCCGGCCCGCGCAGGTGCCGTTTCCCGCCGACAACTCATTCTCGGAGCGAAAGCGCGCGCTCGGCGAAGCGTTGTTTCACGACAAACGGCTGTCCGTCGACGGCAGCCTGGCCTGTGCAAGTTGCCATGAGCGCGGCAAGGGCCTTGCGGACGGCAAGGTCGAAGGCCGCGGCGTCCCCGGCCGTCCGCTCAAGCGTCATACCCCCACCCTGTGGAATCTCGCCTGGTCTTCTCCGGTGTTTTGGGATGGGCGCGCCCGCAGCCTCGAGGAGCAGGTCGCCGGGCCGATCGAATCGCCCGACGAAATGGCGCAGCCAATGGCCGCGCTGGTCGCGCGCCTTGCCGCCGACCCCGTCACCGTGCGGGCGTTCGCGGATGCCTTTCCCGAGGCGCCGCGGGTCGATGCATCCAATCTCGCCAAGGCGATCGCGACCTATGAGCGGACCTTCGTGTCGCCCGACACGCGTTTCGACCGCTGGATCGCCGGCGACGAGCGGGCATTGACCGAAAACGAAATTGCCGGATTCAAACTCTTTATCGGCAAGGCGCGCTGCGTGAACTGCCACAGCGGCTTTGCCTTCACCGACTATGCGTTCCACGATATCGGGTTGCCGGGCGACGATCGCGGTCGCGGTGCGGTGCTACGGCTCGAAGTGGCGGAGCACGCATTCAAGACGCCGGGCCTGCGCGAGATCGGCCGTTCCGCTCCCTACATGCATGACGGCTCGCTCGCCACTCTCGAGGACGTGCTCCGGCACTATGTGAGCGGCATCGTCGACCGGCCGACCTTATCCAAGGATCTGACGCGCGGGATCACGCTGTCGGCCGCCGAGCGCGCTGACCTCATCGCTTTTCTCGGCACCCTGACCAGCGAGGAAGCGCCCGCTTTGCCCGACCGGATCGTGCCGGTCGCGAGTGGCCCGGCGGTGCCGGCCGAACAGGTCAGCACCGTGTCCCAGGACGACAAGACGTTCCATCCCGGCCATGTCGCGATTTCCCGCGGCGGGCGATTGTGGATCGTCAACAACGACACCCGCACCCACAATGTGCGGATATTCGATCCCGCGCTCGATTTCGATTCCGGCGCCCAGGAACCTGGCGAAACGGTCGAGATTGCTTTCCCCGTGACCGGCTCGTTCCTCGTCTTCTGCGGCATCCATCCGAAGATGGAGCTTTACGTCGATGTCGCACCGTAAATGACCGTCATGTCGCAAGCCCGCCCCCTTGCGCGCGCTGCGTCGGGAGGACAATCTAGCCGCGAGGCGACGAAGTTAGTCCCAACGTCACCCACGGCGCCGCATTGCATGTCCCGGCGCCAGTGATCAGGAGGAAGACACCCATGAAACGCCGCGAATTTCTCAAGGTTGCCGGGGCCGGGATGGCAGGGTCTGCGGTGGCGGCGCCTGCGATTGCGCAATCGATGCCGGAGATCAGGTGGCGATTGACGGCAAGCTGGCCCAAATCGCTCGACACGCTGTTCGGCGCTTGCGAAACCTTTTCCAAATACGTTTCCGAAGCCACCGACAACAAGTTTCAGGTGCAGGCCTTTGCTGCCGGCGAGATCGTGCCGGGACTGCAGGTGCTCGACGCCGTGCAGAACGGGACGGTCGAGATCGGCCACACCGCGGTGTACTATTTCATCGGCAAGGATCCGACCTGGGCGCTGTTCTGCGCTGTTCCGTTCGGCCTCAATACCCGCCAGCAGAATGCCTGGTTCTATGATGGCGACGGCATGAAGCTGATGAACGAATTCGGCAAGAAATATAATCTCTACGCGCTCGTCGCCGGCAACACCGGTGCGCAGATGGGTGGCTGGTTCCGCAAGGAGATCAAGACCGTCGACGACCTCAAGGGTCTGAAGTTTCGCATCGGCGGGCTGGCCGGACGGACGTTGCAAAAGCTCGGCGTCGTGCCGCAGCAGATCGCCGGCGGCGATATCTACCCCGCGCTGGAGAAGGGGACGATCGACGCCGCCGAGTGGGTCGGGCCTTACGACGACGACAAGCTCGGCTTCAATAAGGTTGCCCCTTACTATTATTATCCCGGCTGGTGGGAGGGCGGCACCGCGCAACACTTCCTGATCAATCAGGCGAAGTGGAACGAGTTGCCGAAGAATTATCAGGCGATCGTCACGGCGGCGGCCGGGCTGGCCAATGTCGAGGAGACCGCGCGTTACGACGCCCGCAATCCGGCCGCCCTCAAGCGCCTGATCGGCGCCGGCACCCAGCTGCGCGCGTTCCCGCAGCCGGTGATGGACGCGTGCCTGAAGGCGTCAAACGAGGTCAATGTCGAGATCTCGGCCACCAATCCGGACTACAAGAAGGTCCTGGACTCGATGCAGGCTTTCCGCAACGACCAGTATCTGTGGTGGCAGGTTGCGGAATACACCTACGACGGATTCATGATCCGCACGCGCACGCGTACGTGAGGCTCCGGTAGATCTGCACGCCAAGCGGCCGCCGGCATCTTCGGATCCAGGCCCGCCCAGGGTTGGGCGGGCCTGACTTGCATCGGAGCGGTGGCGAACGGGCTCCTGAGTCACGGCGACAACACGTTCAAGAGGTGCTCCATGAAACGTCGTCAATTTCTGCAGGCCGCCGGCCTCGCTGCCGTGGCGACCGCCGTCGCCAGGCCCGCCGTCGCGCAATCCATGCCGGAGCTCAAGTGGCGGCTGACATCGAGCTTCCCGAAATCGCTCGACACCATCTACGGCGCGGCGGAAGCCTTCGCCAAGGCGGTGGCCGAAGCGAGCGACAACCGGTTCCAGATCCAGGTCTTCGCCGCGGGCGAGATCGTGCCGGGCCTGCAGGCCGCTGACGCAGTGCAGAACGGTACGGTCGAGATGTGCCACACCTCGTCGTATTATTATTTTGGCAAGGATCCGACTTTCGCCCTCGGCACCGCGGTGCCGTTCGGGCTCAACAGCCGCATGCAGACCGCCTGGATGTATTTCGGCGGCGGCATGGACCTGATGAACGACTTCTACAAGAAGTTCAACATCTACGGTATTCCGGCCGGCAATACTGGCGCCCAGATGGGCGGCTGGTTCCGCAAGGAGATCAAGGAAGTCTCCGACCTCAACGGGCTCAAGATGCGGATCGGCGGATTTGCCGGCCGCGTCCTGTCTAAGCTCGGCGTCGTGCCGCAGCAGATCGCCGGCGGCGACATCTATCCGGCGCTGGAGAAAGGCACGCTCGATGCCTGCGAGTGGGTCGGCCCCTATGACGACGAGAAGCTCGGCTTTCAGAAGGTGGCCCAGTTCTATTACTACCCCGGCTGGTGGGAAGGCGGGCCGATGATCCACAACTTCGTCAATATCGATAAGTGGAACACGCTGCCGCCGGCTTACAAGTCGCTGGTGCGGACTGCGTCATCGATGGCGAACGAGTGGATGCAGGCAAGGTACGACGCGCAGAATCCGGCGGCGCTCAAGCGATTGGTGGCGGCGGGCGCACAACTGCGACCGTTTTCGCAGCCCGTGATGGATGCCTCGCTGCGCGCCGCGTTTGAGCTCTATGCCGAGGTTGGAAAAACCAATGCGAATTTCAAGAAGGTCTTGGACGCCATGCTGGCCTTCCGCAACGACGAATATCTGTGGTGGCAGGTCGCCGAATTGACCTACGACAGCTACCTCGTGCGCAATCGCACTCGTACTTAGGGCATTGGCGTTTCGCCAGCCCGGGCGGTCCTACCGAGGACTTCGCTCACTGCCGTTTCGGCGACTCGCCGAGATCGAGCGGCGGCGGCATGTCGGGCTGCGGGATCTCGAACTCGATCTTCGAAGGATCGACCTTCGGTGCCGTCCCCTTGTAGTGCATGACCAGTGCCGGAAAGGCGATGACCAGCGCCACCGCGATGCATTGAATCACCACGAACGGCACTGCGCCCCAATAGATCTGTCCCGTCGTCACCGGCGCCATGCGCGTGCCGGACACGCGGTCGGTATACGGTTCTCGCGGCGCGACCGAGCGCAGATAGAACAGCGCAAATCCGAACGGCGGGTGCATGAACGACGTCTGCATGTTGACCCCGAGGATCACGCCGAACCAGATGAGGTCGATGCCGAGCCGCTCCGCCGCCGGCCCGAGCAGGGGAATTACGATGAAGGCGATCTCGAAGAAGTCGAGAAAGAAGGCGAGAAAGAAAACGAAGACATTGACGAAGATGAGAAAGCCGACCACCCCGCCAGGCAGCGAAACCAGCAGTTCCTCCACCCATCTGTGTCCATCCACACCGTAAAAGGTCAGCGAAAAGACGCGCGCGCCGATCAGGATGAAGACCACGAAGGCCGAGAGCTTGGCGGTGATCTCTGCCGCCTGGCGCGTCAAATCCCAGGTCAGCCGCCGCTTGATCAGCGCCAGAATCAACGCGCCCGTGGCGCCCATGGCCCCGCCTTCGGTCGGAGTGGCCAGCCCGATGAAGATGGTTCCGAGCACGAGGAAGATCAGGAACAGCGGGGGCACCATCACGAATGTCACTTGTTGCGCAAGGCGTGACAGGAACCGAATTCCGAACAACCGGTTGCAGAGCCAGTTCACCACGGCGACGCAAAAGGCGAAGACGATGCCGACGAACATCAGGATCACGACGTAATCGGCCCCGTGGGTCGTCGAGGTTCGCATCGCGAACACCGCGACGGCACTGCTGACGACAAACAGGGCGGCCAGCGAAACGAGCCCGCGGCCGCCGTCGTCCTCGCGGTACTCGATCGCCTCTACCGGCAGGCCGGGCGCGAGTTTGGGGAACAGCAGCGTCACCAGCACCACATAGCCAGCATAGAGGCCCGCCAGCATGAGGCCCGGGAGAAACGCGCCCTCGTACATGTCGCCGACCGAGCGTCCGAGCTGGTCCGCCATCACGATGAGCACCAGCGACGGCGGAATGATCTGCGCCAGCGTGCCGGAGGCGGCGATCACACCCGACGCCAGACGCCGATCGTAGCCGTAGCGCAGCATGATCGGCAGCGAGATTAGCCCCATCGAGATCACCGACGCGGCGACCACGCCGGTGGTTGCCGCCAGGAGTGCACCGACGAAAATCACCGCATAGGCGAGCCCGCCCCGGATCGTTCCGAACAGCTGTCCGATGGTGTCGAGCAAGTCCTCCGCCATGCCGGAGCGCTCAAGAATAAGTCCCATGAACGTGAAGAACGGGATCGCAAGCAGAACGTCGTTGTTCATGATTCCGTAGATGCGCTCGGGCAGCGCTTGCAGGAAATCGGGCCGGAACAACCCGAGCTCGATGCCGAGCAGGCCGAAGATGAGCCCGTTGGCGGCAAGCGAGAACGCAACCGGATATCCGAGCAAAAGGAATACCACCAGCGACGCGAACATGATCGGCGCCATGTAGTGGATGAGCATCGCCACCATGGTCGTCGCTCCGGCGCCTAGCCCTGCTCGCTACTGGCCATCGGGTTTGGCCACGGCGAGAATGCGTTCCGCCTCCGCCTCCGCCGCGGAGTGCGTTCCGCCGCTGGAATAGGGATCGGGAATGAGACCCCGCATCACGGCGATGCGCTTGATGAGCTCGGAAATGCCCTGAAAGAACAGCAGCACGAAGCCGATGAGGATGAGGGATTTCGCCGGCCATTGCGGCAGCCCCCCGGCATTCATCGATTGCTCATTGAGCTCAAATGATCGCAGGAAAAACGGAACCGACGTGATGATCATGACGATCGTCAGCGGGAGCAGGAAGAAAAGATGGCCGAAGATGTCGATGCCGTCGCGCCATCGCTTCGGCAGCATGTTGTTCACGATGTCGATGCGGATGTGCTCGTTGGAGAGAAGGGTCCAAGGCGAGCACAGCAAAAATATCGCGCCGAACAGAACCCACTGCAGTTCCAGCCAGGCATTCGACGACATGTCGAAGACTTTGCGCACCGTGGCGTTGACGGCGGAAATGATCACCACGATCAGGATCAGCCAGGACAACACCTTGCCGATCCGGAAATTGACCGCGTCGATGGCGCGGCTCAGTTTGAGCAAACCCTTCACGGCCGTCCCCCGCGCAGTGGTCCCGAACGCCGCTCGGTTGTGCCCCGAGCTTTGAGCCCGGCGGTCCTGCTGCCGGGCCGCACGAACCTTCCTAGACCCCCGTGCGGAGGTCAATTGGTAAAACGGACGACGGAGGAGGGTGGCGGATAATATCCAGAGATGGCGAGTGGCCTAACCCCCGGTGACGCTCATATGGCGGGACAGCGCCGGGCGCTGGTGGCGCCGGTCGATGACGAAATCGTGGCCCTTGGGCTTGCGCGCGATTGCTTCTTCGATCGCGGCTTCGAGCAGGCCGTTTCCCTCCGAAGCCCGCAACGGGGTGCGCAGGTCAGCGGCGTCTTCCTGGCCGAGGCACATATAGAGCGTGCCCGTGCAGGTGACCCGCACTCGGTTGCACGATTCGCAGAAATTGTGGGTCAGCGGCGTGATGAAGCCGAGCCGGCCGCCGGTCTCCGCGACATTGACGTAACGCGCCGGACCTCCGGTGCGGTAGTCGATGTCCGTGAGCGTGAAACGTTCGCCCAGGCGCGCGCGCACGATCGACAAAGGGATGTACTGATCGAGACGCCCTTCGCCCACATCGCCGAGCGGCATCACTTCGATCAGGGTCAGCTCCATGCCGCGCCCGTGCGCCCATTCCAGCAGGGCAGGGAACTCGTCCTCGTTCACGCCCTTGAGCGCAACGGCGTTGATCTTGACCTTGAGGCCGGCCGCCTGGGCGGCGTCGATTCCGGCCAGCACCTTGTCGAGCTCGCCCCAGCGCGTGATGGCGCGGAACTTGTCAGGATCGAGCGTGTCTAGCGAGACATTGATGCGCCGCACGCCATGGCCGGCGAGCTCGGCGGCATACTTCGGCAGCTGCGAGCCGTTGGTGGTCAGGGTGAGCTCGTCGAGGGAGCCGGTCGCGAGATAGCGGGAAAGCGAAGCGAAAAGCGTCATGATCCCCCGCCGGACCAAGGGCTCACCGCCGGTGAGTCTGAGCTTGCGCACGCCGCGGCCGATAAAAGCGCTGCACAGGCGGTCCAGTTCTTCGAGTGAGAGCAGATCGGCCTTGGGCAGGAACGCCATGTTCTCCGACATGCAATAAACGCAGCGGAAATCGCAGCGATCGGTCACAGAGACGCGCAGGTAGGTGATCGCGCGTCCGAACGGATCGACGAGAGCAGGGACCGCTCCCCGCCCGAGACGATCGAATGCGGAATTTTGCCCGGCATACGTCATCACATTAATCCAGCACTCATGCCTCGACGCCAAGCGGCCGGGCGTCATACGCGGCGCGCGCCGAGGACGACAAACAGACGAGCGGCTTTTGCCGCCACCTTATATGGGAATTCTGACCGAGGTCGACCAGCGCGTCCAGCGCCCGACTATGCGCCGGGCGACGGCGGTTGTCGCCTGCTATCCAGCCGAAACTATCGCGACGGCCAGGGATAATTGGTCGCGGAGGCGGCCGGCTCTGCCGACGGGGCCGGCCCCGGCGCGACCGCCGGTGCGGGTGTGGGCGGGGTTGCCGCGGAAGCTGTCGCTGACGGAGGTGGCCGCACGGCTGCCGTCACCGGCTTCTTTTTCTTTGCAGCGGGCTTGCGCGCCGACGCGGCGGCGGCCGGCTGCAATTGCACAAAGACCGGGTTCGGAGCGAGCTTTGATGTCGCGCCCTCGGCCTCCCGCACCGACACGGTCTGCGGCTGGTACCCGTTGAGCGCGAGCGTCACCGACAACTCCCCGCCCGGCTGGACGGTGAGCTGACAGGGCGTACGACAGCTCTCTCCCGTTGAGGCTTTCGCCTCCGCGCCCGGCGGCTCGGACTCGATCGCCAGTGCCTCGGTCTGCGGAGTCGACTTGAGGAAGTCCAGACTCGGCATCGATGCGGAACATGCGGCGACACTTAAGCCACATGCCATGACGGCAATGACTCGGCTCATGATCAGATCCCACCAACTGGGGCGGCAGACGACCGCCCTATCCCCACAGCGCAACCATAGAAGCGCGGCCGACCTCGCGCAACCAGAGGTCTGCGCTCCCGCCTTGTATGGTTACCCGCCCAAAAAAGCCCCTAAGTGTGGCGGCGATAAGGTGAAATCCGATTTATTGCCGCGCCGTGCGCGCCGGACGGCCGGCTTCCAGCAGGTCGAAAACGGCGTCCGGGAGCGCGGAAAGGGCGCTGATGACGCGATCCGCCCCCAATTCGGTGACTGGAGTCTGCGTATAGCCGTAGTCCACGGCCACGATCGGAACTCCCGCCGCACGGGCGATGGCAATGTCGCTGAGGGAATCCCCCACCATCACCGTTGCGCTGGCCTCACCGCCGGCCCGTGCGATTGTGCGCCGTAGCAATTCCGGGTGGGGCTTTTGCAACCCAAACGTGTCACCTCCGCAGATCGTCACGAAGCGGTCCGAGAGCGTCAGCGTGTCAAGGAGACGCACCGCCAACCATTCCAGCTTGTTGGTGCAGACCGCCAACCGACAGCCGCGCACCGCGAGCGCGTCAAGCGCCGGCTCGAGGCCCGGGAAGGGGCGCGACTGATCGGCAATGTGGGCGGCGTAATGATCGATGAAGTCACTCACGAGCCGGTCGACCTCGAGCGTGTCCAGTGTGCGGCCTTCCGCCTCCAGCCCCCGCACAATCAGCGCCCGGGCGCCGCCGCCAACCATATTGCGTGCCGCATCATAGGCCACCGGCGGCAGCCCGGTGCGCGCGAAAATGATGTTGAGGGTGGCAATAAGATCGGGAGCGCTATCGACCAGCGTGCCGTCGAGGTCGAAAACGACCGTGGGAGGGGCCATCATCCGAGAGTCGCTACCGGCTGAGCGGCGGGATGGCAAGGGCACCTCCCGCGCCCGTCCCACGGCAAATGGACTATGCTCCCCGGGGGAACGGCGCTAGTGTCGAATGCGCGGTTCCCAAACCCTCGCGGCATCCCCCCGATACGCGCGAACTTCGAATCAAAGGGGCACTAGCAAGGTTTTGATTCTGGTGCCGTCTTGGGATTTGACGTTTTCATCAGGGAGGTCGCGGCTATCATCGTAGGATCTTCAAATTCACCGCACTAGATAGACCCAACACTTGCTCCCATCTGCGAGCGGACCGTCCCGATTGTAATGGATGTCGAAGGTCAAAAACGTGCAGCCGCCGCCCGCGCGCTCGAGTTCGTGCGTCCCGGCATGCGGCTCGGTCTTGGCAGCGGTTCGACCGCGAAGCATTTCGTCGAGCTTCTGGCCGAGCGCGTGCGCGCCGGGCTCGACGTGATCGGCGTGCCGACGTCGGAAACGACCCGTCGCGACGCCGAGCGGCTGGGCGTGCCGCTCACCACTTTGGACGAGACTCCGGAGCTTGATCTCACCGTCGACGGTGCCGACGAGGTCGCTCCTGATCTGAGCTTGATCAAGGGTGGTGGGGGTGCGCTGCTGCGGGAAAAGATCGTCGCCTCGGCCTCCGCGGGCATGATCGTCATCGTCGACGAAACGAAATGGGTAGCTACGCTTGGTCGTTTCCCGCTGCCGGTCGAGGTGGTGCCGTTCGGACTGGGTGCCACGCGACGTGCGCTCGGGGCCGCGGCCGCCGCCGTCGGCTGTGCCGGTCCGATGGTGCTACGACCGGCCAAGGATGGTCACGCTTTCGTCACGGACGGAGGGCACTGGATTCTCGATGCCGCGCTTGAGCGGATCGCCGATCCAAGGTCGCTCGCGGATCGGCTCGATGCTGTCGCTGGCGTGGTCGAGCATGGCCTGTTCGTCGGCCTCGCCCACGCGGTCGTGATTGCCGGCGCGGAGGGGGTGCGCGTCGTCGAGCGGCGTTGAACTGAATCACCGCCAAAGGAGGTGTCCATGTTTGCCAACCCTATCGCGCAGACGTCTTGCGCCATCACGCTTGCGCTCGCGCTGGCCTTCGCCGTGCGCGTCGGCGGCGCCGACGCGCAACAACCCTCGCCGACCGCGATTGCGACCGCCAAGGAGGTGATCACCGTCAAGGGCGCCACGGCGCTCTGGGATCCGCTCGTTCCCGGCGTCATCGAGCAGGCCAAAAGCGTATTCGTGCAGGCCAATCCGACCCTGCTCAAGGAGTTGAACGAGGTCGCCCTCAAACTGCGCGCCGAATATGCCCCACGCAGCGCGGAGGTGGTGAACGAGGTTGCCAGGCTCTACGCCACCCGATTCACCGAGCAGGAGCTCAAGGACACGCTCGCTTTCTATAAATCGCCGCTCGGCCGCAAGCTGCTGGTGGAAGAGCCCTCGATCCTCGACCAGAGCATGAGAAACGCGCAGAGTTGGGCCGATCGGCTGTCGCAAGAGGTGATCGGCAAGATCCGCGCCGAAATGAAGCGACGCGGGCACGAGATCTAGTAAATCGCATCGGCAGGGAACATATTGAGCCTGCGATGTCCTTTTCCGGCGAGGGATCGCGACGTTGCTGCAATGATTCCCATGCCGATCGTCATTTCCACGTCTGATTGCTGAGCACCGCATGGCCGACAAGGAGGTCGATCTCTTCGTCATCGGGGCCGGATCGGGCGGTGTGCGCGCGGCGCGGATCGCGGCCGGCTATGGCGCGAGCGTCATGGTCGCCGAAGAGTTTCGCGTCGGCGGCACCTGCGTAATCCGCGGCTGCGTTCCCAAGAAATTGCTGGTCTACGCCGCACGTTTTGCGGACGACTTCGAGGACGCCGCCGGTTACGGCTGGACCGTGGGCGAGCCGACCTTCGACTGGTCGAAGCTCATCGCCAACAAGGATCGCGAGATTGCGCGGCTCGAACTCGCCTATACGTCGGCGCTCGAGCGCGCGGGCGTCAAGATCGTCGCGAGCCGCGCGGTGCTGGAGGACGCCCACACGGTGCGTCTGGTTGCGACCGGCGAACGAGTGCGGGCCAAGACCATTTTGATCGCCACCGGCGGTGCGCCGTATGCCGGCGCGGAGATCGCCGGCCTCGAATACGTGATTTCCTCCAACGAGGCGTTTCATCTCCCGCAGCTGCCCCCGCGCATTCTCATCCAGGGTGGCGGCTACATCGCGCTTGAGTTCGCCGGCATCTTCAACGGGCTCGGCTCCGAGGTGACGCTGGTTTACCGCGGCGACAACATCCTGCGCGGGTTCGACGACGACGTCCGCGAGCACCTGCGTTCGGAGATGGAACGACGCGGCATCAAGATCATCACCAGGCAGACGGTGGAGCTTGTCGCCAAAGTCGAGCAAGGTTACTGCGTCGAATTGTCGGACCGCAAAGCTTTCACGGTCGATCGCGTGATGTTCGCCACCGGACGGCGGCCGAATGTCTCGGGGCTCGGGCTGGCGGCGGCCGGCGTCGCGCTTGCCAGGAACGGCGGCATCGCGGTCGATCAATTCTCCCAGACGTGCGTGCCTCATATCTATGCGATCGGCGACGTCACCAACCGGATCAACCTGACCCCGGTCGCGATTCGAGAGGGCCACGCCTTCGCCGATACCGTATTCGGCGGCAAGCCGATCGCCGTGGATCACGCCAACGTCCCGACCGCCGTCTTTTCCGAGCCCGAAGTGGGCGTGGTCGGCATGACCGAAACAGAAGCTTGCGCCCGGTTCGCGCAAGTGGACATCTACAAGACGACCTTTCGCCCAATGAAGATGTCGCTCGCGGGTCGCGATACGCGCGCGTTTTTCAAGATCGTCGTCGACGGCGAAACCGACCGGGTGGTCGGTTGCCATATCGTCGGACCGGACGCGGCCGAGATGATCCAGCTCGTCGGCGTCGCGGTCAAAATGAATGCAACCAAAGTCGATTTCGATACGGTCATGGCGGTGCATCCGACCGCCGCGGAAGAACTCGTCACCCTGCGGACCAAGGCCCTGACCCACCGCCGCGAGGCGGCGGAGTAAGCCCGATCCGCCCCCGCTCGGATCGAGGAAAGTAGGCGGCCGTCGCCCGCAGCCTGTCCCGACGGGTTTGCACCGCAGAGATCCTTCGGATCGGGCTGCACGGACGGCTTAAGTATCGATGGACCAACCAATTAGGCGGGGTCCCGGACCAAAATCGGCGGGCGGGAGAGCATTGGCCGGTGCTGAGCGATCCGGTGCCGCCGGACAGAATTCCTGGCTTGCGGCCCCCGCCGTCGTGTATAAGCCCGTAAATTTGGAAAATCTCGCCCCTACCAGGGCTTAAGCGTAGTGGAGGGGCGTCATGCCCGAGCGTTGGACGCGCGACAGTTGGCGCAAGAAGCCGATTCTCCAGGTCCCTGAATACCCCGACCAAGCGGCGTTGGAAGCGGTGGAACGGCAGATTGCGGGTTTCCCGCCGCTCGTTTTTGCCGGTGAGGCGCGCAATCTCAAGAAGGCGCTCGGCCGGGTCGCTATGGGCGAAGGTTTCCTGCTGCAAGGCGGCGACTGCGCCGAGAGCTTCTCCGAGCCCAGCGCCAACAATGTCAGCGCCAACAATATCCGCGACTTCCTGCGCGTGTTCCTGCAGATGTCCGTGGTGCTGACCTACGCCGCCGCGCTGCCGGTGGTGAAGGTCGGCCGCATCGCCGGACAATATGCCAAGCCGCGGAGCTCTCCCACGGAGAAAAGGGACGGCAAGGAGCTCCCGAGCTATCGCGGCGACGTCATCAACGGCGTCGAATTCACCGAGGAGGCCCGCCGGCCCGATCCGTTGCGTCAGATCGAAGGCTTCCGCCACTCCGCGGCGACCTTGAACCTGCTGCGCGCCTTCGTGCAGGGCGGTTACGCCAACCTCGCCAATGTGCGGCAATGGACGCTCGGCTTCGTGAAGGACTCGCCCCAGTCGCACCACTATGAGGAACTTGCCGATCGCATCTCGGAAGCGCTCGGCTTCATGCAGGCCTGCGGGCTCGACCTCGAGAGCCATCCCGAGCTCAAGAGCACCGAGTTCTATACCAGCCACGAAGCGCTTCTGCTCGGCTACGAGCAGGCGATGACGCGCGAGGATTCGACCCATCCCGGCAGCTTCTGCTGCACCTCCGCGCACATGCTGTGGATCGGCGACCGCACCCGGCAGCCCGACCATGCCCACGTCGAGTTCTGCCGCGGCATCATGAATCCGCTCGGCCTCAAATGCGGCCCGTCGAGCAAGATCGACGAGATGCTGCGGCTGATCGATATCCTCAACCCGGAAAACGAGCCGGGCCGGCTGACGCTGATCGTGCGGCTGGGCTCGGACCGGGTCGGCGATCAGCTTCCAGCCATGATCCGCGCGGTCCAGCGTGAGGGCAAGATCGTGCTGTGGTCGTGCGATCCGATGCACGGCAACACCATCACCTCGGAAACCGGCTACAAGACGCGGCCGTTCGAGCGCATCCTGTCGGAGGTGAAGACCTTCTTCGCGGTGCATCGCGCCGAAGGCACTCATGGCGGCGGCGTGCATCTGGAGATGACCGGCCAGAACGTCGCCGAATGTACCGGCGGCGCGCGCATGATCACCGACGCGGACTTCAAGGATCGCTATCACACGGTCTGCGATCCGCGGCTCAATGCCGAGCAGTCGATCGATCTGGCATTCCTCCTGGCGGATCTGCTCAAGGCCGAGCGCACCGCCAGGGCCCGGCCGCTGCCAGCCGCCGCCGGGCTCTGATCGGACCAGTGCATTCTCCGGCGCGAGCGCTCGCAGGCTTGCGCCGCCATCTCAGTTCTCCATTAACCCTCGTCGCGCCGACGCCGGGCGAGCGTCGTGGCAGCGCTGGATTTAGCGCGGCGGAACGATAGATTGCCGGCCGGCACGATCCTTTCCCGGGTCCCTGTTCTCGAATGCCTCCATGGAACGACTGCTGCGCGCCACGATCAATACCTGGCACGGCCTGCTCGCTGCCGCTCGCAGCGAGGAGGCGTTTCGCCAGGAACTGGTTGCTCTCATGCTTGCGGTCCCGCTCGCGTTCCTGCTGGCGGAAGAGACGTGGAAGCGGCTCGCGCTCATCGGCGTCGTGGTCTTCGTCCTCGTCGTCGAGCTTTTGAACACCGCGATCGAAAAACTTGCCGATCGGGTCAACCTCGCGATCGATCCGCAGATCGGGCGGGTCAAGGACATGGGCTCCGCAGCCGTCGGCCTTGCGCTCCTTATCGCCGGCATCACCTGGCTGCTCGCGCTGGCCGAGCGCTTCGGCCTGATCTGACTGCGACCGGCGGGTGATTGCCGTGCGCCGGGCCGACGCGCTAGACCTACTCCCATGAACGCTCGTCCGACTGACCGCCTCGCCATCGCGGTCGCGCAACTCAATCCGATCGTCGGCGACATCGCCGGCAATGCCGACAAGGCCCGGCGCGCGCGCACGCAGGCTGCGCGCGATGGTGCCGATCTGGTGGTGCTGCCGGAACTCTTCCTGTCCGGATATCCGCCCGAGGATCTCGTGCTCAAGCCGGCGCTGCAGGCGGCCTGCCGCGCCAAGATCGAGGAACTGGCGCGCGAGACCGGGGATGGCGGGCCGGCGCTGCTGATCGGCACGCCCTGGGTCGAGGACGGCAAGCTCTACAACGCCTGTTGCCTGCTCGACCGTGGCGCCATCATGGCCGTGCGCATGAAGGTGAACCTGCCCAATTACGGCGTATTCGACGAGCGGCGCGTCTTTGCGCCCGGACCCCCGCCGGGTCCCATCAACTTCCGCGGCGTGCGCATCGGTGTTCCCATCTGCGAAGACATCTGGACCGAATGGGGCGACTACGAGGACGTGGTCGAGTGCCTCGCCGAAACCGGCGCCGAGCTGATCGTGGTGCCCAACGGCTCGCCGTACTCGCATGACAAGGACGAGGTTCGGCTCAACATCGCGGTCGCCCGCGTCACCGAGAGCAGTCTGCCGCTCATCTATGTCAACCAGGTCGGGGGCCAGGACGAGCTGGTATTCGACGGCGGCTCGTTCGGGCTGCATGCCGATCGTTCGTTGGCTTTCCAGCTCCCGGCTTTCGAGGAAATCGTGACCACGCTGGTTTGGGCGCGCAGCGGCAATGGCTGGCGCTGCGTCGACGGCCCCATCGTGGCGATCGAAGAGGGCGACAAGGCGGACTATCTCGCCTGCATGCTGGGACTGCGCGACTATGTGGACAAGAACGGCTTCAAGGGCGTGGTTTTCGGGCTTTCCGGCGGCGTCGACTCTGCCCTGGTGGCGGCGCTCGCGGTCGATGCCCTGGGCGCCGACCGCGTCCGGTGTCTGATGCTGCCGTATCGCTTCACGTCACAAGAGTCCCTCGACGATGCCGCGCGCGTCGCCCAGGCGCTGCGCGTGAAGTACGATGTGCTACCGATCGAGCCTGCCGTGCTCGGACTCGAGAAATCGCTCGCGCCGATTTTTGCGGGCATGCCCCGCGACGTCACCGAGGAAAACCTGCAGGCGCGCGCGCGCGGCACCATCCTGATGGCGATATCGAACAAGTTCGGATTGATGGTGGTGACGACCGGCAACAAGTCGGAAATGTCGGTGGGCTATGCCACCCTCTACGGCGACATGAACGGCGGCTTCAACCCGATCAAGGACCTCTACAAGACCGAAGTTTCCCGGCTGTCCCGGCTGCGCAATGGTTGGAGACCCGAGGGCGCGCTCGGCCCCGACGGGCAGGTGATCCCCGATAACATCCTCACGCGCGCGCCGACCGCCGAGCTGCGCGAGAACCAGACCGACCAGGATTCGCTGCCGCCCTACGACGTGCTCGATCGCATCCTCGAACGCCTGGTCGAGCGCGAGGAGCCGATCGCCAAGATCGTCGCGGATGGTTTCGACCGCGAGACCGTGACAAGAGTCGAGCGCATGCTCAACCTTGCCGAATACAAGCGCCGACAGGCGGCGCCCGGGGTCAAGGTGACACTGAGGAATTTCGGCCGCGACCGGCGGTATCCGATCGTCAACCGCTTTCGCGACTCCGGCGAGCCGCTGCCGGCGGCCGACCGGTCGCTGTTGCGGGATGTCGCGCCGAAGAGCGAGGCGTACGATTTCTAAGCATCGCGCCGACATCTAAGAACACCGACAGGAAGAGAGGAAACGATGTACAAAGCATCAGCGGGCATCGCGCTGCCGACCTCGATCATCGGCTCGCTGCCGCGGCCAAACTGGTATACCGCCGTGCTGGGCTCGCGCAGCTTCCTCGAAGCCATGGTCAATTCCCGCTACCGCGAGCAGTACGAAGACGCGGTCTCGTGCTTTTTGCGGGCGCAGGAAATCGCCGGTCTCGACATCTGCACCGATGGTGACGCGCACTACGACGAAGAAGTGGGGGGCATGAGCTGGCAGAGCTATCCGCTCACCCATATGGACGGTTTTGCGCAAGTAGCGGAGCCGATGACCTACAAGATCGGCGCGGTCGCGTATCCGCGCGGGCATATCCTGCACGACTTTCTCGAAGCCCGCGTGTTCCCCAGGATTGTCGGGCCTGTCGGACGCGGCAGGTTGCAATACGCGGCGATGTGGAAGACGGCGCAGCGCATGACCAAGAAGCCGGTGAAGTTCGGCACCATTCTGCCCGAGCTGATCGCCGCGTCGGTAGAGGACGATTACTACAAGGATCCGGTCGAGCGCACCTGGGCGATCAGCGATGCGCTCAATGCGGAGCTCAACGAGCTCGCCGATGCCGGCTGCCCCGTCCTGCAGATGGAAGAACCGCAGATCCACATGGTGCCGGCGCGCGGCAAGACTTTCGGCAAGCTCGATGTCGACGATTTGGTGAAGGTCTTCAACAACACCGTGAAGGGCCTGCGCGGCAAGACCGAGGTGTGGTGCCACACCTGCTGGGGCAACCCGTCCCAGCAGCGCATCTTCCGGGACGTGCAGAGCTATCAGCCGACCCTCGACGCACTCAACAAGATTGACGCCGACGCATTGACCTTCGAGACCTGCTCGTCCGGCACCGGCGACTTGAAGGCGATCGGCGAGGTGATCAAGGACAAGAAGGTGGTCATCGGCGTGATCGATCATCACACCCTGCAGGTCGAGCGGCCGGACGAGATCGCCGCGCTCATCCGTGAAGCGCTCAAGCATATTCCGCCGGAACGGCTGATCATCTCGTCCGATTGCGGCATGGGCCGCGAAGGCATGGGGCGCCGCCACGCCACCTACAAGATGGCGGCGATGGTGCTGGGCACCAATATCGTGCGCAAGGAGCTGGGGCTGCCGGAAGCGGAATGCCTGGCCGCCGAGCAGCGCTACACCCTCACCACAACGAAGGCGTAGCCTGACGACACTGTCACCCGCGCGGCCTGGCCCGCGCGTCCATCTTCTTCAAATCCGCTCGATCTTGGCGGCGTCGATCACCTTGGTCCACTTGTCGATGTCGGCGGCGATGCGGGCCTTGAACGCCTCCGGACTCGAAGGGCTCGGATCGTTGCCGACCAGCCTGATCCGCTCGATGGTCGCCGGCTCCGCCAGGATCGCGGCGATCTCCGCATTCAACCGGTTGATCACCGGGAGCGGGACGCCCGCGGGCGCCACCAGTCCCTGCCAGGAGGTGAAGGCGTATCCGGGAACGCCGGCCTCCGCCGTGGTCGGCACCTCGGGCAGCCCGAAGAAGCGCTCTGCACTCGTCACCGCCAGCGCCCGCAACTGGCCGGCGCGGATGAATTCGAGCTCCGCTGTCGGGGAGTCGACGATGAAGTCGATGCGCCGCGCGATCAGGTCGGTGATCGCCTGCGCGCTGCCGCGATAGGGCACGTGCTGGAACGTGGCGCTCACCGTCTTGGCCAGAAGCTCGCCGGCGAGATGCTGCAGCGATCCGTTGCCCGCGCTGCCGAACAGCAGCGGCGCCGGCCGCGAGCGTGCCATATCGACGAGGTCGCCGAGCGTGCGGATCGGATGATCGGCATAGGTCACCACCACGAACGGATATTCGGTGATGAGGCTGATCATCGCGAAGTCGTCGATGGTGCGGTAAGGCAGCGACTTGTACAGCGCCGCGGCCACGGCATGGCCGGAGGGAATGCCCATCAGCGTATAGCCGTCGGCGGCCATGCGGGCGACCTGCCCGGCGGCGACCCTGCCGCCGGCGCCCGGCCGCGCGTCGACGACGACCTGCTGACCGAGACGGCGCGTGAGGCCGTCGGCGATGATGCGGGCGATGATGTCGCTCGGGCCGCCCGGGGCGAGCCCGTGCACCAGCGTGATCGTGCGCTCGGGCCAGACGCTTTGAGCTCGAATCGACGTCGCCGCGCATGCCGCGAGGGTTGCGATCGCGGCCCGGCGCGTGATCCGCGATGCCCGGCATAGCGGCCTTGGCTCGGCGTCCGGTGGACGGCGTTGCCCATCCATGACGTCCTCCCGCTGTTTTGCGGGAAGGCTAGCCTGCCCAGGCCTGGTTGTCGTGCGCATCCTGCGGCAAACGCCGGGCGCGCTCGGCCCACGTCAACGGGCGCGAGACGGCGGCGGAATTACAGACCCAAGAGGAGGCGCGTCGCGCTCTCAGCGCACCGGATAGAAAGTCGGTCCGACCGACCGCACCTTGCGCTTGCCCGGCTCCTCAACAGCCTTTTCCTCCGCCGCAGGTGCAGCCGGGGTTTCGGCGGCGGGAGGCTGGGCAGCGGAGCCTGCGACCGCGTTCGATGCCGGCCGGCCCGGATCGGGCTTGACCGGTTTGCCCTGCGCGTCGAAGCGAGGCTGCGACATCTGCCTGGCCCGTTCCTCGGTGACGACGATGTCGCCACGCTCGACGGTCTGATCGGGGCCTTGGCCCTGGCGGAGCGCGTCGGCCCAGGACTGGCCGGGCGCCCGGCACTGGCAGGCGGCGTTGTATTGCTTGCGATAGCTGAACGCGTTGGGCAGTTCGGAGTAGGACCTGCCGCTGCTTGATACGGCGCGCGCGACATCCTCACCGGGATTGCGATGGCTGTAGAGCGCCACCTCGGCGGCCGGACAGAGGCGCCGGCAAAGCTGCTCATCGTCGGCGAACTTGCCCGGGACGGTGGAATAGGAAATCGGGAAGTAATAGCCGTCGCAGGTTCGCACGCACAGGGTTCGGTAGGTGCCAGCGAGCGGCGCATCGGGTGCCGGCGCGACACCGCCGCCGCCGAACAGATTCTCGAAGAAGCCGCCCGGCCCGCTGTTGGCGTATTGGCGATATTGCGGGCCGCAATCGTTCTGGCCGAGCGCCACCAGGATTCCGCGCCGCTGCCCTTCGCGCTCGCCGCTGTTGCCCTGCAGCCGTTGGATCTCGGTCAGGGAGCGGTCGAGGTTCGCCCGCATCTGTTGAATCTGGTTGTTGAGCGGGCCGCATTGCGGCGACTGGCCGCTGAACAGCGCGAAAAAGCCGCCGCCTTGGCAGCCCAGCCGCTGCGACTGCTGGCCGAGACGGTCGAGCTCGGCCTGCTGCTTCGCCGACGCATCCTCGTAGCGCTTGATCTGGTCCGCTCTGGCGGGATCGATAGCGACGCCGCGGTCGATGGTGGCGAGCTGGCTTTCGAGCCGCAGGCAGGTCTGGCTGCGCCCGCCGGGATTCTGACCGGGATACTGCGCCGCGGCCGGCGCCACGCACAGCATGACGATGGGCAGTCCAATGCCCAGTCCGCGCAACGTTTCCGCGATGGCTGTCACAGTCATGAATTGGAGCCCGACCCGCAGCTTACAGTCGACGATGGAAGCGGCGGAATGGTGACCAAAGTGTGGAAACCCCGGGCCTGCCGGCGGTCCGGCCATCGCTGCCCTCTACCGCGGCGAACCCGGCGTCCCCGACACCGGCTTCGCCGGGTCGTTAAAGCGCCTGGCTTCGCTGCGGAGATTCCAGAGGATGCCGGTAATGATCAGTCCGGCCCCGAGAAACACGAATCCGTCGAGCGGCTCGCCGTACAGCCACCAGCCGATCACCGCGATCAGCGGAATGCGCATGAAGTCGAGCGGCACCACCACGCCTGCATCGCCTGAGCGGAACGCATTGGTGAGGCAGTAATGCGATGTCAGGCCCGATAAGCCGATGCCAATGACGGCGGGTATCTGGGCCTGATGGAGTTTCGTCAGAAACAGTGGATCGGAGCCGATCAAGGCCAGCGGCAACTGGATCAGCATCATCCAGAAGATGATGCCGAACGGCGCATCGGTGCGCGTCAGCTTCTTGGTGGCGACGAGCGTGACCGCGAACCCGAACGCCGCCAGCAAGACTAGCAATGCGCCCGGCTGGAACGCGGCGAGGCCGGGACGCAGGATCACCAGTACGCCGAGCAGGCCGAACACCACTGCGCCGACCCGGCTGCGCGTGAATCGCTCGCCCAAGACCGGCGCGGCGATCAGCAGGGTCCAGGCGGGCGTGGTGAACTCCAGCGCGAAGGTCATGGCCATGGGGATCAGGAGCAGACTCATGGCCCACAGATACGACGCCCCCACATGGACCGTGTTGCGAAAGAGATGCAGCGGCAGGTGTTGGATGCTGATGGTCGCGCGCAGCTTCGCGTGCGCGGCCGCGATCGAGGCCATGACCGCCAGACCGAAGCCGGCGCGCAGGGCCAGGATCTCCATCACGCCCAAAGTCCCCGCGAGCACGCGCACGGAGACCGCCATCGCGCAGAACGACAGCAAGGCTCCTGTCATCCAGAGGACGACGGCGACGAGGTGTCTGGCCGGCACGTGGGTTCGTTTCCGCGGATGCCCGCTCAGGAGCGGCGGGGAGGGCGCAGGACGAGGCTCATCCCGTCACTCCGCGTCGGGTTGGTTCTCCGGCCGCGCCTGCTCGAAGGCCGCAAGCTTCGCGCATGCGGCGTCGACGGCGACGAGCTTGGGAAAGCGCTCGAGCGGGACCTTCAGGCGCCGCGCATTGTACATCTGCGGCACGAGGCAGATGTCGGCGAGTGTCACGGTGTTGCCGAAAGCATAAGGCCCGGGTTCGATCAGGGCTTCCAGCGCGTCGAAACCCTCGGCGACCCAGTGGTGGTACCAGGCGTCGATCTTGGCCTGGTCCTGTCCGAGCTCGTTCTTGAGATGGCGCAGCGGCCCCACATTGTTGAGCGGATGGATGTCGCAGGCGATCACCTGGGCGAGCGCGCGCACCTTCGCCCGCTCGATCGGGTCCTTCGGCAACAGCGGCGGCTGCGGATGTACCTCGTCGAGATATTCGATGATGGCAAGCGATTGAATCAGCACCTCGCCGGAATCGAGCTTCAGCGCCGGCACGCGCATCTGCGGATTGATCGCGCGATACTCGGGCTTCTTGTTCATCCCGCCCTGCTTCTGCAGGTGGATCGGGATCATGTCGCAGGTGAGGCCCTTGAGGTTGAGCGCGATGCGAACCCGATAGGCCGCGGAGGAGCGAAAATAGGTGTAGAGCTGCACGTCTTCTCCTTGCAGGATGACGGTCGGACGGCGGAGCGGTGGATCTCAGATCTTGCCGGCTTCCGCTTCGGCGACGAGTTCGGCCGAGCGTTTGGTCAACTGCTTCATGGCGCGGTCGAAGGCAGGACGGTCCGCGGCCGCCACCACTTCGGCGAGCCGATCCATGAATGCAAGCGCGCTCGGGGCCAGTTCCTCGTACACCGCGCGCCCGGCCGGCGTCAGCGACAGGAACGATTCCCGCAGATCGGCGCGGTTGGCCCGCCGGGTGAGAAACTTGCGCTCCTCGAGCTGCGCCACCGCGCGCGAGACCTTGGTCTTGTGCATGTGCGTCTGCGCGCCCACCGCCTTGCCGGTCATCACCCCGTTCTCACCCAGGGTGACCAAGACACGCCATTCCGGTATGCCGATACCATGCCGTCCATAGACCCGTGTCAGCGCCTGCGAGACCAGGCTGGAGAGCACGTTGAGCCGGTGGGGCAGAAACTCGTCGAGCCGCAGCAGCGGCGCCCCGGATGACGCGGATGCCACGGGCGCCGTGCCGTCACGGACTGGACCGGAGTTCATCATCGACCGCGCCCCCGGGACGTGGAGCGGTTCGGTTCGCGCCCGACCGCCAAGCTTGCACAATGCCGGCGAAACATTGGCCGAAGATGCGCGGCCGCGCAACGGCGGCCGCGGGCGAGGCGCGGCGGTTCGGAGGGCTACCGCAGGCACTCGATGGCGACGAACTCGTCCCGGGCGCTGGTGCCCGTGGTCGTAGGCACGCTACCTGCGATCTCCTCGCGCTCGATCCTGCCGAACGAGGCGACCTGGAGATAGTCGTGCGATTGGCAATAGGCGGTCGCGATCATCTTCCCGCAGGTCGCGCCGGTCGCCAGGCAGCGGTCGACGCCATAGCCGTCGGAATTGTTGCTGATGATGAAAACGCGCTTTTCGGCCTGCGCAGCCGTGCCGAAGGCGGCGCCCGCGACGACGAGCGCGGCGAACAGATACCGCATCGTTGACCCCCCCATTCCCCGGTTTTCCGGGAGATCGAAACGCACGCCAATCTTGCGTGAAAAAGGCTTAAGGCGCCCCTAACCGAGCCACGCCCTCCCACGCCAGCCTGAGCCGTGTGTTAGCGGGATTTGCCGGTATGTGACTAGGACATGAAAGCCACACTGGCCGGCTATCTTCGGGTCCTACGGTAGGGGACGAGGCCCCGGGCGCCGGTGCCGGACCGGACGCGGCCCTTGACTGGCCCGATGCGGATGCCCATTCTCCGCCGCAATGTGCGGCCTCGACCATATCTGCGGCATTCGCCGCGAGATTATCCGCTAGCAATCCACGCTGGCTGCGGCCGTCTGTTCTCCTGATCGAGAGTTTGGGACGCCCGGCCAGCGAGGCCGAGCGGGGCCTGTCCATTTCGGTCGCTGGCGGGCCGAAGCGAAACGCCGCGATCAGGCGAGAACGTCGTGCGATGGAACTGAAGCTCTACGATACGCTCACACGCGAGAAGCGGGCGTTCAGACCGCTCGATCCGGCGAACGTGCGCATGTATGTGTGCGGGCCGACGGTCTATGACTTCGCCCATATCGGCAATGCGCGCCCGGTCATCGTCTTCGACGTGCTGTTCCGGCTGCTGCGCCACCTCTATGGCGCCGATCAGGTCACCTATGTGCGCAACATCACGGATGTGGACGACAAGATCAACGCGCGCGCGGCGCAGGATTATCCCGACCTGCCGCTGAACGACGCGATCCGCAAGGTGACGGAGCAGACCGAGCGGCAATTCCACGACGACGTCGCGGCGCTCAGGTGCCTTCCTCCGACACTGCAGCCGCGCGCCACCGAGCATATCGCAGCGATGAAGACGCTGATCGAGCGTCTCGTCGCCGCCGGAAGCGCCTACGTGGCCGAGGAGCATGTGCTGTTCAGCGTGCCCGCGATGCCGGATTACGGGCGGCTGTCGCGGCGTTCGCTCGACGAGATGATCGCGGGATCGCGCGTCGAGGTCGCGCCCTACAAGCGCGACCCCATGGACTTCGTGTTGTGGAAGCCGTCGAAGCCGGGCGAGCCGGCCTGGCCGTCGCCGGCCGGTATCGCGATGCCGGGCCGTCCGGGCTGGCACATCGAGTGCTCGGCGATGGCGTGGCAGCACCTGGGCGAGACCTTCGACATCCACGGCGGCGGCATCGATCTCGTGTTTCCCCATCACGAGAACGAGATCGCGCAGTCGCGCTGCTCGTTCCATACGCCGGTCATGGCGAACTACTGGCTGCACAACGGCTTCTTGCAGGTCGAAGGCGAGAAGATGGCGAAGAGCGCAGGCAATTTCGTGACAATCAGGGAGTTGCTCGCAGACTGGCCGGGCGAAGTGCTGCGCTTCAATATGTTGCGTACGCATTATCGACAGCCTTTGGACTGGACGGTGCGTGGTCTGCAAGAGAGCTCGAAAATACTGGATGAGTGGTATGCACTCTCCGCGGTCACGGGCAGGCAGAGGATTATTCCGGATGGAGGAGAGAACTGCGAACTCCACCCGCCGTTTCTCGATGCCTTGTGCGATGATCTGAATGCTCCAAAGGCAATCACCGAGCTTCATCAGCTTCGTCATGCAGTCGTGCATGGTAGTGACGTGACTGCGCTCAATGCATTTGTCGACTCGCTAACCTTTTTTGGATTCTTGCATGAAACATTCTCCGACTGGGATGCGCGCAAACACTCGACGCGCGGCATCGATGCTTCAAAAGTCGAGAAGGTCATCGATGAGCGTCACGCGGCTCGCAAGGCAAAAAACTTCAAGGAATCTGACCGCATCCGGGATGAGCTCAAGGCGATGGGAATCGACCTCGAAGACCACAAGGACGGCACCACCACCTGGAAGGTCGTGCGATGATGGCGCGCGCGCATCCCCATCTCGCCTTACGACCGTTCCTGCCGACGGACGTGCCGATGCTGGCTGAAATCTTTCGCGCCAGCATCGAGGAGCTCACCGCGGACGATTACAGCGAGAGCCAGCGCGAGGCCTGGGCTGCGATCGCCGAGGACGAGGCCGCCTTCGGGGCGCGCCTGGCGAAAGCCTTGACGCTCCTCGGCACCATGGATGGCTCGCCGGTCGGCTTCGCCGCGCTCGAGGGTCCGGAGCGCGTCGCCATGCTGTATGTTCATCCCGCGGCCGCGGGACACGGCGTCGGCTCGATGCTGATGGACGCGCTGGAGAAGCTCGCCGCCGCACGCGGCGCGCCGCGCCTGACCGCCGACGTCAGCGACAGCGCCGAGGATTTCTTCAAGCGCCGCGGGTTCGTGCCGCAGCAGCGCAACACCGTTCCGCTCGGCGACGAGTGGCTCGCCAACACCACGATGGAAAAGAAGCTTGCCGCCAAGGAGCGCACGCCATGAAACACAAATCCGAAATGCCGTCGCCGCGCTTCCAGCGGCACCACATCATCCTCTCGCTGCTGGCCATCGTCGTCGCCATCGCGCTGGTGCTGAACTATTATCTGTGGTGATACGGTCAGGGAGGACATGGCGATGACGAAGCCGGACACGCCGTTCCCGAAGCACTGGCTCTATTACATCGTGCTCAAATACGCGGTCATCGCCCTGGCGGTCGTGATCGCGCTCTACGTCGTATCCCGGTTGTTGTGACATGGCCCGCGAACGCCTTTATCTCTTCGACACCACGCTGCGCGACGGCGCGCAGACCAATGGCGTCGATTTCACGCTCGGCGACAAGCTTACGATCGCGAAAATG
>Ga0114129_10002015_pt1 | contig 27852 bp, 15 predicted proteins | sample RhiMetdeltSRZDD1_FD_80071 | JGI IMG/M metagenome (GOLD analysis project Ga0114129, IMG submission 80071) | Populus rhizosphere microbial communities from Tennessee, USA - Rhizosphere MetaG P. deltoides SRZDD1 (version 2) (version 2) | ecosystem: Host-associated > Plants > Roots > Rhizosphere >... | reverse complement strand
TCGTCGCCTGCTATCTACCGGCTCGCCGCGCCGCCTTGTCGGATCCGGTGGTGCTGCTCCAAACGGAGTAGGCGCCTACGCCCAAAGTCCAGTCTTCGCAGGTCGCGTTCCAGTGTAACCTTGGCACTGGACGAGATCTGATGAAGGAGTCGTATCACCCGTGTCGAAGAAGGCTGCGGACACTGGCTGGCCGAGAGTTCTCCTTGGCGGACGACGACGCCAGCATTCTGAGGGCCATCTCGAGAACGCTCGCGGGCGACTTCGAAGTCGTGGCAACAGTGACAGACGGGCGGCAAGCATTGAACGCTGTGCCTCGTCTCGATCCCGATATTGTCGTGCTCGACATCTCGATGCCAGGCCTCAACGGGTTTCAAACGGCAGCGGAACTGAAACGCCTCGGATCGCGGGCCAAGATCGTATTCCTGACGATGCATCAGGATGATGACTTTGTCGCGAAGGCCATCAGAGCTGGAGCGACGGGCTACGTGCCAAAAACGCTCGCCTGGTCGCACCTGAGCCCCGCATTGCGTTACGCGCTCGACGGACGACAGTACCTGCCCTCGCTCGCGCCCCTCGTGATGACGGACGCGGATGCACATGCTGTTCAATTTCATGGCGATAACGGTTCTTGGCTCGACGGTGCTGCGGACGTGCTGATGAGTGCGCTGCATCGCGGCGACATCGTCGCCACGGCCCTGACCGGTTCAAATACTGACGCCATCGCCCGGCGGATGAAAAAGCGAGGCTGGAACGTCCCCGATCTACGAGCGCGAGACCGCTATCTGGTCATGGATGTCGAGGAAGCAGCAACGCAGGTCTTGCGAGCCGGTCGAGTCCACCGTGCCGCGATCGAGGAGATGGTCGCTGCACTTGAACACGCCCGAACAGCGTCGGCCGCTGGGCCACGCTCACACCTCACGCTCATTGGCGAGATTGCCTTCATTCTCTGCTGCCGCGGAAATCCTGAAGCGGCATTGGAACTCGAGCAACTCTGGGATGAACTGACCCGTTCACTCCCCATCCTCACTATTTGCGCGTATCCAACGGGCGCGCCAGAGTTGGTTTCGACTCTCTCGGCTCATCACGCAGCTATCAGTCACGCAGTGAGGGCCTAGCGGATTAACTGGCGACCGTCGCGCCGCGCCGCGCACTATTCCATTGTTCGCTATAGCGAAGACGGGTAGAATGGGCCGATGCCGCGACTCCGCCGTGAGGGCCCAGATCCAGACGATTTCCTTCCGCTGCCGCGGGACACCTTCGATGTCCTCGTCTCGCTGGCCGATCGCGATCGCCATGGCTACGCCATCCTGCAAGATATCGCTGAACGCACAGACGGACGTATCCGCCTGAGTCCCAGCACCCTTTATGCGGTGATCAAGCGGCTGCTCGAATCCGAGCTCATCGAAGAACTGAGCGAACGACCCGATCCCGCTCACGATGACGAGCGTCGCCGCTACTATCGCCTGACGCGGTTGGGCCGGCATGTGGCTGAATCCGAAGCCGCCAGGCTCACGCGCTTGCTCGCGGACGCGAGGGCGAGCGGTCTCGTGCCGAAGAGACGATAGCCATGCCCGTCACACGTGCTGAACGGCGAGTACGTGCGTTGTTCGGAGCCGTGCTGCATCTCTACCCCGCTTCCTACCGTGACGAGTACGGGAGGGAGATGACGCTCGTCCTGATAGACCGGCTCCGCGACGAACACAACGCCGCAGTGCGAGTCGCCGTCTTCCTGGGCGCCATTGCTTCTATCCTCGCGGACGCCCCCAAACAGCATGCGCTCGTCCTGACGCAGGACCTTCGACTCGCACTTCGCTTGATTCGGCGCGAGCGATGGTTCGCGACCGTGGCGATTGGTACCGTCGCGCTCGGCATCGCCTTGTCGACCGCCGTCTTTAGTGTAGGGAAGTCCTTGCTGGTCGATGCGCTGCCATATCGCGAGGCCGAGCGCGCAACAATGGTCTGGGTGACCAATCCACGCCAGGGGTTTGACCGGGACTTCACGTCGTACCCGCGCCTCCTCGCCTGGCGCGAGCACAGTCAGCTGATCGAAACGTTCGCGGCCTACACGTTCAGGCAGGCGGTGGTGACCGGCATTGGCGATCCCGAGCAGCTGCGCGTCGTCAGAGCCACGCCGGAGTTCTTCCCCGTCATTTACTCCGAGCCCGTCGTGGGACGAGTGTTCTCCGCGACCGAAGAACAAACCGCCGTCGTCGTGCTCGGCCACGGTCTCTGGCAGCGGAAGTTCGGCGGGCAGCGGAGCGCCGTCGGTCAAACCCTCCGGCTGGATTCGATCCCTTACACCATCATCGGGGTGCTGCCCCCGTCGTTTCAGTTCCCCGAACGCGACGTCGACGCGTGGGTCCCATTGCAGCCGAGCGCCGACGAGCGACGCAGCGGGGCTTTCTGGCTGCGAACGGTTGCGCGACTGAAGCATGGTGTGTCACTCGCACAGGCGCAACAGGAAATGACCGCGATTGCGGCGCGGCTGGGCGCTGAGCGCCTCGAGGATCGAGAACTTGGCGTTGCCCTCGTCGGTCTGCGCGATGAGATCGCCGGCCCATTCAAATCGGCACTCGTCATGCTGACCGCTGCCGTGCTGGGCGTCTTGGCGATCGCCTGCGTGAACGTGGCGGGCATGCTTACGGCGCGCGGAGCGGCCCGGCGCCGGGAAGTTGCCATTCGGACCGCGCTCGGCGCGTCTCGGCGCCGGGTCGTCCGGCAACTCCTGACCGAGGCGGTCATGCTGTTCGTCCTCGGGGGCGCCCTTGGCGTCACGCTCGGGTCGGTGCTCCTGCGGTTGCTCGTACGCGCCGCGCCGCAGACGCTGTCATGGCTTCGTGACGTTTCACTGGACGGGCCGATGCTTGCGGTTGCGCTCGGGACGGCCGCGCTCACGGGCGTGGTCTTTGGTGTCTTTCCCAGTTGGAGGGGTGCCGCCGCCGACGTCGCTGAAGTCGTGGCCAGCGGGGTCAAAGGAGCGGGCCGCGGTGGGCTGTCGCAACGTTTCAGGTGGGCGCTCGTCGTCTCCCAGATCGCTATCGCGACGATAGTTGTCTCGGCGGCCAGCCTGTCGCTCAGGAGCCTCGTCCAGGCGCAGCGTGTCGACGTCGGGTTCGAGCTGGACCATGTGCTGACCGCTCGAGTGGAGCTTCCGCGGACCAAATATCCGGAAGCTGCGGCTCGCCAACAGTTCTTCGATCGCTTGCTCGAACGCGCGCGCGCATTACCGGGTGTCACTGGTGCTGCCGCGGGGAGTTCGGTGCTATTGGGTCGGTTGCCGAACTCTTCCAGCTTCACGATCGAGGGTCGGCCGGAGACGATTCAGCAGCCCCTGACATTTGACATCGTCACGCCTGACTTCTTCCGGGTCCTTCAGGTTCCGTTGCTTCGTGGACGTTTTTTCTCCGATCGCGACACCGCTGACGGACAACGCGTTGCCATCATCAACGCGACCGCAGCGAAAACGCACTGGCCAAACGAGGACCCTCTTGGTAAGCGTTTCAAGTTCGGAGATCCAGCGGACGATGTTCCGTGGTTAACGGTAGTGGGGATTGTGGCGGATACGCGACGGGCTGGTGTCGATCATCCCGTTTTCACGGAGTCATATCAGCCATCCACGCAAGGTACTCGCTCGATGACGGTCTTGCTGCGAACCGCCGGAGAACCGACGGCGGTCGCCCCCGCCCTTCGTGCGGTGGTTCGCGAATTGGATCAAGATCAGCCGCTTGCCCGGGTCGCGGCGCTGAATCAATTAATCGACAACCAGACCGCCGCTCGCCGTTTCAATACCTGGCTGCTCGGCGCCTTCGGCGCGGCTGCCATAGCTCTGACGGCAATTGGTCTGTACAGCTTGCTCGCCTATCTGGTTGCGCTTCGCCGGCATGAAATCGCGGTACGTCTCGCGATCGGTGGAACGCCCAGCCATGTGCTTGGCCTTATCGTGCGGAACGTCGCATGGGTGGTCGGAATCGGCATGAGCCTCGGCTTGGCCGGCGCGCTCACCGCCGCGCGGTCGATGCGAGGTCTGCTCTTCGGGATCGAACCGTGGGATCCGCTGTCGCAGGCGGTGACGATCGCGTTACTCTGCGCGGTCGCTGTCGCAGCCGCGTGGATTCCGGCGCGCCGCGCGATGCGTGTGGATCCCGCCACGGTTCTGCGAATGGAGTAGGGGGGAGGGAAGCCAATGCGGCAGGGCCGTAGCTTCTCTTTGGCGCCGCCGTGGATTGGGCAAATGCTGCAGGTTAGGAGCGGCGTCAGCGCATACGGAGAGCGACGTTCGAAATCAGATCGAAACCGGCCTACTTCTTCGTCTCAGCGGTCGGTGGCGCTGGTGGAGATGTGCCCGAGTAAACGGCGCGCGCGATCCGCTCCATATTCAGCTCGATCAGATGGCGCGGTCCAACCAGGATCGCGCGGGTGCCGCGTGACACGCCCGCCAGGAGCTGAAAGGAATCGTCGAGCTTGACGATAGGCCACCCCTCGTTCCCGCCGTAAGCCGACACGACGTGGTCGCGCAACCGCAGCCGGATCAGCCCGTCCTGCGATTGCTCCGTCATTGCCCGCCGGAAGTACGCGGGAATCTTCCGCGCGTCGATCGGGACGTCGTCGTGCGAGACGGAGCTATTGCGCGGATCGACGATGGTGTGGTGCCGGCGGCCGTCGTCCGACCAATCGATCGACAGAAGCGGTCCAGGTCCGTTCCCGAGTCGCTCGAAGATCGCCTTCGGCGGCAGGCGCACGGTCCACGAGCCGAGTGGCTTGTCGTCATGCTCGAGCGAATAGAGCGTTCCGTCCGCGACGTACGCGGCCGAGCCGCCGGCCGTCCACTGGAGCAGCCGCGGCACGTCGGGCTTGCCCTGGAACGGCGGGGCGTGCATGTCGGCGATTCCGCCCAAGTCGTCCCACCACATCACGCCAGCGGACGTCGGCACGAGCGTGAACGATCGACCGTTCTTCGTCCCGGTCACTGGTGCGCCGATGATCACCTCGTCAGTGAACCGCCCATCAACCAGCTGGCGCTCGCCCGGACGCGCGGCGGCTGTCGTTGGAAGCACGCGGAACGTCGATCCGTCGCGCGTGTAACGCCAAAATCCGCTGCGCGCGACGACGACCGGGCAGCCTTGTGTTCGCCGAGTGACGCCATTCGGCGAGAGGCGTGCGAACTGTCCATCGATACCCTGGAGGCACAACTCCGGCTCGTCGGAGTTGCGGTTGGCATGCAGCTTCGCCACGTCGAGCGGAGGAATAGACGGTTGATTCGGCCGCGACACCTGATCGAGCGCCGCCGAGTCGAAGGGCAACGCAAACCAGCCGCGCGTGTTCGTGGCGATGTGGACCTGCCCTTGGAAGACCGCCATGGAATTGATTGCATCGAAGTCGAAACGTCCGTTGACGACCGCGATCGGCTCTCCTTTCCACGTGCCGGAGAGCCGTCCAGCGCTGGCTCCGATTCGGCCGCTGATGCGCCATGTCCAGTATTTGGCATCGGTATCGAACGTCTGCTCGGCGAAGGGATCGCGCTCCAGGCGAACTGGTGGACGCTCGGCTGATTCGTCGAGCGCGATGTGATAGGCGCGCGCACCGTCGTACCGCACGTAAGCCGTGCTGCCATCGACTCGAAGGTCGGTCGCCGTACTCCGTGCCTCGGCCGCGACGCCCGGGACGACACGAAACGTGTCCGGGTTGAACGACCAGTTGCCGCCGCGGCTCACGAAGCCGGCCGGCGTTGCAATCCACAGCGTCTCTCGATCGACGGCGATGTCCTGCCAGACGTCTATCGCGTAGCGATTGGCGGATGCGTCCCACGCGAGCGGCGTCCACGTTGCGGACGGCATCCGCATCTCGAATGACGGCGCCGTCTCCGGCGCATGCCGCGCGAGGCGAAGCCGCTGGCGCTGGAGGAGCGGCGGATTCGCATCGTAGTCAGCGAGTGTCGCCGTTTCGGCGGCGTCGGTCACGATCGTCCATTCCTCGTTGCCGTAGCGCCACATTCGAGCCGCTTCGACTCGCGTCGCTCGCTCAGACCGAACCGCTTCGACTCGCGTCGCTCGCTCAGACCGAGCCGCTTCGACTCGCGTCGCTCGCTCAGACCGAACCGCTTCGACTCGCGTCGCTCGCTCCGGCCAAGGCCCTTCGATCGCGTACAGACCGGGCTGCAGGTCGCGATTGCGAGAGCGCAGCATGGGCACCGGATTGGCGATGGCGAGGAGTCTCACCGGCAGCTCAAACGCATGGTTGCGCACCCCTGCGAGCGCGAGGCCCGTTCGGTGAACGCCCACATACCGGCGCTGCCAAACGGTGAAGGTGCGTCCGTCGAACGAAATGACCTGGTTAATGTCGTCGTGCGAGAGCGCGCCGCCGACGAGGGACACCGGCGGCCCTTCCACTGCGCTCACAGCGGTCGCGCTGGCTCGAGAGCCCGGGACCGGTGTGACGACGTAGCGCCCCGATAGCCCTGACGCGTCGAGCTGCCACGACCAGAACGGCGAACGGGCGCGCAGCCGGCACGACAGGGCGTCCGCCGGCGCATCTACGAACGTCGAGGCCGTCTGCTTTACGCAGCCGCGCGGGCCGCAGGCGACGGCCGTGCCCGGGGCATTGCAGGACTCGCCGACGCGATCAATCGCGGCCGACCCGGAGGATCCGTTGTCCGCCATCGTGACAAGCCGCGCGCTCTCCAGCGCAAAGCCGAACCCGTCGTACACCTGGAGTCCCGCGTCCGTGCCGACGTACACCGCGTTGCCGACGATGGCGATCGAGCGGACGACGTCGAACGGGAATTGCCCCTTCGACAGATCGATCGGTAGCCAAGAGAACTGCCCTTGCACGTCGGCGACACGCAGCGCTCCTTCGATCGCTCCGGCCGTGCGTGTCAGCCGAAGTGGACCGCTTTCCGCTAGTACTCGCCGCTCGAGCGGGTTCGCCCCGGGCGGAGCCGGTTCGAATACGCGGCGCTCTGCATTCCACAGCGAGACCGATCCGGACCGTGTGAGCCACAGTAGGTCCTGGCTGTTGAACGTGGTGCTGTCGAGCGAGTCCGCCTCCGGCGCTGGGAGCAGCGCTCCTGCTCTGAGCACAGTCGAAGGGCCACGCGCGACGGGTGCCGACGGACGCACCTCGCTGAGCTCGACAAAGCCTGGCGTGAGCAGCGCCGCACCGGTTCCGTACGCCGCGGCGTCGATGAGTTGGTCAGTCGCGAGCCCGAATCCATGCGCGCCGGTCAAGACAGAGACGCGCCTGGCGCCAGCCACCGTTTCCACGACGATCGATCCGTTTCTCCGAATCCACCGCAGTCCGTTGTCTTCCGCCAGGGCGACATCGCTGGAAGGCAGCGACGCCGGTTCCCACACCCCGGCGGCGACGCGCCGATACCACCGATTGCCGCGCAGCATGCGCGGCACGAGATCCGGCCCCGACATGAGCAGGTCCGCGGGCGAGGGCGCGCCAGGCGGACCGGGATCGAAGCTCGACAAACCAGCTGGCAATCCGGCGGCATGAATCCCCGCGTCCGTCAAGAGCAGCGCGCCCTCTCGCCCAATCGCAATTCCCCGTCGTCCGCGATCCCATACGAACGTGCGGTTCTGGTACGCGACCGACTGTCGACCGTCCTCGGTTTCAAGGATCGCGAGCATCCCGTGCGACACGTTCCGAAAGAACGTGACCGCACCAAGGCGGAACACCGGCGACGGCGCGCGACGATCGCCGGTGTTCATTGGGCTGCTCGATCGAGTCAGCTCGATCGTCGACTGGCGGTCCCGCTCTTTTGTGACCGTTCCGCGATAGACCTCGGAGGCTGCCGTCCTGACGAGGACGAGGACCTCGCCGGAACCTGAGTCGAGATCGATCGCCACGTCTTCGTGTGCACGGTTAGAGAAGGTGTTGGGGGAGGGGTACTCGAAAGCGATCTGGAGCCACGCATGACGTCCAAGGTCGTACTCCCACAAACCGCGCCGCGTCGCCACCCACAGCATCGACGGCGCGACGTCGGGGAAGTGCCAGGCGCGTACGAGGTCTGTTTCGGGCGGTCCCTGGCTCTCTCGCGCAATCATTGGCACGGTCGCCTTCTCGCCGACGAGATCGACGCTACCGTCGTTTTTCAGGACGTAAGCGTGCTTGCCCCGCTCGTCGATCGCGACGCCGCGTGCCGCGATGACGTCAGGCGCCGTATCAACGCGCGCGGGGGCGGTGGAGCAGCTGTCCGGCAGCGTGATTCCGGAGCGGATGATTTGGAGCGTTCCGCGCGAGTCGCGGTCATCCGCCTTCGCCAAGGCTCCGGCAGGCAAGTCCCACATGAGCAGCGTGGATCCGATGGCGGCGAGCGTACCGCGTCCCGTCTTGGGGAGCAGGTTGGCGGCGTCGTACCACGAATGGCGCTCGCGGCTGTGAAGCTTCAGTCCGGCGTCTGTGGTGACGGCGACGACACCGTTCGATAGCAGTCGCGCGTCGTGCAGGCTGCCGGCATCGACTCCTGCGGTGGAGCTGCGGAAGACACACGACGGCGTAACCGTTGGCGCTGATTGAGGCGCTGACGCGAGCGGGCGCGTCTCGAGATATCGCCGGCCGCGCTCCTCGCGCGTGAGCCACAGGTTCAGTCCGCGCATGAAGATGCCGTGCACGCCGCGCGCGATCTCCCGCGACCCGACACGCGCAACTCCTCCCGCGAGACTGAGCGGCGCGGAACCGGCGACGCCGGCGAGCTTGGGAACGTCCGCGGAGTCAATCGCCCAGCTTGCCGACACCTTGCGCGAACGCACGTCGTAGCGCTGGATCGTTCCCGGCCACGACAAGTAGATCTCCGGTCCCATTTGAAGCACATCACTCGGGGGGCGGAGCGGCATCTGCTCGGCGCTGCCAATGAGGATTGAGTGGCCGGCGCCGATGGAGAGGAGGCGGTTGGCCTCCGAGCGCGCAATCCAGGCGCCCTTGCGCTCGGCGATATCGATAGCGCGCTCGCTCGCGGGTGCGGCCACGGGATCGCTCCACGACCTGGTCTCCATCGAATACAGTCGCACACCCTCAGGGGTCGAGGCAGCGAGCACGTCCGCCGTTCCCGCGACGTCGATCAGGCGGGTCCGGGCCATAGCGCTCGATCGACCGCCAGTGAGCGGCTTTACGCCTGACGCCGCGATCGATTGCACGCTGCCGTGGCCGTCGATGACGCGCAGCACGTCACGGCTGGACGCGTCGATGGCGCGAATCGGGCCGTCGACTGAGAACGGCTTCGAGGTGTTGAAAAAGATCGTGCCGGTCACGACTTGCTGGTCCGGCGCGACGTACGCGTCGTACGACGATCCGCGCGGCTCGAGGCCGAACAGATACGCCCCGGACGCGGCGACGATCGATGTTCGCGATCGCAGCCAGGCAGGAACGGCCGGCAGTGGCGAGTAACTGCGCGTCACGATGTCGTGGAGCAGTGCGCCCGGCCGTCCGAAGAACAGGACCTTGTCGCCGAACGTGACCGCGTCGCGATAGCGCTCGACCGGCACCGGTGCGGACGTCGCCGGGTTGATCAGGGTGGAAACAGGACCTGATGCGAGGGCGTAGGCGCGTCCCGCCGCGGTCAGAACGGCCGCCGCGCCCGGTCCATCCGACGCGATTCGAATAGGTTGTTCGCCGGCCAGCGCCCAACGCACCGGCGCCTCTCCTGCCATCGTTTGCGGCTTGAACAGCGATACGCCCGACGAGCGCCCCCCGTAGCCGTAATAGAAGCACGAGGAGGACGCGCAGCCGCCGATGGCGCTGATCGTTTCGGCGGCGTGTCTCTTCCACGCGTGCAGCCGTGCATCGTAGTCGAAGATGCCGCTGCCGCCCGCGAGCAGCAAGTGCTCCTTCCACTGCACCGCATAGAACAGCCGGTCGAGACTCAGCTCGCTGTGTCGTTCGTGCTCCTTGATGAGAACCGTCGGGGTCGCGAAGGGCTTCGTGATCGTCGAAAGCCGGACGCACGCGGATGGCCCGTTTTCGCACCGCACTGTCTCGAGCACGATCAGTCCTTCACCCACCGTCGACTCGAGAGCGACGACGGCGCCGTCGAGGCCCTTCACGGGCCGGAAAGAGAGTGGGCTGCGATTGACGGCAAGCTCCGACACGCCGTCCGGGCCCCCGACGTAGAACCGATCGCGCCACCACACCGCGTGCGTCACCGCTGACGGACCGTCTACTGGTGAAATCTCGTCGCGCGAGAGCCATCGGCGCCGTTCGAGATCCTGGATGCCCACGCCCTCGGTACCGGCGGCGGCGAGCAACCACCTGCCGTCCGACGATACGGCAATCGCCGAGAGCTCGGCCTGCTGGACGGGGGTTCCTCGCTTTCCGAGGAACTTCGTGTCGCTGACGATGACCTCCCAACGCCCATTCAGACGCCGCACCAGCCCACCGTTGGCCGTGACGCCCCAGAGCGCACCTGAGCTGTCGTTGGTCGATGAAGCGAGCAGGCGGACTTCGGGCCTCGCGAGATCCGTCGGCCGGAAGGGACGTTCGGTCGACCAGAGGCCAGTGTCCGGATCGTATGAGTGGAACACCCCTCCCGCCTGTGACACGACCAGTTGGCGATCGGGTGCGTGGAATATCGCGTCGAGAAACGGGTTGCCGTCCAGGCTCCGTCGAACGTTCTCGATGAGACGCCGGTCGGGGAGCGCGCGTGCACTCCAGCTGGTCGAATCGCCAGGGCCCGCCAGCATCACGAATGTCGCCGTCACGACGCCGTAGACGAGTGTGGCGGCCGCGAGGCCGGCGACGAGCACCGGGTCCACTCGCATTCTGAGCGGCAGCGGGCGATGGCGAATTCGGTATCGCAACCGGCCTTGTAGGTCCCGGGCGAAGGCCGATCCCACCAACGCGCGTAGCGCGGAGCCCGACGGACCAGCGGCGTCGTGCAGACCATCGATCGCGATTCGCTCGTGGCCGGCCGCTTCGTCAAGCGCCGAACCGCTCAAGCCAGGAGCAGTTGCGCGCCGTCTCCGATGGCGCTCGGCAATGTCGGCGGCTATTCGGTAGTGATCACCGTGGGGCGCTTCGGCGGTGAGTGCGCGCGCGACGCGAGTCCCTTCGCCGCCAGCAGTGCCAAGGTAGCGCACGAACGCGATCGCCTCGAATGCTCGCAAGTACGCGGCTGCAAGGTGCATGTCGTCCGCGCGGGACGCGGCATGCAAGCCGATGCTCGAGACGAGGATCCCTTGAGCTTCGATGACGTCATCGGCAGCCTTGGCCGACAAGTTTGTCGTGCTGTTCTCGTGGCTGCCGTACTCGGCGAGCGACCAGAGATCGTCGAGCCGCTCGAGGACCGAGGCTATGAAAGCGGTGCTCGATTGCGAGCAGCCGTCAGCGTACTCGACAAGCCAGCGGAGATCGCGTCGCAGTCCGCTCGACAGCGCGTCGCCCTCCGCGTCATCAAGACTCTCGAGGCGATCGAGCAACGATCGGCCCGTTGCGGCGAGCGCCGTGAACAGGTCGGCGATTGCACCTGTTCGAACGGTTCCCGCCCGGCGATCGATCCACATCAACGCTTGGTGCCAGATGGCCAGCGATCGCCAGCGATCGCTGAGGCGCGCGCCCTCGCTGCTGGTGAGCTTCGCCAGAAGATCGGTCAGGCGCACGAGGCGCAGCGCCGCGCTCTCGTCGAGTGCCGAACTGGTGGCGACGATCCCCTTCAAGGCGTCGGTTTGCTCGAGGCGCGCGACGTCTTTCAGGAGCTCGGCGCCCAGCTTCCGCGTGCCGAGCCAATCAACGCCAGACGTCAGGTGTGCGACGTGCCGGGGCGAGCGGCTGGAATGTGCAACGAAGTGGACGACGACACGACAGAGCCGGGCATGGAGCCCGCGAACGGCCGATCGCCGGGTGAGAAACGTCGCGACCCAGACGACGAGCGCGATCGCAGCCAGGCTCCACCACGTGATGCTGTAAGGAGCAAAGAGCGTCCAGGTGTATCCCCAGAAGGGTAGGGCTGCGTAGTCGTGCAAAAGGTAGAGGATGTCGAACGCCGGCGCGGGCAGCAAGCCGACACGGGTTAGCACGACGAGGACGACGGCGAGCGCAGCGATGGCGGCGATCGTCACGCGTCGACGGCGAAGAATATCGGGCGTTTCCGGATCGCTCCAGTCGGCGAACGCTCGCAGGAGCGGCGACCGCAGGCGCACGAAGTGGTTGCTCGGCGTCCGCATGGTCGACTACGTCCGAGGTCCTCTACCGATGCTGCGGAGAGCGAGCTTCAGCGTAAGCCACCAGCACTCGAGGTGCAGTCGCAGCACGGCCGGGTGCAATCGAAGACCGGACGCCCAGCGCCTGAAGGTCTCGGCCGCTGCCGCTGGGTTGCTGGTCGGTTGACGCCGATGATGCTCCGCGATCGCGCGGCGCCAGCTTTGGACCGTGTTGCCGTGCCGCCGCCACCAGTCGTCGCGATCCGACGCCGCCTTCACGTGCATCGCAATCGATCGCCGGGCCGATTCGATTCTGGAGATCGTCCGCTCCAGCCGCCGCTCACGTGTTCGATATCGAATCGCCATGCGTTCAGTTCCCCCGCTGCAGGCGCTCGCGCAGATCGGCGCGTTTCGCCTCCAGCGACTCGATGAACGCGTCGACCCGCCGCTGCTCGTCGTCCGACTGCGCCTCCGCTTGCCGCAGCGCGTCGCCGACTTTTTGCTCGAGCGCGCTCACGCGATCGGTCAGCGCCGTCGTCAACCCTTCGATTCCGTTCAGGAGGTCGCTCACCGACGCGATCCCTTTCGATCGCTCGCGTATGTCGGCGAGACTCTTCATCTCATCGTCGAGTCCCTTCATCAGGTCGATCGCGTGGTGGGCGCGCTGGAGCACGTCGAAGGTGCCGCGGTTGATCGAGCTGACCAGGGCATCGAGATCCTTCATGAAACGCTCGCGCGTGCGCGCCGCGTCCCGGAGAAAGTCGCGATGCGCCGTCGATGTGGCGTCGGCGGCGTCGGCCGACAGCGCACCGGCCCGAGCGGTGGCGGCGGCGTCGCGCACGAGGTCCGCTACGTCGAGCCGCTCGGTCACGGTGATGTTGTCGTTGAGCCAATTAACCGATGCATCAATAGATGTGAACGAGTCGCGCTCGAGCACCGTCAGCTCGAGCGTGACGGCGTCCTCTGTGATGCGATCGAGCACGTAAACACAGGAGCCGCGCGACTTCGGGGTCGGATCCGCACCGAGTGTCGGCCTGCCCTGAGCTCTGTCGACGGGCCGGGCAAAGACCCGCCGCAGGTAGTCGTCCATGTCGCCGGGAATCCAGGCGTGCAGCGGCGGCGCGAGCGCGGTGTGTTCGGGGACGAAAACACACGCCGCCGTGCCGGCGCCGTCGTGGTAATGGCGGCCCCAGGTCGGGTCCAACCAGAACCGCATCGGCGGCGAGTTCTCGTAGAGCGGCAGCGGGTCAGGGGTGCGCCGCACGGCCTCAGGATCGATCCACAAGTAATGCAGGCCGTCCGGCGCCTGCGGCGTGGCGCGGAACGCGTAGCGCACGTGAGGCCGCGCGTTGAAGAGCGAGTCAGGGGCAAAGCTGTAGATCGTGTGCGCGAGCGCCGCGAGTTGCCTCGCGGTGAAGCGGAGCAGGCGCGGCCTCGGGCGGTGAAGGCTTTCGGCGTACGCGATGCGTTGCACCAGGTACGCATGCTGGCTCCGGAGGCGATCGAGATCGCGTCCGACCTCTTCGACAGCGCGTGTGCTCTCGAGCGTGAGGCGGTAACCTCTCGACGGCGACTGCTCGCGCAGATCTTTCATCACGTTCGCCGAATCGACCGGCTGAGACAAGGTCGAGACGCGGACGCACGCGTCGAGCGTAAACCCAACCTCCATCGAATCGACGAAGGCGCGCGGCGGGAGCGAAATCCGCTCAAACTCATCCGAGGGGCTTCGCCCCTCGGACTCCCCTACACGCGCTCTCGCGCGCCGCTCCTCCGGCGCGCTCCGATCGCGTGGCTCGCTCGCGATGCTCGCTCGCTCCGTACGGGAAAGGATGTAAAAGCGCTCGTCACGCGGTCCCTGTGGCCCGAGCGCGAGCAGAGACGCGGTCTCGTCTGTCGATAGGAGACGCCACAGCGGCCATAACAGGTCGGCCGGCAGCGACAGGCCTGCGGTCAGGAACAGGCGGCATCCTTCCGACGCGTAGCCGTTCAGTGGTTGCCAGGCCTGAAAGAGTCGGAGCGCCTCCAAACCCGAGAAGCCAGAGTGACGCTCGCGATCGACGAGCACGTGGAGCAGCCACGCATCGGTGCCCTCTTCGGATCGCAGCCTTGCGACACGTGCCGGCGTGGCGAAGCGCTCGAGCCGTCGAAGTGTCGCAACGACGGCGTCGGCAGACACGTGCGACGCCGTCGTGGTAATGAAGAGCCGCTCGTGCGACGGTTCTGCGCTGCGACGCGGGTCCGCGGTGGCCGTCGTGGCATTGATGAGCAGACGGGCAAGACCTTCGTCGAGGCCTATCGCCGACTCCGGTGGCTGCGATTGTCCAACGACGTCGGGTATCCAGAGCGTGATGCGACGGTGGACACTCGAATCGAACTCGAGCCGGATGCGCGACAGGCGATTTGGCCCCACGTCGGCCTCCGACGCGAGACGCTCGAGTGCCTCGCGCTCCGTGCACGCATGCGGGCGATAGACGTCAGCCATGCCAGATGTCCTTTGTGAGGCGATCGAGCCACGACGACTGCAAGGCACGCGCTAAAGCCGTACCGTCGTCGGACGGCGCAGGTGTGACCGCGCGATACGGATCGGAGTCCGAGCTGAAGCGCCACGGCTGCCCGCGATCGAGCGGTACGTAAGTGACGCTCGCATGGCGCCGCCGCGCGTAGCCGATGCCGAGACCCGATCGAAGTCTTCCGAGCCGCCGCGCCCCGTTGGCCGCCGCGCTGTCCCCGTTGTCGATGGGCGGGTGAAACACCATGACGTGCACGAACGAGAAGCCGCCGACCGACGCAACCGCGTGAGCGGCCCAGGCGGCTAGCGTCCACTCGTCGGAGTCCGCGAGCGGATCGATCCGAAGCGGGCGGAACCCAGCACGCGTCTCGAAGTACTCCGGCACCCATCGCGACAGCGTCATGAAGGCGTCGCGAAAGGTCTCGTGCCGGCTGGCCGCCATGTCCGCCGGCACCTGGTCGAGCGGAAAGGATGAGCGGCGGGCACGGCCGGCCGCGTCGCCCTCGATCCAGCGAAACTCACTGTCCCGGAGGCGCGCCGCAGACAGCCGGCGTGCCAACCGCGTCATGCAGTCGACCCAGCAGGCCTTGGCGAACGCGCCCTGCGGCGTCGCGCGCACTTCATGAGGCATCAGACCGACAACGAGCGCGTCGCGCAGCTTCGCGCGCCGTGGCCGGCGCTCGTGCACGAGATAGCCGGAGTTCAGCAGACGATCCACCAGCACTAATGGATGGTTCAGGAATTCGCTCAATACCATCGACCCGAGCTGGCCTTCGCCGCGCCCTTGACGCAGCCCCTCCACGCGTCCGCCGTGCCCTTCCGGCGCCGGACGCCGCTTCGGCATGAAGCTGGGCGCGGGGGTCGAGCGCGAGGCGCGTTCAGGGAAGTGGACCTCGGCACCCAGGCCAACCAGGAGCGCGAGGCTGTCACGATCGATCTCGGGCACGAGCGCCCGCGATCGGCCGTACTGCGACGGCTCGGATAGCGCGGCAACGACGTTTCCATGCTCGGCGGCGAAGAGCGGACCCGAGGCGAGATGCTCGGCGACGCGTGACGCGATCCGCTCGAGGCTGGTGCCGTACGCCGCGTACTCGTCGGCGGTGACGGCGCCCTCGGTTTCATCCTGGCAGAGCAAGCACGCGTAGCCGAGCTCTGCGCACGCTTCGCGCACGATCGGCTTGACGAGGTTCAGCGCGATGTAGATAGGAGCTTGGCCGGCGACGATGCCCGAGCGCTCGGTACGCGGCAGCCGCTCTTGCAACCGACGAAAGAGATTCGGCCAGACGCCTGGCTGCGCGGAACCCTTTCGCGCGAAGAGGCGCCCGAGGTCGTGAGCGAGCTTCGGCGTGATGCCGACGTGTGCGTCCTGCAGGACCCACAGCGTCGCATGAGCGAGACGAGCCGGATCGGTCCACGGATCGCTCGGGCTGCCCGGATCGGCGTAGCGCGCGACCTCGGGCTCCCACACCGACGGAGGAACCAGGCGGACGCCGATCATACGAGTGCCGCGCGATGCTCCTGCCAGTCGGCAATAGCGGCGTAGAGCTGGCGCACACCTTCCTCGTGGCTCTCTTCGTCGAGGAAGTACTTCGGCAGGAGCTGCAGCTCCTCAGGCCGGAGTGTGATCGCCGGCCCGCTCGCCGCGCCAGTGCGCACCCAGTCGTACATCCGATGAACGAGCATCACGTACATGAATTTGACCATGCGGCGGTTCGAGACGCGCGACAGGCCGTGGGTGCGCGCGAGCTCGACTAGTTGAGTGACGACGCCCAGGGTGTCTGGCTCGGGATCGAAGAGTCCGGTGGCGCCACGAATCGCCTCACGAAGCGCGTCCAGCTCCTCCAGCAAGTGAGGGGCGGAAGGCACGCGCGACTCTGCACCGTAGGTGAGCGGCCAGGCTTTCGTCAGCATGTCGGCGATGCGGCCGCGATCGGCGGCAACGTTGTCCACTCGGCAGCGCAGCGAGAAGCGGTCCCAGATAGCCTGCAGCTCGTCGGAGTCGGGCAGCTCGTTCGTAGCGGCGAACAGGCACTGCAGCGGCACGCTGTGCCGTCGCCCGCGGTCGTAAAAGGCGCGCTCGTTCATGAACGAAAGCAGCGCGTTCAGGATCGCACTCGATCCCTTGAAGACCTCGTCGAGAAAGACGACGTGCGCGCTCTGCATCATCGAATCAGCATGGATGCGTTCGAGCGTCCCTTCTTTGGTCAGCTTGCTAGGATCGTAAAAGCCAAACAGCTCTCCCGGCTCCGTGAACGGCGTCAGCAGGTACTCGAAGTAGCGGGACGCACTCCCCTCGCGGTCGACCCCCACCAACTCGCAGAACGTCTTGATCAGCATCGATTTCGCCGTGCCGGGCGGACCGATAAGCAGGAGTGGCTCGCCGCTTGCCGCCGAGAGGATGAGCGCGAGGGTTGCGTCCTCGAGGCCGGCGAATCGGCGGTCGAGATCGCGATGCACGCGCTGCAGATCCTGCAAGGTGCGGTAGTGAGCGTTAACGATTTCAAGAACCCGAGTCGAGTCGAACACGCGCCACTCTCCTGTCTGTGGGGTACCAGGCGGCGTACGCGGCGGCGAGCGCCTCGGGTGCCGTCCATGCTAGCGACCGATCGGGCGAATCGCCGCGGCGTCGAGTCGACGCGGCAGCAGGACGATCGGCGCCGCCTAACCGCGAATGCCACTCCGGCGGTAGCGTCGATCGCTGCCCGTAGCGCCGCTCGACGTGCCATGCGATCCAGTGCGACCAGAAATCGTCCGGCAGCGCAGACTCGTCGAGGACCGTGTGGGCAAAGCGCTGGAGGCGCGCGAGCGCGCGCTGCTCGGCGCGGCACGCCAGCCCGACTCGCACGAACGCTGGCGGCGCGATCCGAGCCGTCGCCAGGATCATCCAGACAACGGCCGGCGTGACACGCGGTACCGGAAGGAGGTCCGCCGCGGGCGTGATAAGCCGCTCGCGAAAGTGGTCCAGCACGAGCGTGGACGCCTGTAAACGGAACGCAGCCGACTCCCAAGCGGCGCGACCGACAAGGCCGAGCAGGCGATCCGGGATCAGCAGTCCCTCGACGCCGTGCGCGTCGAGCGCGAGCCGTGCACGGACCGCGCCGGCCGACCACCGCGGCCGGCCCGATCGCAGCGTCGACCACCGCCCGCGATTGGTGAGCGCGTCCGTGAGCGGAGGCGCAACCCGTGCGACAAACCGCCGCCATCCGAGCCGCACGAGCGGGGTGCGATCCAGCACGCGCGCGTCGGCGGATCCGAACCACCGTTCGTGGGTCAGGCCGGGACCGCACTCGAACACTTCCTCGAGCAGGGCCAGTGCAAGACGCTGCAGCGCCTCGGTCGCGGCCCTCAGATCCTCGGCACGAACGTCAAGCAGCCGGTGGGTCATGGATCCACCCGCCGCGCGAGGATCGCTGCGAGGTAGCCGAGGCAGCCGAGTGCCGCCGCGAACGGCCAGAGATCGATACGCCCTCCCGCGACGATCGGGCGATCGCCCGTCAGGCGCTCGATGGCATCGTAGCTGCCGCTGCCGGTGTTCGCGATGGCCCGAAGCAGAGGTGCGTTCAGTCCGACGCTGTACGACTCGGCCACGCGACGTCCGGAGAGCGGCTGTCTGGGCGGCACCAGCATCGGGATGCGCTGCGGCCGCACGAACGCGCCCGGACCCGATTCCTTCAAGACGAGCGTCGCGTCGATCGGACGCTCGGACGGTGGGAGGGTGAGTCTTGCGCGAAACGTCGCCGGCGCGTTCTCGTCGCGCCGAACCGAGACCTCGAGCGCCGGTGCGCCCGGCATCTCGACCGACGCGTCGATCCGCTCAACCTGTGGCAGTCGATTGCCTTCCGGTGCGAGCGCGATGTCGATCTCGAGATCGTGACCCCGCTCGGTTAGCTGGAACGTGTAGCGGCGGCTGCTCACTGACGGCAGCACCGCCTCGATCCACTGGCGAATGGCGATGCGGCCGTCGGCCCGCCCCAGCCAGGCGGCCGGAAACGTGGTCGTGAGCTCGCCGACGTTCGCCGTTCCGCTCTCGCGGTACGCCAGCACCGGGTCGGTCAGCTTCGGCCGCACGGCGACGGGCACGACGTCGTCTTTCGCGGAGGTCGTCGCCGATCCCTCGAGTGGAATGTCAGGCACATCCATCGCAAAACCGCTCGGGAGGACGTGCTTCATCGAGAGCGCCGTGTACGTGCCGGGCTCGAAGAAGTGGTTCTTCGCGTCCTGATCGAAGTACGGAATCTTGATTCGTTGGGGATCGAACCCGGCATCGATCTGAATGGGATCGGCGAGTGCGCTCATCGGCTCGTTTGGTGCGAACGGTTCGGGCCTGATCCCGAACACAGTTGTGCGGCAGTCGGGGCGGTACTGGGAGAGCTGCTGCAGCGGACCGAAGCCGCCGTCGGAGAAGAAGAGCAGCCCGCAGTTCCTCAACCGCCGCGCGGCAAGCTGCTGCAGCGCTTCTTTCGGATCTGTTCCGCCGTCGCAGCTCATGCGTCGGATCTCGTCCATCGCCCGCGCTTTGCCCTGCGGCGTCATCGGTTCGTCGGTCAGCCGAGCCGACGCGGATGTGGTGAATGCCATCAGATCCAGGAGATCATGCGGGCGCAGATAGCGGTCGACGATCGACATTGCAATCTGCTGCGCGGTCGTCAGCGGTCCACCGCACATGGATCCGGACGTGTCCATGAGCATCACGAGGTGACGCGGTGGTGGTCCTCCCTGTCGCGTGCGCGCCTCGCTTGCGAGTGGCAGCAGCGGCTCGAGCGGCGTGTCGTCGTACGACATCAGGGTTGTCGCCGAGAGCAGAGATCCGGTGTGGCGGCCGTTGGCGAGAAAAAGTCCGGTCTTGCGCGACGATACCGCACGCGCGATCCGCGCGAGCGCGTCCGGTGCGAATGCGCTCGCCGGGACGCCGTCGATCACAACTGCGTCGAAGGTGTCGATCGGCTCGGACGGGCCCAGCGCCGATGGCTCCTTTCGCACCGCCTCGATCGCGCCGGCCGGGAACGCGGCCGTCCACCGATCGTCGCCGATCGTCAGCAGCCGCGGCGCACGTTCGACGTGGGTGAAGAGCCGGCGGCGCTGTACACTGCCGCCGACGTCGACCGCGACGTCCACGAATTGCAGTCCCGGCTGGGCGAAGAGGACAGGCGTGCGGAATTGCGCCCACTGACGCCCCGCCACTTCGATCGCCCGTTGAGTTTCGAATGCGTCGCCGTTCGGCCGTCCGCTTCCGACGGCATGCGCCGCCAGCCGAAGGGTCGCAACGCTCTTGGCGCCGGCGGCGTTCGCCAGCACGCCGCGGACGTAGGTTTCGCTCCCGGCGTCCACATAGCCCGGCAAATTGGTAGAGAGAATGCCGAGGGCCGGCGCACCTGACGCGATCGGCAGCACGTGGACCGCGATACCGCGCGCGGCGAGCTCTCCGGCTGCCGCCAAGCTGTCGCCGTCCGTCTCGTGGCCGTCAGTCACGAGGACGACCGAGCCCCGGCCGCCCGCACGCTCGATCACATCCCCCGCGCGAACCAGGCCGCTCGCGATGTTGGTGCCAGGGCCCACCGCGAAAGCGCTCTCAGTGATCTCGTCGATGCGATCCGCGATCTTCCGCAGCGGACTGACCGAGCCGAACGCCACAACGTCGGACCGGAAGGTGAGGACCTGCGCCGTCGCGTTCGCATCGGAGAAGGCTGTTGCCTTGCGAAGCCGCGCGCTCGCGATAGCTCGCACGCGAGCGAGACCACCTTCGGCGCGCGACATACTGTCGGAGACGTCGAGGAGCACGACGACATGAAAGCTGCCGCGATCGCCGCGGCGAAGGAGCGTCGGCGCCAAGAGCGCAAGTGCGAGGAAGATTGCCGCGCTTGCCGTGGCCGAGCTCACGACGATCTGCGTCGTCCGTGCGGCGCCCAGATAACGCCGCCCGAGCGGCCACGTTGCGGCGACGAGCGACGCGCCGGCTACCGCAACGATGAGCACCGCCAGCCAGGGCTGCCAGGCGTACTCGGGCGCGAAGGTGAACGTCATGTTTTGTCGCTCGCTCGCCGCTGCGCCGGCTCGCTTCCACCTTCGCTAAAGCTACGGTGGACCCTCCGTAGCGCCTGCGGCGCGGAGGAGGGACGCTCCGCTGGCTCGCTCGCTGTGCTCACTCGCAGAGCGGACGTATGGATTCGATTCATGCCACGCCTCGCAACAGCACAAGGCCGCGCTCGGTGAGGAAGACGAGCGCTGCGGCACCGACCAGCCACGGCCACAGTGCGAGGCGCCGTTCGGTCTGGCGTTCGCGCGGTGCGCGCGGATCGAACGCGCCCACCGAGCGAGACGTGCGTCCGGTATTACCTTCGCCAGGATGGAGCGCGAGACGGTTGCCCGACGGCTCCACCTGCTCCGGCGACGTCAGCGTGAAGAGCGCCGGGCGCGGACGCCGCTCGAGGATCCAGCGCGCGGCGTTCAGGAACACCGTCGACGAGAACCGCGCGACGTTGTCGTCGCCGTCGATCGGAAGGCCCGGCACGAACGCGGCGACCGGCGTCGTCCGCGTCGCGATCCAGACCGTGTCCTCGGGACCGCTCAGCACGGGGCTGAAACCTGACGGTAGTGCCCGGCCGGGGCCTATGCCCGCGCGCTCGGCAACGTCCAGGTTGAGCTCTGTCACGAGCGGGCTCGTCTCGAGAAACGTGGTGACGGGCTGCGGCGGTCCCGTGCCCGGCTTGTAGCCAGACCCGAGGACGATCGCCGGACGCGTGTCGAGCATCTCGATCGATGGCAGCACGCGCACGTCGGGATTGTCGCGATCCTCGATCCATCCCAACCGAGACACCCATTCGCGTCGCGCCACCCGCCAGTCGACGCGAACCGCACCCGCCGGCGGCACGTCGATCGCGGCGTCGTCGTCGTACCGGTAGGCGCCGCCCGGTTTGACGTGAAAGCGGTAACGTCCGGGCAGCGACGGGACGACGTCTAGGCTTCCGGTTGGGCCGTCCCAGGTCTCAATGGGGTGCGTGCGAACCGTGCCGTCTGGTGACGTCACGCTCAGCGTCACGTTCGTGGCCGCCATCCCGCCGAACGTGCCGACGACTGCGCGCACGCGCTGGACCTTGCCACTCACGCGGTCGCGCTCGTCCACGAGATCGACGATTCCCGCGTTCGGCGCCGGTTGCGACACGTCGATCCAGACGTCGCCGCGCGACGCCGGTCCGTCCATCCACGGCGGCGCCGGCATGTCGGTCACCACGATGGTCGAGCCGGCCGCACAGCTGGTCGACGCCGCACGCGGAGGCTCGGCGAGCGCCCGCGCGACCAGTGATAGTTCCGTGCCGAGCGGCCGCGGTTGGAGGCGGGATACGAGATTGACGAGTTCGCCGACGCTCGCCACATGGTCGGCAATTGTGGTCAGCTCGAGGTCGAATGCCGAGAGCGTGAAGCAGGCAATCGCGGACTGTTGCGGCGCAGCCACCGACCGAAGCGCGGCGACGGCTGCGTCGAAACGCGTCGCGCCGTTGAGCACGGTGCTCATGCTTGCCGACCGATCGACGAGGACGCGGACGCCGGTCTTGACCGATCGATCCATGCCGGCCACCGCGCGGCACTGAGAGACCGCGAGGAACAAGAGCAGCAGTACGGAGAGTTGCAAGTAAAAGAGCGGCGTCGGATGCGGCGTGCTCCACGCAATTCGCGTCGTCGATCCCAACACCGGATCGTCGCGGAAAAAGAGCGCCGCCGACAGGATCGCGCGACGGAAGTTCGGCCTCGCCATGTAGATGACGACGAGCGCCGCCATGAGCATGCCGAATACGTACGTCATTGCGCACCGTCCGGCATCACCAGGCGACGCACAATCTCTTGGCCGAAGAAGTGTTCACGAAAGATGGTTGTCGGTGCCGGTTCTGCCTCTGCCGGCCACGTCCAGCGGAGGCGGTCGTAGCCGCCTGCCGCCGCGGCGCGATCGAAGCGCCGCTTTCGCTCGTCGATGCGTTCCTTCACGTCGTCGAGGAGATCCGACGTGAGCCTGACGCGCAGCTCCGGAGTGGACACGCCTGGACCCACCAGGCGACGCAGCCCGTGTCCGACGCGGTGCGTTTCGCATGCCCAGCTGTCGAAGTCGACGACAACCACCCAGCGCGATCCCTGCTGCGCGTTGCGGACGCGTGCCGCGAGAGACATCACCTCAGCTTCTTGGGCGAAGTACAGATCGGTGAGCACCAGCCAGACGCTGCCCGGCGGCAACGCTCGCTCGAGCGCGGACCAGGATCCCTCCTTCGCTCGCGTGACATCTGAGCGAGCTTCGGAGGGCAAGCGAGCGATCGGCGTCGCCGTCGTCCTGGGGGCCGCGACACGCTGCAGCGCACGACGGATGCGCCAGCGATCCGCGGACGATCCCAGCTCGATGACCTGTCCGCCCTCGAGTGAGTGGAGCGCTACCGAGTCTCCCGATCGGCCGGCGATGTAGGCCAGCGCTTCCGCGAACCACAGCGCGTTCTGCAGTTTCGACGCGACCTCGGGCAGCCGCATCGTTGCGCGCGTGTCGATCGAGACGACGACGCGTGTCTGAACTTCGTGCTCGAAGGTTCGCACGACGAGCTCGTCGCGGCGGTGGTGACGAGCGGAGGCGCGCCAGTCGACGTGACGGATGTCGTCCCCGGGCAAGTACGGCCGAAACTCGCGGAACTCGAGACTCTGCCCGCGCTGACGAATGAGGTGCGCGCCAGCGACCGTTCCGCGATCGCGCTGGCGAAGGCGCAGCCGGTAGCGATCCAGCTGCGACGACGGAACGGGCAGCGCCTCAGTCGTGCCACCGCTGCCAGAGCGCGTCATAGTCTGAATCCTTGGGGGCCGTGAGAAGACAAAGCCTGCGAATCGCGTGATCGAGCCGAAGCTCGGGATCGCCGTCCACGTCGATGTGATCGTCATCGAGCGACAGCCGTAAGCGGTGTCGCAGCGCGTGAACGACCACCGCCTGCAGGTGTGACGCGGCAACGTACTGCACGTCTGTGTCCGAGAGGCAGACCCAGGCCTTGGCTGCGAGCATGATGTCTCCGGCGGCGCGCGGGCTCATACCGTACTGAATGCGTCGCGCGGCAGCGTCGATGTCGGCGCGCGACCCCGACGGGTTGGTCAGGCCGCCGAACGACCGATTCGTGGCGAGAAAGAGGTTCGTCACGTGGGTCTCGACCGCGGGAAGGGGTGCGATCGCGCGAATGACCTGCGAGATCTCGCCGACCAGTGATTCGGCGGCACGCGCATCACCGGGCAGATCGTAGGCAGCCGGTGCTGCCTTCGACGCAACCGGGGAGTCGGCCTGTGGATGCGGCGCGCCCGCGCCCGCGCGTTTGCGCACGATTCGGTTCAACGTCGGCCCGTCAGGTACGGGCATCCTCACCTTGAACATGAATCGGTCGGCCTGGGCCGCCGGCAGGTTGTAGGTGCCTTCGTGATCGATCGGATTCTGCGTCGCCAGCACGACGAAAGGGGACGGAAGCGCGTGCTCTTCGCCGAGCACCGTGACCTTCTTCTCGGCCATCGCCTCGAGCATCGCCGACTGCGTCTTCGGCGTCGCGCGATTGATCTCGTCAGCGAGCAGCAGCGACGTGAAGATCGGACCGTTCTGGAAGCGGAGCCCTCCGTTCCCTGACGGCATCAGCGTGCCGGTGATGTCGGCCGGCATCAAGTCGGGCGTGAACTGGATCCGCCCGGCCTTCAGGTTGAGGACGCGCGCGAGGCGCTTGACAAGCTCAGTCTTGCCGAGGCCCGGATTGCCTTCGAGCAGTACGTGTCCGCCACTGAAGAGCGCGGCGAGCGACAGCTTAATGACGGTCTCGACGCCGTACAGCTCTTCGCCGACCGCTTTGACGAGGTCTGAGGTGTACCTCCGCGCGTGCGCTACGTCCATGCTCTACCTGTGCAGCAGTTCGAAGATCCAGTTCGGCCAGCGCTGCACTGGTTCGCGCGTCGCTGGTTCGTTCGGCCCGGCCCCGGTTTTGTGGCGCGCTTGGTAGGCGAGCGCCTGGTCAGTCGCGGTTGCCTTGCGTTTCGTCCCGGCCGACTCGTCGTCGGCGGAATCGCCTGGTGCCGGCGCGAACGCCGGCAGCACCACCTCGATCGCCTTACCCGGATTCACGGGCGCATCGGGCAGTGCGTTCGGACTCTCCGCGCGCTGTGGAGCAACACCGCTCCTGCCGTACCCGCGGGGTCCGCCTCCGCGTCCGCCCGAACCACCCGATCGACCGTCGCGCGACGAGGAACCGCCGCCGGATTCTCTCGAGCCAGGGCCGGAACCGTTGCCTGCATCGCTGTCTTCGGGACCAGCCGTTGTGCCGGATCCTTGGCCAGTCGCCTCCTCGGCTCGGTCGCCTCGCGCCGACGCCACCGCGTCGCCGGTTATCGAGCTTTCGCCGCTTTGACCGGTGATGTCCGGCCGCTCGTGACCGGAATTCGACGTCGCGGCGTCGTCTGCGCGCGGCGACGATTGCGAGGGCAATCCATCGGTTGCCTTGTTCTGTGCCTGGCGCTCGTCGGGCGGTACCGCGGCGCCTGGCGGAAAGTCGAGAGAGCGGTCACCGTTGATGGATGGGCGGGCGCGGGAATTCGCGTTCATACCAGCGATCGTCCAGAGGGAGGGAAGCGGCTCCGAGCCCGCGAGCGGTGGCACGACAACGAGAGCCGCGAGGAGTCCGGTGGCGAAAACCGGCATCAACGCGAGCGCGCGGTCGACTCGTTCCTTGCGCGCGAGCGCACGCAGAGCTGCGGGATCGTCGGCGGTGAGAACCGCCTCCAGTCCTGGCTCGACACCCGCACGTGCGAGGTCGTCCACGGTGAGAAAGAGCTCGTGAAATCGTCCGCCCTTCGCCCAGTCGCACCGCGCCGCGTAGTCGCGCCGGTTCTTCAGGACAAGCACGCAGCCGATGTCGTGGACGGCGCGGCGGGGCGACAGCAAGTTCGGCGTCTGGCACGGTTCGCGCCAGCACAGGCCGAGGGTCGGTGCCGTGGCGCCGGCGGCCGCGCCGAGCGCGGCGAAGAGCCCGCACGACATGAGCGCCGCCATCGCCACGAGCGCTGGCGTCGTCGGACCGAAGCGATGCCAGAGGATCAGGCTCGCGCCGAAGCCGATCATCGTCCAAAGGGAGTTGTGCTCGAAGAACCACAACAGGAAGCGTGTGTGCTGTCGATCGAGTGAGGCCTTTGACGTCCCCGACTTGCCGCCCCTGAAAGCGTCGACCGACCTGGCCCGCGCTCGAGTGACGAACGCGGGCAGTCGCAAGCGAGCCGCGGGCGCGTCGGGACGATCGGCGCGCGTCTTGCGCGAACGGCGAACGCCGAACCGTACGACGTTGATCGCGGAGCAACCGACCATCACCCACCACAGCGCGATCGGCCGGTACGAGCAGGCGATCGCGAGAGCGATGCCGCCAAGAATCGATACGACGATCAAGAGCAGGGTGAGCGGCTCGCCAGACGTCGCGCGTCCCATTTTCATCGCGCGCCCCGCTCCGCCCTCAAACGCCGCACGTCGTGCGCCTTGTGACGCCAGTCGGCTGCCGATGTCATGTTCCGGTGATACTCGTCAGGCGATGCGGCCAGATCGGCGGCGAGCTTGTGCCAAGCGCTCAGCGTCAGCATGAGCCCGGCGTTCTCCCGATCGATGGCTGCCGCACGGGTTCCTGCGTCGATGCCTTCGGCGATCGTCGTCGACCAGCGCTCCGCGAGAGACATCCGTATGTCGTCTTTCGCGATCGGCCGTCCGCTCGCCTTGGGCACCGAAGCGAGCGGCGCGAAGGCGGCCGGCAACAATCCAGCGCGCGCCTCGGCATCGAATACCGCGCCAGAGACCTGCTTCAGCGATGTGGCGCTCAAGCCGGCGAACGCCGTCGCGTTCGACGAGTCGATCGCGATGAGACGGCGGTACCAATCGCGCGCCTGGTCGTACTCGGATCGGCCGTCGTGGATCTCACCCGCCGCGACGATCGCGACGCGGTTAGAGGGATCGCGCTCGAGCACACGTGCGATTTCGTCGAGCGTTTGTGCCGCGATTTCGAGATTGGCGCGGGACTCGCCGCCTGGCACGAACTGCTTGTGATACGCGGCGATCAGTCGCAGCCGTACGTCCGTCGATGCTGGATCGAGGTCGAGCGCGAACTTGAACTTTGCCGCGGCCTGCCGGAAGTCGCCCCGGCGGAAGGCGTCCTCTCCCTCGGCGAGCGCCGTGCGCACCGACAAGCGATGGTCAACGATGCGTCCGGCAATGACGGCAAGCACGACTCCGGCGATCGCCAGCAGCAGCCGCGCCGCGCCGCGACGTGGATCGCGACCTGAGCCGGAAGACCGTTGGAGAGTCATCGGAGTCTCCGCTGTCGAAGCTTACCATCCGGCCTCGTCGCTTCAGGCATCGACGGGATAAGAGGCGGGACTAGTCGCGTTTACGGGATCCGCTGATCCCACAGCCGGACAGACCGCGACGAGTGTCTGTCTCGCTGATATTGACGAATCTTCAATGGTCGCCGTGGTTTAGCACCGCGGCGCGGTCAGCACGGCCGCGATCGTTTCTTCGAGCTCACCGAATCGTATGCAAATCCTGATGACAGGTGTTCTTCGTTAGCTGGGAGCCAGAATAGTTCTGACCCGGAAGCCAGCAGAATTGGGAACGGCCCGCAGATAAAGAGCCGCGCTGGGAAGCGGGACGTGTAGCGATCCTGACGTTTCACTCCGCGCGGAGAGCGATGACCGGATCCACTCGAGTTGATCGTCGCGCCGGCACCCAGCACGCGAGCATCGCGGCGATCGCGATGCCTGTCGCCACCGCCGACAACGTCAGCGGATCCGTGGCCGGCGTCTCGAACAGCATCGCCTCCATCATCCTCGTGAGTGCCAACGCCGCGATCGTGCCGATGACGACGCCGACGGCAGTCAGCGCGGCGCCGTCGCGCAGGATCATCCCACGGACGTCACGTGAGCCGGCGCCAAGCGCCAGCCGTATGCCGATTTCGCGCGAGCGTCCCGCCACCATGACCGCCATCACGCCATAGACACCGATCGACGCGAGTAGCAGCGCAACGGTGGCGAAGCCGCCGACGAGGGCGAGCCCGACGCGAAGGCTCCCTGTCGCTTCGGTGCGGAGCTGCTCCATCGAACGCAGGCTGTACAGCGGCAGCTGATCGTCGAGCATCCGCACGACTTGACGGATCGTGCCGCCCGCGGAGTCTGGCTCACCGCTGGTTCGGG
>Ga0114129_10002014_pt1 | contig 27856 bp, 29 predicted proteins | sample RhiMetdeltSRZDD1_FD_80071 | JGI IMG/M metagenome (GOLD analysis project Ga0114129, IMG submission 80071) | Populus rhizosphere microbial communities from Tennessee, USA - Rhizosphere MetaG P. deltoides SRZDD1 (version 2) (version 2) | ecosystem: Host-associated > Plants > Roots > Rhizosphere >... | reverse complement strand
TCCTATCCGGCAATTGCGAGCTTGGCTCGCTCATCGAAACGACTCTCGACAAAGTGATCTTACAACAACGGATGCCCCTGGGGATCGCTCAGGGGCATCGCATTTAGTTGAACGCCCAGCGCTCAGTCCTGGGCTTAGTCCTGGGCTTTTTCGGTTTCATTTTCAGGCTTGTCGCCCGCCCGTTGCTTGAGCGCGGCACCCAGGATGTCTCCAAGCGAGGCGCCGGAATCGGCAGTGCCGTACTGGGCGATCGCCTCTTTCTCCTCGGCGACCTCAAGCGCCTTGATGGAAACACCGACCTTGTGCGTCTTGCGATCGAACTGCGTGACGCGCGCGTCCACTTTTTGCCCGACAGAGAATCGCTCGGGACGTTGTTCGCCACGATCGCGCGCCAGGTCCGCGCGCTTGATAAAAGCCGTCAGATCGGTGCCGACGATCTTCACGTCGATGCCCGATTCTTTCACCTCGGTCACCTCGCAGGTGACAACTGACCCCTTCTTCAGGTCGCCCGCCGATTCCATCGGATCGCCGGCTAATTGCTTCACGCCGAGTGAAATCCGCTCTTTCTCGACGTCAACATCGAGGACCTGTGCTTTGACCATGTCACCTTTCTTGTATTCCTCGATCACCTGCTCGCCGGGGCGCTTCCAGTCCAGATCGGACAGGTGGACCATGCCGTCGACATCGCCATCGAGGCCGAGAAACAGTCCGAACTCTGTTTTGTTCTTGACTTCGCCTTCGACGGTGGAGCCCGGCGGGTGGTTCTCGACAAACACCTCCCATGGATTGCGCATGGTCTGCTTCAGACCGAGGGAGATCCGGCGTTTTACGGGATCGACCTCGAGGACCTGCACTTCGACTTCCTGCGAGGTTGAGACGATCTTGCCCGGATGAACGTTCTTTTTCGTCCAGGACATTTCGGACACATGGACCAGCCCTTCGATGCCAGGTTCGAGCTCCACGAATGCCCCGTAGTCCGTGATGTTGGTGACGCGTCCCTTGAAACGTGCCCCCACGGGATATTTGCCCTCGATGCCCTGCCAGGGGTCGTCGAGGAGCTGCTTCATGCCAAGCGAAATACGGTGGGTTTCATGGTTGATCTTGATGATCTTGACCTTCACCTGCTGACCGATGTTGAGCACCTCGGTCGGATGATTGACGCGACGCCAAGCTATGTCGGTGACGTGCAGCAAGCCATCGATACCTCCGAGATCCACAAATGCGCCATAGTCGGTGATGTTCTTGACCACGCCGTCGATGACCTGACCTTCCTCGAGGTTCTGCACCAGCTCCTGACGCTGTTCGGCGCGAGTCTCCTCGAGCACGGTACGGCGGGAAACGACGATGTTGCCGCGACGGCGATCCATTTTCAGGATCTGGAACGGCTGCGGGACATTCATCAGAGGAGTGACGTCGCGGATGGGTCGAATGTCCACCTGCGATCGCGGCAAGAATGCCACGGCACCATCGAGATCGACGGTGAAGCCGCCCTTGACCTGGTTGAAGATGACGCCTTGGACTTTCTCGCCGCTGTTGAATGCCTTCTCCAGCTTACCCCAGCTTTCCTCGCGTCGCGCCTTGTCGCGGGAGAGCACGGCTTCACCGAGCGCGTTCTCCACTCTCTCAAGATAGACTTCGACCTCGTCGCCGACCTTGAGGTCGGCTTGCCGTCCGGGCCCGCTGAATTCGCGCAGCGCCACGCGTCCCTCGGTCTTTAATCCGACGTCGACGACGGCAAATTCCTTTTCAAGGGCGACGACCTTTCCCTTGATAACGGAACCTTCCTGCAGATTTCCGCTGCCGAAAGATTCGTCGAGCAGCTTGGCGAAGTCTTCACGCGAGGGTGCTGTTGCGGTGGCCATGGATTCTCCTGTTTGCGGCGCGCCGGGGTTTGAATGGCGTTCCAAATGCACGGGCCGAAGGTCCCGCAGACCACCGGCGACCTCCGGGAATCCCGGCCGGCGCTAAATATCGTGCTTTCGGAACGATGGTTTTATCAGGCGCGCGTTACGCAGAGACTCGAACGGGGCTTTGTCCTCCAACACGAGGGATGGTCAGCCACGCCCTCGGCCCGCTCGGCTAGCCTCGACGATGTCGACGGCGGCCCGGATGGCCGCGTCTATATCCAAATGCGTGGTATCGAGCAAGTGCGCATTTGGGGCCCGCCTTAAAGGCGCGGCAGCGCGATTTTGGTCGCGTTCGTCCCGCTTGCGGATATCGGCGAGCACAGCGGCCTCGTCAATATTGCGACCCTGCGCCCTGTACTCGGCTGAGCGTCGGCGGGCACGGACCTCGGGTGTTGCCGTGACGTAAATCTTCACATCCGCGTTCGGACAAATGACGCTGCCGATGTCCCGGCCGTCAAGCACGGCGCCCGGCGGCCGAGCGGCAAATTCGCGCTGGAAGGCAAGGAGCGCGTCGCGTACCTCGGGAATTGCCGAAACGATCGAGGCAGCCTCGCTGATGCTGTGGGCCTTGAGCGCGACCTCATCGAAATGCGACGGATCAAGGGCCTTTGCTGCAGCTGCAGCCGCTTTCACATCGCCGGGACTTTGTCCGGCATCGATCAATGCCTTGGCCACCGCACGGTAGATCAGTCCAGTATCGAGATGCGCCAATCCATAGTGACTGGCAAGTCGCTTGCCGAGTGTCCCTTTGCCGGAGGCAGCCGGGCCATCAATGGCAATGATCATGCGAGATCCGCGCCAATCGAGCGCATCAATTCGACAAAGCCGGGAAAGCTTGTTGCGATGAATGCGCTCTCGTCGATGCGCACGGGATTTTCACTGCCCAGGCCCATCACCAGCGCAGCCATGGCAATGCGATGGTCCATATGTGTCTTGACTTCGCCACCGCCCGCCGGACGGCCTTTGCCATGGACTATGAGATCGTCGTCTTCGACCTCGACCGTGACGCCGTTCGCACGCAGCATGTCGGCGGTTGCGGCCAGCCGGTCCGATTCCTTCACACGTAATTCTTTCAGGCCGCGCATCCGCGTGACTCCTTCCGCGAATGATGCCGCGACGGCCAAAACTGGATATTCATCGATCATCGAGGGCGCGCGTTCGGCAGGAACGTCCACGCCCTTGAGCGCGGAGGCGCGCACGCGCAGGTCGGCTACTTCTTCTCCGTCGTCGCGCTTTTCCAGTTCTTCGACGCTCGCGCCCATCTCGCGCAAGGTGGTCAACAACCCGGTGCGCAGTGGATTTGTCATCACGGCATCGAGGATCAGCTCCGAGCCCGGCACAATCAGCGCGGCGATCAAAGGAAACGCGGCCGAGGAGGGATCCGCTGGCACGACGATATTCGCCGGCTCGAGCTCGGGCTGCCCGTGCAGGACAATACGACGTCCATGTTCGCCGTGAGACTTGCTCACGATCTTCGCGCCGAAATGTTTCAACAACCGTTCGGTGTGATCGCGTGTTGCCTCAGCCTCGATCACGGTGGTCTCGCCCGGCGCCGACAATCCCGCCAATAGCACGGCCGACTTGAGCTGTGCGGATGCTACCGGGGGTTCGTAGATAATTGGAATAGGATCGGCCGCTCCGTGCAGCGTGAGCGGAAGTCGCCCGCCGTCCGCCACCTCGACAACGCGCGCGCCCATCTTTTCCAACGGATCGAGCACGCGTCGCATCGGCCGGCCACGCAAGGATTCGTCGCCGTCAAATGTCGCGGTCACTGGTGCACCGGCTACCGCGCCAATTGCGAGCCGCGCGCCGGTGCCCGAATTGCCGAAATCGAGCTTGCGCGTCGGTTGAGCGAAGCCCCCAATGCCGACGCCATGAACGCGCCAGGCCCTGTCTCCCGTGCGCTCCACGCGTGCGCCGAGGACCTGCATCACGTCGGCAGTGTGCAGCACGTCCTTGCCTTCGAGCATGCCTGAGATGGTCGTTTCGCCGACCGTAAGCGCCCCGAGGATCAGGGCGCGATGCGAAATTGACTTGTCGCCCGGCACCCGGGCCCGGCCTTGCACGGGGCCACCCTGGCGGGAGGTCAACGGCATAATTTCTGCGGGGTGCAACGGGCGGTATCCTCAGGAACTGCGCCCTCCTACCACGCACCCGCGCGTGCCGTCATCCTGGTATTGACGTGACGTTGCGCTATTGACAGCAGCCCTGCAACTAGCCAAGTGAAGCACCGATTTAAAGGCCCCCTTTCCCTAGGAGCCTCGACTGTGGCTAAACCCGATCTCGGCACCAAGCGCGTTTGTCCCGATACCGGTCGTAAATTCTACGATCTGAACAAGAACCCGGTGATTTCGCCATATACGGGCAAGGTCGTACCAATCGCTGCTCCCGCACCTTCGCGCGTGCGCCCCGAGCCTGCCCCTGCGGCGAGAGCCTCGGCAGTGGCGGAATCCATTGTCCCCGAGACCGCCGATGCCGAATTCGTATCGCTCGAGGATGCGGAGGCCGAGCAGCAGGGCAAGAAGCCTGCGGCGACAGAAGGTGCGGCGGTGCGCGAAGAGGAAGAGGTCGAGATGGACGAGAGCATGGACGACGCGGCGTTCATCGAGGAACAGGAAGAGGGCGACGCCGATGTGACCGATATCATCGGCGAGTCGATCGAGAAGGAAGAAGAGCAGTAGTCTGGGAGTGAAGTGTCGGCGGTTCCGGTCATGTCCTGATTTACCGATTTCTCGCTCCCGATCCCTGATGGGGCCATAGCTCAGTTGGGAGAGCGCGTGAATGGCATTCACGAGGTCGGGGGTTCGACTCCCCCTGGCTCCACCAACCTCCGCGGCCTTCGGCCGCTTCGGTTGGCAAGCCAGCCTTCGCCATGACGGGCCGCGAATTGGGCCTGCGAAGGCCCGGAGGTTGCCCGTAGTAGCCCCAAAGGGGCGAAGACGGGCTATTTAGATGAAATAAGTATATCTTCTTGAAAGCATCCATTTCCCCCTTACAAAACGTATATGGGACTAACAGACGACTTACGCGGCCGCCTCATAGCGCACAATGCTGGACAAGCTTCCCATATGCGAAAGTTCAAACCGTGCAAGCTCGTGATCTATCTAGCTTTTGAAAATGAAAAAAAAGCTGTGGCGTTCGAGCGCTATCTCAAGTCTTCCTCAGGCCGAGCGTTTGCAAAAAAGCGGTTGCGCTAAGCGCCAACGGTCCTGGGCCATCTACCATTGCTGACACGCCTCACGACATTGCATGATGCATGCAATCGAGGGAACCCGACCCATGCAAGGCAAGATCGCGCTCGAGGAGCATTTCGCAATCGAGCCTACGCTTGGCGATTCACAAGTGTTCGGGTCGCATGTCTGGAAGGAGCTGAGTCACCGCCTGCTTGACGTCCAGGATACGCGTCTGCGGGAGATGGACAAGCACGGGATCGAGATGATGATCCTGTCGCTCAATGCCCCGGCCATCCAGGCCATCCATGACACCAGGCGCGCCGTCGAAATTGCCCGGCAGGCTAACGACGCCCTCGCCGAGGAGGTTCGCAAGCGTCCGGGCCGGTTTGCCGCTTTCGCGGCGCTGGCTATGCAGGATCCGGAAGCTGCGAGCGCCGAGCTCACTCGTTGCGTCAATGAGCTGGGCATGGTCGGCGCGCTGGTCAACGGCTTCTCGCAGGTCGGCACTCCTGACAACGTGACTTATTACGACCTGCCGCAATACCGAGAATTCTGGCGCAAGGTCGAAGCGCTCGACGTGCCGTTCTATCTGCATCCGCGCAATCCGCTCCCGAGCTGGAGTAAATTCTACGACGGTCACAGCTGGTTGCTTGGACCGAACTGGGCGTTTGCGGCGGAAACCGCCGTCCATGCGTTACGGCTGATCGGTAGCGGAGTTTTCGACGAGTGCCCAAAATTGAAGTTAGTGCTCGGCCACATCGGTGAAGGCATTCCTGTCTATCTTTGGCGCATCGACAATCGCAATGGCTGGATGAAGGCGCGGCATAAATATTCTGCCAAACACGGTGTGGCCCATTATTTCCGCAAGCACTTCCATCTCACAACGTCGGGCAACTTCGACACGCCCGCACTGGTCAATGCGATAACCGTGATGGGCGTGGACCGCGTGATGTTTTCGGTCGATTGGCCGTTTGAAGGCGTGGACGAAGGCACGCAGTGGTTCGATAGGGCGGAGATCAGCGAAGCGGAGCGCGTCAAAATCGGACGCGAGAACGCCATGAGATTGTTCAAGCTGCCGCTGCAGAAGCGTTAGCGCATCCGGTAGTGCTCGACCGCGCTTTTGTCCCAGATCATTCCATTTCCTGAGCGAACGGGAACGACTGCATAGCCCTTGGCAATTATCAACGGACCTTCGAGCAGGACGTCCGCCCAGTCGATATATTCGAGTAGTGGCAGGTCGGTAGCATTCAGAAAGGTGGCAAGCGGCGTGCCTGCCGCAATCGCGAGAGCATCCCAGCAGGCAATGTCGAAGCCGGCCATTGCGATACGCACGATGCCTTGCACCCCGATCAATGTGAAACGCTGCGCGAGCTTCGCCCATAGGCCGGCCGGATTTATCGCCGCGTCTTTGACGACATGCTCGACCTCGCCGAGCAGGCTCACGATCGCCGGCACAGCGGCGCGCATATAGCAGAATAAAATAACTTCGGCCGGTAACCCCTTCCTTCGTTTCGAGGTCGATCAAAACCAGGGGAACCTGTCGAATCGCCCCTACACTGGTACCAAGCACGAACTTGGGTGGCGACCGGCGTCGCGCAGATCGCGCGCACAGTACGGGTCGAAATGGGGGGCTGATGAGGCATGGAAAACCCGCGTAAGCGGCGATTATATCGTGTTCCAACCCGAATTCCCCTTGTTCTTGAACCTTTAACCCGGCCGCCCATATTAGGGATCGACCGGCCGGCAGTTTCGGACGGTTGGGGCGCCGGAAGGGCCCCGTCAAAGTCGCTTCAAGCGAGGGCTTTGAGATCAATGTCGCGAGTTCCGTCCCTGTCCAGCCCGTTCCTCCTAGGTTTCGACGAAATCGAGCGCGTGCTCGATCGCGTCGCTAAGGGGGCCGATGGCTATCCGCCCTACAATATCGAGCGACTGCCGCGTGATGGCAAAGCCCCGGAACGCCTGCGTATCACGCTTGCCGTCGCCGGTTTCACCCGCGATCAGCTCGATGTGAGTGTCGAGGAAAGCCAGTTGGTGATCCGCGGCAGGCAACAGGACGATAAAACCCGTCAGTACCTCCACCGCGGCATCGCCGCGCGCCAGTTCCAGCGCACGTTCGTGCTGGCGGATGGGATGGAGGTAATGGGGGCGGACCTGAAAAACGGCCTCTTGTCGATCGATCTCGTCCGGCCCCAGCCGGAACGGATCGTGAAAACGATCTCGATCAATGAACAGGAATGACAGACTCGTGAACAGGACTCGACCGCGTCAAGCGTTGAATCAGAAAGGAGTCGAGGGCCATGACCAACGACAAACAGATTGAACCGAATAAGGCGAATCCGCTCATCACCCAGGAAGCACTGGCGCAGCTGGGCGACGGACGCCTGGCTTACGTCAAAACGATCCGCTCCGAGGATGTAGCGAACCTTTTCCCGCAGGCGCCAAAGATCGCGCCCGGCCTTAAGCTATTTTCGCTGCACGCCGCCGATGGCACGCCGATCATGCTGACCGATACGCGTGAAGCGGCTCTCGCCAACGCCTGGAGCCAGGAGCTCGAGCCGGTCAGCGTGCACTGATCTGAAAAATCTGCGGCGGAAGACGTCAAGACATTGGGCAAGGCCTGATGCGTCACGCCGCAAGTCACCAACCAGGCGCAGCGAATTCTCGCTGCGCCTGGTTGATTCTTGATGCCGCGAAACTGACCCTTGACCCAGTTCTTGCTCAGGCGGCGCTTGAAGCCGGCGGCATCGCCAGTACGGCGTATAACGCATCAGCATCGCTCGATTCGCGAAGACGGCGAGCGATTTCGGGATCACGAAGCTGTCGCGCAACGCGTGCCAGGGCCTTGAGGTGATCGGCGCCAGCGGCTTCCGGCGCGAGCAGCAGGAAGATCAGATCAACCGGTTGATTGTCGAGTGCCTCGAAATCGATTGGCTTATGAAGCCGCGCAAACAACCCGAATAGGCGCCCCAGCTTCGTTAGCTTGCCGTGCGGAATTGCAACGCCATTCCCAACCGCGGTCGAACCCAGCTTTTCGCGCTGAAGCAGGATTTCCAGGATAGCCTTCTCGTTCTGCCCGGTGAGTTCGGCAGCGCGCGCGGCCAATTCCTGAATCGCCTGCTTCTTGTTATTAACCTTGAGAGCCGGAATAACCGCGTTCGGCGCGACGAGGTCGGTAAGCGTCATGGACATGTCCGATGATCGGTCATAATGGCGCCGAGTTGCAAAGGGGGTTGTTGAAAGCGGCGGACCATAGGAGCGGTCAACGTCGCCGTCAATGGGAGAACTCAGCTTCCGATTGTCGCTTTTCTGGCATTTTTTGATCTCCCCTGCCGGCCGCGGCGGGCCTGGTGGTCCTTACGGCGGCGTTTGTAGCGCCGCAAGCGCTTTTCTATCCGAATCGCTGCCTGTTCCGCGCTGTCATAGGGATCGGGTGCCATCCCTTCCGCTTCGAGCAATGCACCAGAATCGAGATGCAAAACACATTCGGTTCGGAAACCAAAACCGTCCTTGCCAACCGTGGCATGGCCTGAATAACCGCCGCGGAAGTATTTTGACGTTGCCTCTTCGACACGTTCCGTTATTTTTTGCTGCAGCGCCGCGCCGATGCTGATGTTCCTTCCCGAAACGCGTAAAGGCATCGGCTGACCTCCATCGGTGCCAAACAAACACCTGGTCCACATGGCGTGGAATATTTGAACTTAAAAATGTTCCGCACGTCAATGCGTTGGAACAGCCGATCAGGAACCAGCAGTCAATTTTTCGCGTCGACGTTGCACCGACGATGGGATTCGCATGGCCTCGCGGTACTTGGCAACTGTGCGGCGCGCGATATCAATTCCGGCCTCGCGAAGCTTCTCCACAATGGTATCGTCCGACAAAACGTGCGCGGCGCTTTCATCATCGATCATTTGACGAATTCGGTAACGGACCGCCTCGGCTGAGTGGGCCTCGCCTCCATCAGCTGCGGCGATCGCTGACGTAAAGAAATATTTCAGTTCGAAGATGCCGCGGTTTGTCGCCATGTATTTGTTGGCGGTGACGCGCGATACGGTCGATTCATGCATGCCAATTGCGTCAGCAACAGTTTTCAAATTCAACGGCCGCAGATGCTGCACGCCATTGGCAAAAAATCCGTCTTGCTGTCTTACGATTTCGCTTGATACCTTGAGAATAGTTTTTGCGCGCTGATCGAGTGCCCGAACCAGCCACGTTGCCGTCTGCATGCAGTCGGCAATATAGGCCTTCTCTTTGTCGCTCCGGCTCGATTCGGAAACCTGCGCATAGTAGCGCTGGTTTATAAGAACTTTCGGCAACGTGTCGGAATTCAGCTCCACTTGCCAAGTGCCATCGGGCGCAGCGCGCACGAATACATCCGGCACGATTGGCTGCACCATCGTTGAGCCGAACGCGAGGCCGGGTTTGGGATTAAGCGTGCGGATCTCAGCAATCATGTCGCTGAGATCCTCGTCGTTGACCCCGCACAGGCGACGCAAGGCGGAAAGATCCCTTTTCGCGAGAAGATCGAGATGTTCGACCAGCGTCTTCATTGCCGGGTCGTACCGGTTGCGCTCCTTCAACTGGATGGCAAGACATTCTGTGAGATTGCGTGCGCACACACCGGGTGGGTCGAATGTTTGCAGCACCGCAAGCACGAGCTCGACGTCGCTTCGTCGAGCGCCAAGCTTATCGACGACGGCCTCAAGATCGCCGGTCAGATAACCGGCCTCGTCGACCATATCGATCAGGTATTGCCCAATCATTCGCCCTGCCGGGCTTGAAATCGCCAGCGCCATCTGCTCGGCCAGGTGATCGGCAAGCGTTGTCTCGACCGAGACGAAAGCCTCAAGATTGTAGTCCTCAACGCCACTCGACGTTGCTCCAGACCACTCCGAATAGGCCGGCGCTGCGGTCTCTCCCGATTGTGAGATTTTCTCTCCGCCGTCGTCAGGAAAGACATTTTCGAGTTCGGTGCCGAGTCCTTGCTCCATCGAGCTGCGGCTGGTCTCAAGCGCAGGTCTCATCCAGTCCGAATTGGCAGGACTACCTTCGCCGGTTTCCGGCGGGGCGCCGTCTGTTTCGGTATTCGGGGCTGGCAACTCCTCGTCGTTCGCCCGCTCAAGGAACGGATTACGTTCAAGTTCGCCTTCAACGTAGGCCGCCAGATCGAGACTGGAGAGCTGCAAAAGCTTGATGGCCTGCATCAGCTGCGGCGTCATCACCAGCCCTTGCGTCTGGCGAAACTCCAGTCTTTGTGACAGCGCCATAAAGCGGCCCGGCAAGAAGTGGTCCGATTCTTGCTTGTATATATCTCAGGTTACCGGAGTCGGCGATATGTGATTAAGCAATACGGCGTTGCATTAATTTTGTGTGCACGCGATCTATAGCCGGAATTCTTCGCCCAGGTAGAGACGGCGGACGTCCGGATTGTTGACGATGTCGTCCGCGCGGCCCTCCATCAGCACTTCGCCGGAATAGATGATGTAGGCACGATCGGTGAGTCCCAGTGTCTCGCGCACATTATGATCCGTTATCAGGACACCGATTCCGCGATTGGTGAGGTGACGGACCAGCGCCTGAATATCGCCAACAGCGATGGGGTCGATGCCCGCGAATGGTTCGTCGAGCAGCATGTAGCTGGGCCGCGTCGCCAATGCGCGCGCGATTTCAACGCGGCGACGCTCACCGCCTGACAGTGCGATAGTCGGCGTTTTGCGCACCCGTGCAATGTTGAACTCCTCGAGCAGAGCGTTGAGATCGGCCTCTCGGCGGCGGTGGTCCGGTTCGACGACTTCGAGCACCGAACGAATGTTATCCTCCACATTGAGACCGCGAAAGATCGAGGCTTCCTGCGGCAAATAGCCGATCCCGAGCCGGGCGCGCTGATACATGGGCAGCGTCGTGACGTCGAAGCCGTCGAGTTCGATATGACCACGATCGGCACTGATAAGGCCGGTGATCATGTAGAAAACCGTGGTTTTGCCGGCGCCATTCGGGCCGAGCAATCCGACTGCTTCGCCCCGCCGCACGTAGAGCGTCACGCCCCGGACCACCATCCGACCGGCAAAGCTTTTTTCTAGACCGTGCGCAGCGAGATATGCGGGCCGCACTGCCTGCCGTCCGTCGCCGCCCCGGCGCGGCTGCGCGGCTGGCTGATTTTGATCCGCGTAAGCACGCTGCAACGGCCTAGAATGGCCCCCCTGGTGCGCGCGCGCGTCGGCTGGGCTCAGACTTCGGCGAGCTTTGCTTGGACGCCGCCTGAATAGCGAAATGATATTCGCCAGCTCGCGTCGCATGAGCTCAAGCTGCTTGAACATGGTCTTTCTGTAGGGCCACAAATGTCGCGCGCGGGACATTACCCGATTCCCGAAGTGCTGAGGGGGCCGACGGCCGCTGACGACACCGGCTCAAAACGGCCGCATGGGAATGGGCCGTGGGGCTTGGGTGCCGCCGGCGCCGGTTTTGGAACCAGTCCCGGTTCCGGGGCTGCCAGGTTGAAATAGTCCCTGCACCCGACCTTGGCCATTTTTGCCCGATTCCACCCGCGATACCCCGCTTGTCAGATCGACCACCAGCTTGTCACCTTTCAATACGTTCGGGCCCTGGGTCATGATCACCGGAGTGCCCGTCATCGTGACCGTGTTGGTTTTCATGTCGAAGATCCCAAGTTCGCCAGTGACGGTCTGATCTTTCTGCGTGACCACAACGCCACCTCGCGCTTCCAATCGTTTGATGCGCTGCTCGCCGCCGGGGCCCGGCGAGGCCGCTTGCATCGTCTTGGTCTTGGCATTGCCTTCAGAGCCCTGCTCGTAGAAGACCACGAGCGATTTGCAGCGCATGCCAGTGTCACCCTGCTTCACGCGGACGTCACCGCTGAAGGTCGCCTCCTTTTGCTTGTCGCGAACCTCCAAAGTCGCCGCTTCGATATGGACCGGTTGATCTCGATTCTGCGAGAAGCCCTGCAACGCGTTTGGCGGCCCCTGACTTGCCGTCTGCGCGCGGGGGCTCGCGCCGGGAATGAGCAGCGTAAAAATGATCAGCAACAGGATGAGCCGGTTCCGCATATCGATCATTGCGCGTCCGAATTTGCTGGCGGCGACTGGTTGAGCATCATGTCCATCACCACGCCGCCGTGGAAACGAACCAGGTCTCCCGAATCAAGAATATCCAGTCGGTTGGCGTTGAGCGTGCCTTGCAACAATTTCACTTCAACCGGATGTTCGGACACGACATTGCCTTTGCGAATATCGATAAGCGCCTCGCTCAAGCGCCCTTGGTAGCCAGTAGACGATCTCAGCAGGATTTCCCTATCAAGTTTGAGCGTTTCGCCCTTCGCATCATAAATGCCGCTGACGGCGGTCATTTCCATCGACGTCTTGTCCTGCATTTCGACCTTGGCGCGGATGTTGCGCAACTCGACGATGTCGGGCCTGGTCATGTCCTGCGCTGCGGTGTCCGCTGTCAACTCATAGGCGCGCGCATCGCTCGTGAACCCGGCCAGACGCGGTTGTTCCATCGTGACCTTGGTGCCCGATACGACGAGGTTGTCGATGTTGATTGGAAGTTTGGCGAGCATGCGAAGCGGATTGAAGTAGGTGATCAGCGTAACAATGATCAGCCCGATCACCACGGTCACCGGAACCGTGATGCGCAGGATGCGAACCAGACGGCTGTGTCTCCGCGCAGCACGAAAGGCCCGATCGGCATCGCGCCGACTCATGGTCCAATAAGCTCGCGTCGCTTCTGGATCGCTTCTGGCTGTGATCACACGGCTCATCCCAAGCCCCGTGCCCGGTTCTGGTTAAAACAACTGCCGGTCATCATCTCGCCCGGGCGGCAAGATGCCGGCCGAATATGGCCCCGACACGGCAACGCGATCGTCTAGAGTTCACAATAGCGGTTGCTAATCAATAGCTTATGCAGAGTGCGAAAAAATGTCTTCAGCCGCCCAGCCGGCGAGGTCGAGCCGCGCCCGGTTAGGCAAAAAGCGGAAACAGGCCGAGGCCAGATCGGCGCGACCTTCGCGCGCCAGCATCCCGTCCAACTTCTCTTTCAGCGCATGCAGGTGCAGGACATCGGTTGCCGCGTACGAAACTTGCGCGTCGCTCAGTTCATCGGCACCCCAATCGGACAATTGCTGCTGCTTTGACAGATCGACGCCAAGCACCTCGCGTGCCAGATCCTTCAATCCATGCTTGTCAGTATAGGTACGGGCGAGGCGCGACGCGATCTTGGTGCAATAGACCGGCGCCGCCATTACGCCGAATGTTTTCGCCAGTATCCCCAAATCGAAGCGCGCGAAATGAAAGATCTTCAGGATCGATTTATCCGACAGCAGCCGTTCGATATTGGGCGCCTTCCGCTGCCCGGCGGCGATCTGCACCACGTCCGCGGATGCGTCTCCAGGCGACAGTTGGACCACGCAGAGCCGATCGCGATGAACGTCGAGGCCCATCGCTTCCGTGTCGATTGCCACCGCGCCCTTGTAGGCCGAGAGGTCCGGCAGGTCACCACGATGCAGGCGGATGGTCATTCAGGCTCTAAGGCTCGGAACGTTGGTGCCCAGGAGAGGACTCGAACCTCCACGGCTTTCACCGCTAGTACCTGAAACTAGTGCGTCTACCAATTCCGCCACCTGGGCTTGTCGGGACCAGATACGGAGCCCCTTCCCGCTTGTCAATGAAGGGCTTTTAGCTCTGTATACTCCTTGGCCGATCCTGTATTGGCCGGTTTCAGGCACCCCGCCTCGCGAGAAACAAGAAGCGCATGGCTGCGCGCAACCCCTACGAGACTTTGGTTACCATATATGGCGGCTCGGGGTTTCTCGGCCGGCATGTGGTGCGAGCCCTGGCCAAACGTCACTACCGCATCAGGGTGGCCGTGCGCCGGCCCGAACTTGCAAATTTCCTCCAGCCGCTTGGCCGTGTCGGGCAGATCCATGCTGTGCAGGTCAATCTGCGGCATGCGCCATCGGTAGAATCGGCGGCACGCGATGCGCACGCGCTGATCAATCTCGTCGGCATCCTTTTCGAGCGCGGCCGCCAGCGTTTCGACGCTGTTCACACATACGGCGCGGAACAAGTCGCGCTTGCGGCCAATGCTCACGGGGCGCGGATGGTTCACGTATCCGCCGTCGGAGCGGACGCGAATTCGTCCAGTGCATACGCCCGATCCAAAGCGCACGCCGAGCAACTGGTTCTGGCGGCGCAGCCCTCGACCACGATCATGCGGCCATCGATCATGTTTGGGCCCGAGGATGATTTTTTCAACCGCTTTGCCGGGCTGGCACGCGTGTCGCCCGTGTTGCCGCTGATCGGAGGCGGACTCACGCGCTTTCAGCCGGTGTTTGTCGGCGATGTTGCTGCGGCGATTGCCGACGCTGTCGATGGCAAGACGCGTCCAGGCACGATCTATGAACTGGGCGGGCCAGACATCCGGACCTTCAAGGAACTGATGCAATTTGTGCTCGCTACAATCGAGCGCAAACGACTTCTCGTTACGTTGCCTTTCCCGCTGGCAAAGGCCCAGGCAACGGTGTTGCAATATCTCCCCAAGCCGCCGCTCACACCTGATCAGGTGGAATCGTTGCGCAACGATAATGTCGTGTCGCAGGCCGCAAAGGACGAGGGACGAACGCTGCAGGGCCTTGGCATGGAACCTGAGCCATTAGCGGCAATTGTGCCGTCCTACCTTTGGCGATTTCGCAAGACGGGACAGTTCAGGAAACACACCACCTAGCTTCATACGATGTACAGTGCAGTGAGTCCGCCGGCGCCGAGCAGGATGCGCCACCAGGCGAACAACGCAAAGCTATGACGCTGCACGTAGCCCAAAAACGTTTTCACGACGATCCACCCGAAGATGAACGAGAACGCGAACCCGACTGCCGTTACAGCAACATTCCCGCCAAGAGCGAGCTCTCCCCGGCTCTTGTAGATTTCGTACGCGAATGCCCCGACCATCGTCGGCATCGCCAGCCAGAAAGAGAATTCCGCCGCTGAACGGCGATCGGCGCCAAAGAGCATCGCGCCGACAATGGTGGCGCCAGCACGCGACACGCCGGGCACCATCGACATGCACTGGATAATTCCGATGACCAGATACATCGGCAGGGGAAATCCGGTCGCCTCGTGATAGCGCGCCTTGAGATTCAGCCTATCTACCCAAAGCAGGACGAAGCCCCCGACAATGAGCGAAATGCAAACAATGCGTATGTCGAACAAGTAGGATTTGATGACATGATACGCGAGCGCGCCGACGACCGCCGCGGGTAGGAAGGCCAGCAGCACGCCAATGACAAAGCGCGCCGCTGCCCACTGCGTGAACATTTCCTTCGTCAGCGACCAGATCCTGCCGAAATAGATCGTCAGCAGCGCGAGAATGGCACCAAGTTGAATCAGGATCGCAAACGACTTGCCAAAATCATCGTCCCCCCATCCGAACACATGCTCCATCAACAGCAAGTGTCCGGTGGACGAAACCGGCAGATATTCCGTCAGTCCCTCGACGATACCGAGAACGGCCGCTTTGATCAGATCGATATTTGCCGCTGCCGGGCCAAGCATGGCCGCCCTGATAGTTTCCATGGAATGCTCCGGAGGATTTGCGCCCCTGCTGACGCGATGCTGTAGGCCAGCGCTTTTGACCTAAAGGCCCTGACGAAGCAACGAAAAAAGACGGTAATTCGTGACGGTTTGCACGTCAGTGGCAGCTTTCTATAGTGCGGATGCTGATTCCCTCCGTGAGCGGCGCGCCCAGCTACTTCGCACCCGATGTTGACACTTTTTCATCAGCCGCTTTGCCCGCATTCACGCTATGTGAGGCTCATCCTGGGTGAGTACGGGATCGCTGCCCGGCTGGTTGAAGAGCGCTTCTGGGAAAGGCGGGAGGAATTTCTGCTGCTCAACCCTGCCGCAGAGTTGCCTGTGCTGGTAGCCGATGGCGAGCCCCCGATACCGGGGGCGGCTATCGTCGCAGAGTACATCGAGGAAACCGGTCTCGCGGGAAACGGCGCGGATCGGCTCTTGCCATCGCAACCAGGCCCGCGGGTCGAGGTGCGCCGCCTGGCCAACTGGTTCAACAACAAATTCCATGCGGAGGTCAGCGGGCCGCTGGTTAACGAAAGGGCATTCAAGCGCCATATGACGGAGGAACAGGGAGGCGGTCCTCCGAGCACCGAGGCGCTGCGCGCCGCGCGCCAGAATATCCGCTATCATGTGGCGTATATCGGTTGGCTTGTGCGCACGCGCGATTGGCTCGCCGGAGACAGGCTGAGCCTGGCCGATCTCGCCGCAGCTGCGCATTTATCGGCCGCCGATTATTTGGGCGAAGTGCCGTGGAACGAAGACGAAACGACAAAAAACTGGTACGCGCGCATAAAGTCGCGCCCGTCATTCCGGGCAATTCTGGCCGACACACAGGCCGGTCTTCCGCCCTCGAAAACGTACGCCGACCTCGACTTCTGAAAGAGCGAGATGCGATCAAAGCTGCTCTTGCGGAGAAAGCGCGCTTGTGCGGATTCGATGCGTTTGGTGTTGCCAGACCCGACGCCGTGCCGGAATTGAAATCGCGGCTTGAAGGCTTTCTTGCCGATGGCGCGCACGGCGATATGACCTGGCTGGCATCGACTGTCGAACGCCGGGCTTCCCCTCAGGTCATGTGGCCGGAGGCGCGCTCCATCATCATGCTCGGAATGAACTACGGACCGGACGATGATCCGCTCGCCATCCTGAAAATGCGCACGCGCGGCGCGATCTCGGTCTATGCCAAGGGAGATGACTATCACGATGTCATCAAGGCACGCCTGAAAGAGTTGGCGCGCTGGTTGATCAGCAATGCCGGCGGCGAGGTCAAGATATTTGTCGACACGGCTGCGGTTATGGAAAAGCCCCTCGCCGCTCAGGGCGGGCTTGGATGGCAAGGCAAACACACGAACCTTGTCTCCCGCCGATACGGATCCTGGCTTTTTCTCGGCTCAATTTTCACGACGCTCGATCTGCCTCCTGATTCGCCCGAACCGGATAGCTGCGGCAGTTGTCGGGCATGCCTCGACGTTTGCCCGACGGCGGCGTTTCCAGCGCCATACCGTCTCGATGCGAGACGGTGCATTTCGTATCTCACGATTGAGCATAAAGGCCCGATCCCGCGCGATCTGCGTGCCGCCATGGGCAATCGGATCTATGGCTGCGACGATTGTCTTGCCGTCTGTCCCTGGAACAAGTTCGCAAGCTATGGTCGTGAGGCCAAGCTCGCCGCGCGGGAAACGTTGCGCGCACCGAGTCTTGCCGACTTGGTTCGCCTCGACGACGCGCAGTTCCGTGCGCTCTTTTCCAAGTCATCGATCAAGCGCACCGGGCGCGACCGGTTTATCAGAAATGTGTTGATAGCAATCGGCAACTCAGGAGACGGGGCCCTCGCGCTTGAAGCCGAGCGGCTGCTCGGCGACGCCGCGCCTCTGGTGCGCGGCGCTGCGGTGTGGGCATTATCCAAACTGCTGCCGCGGGCAAAATTCGAAAGGCTGGCTTTGCGACGACAAAACGAGTCGGATCCCGATGTGCGGGAGGAGTGGACGTCCGCGTTCACCTAGAATTCCTTTACGGCTCCTATCAGCCGCTCGATGTCTTCGGGGCGGGAGAGCCGATGATCGCCATCCTTGATCAGCGTCAGAACAACATCATCGCGGGAAAATCGCGAAACAAGTTCTATGGCGTGCCTCCACGGCACATCCGGATCTTCGACGCCCTGCAGGATATGCACCGGACAGCGCGTTTCTATCAACCCTCCGAGCAGCAGATGCCTGCGGCCGTCCTCGATCAACGCGCGCGTGATCGGATAGGGCTCCTCGCCATATGCAGACGGTCGCATCCAGACTCCTGTCTGCTCGATCTGCCGTCTGGTGGCATCCGGGAATTGTTTCCACATGAGTTCTTCGGTGAAATCGACCGCCGGCGCGATCAAAACCATTCCGACAATCGATGCCGCGCTAGAGCGTTCGGACACCGCTTTGGCCAACAGTAATGCCAGCCACCCGCCCATCGAGGACCCGACCAGCACCTGCGGGCCGCGTGCAAATTGAAGATACACGGCCACGCTTTCCTCCAACCACCGGCTGATGGTCCCGTCAGTGAACGCTCCACTTGATTCGCCATGACCGGAATAGTCGAACCGCACGCATGCGCGTCCTTCGCTGTCGGCCCAGCGATCGAGCGCTTCTGCCTTGGTACGTTTCATGTCGGACTTAAACCCGCCGAGCCAGAACACGCCCGGGCTCTTGCCTGCACGGGTCCGAACGGCAATGGTTCTCTTTGGCAAGGACTCTACGACGAGAGAAACGAGGCGAGCTTCATTCATGGCTGGTTTAATGGACGCCGGTGAGACTGCCCTTTCTTGTCCGCAAGATACCCATGATGCAAGAGGCGACCGTTGCCCATGCCACCTGCGCCGTCTATACCTTTGAACTCGCTACGCGCCCTTTGAGGCTCGCAATCATTCACGACACTCTTCGATTCGAGATCGCAAACTAATGTCGAGCTTGCCCGCATCCGCAGTACCGCCCGTCAAAGCCGGGCCTAATGCCGATGCAGACAACGTTGCTTTGCGCGACAAGTCGCGAAGCCCGGTTGCGCCGCATGCCTCGACTACTGTGCTTGTTGTCGTACCCACACTCGATGGGGGCGCTTCGGATGCCGCGGCCGTTGAACTTGTGCGCATTCTCGCCCGAGCCGGGTTTGCGGGCATCGTGGTTTCGCGCGCGGGGCGGCTGGTAGCGGACATCACCACAGCGGGAGCCGAGTTTTTTGCGCTCGATGTTTCGAGCAACAATCCCATCCTCATGCTGCGCAATGCCGTTGTTCTCACGCGACTGGCACGAGAGCGGCGATGCGCGGCGATCCACGCCTTCGGCCGTGCGGGCGCCTGGAGCGCGCTGATCGCTGCGCGGTTGTGCGGGATTCAATTTGTGACGAGTTGGCACAAAGGCTTCCGGGAACAGAATCTGTTCAAGCGGCTTTACAACGGGATCATGGCGCGCGGAGATTGCGTCATAGCGTCCAGCGAGCAAATCGCTCAGCTCATCAACGATCGCTACGGCACGCCATGGAGCAGGATCACCGTGGTGCCCTGCAGCATCGACCTGGAGCGCTTTAATCCGGAAACGGTTTCGCGTGAGCGCATAGAGGCCATACGCACGGCCTGGGGCGTCGAGCGAGAGACCAAGGTCATTCTGATCAGCGGCCGCATTCTGCGCCGCAAAGGCCATCACGTCGTCGTCAAAGCGGTAAAGCGGCTCAAGCAAACGGGGTTGAAGGATTTTTTGTGCGTGTTCGTGGGCGAAGACCGAGGCCGCAGCCGCTATACCGGCGAGTTGTGGGATCTCGTGCTGACCACAGGCACCATGGATGTCATTCGGATAGCCTCGCCGGTGCCCGATATGCCGGCCGCCTACGCCGCTGCATCGGTCGTGGTTTCGGCAGCGGTGCAGCCGGAAGGCGTCCAGCGTGCAATTCTCGAAGGCCAGGCAATGGCGCGCCCCGTAATTGTGTCCGATCTTGGCGCGGGCCCTGACGTGGTGCTCACTGCCCCTGCGGTACCCGAAAGCAAGATCGCGGGATTCCGTTTCAATGCCGGTGACGATGCAGCCCTGGCGGCAGCATTGCTGCGGCTGTTCTCAATGCCAGAGCAGAACCGTGCGACAATAGGCCGTCGCGGGCGCGAATGGGTGCTTGAGCATTTTAACCAGACCATCGTGGCCGAGCAGACGCTGCGGCTTTATGGCGATATCGTCGAAAAATCACGGCGGAAGGAAAATGCCGGCCAAGACAAAATTGGAGCAATTTGAATACTTTGAACGCCTTTTAGAAGATCTTGCGCTGCGTTGGCAGCGGAACTGCGTTGACTTCTTCGTGGTTTCTACCAATCTTTCGTTATTCCAATGGTGCCAGGACGCGCCGGGGAACAGTTGCAACAGCATAGGAGAAAATAGCCATTCGTCGTCCGATGAAGTCCGCGCTGCCCGTTCAGAAGGACGGCCCGCGCATAAACGAGGAGATCCGCGTCCGCGAGATCCAGCTAATCGATGCCAATGGTCACAACCATGGTCCGACACCGATCCAAGCCGCGCTGGACATGGCGCAGGCGGCGGGTCTCGACCTGGTGGAAATTGCCCCCAACTCGTCGCCACCAGTCTGCAAAATTCTGGATTACGGCAAGTACAAGTACCAGGCGCAGAAGAAGGCGGCGGAAGCCCGCAAAAAACAGAAAGTCGTCGAGGTCAAGGAGATCAAGCTCCGGCCGATGATCGACGACCACGATTACCAGGTAAAAATGCGCTCGATGAAGCGCTTCTTCGAGGACGGCGATAAGGTCAAAATCACCTTGCGCTTTCGCGGCCGTGAAATGGCGCACCAGGAGTTGGGCACCAAATTGCTGGACCGCGTGAAGGACGATGTCGGTCCAATCGCGAAGGTCGAGCAGGAGCCGAAATTCGAAGGCCGCCAAATGATCATGGTCCTGGCGCCACGCTAGGACCGAAAGCATGTTTGTATCAGCCGATGCCCTGCTCGCGCCGGAGAGGTGCATCGGCATTTCTCGGCAATCAGAGGCGAACGGCCGATAGTTGCATGAGCGCGCCGCCTCTGCCATAACGCCGGCCATCGCTGCCCGGCCAGTAAGGGCTGCCGTGGCTGCGATTATCGCTCAATCCCGAGCACACCGCTCCAGGCCAAAAGGCTTACGAGCATATTCCGGCCATGTGGCTTGTCCGCGCAGCCGATGAGGAGAGCCAAATGCCCAAATTGAAGACCAAATCCGGCGCCAAAAAGCGTTTCAAGGTCGCGGCGTCCGGCAAGGTGAAATACCAGCAGACCGGCAAACGCCACGGCATGATCAAGCGGACAACCAAGACGATCCGCGAGCATCGCGGCACCAAGGTGCTGTTCAAAACCGACGGCGAGACCGTCAAGAAGAACTGGTTGCCCTATAGCTGACCGGTGTTCAGGCCGCTGACCACGGCTTTCATGTAACCATTCGCTCGTTCTGCAAGGAGATTTTCCATGGCCCGCGTCAAGCGTGGTGTCACGTCGCATGCCAAGCACAAGAAGGTCCTCAAAGCCGCCAAGGGTTATTATGGCCGCCGCAAAAATACGATTCGCATCGCCAAGCAGGCGGTAGAGAAGGCGAACCAATACGCCTTCCGCGATCGCAAGCGGCGCAAGCGCACATTTCGAGCGCTCTGGATCCAACGCCTCAACGCGGCGGTGCGGCCATTCGGACTGAATTACAGTCGCTTCATCGCTGGCCTCGCCAAAGCCGGCCTAGCCGTTGATCGCAAGGTGCTGTCCGACCTTGCCATTCGCGAGCCCGCGGCCTTCCAGGCGATCGTGGAAAAGGCGAAAGCGGCATTGCCCGCTTGAGGTCCTTGACTGTCTTGGCCGAGCTTGTCCCAGCTAGCCCAATAAGGCAGGCAACGGTGCCAACCTAAGCGAGATGCGCGGGTCGGGCCCGCGCACGACAAGACGGTGAACCATGACCGACATCGCACAAATGGAACAAAATCTGCTTGCCGCTGTCGCCTCGGCGAGGGACGAGGCGGCGCTCGAAGCGGTGCGCGTGGCGGCGCTGGGCAAGAGCGGCTCGGTATCGGCGCTGCTCAAGACGCTCGGCAGCATGAGCCCCGACGAGCGCAAGATCTGGGGTCCGGCAATCAATGGATTGAAGGATCGCCTGACCGCGGCGATCGCAGTGGCGAAGGACAAGCTCGGTGCGGCTGCGCTTGATGCTAGACTCAACACCGAAACTATCGACGTCACGTTGCCGGTTCGCGAAACGCCGGCTGAAGCGGGCCGGGTGCATCCGATCAGCCAGGTCACAGACGAGCTGACGGCGATTTTTGCCGACATGGGCTTTGCGGTGGCCGAAGGGCCCGACATCGAGAGCGACGACTACAATTTCACCAAGCTGAATTTTCCCGAAGGCCATCCGGCCCGGGAGATGCACGATACTTTTTATTTTCCGCCGAAACCGGATGGCTCGCGACTGCTGCTGCGCACGCACACGTCACCGGTTCAGGTGCGCACGATGCTCAGCCAGAAGCCGCCGATCCGCGTCATTTGTCCGGGCCGCACATATCGCAGCGATTCGGATCAAACGCATACGCCGATGTTTCATCAGGTCGAGGGTCTTGTCATCGACAGGGGATCTCATCTGGGTCACCTCAAATGGATACTCGAGGAATTCTGCAAAGCTTTTTTCGAAGTCGACAGCGTGAAGATGCGCTTTCGTCCGTCGTACTTCCCGTTCACCGAGCCGTCGCTCGAAGTCGACATTCGGTGCAAGCGCGACAAAGGCGAAATTCGTTTCGGGGAAGGGGACGACTGGCTGGAAATTCTCGGTTGCGGAATGGTGCATCCCAATGTGTTGTGCAATTGCGGGCTCGATCCCGACGAATATCAGGGCTTTGCCTGGGGCCTGGGGATCGACCGTATCGCCATGCTCAAGTACGGCATGAACGATCTCCGCGCTTTCTTCGAAGCGGACGTGCGCTGGCTTGCGCACTACGGCTTCCGACCGCTCGATTTTCCTACTCTCGCCGGGGGCTTGAGCGCATGAGACGCCACGGCCACGCTTCACCTAACCCTCCCCCCCAAGGAGGGTGGGAGCGCGCGAGCGGAGCGGCGCAATGAAATTCACGCTGGCCTGGCTCAAGGAGCACCTCGACACCGACGCGTCGCTGGCGGAGATCGTCGACAGGCTGACGATGATCGGGCTCGAAGTTGAAAACGTCGAGGACAGGGCAAGCCAGCTCAAACCGTTTGTGATCGCGTCTGTGATCTCGGTCGAAAAACACCCGAACGCCGATCGGCTCCACGTATGCATGGTCGACATCGGTGACGGCAAGCCGATCCAAGTCGTCTGCGGGGCTCCGAACGCGCGCACCGGCATGAAAGGCGTATTTTCCCCGCCGGGCACCTTCATTCCCGGCAAGAACATCACGCTCGGCGTTGGCACGATCCGCGGCGTTGAAAGCCGCGGCATGTTGTGCTCGCCGGCCGAGCTGATGATTTCCGATGATCACGAGGGGATTATCGACCTGCCCGCCGACGCGCCGGTGGGTAAACCTTTCGTCGAGTGGGCCGGTCTCGGCGATCCCGTGATTGAGATCAATCTCACGCCCAATCGTCCGGATTGCACAGGCGTTGCCGGCATTGCGCGCGATCTCGGTGCCACATCGATCGGCACGTACAAGAACAGAATTCCTAAGCCGGTGAAGGGAGCATTTCCCTGCCCGGTCAAGGTCACGCTCGAATTTGGCAAGACACCACCGCTCTGCCGGGCTTTCGCACTGCGCCTGGTTCGCGGAGTAAAGAATGGTCCGTCGCCGGATTGGCTGCAGCGACGACTCGCGGCGATCGGCCTGCGGCCGATCAATGCATTGGTCGATGTTACCAATTTCATCACCTTCGACCGTGGCCGGCCGCTGCATGTCTTCGACGCTGCGAAAGTACACGGCAACCTGATCGTGCGTCGCGCCCGGAATGGCGAGAAGTTGCTCGCGCTAGACGGCAAGACCTATACGCTTGACGAAGCGGCTTGCGTGATCGCCGACGAAAACGGCGTCGAGTCGCTTGCGGGCATCATGGGCGGGGAAGCAACGGGATGCTCGGAGAGCACGACCGACGTGTTGATCGAGTCGGCGCTTTGGGACGAACTCAATATCGCCCAGACGGGCCGCAAGCTCGGCATCAATTCCGATGCGCGCTATCGCTTCGAGCGCGGCGTTGATCCGGCGTTCATGCTGCCAGGCCTGGAACAGGCGACGCAAATGGTGCTCGATCGTTGCGGCGGACAGCCGTCCGACGTGGTCGTTGCCGGGGACCCGACACCTAAAGAAAAGGTGATCGATTTCCCATTGAGCGAGTTACCGCGCCTTGCCGGGCTGAAATTGCCCCTGCCTGACATGCGTCGCGTCCTCGAGAAACTCGGCTTCTTCGTCGCCGGCCAGGGCGAGCGCGTGAAGGTTGCCGTGCCCTCCTGGCGGCGGGATGTTCAGGGACGAGCGGACATTGTCGAGGAAATCGTGCGTATTGTCGGCGTCGATCGCGTGCCGTCAACGCCATTCCCTCGGGAGCATGCGCGTAAGCCGGTGCTCACCACGATCCAGAATCGGACCCGCAAGGCCAAGCGCGCGCTAGCCGCCAGCGGGCTCGTCGAAGCCGTCACCTGGTCGTTCGTTTCCAGGCGGGAAGCGGAGTTGTTCGGCGGCGGCAAACCCCAGCTGTCACTCGTCAATCCCATCGCTGCCGAACTCTCCGACATGCGTCCGAGCCTTCTTCCGGGCCTGATCATGGCAGCGCAACGCAATGCCGACCGCGGCCATGCCGACGTCGCTTTGTTCGAGGTGGGACAGATTTTTACCGGCGACAGGCCAGAGGATCAGCTGACCGCAGCCAGCGGGTTGCGCCGCGCGCTTGCCAAGCCGTCCGGCCGCGGTCGCCATTGGTCAACCAAAGCGCAGCCGGTTGACGCGTTCGACGCAAAGACCGACGCCTTCGCGGCATTGTCGGCAGCAGGAAGCCCCATGGCGTTGCAAGTTTTGCCGGGCGGCCCGCCATGGTTTCACCCCGGCCGCAGCGGGACCGTACAGATTGGACCGCAGAATATCCTGGGTCACTTCGGCGAATTGCATCCGCGCGTGGTTACCGCGCTGAATGCCGACGGTCCGCTTGTGGCATTTGAGGTAATCCTCGAGAGGATTCCCGAGCCAAAGCAACGAAACACGCGGGCGAAAGCTCCGCTGGAATTGTCACCGTTCCAGCCTGTCGAGCGGGATTTTGCCTTTGTGGTGGACAGTGCGGTCGAGGCCGCCGACGTCATTCGCGCCGCGCAGAACGTCGACAGGAAACTTGTTGCCGACGTCAATGTGTTCGACGTCTACGAAGGCAAGGGCATCGAGCCCGGCCAGAAGTCGATTGCCGTCGCCGTTACGATTCAGCCGTTCGAAAAGACCATGACCGACGCGGAGATCGAAGCGCTTTCGGAGAAGATCGTCGCCGAAGTCAAGAAGCGAACCGGCGGCATATTGAGAACTTAAGTCCCGCTCATTTCCCGCAGCGGAGCAACTACGCCGGCAATAAATCGGCGTAAGCAAAGCCATCGCGCTCGACGGTAGCTCCGACTTTAATGGCGATATCGCGCGCGAGCATGGGGCCTCCAGATACGAAGGAATGAAATTCGCCGTTCTCCCCGCAAGAATCGATCCTGGCCGGCAGCCGTCAAACCTTCGACAGACAAGAGCCCGGCAATTTTTTCAGATCCACCGTGGAAAGGCGCGCTTCGATTCCGCTTTCGATCATCTCGCATGCGAGCGCAGCGGTCTGCCGGTCCACACCGGAAAACCCGGTGTAATGCCTGTGCCCGCGAGGTGCCGCTCGCGATAACCCCGCACGTCCGAGAGAAACAAATCCCCGAAGATCATGTGAGTGACCCCGAAAGCGCGCGCGTCATCAAGCGCCGCTGCCATCTTTTGTTCATACACCTCGTTCGAACACGGAAACGGAATGTACACAACGATCGCGCGCAGACCCGCCACATCGAGCTGCGCGCGCAACAATTCTTCGCGAACGCCATGCATGCTCACACGGCCGAAGCCCTCGGTGACTGTCGTCAAAGCGCCGATAATTTCGAGATCGCCCGCGCGACGCACTTCATGCCGCGCCCATGCGCTGTCCTTGCCGCTCGACCACGCCACTAGCGCCTTCGACCGCATCGATATCAATCGTTCACTCCGCGGCGGCCGCGCTGCTTGGTGCGGTGGGTTGGCTTTTCCTCGTCGGGACTCTTCAAGGCGCCGATCTGCCGCAAGGCTGCTTCCGCCGCGCGCTGACCCGAGTCCCACGCGCCATTCACCGTGCCCCATTGCGTTTCGTGCAGGGCCTCGCCGGCAAGCCACACACGGCCGCCTATTGGCTCTGCCAGGGTCCTGCGCGCATCCGCTCCGCCGGGTGTCGCCGCCGACATTGCGCCCAGTACAAACGGCTCGTCGTTCCACTGGGTGGCATGGCTGCGCCTGATCTTGGTTTTTACGGCGGTGCCGAAAAGCGATCCCAGCCAATCGCGGACAAATTCAACCATCGCCGGTTTGCCCTTCGCCGACAGATCGCGGCCGAAATCTCCTGCGACCTCGACCAGATGCAGGCTGGTGCCGGAAACATTGGCGAGCAGGGCCGCGGTCTGCCGGTTCGATGATTTTTCCAAGACAAGCTCGTCGCGTTGCAGATTGAGCGGATTGCCCGGCATCTCAAGCGCAATGTGATCGTAACTGCCGAGTGCGAGAGCCGACGCGGCATCAAGCTGGCGTCTCGATAATTCCGGCTTGAATGCAATCTTCTCCGCCGTGAGCACGTTGGTCGACGTGGTGACGATGGCGGTGCGTGCGCGCGCTGAGCCTTTAGGCGTAACGACATTTACGCCACTGCGGTCCCACTCGATGCGGGCGACAGGTGTCGACAACCGTGCGGACAGGCCGGCAGCAAGGCTGGCCAACAAGGCACCGTATCCCTGGCGGCAAAAGGCGTCGTTTTCCCGTTCGCCGGCTCGCCCAATGTCCATTGCTGAAATCGCCAAAAGATCCTTGCTATAAGCGAATGGACCAAGGACGAATTCGGCGGTCGCGCGCCAATCTCCAAGATCACCGGGCAATGCCCGCGCCGCTGGAATGTCGTTTCTGCCGCGGCCGGTATCGACGATGGCCCGGCGCGATCGCACCAACGCGGCGAGAAAGCTTTCCAGTTCCGCGTCCCGCGCATTGCGTGGACCGATGCGAACTGTTTGCCCTCGTGGCGCAGAATATATGTCGAGTCCGCTGGTGGAGGTTGAGCCGGTAAACGAGCCGGTGTCTGGGCGGTGAATCCAATGCGCGCCGAGGTCGAAGGGCAGGCCGAAAATCATCAAGTCGGTAAGGCAACGACCGCCGACACGATTGCTCGCCTCGAACAAGACAAAGCGGCGATTGGCTGCAGCAATGCGCCGCGCCGCTGCAATTCCCGCCGCTCCCGCACCAATGATCGCCACATCCGTTTCAGCAGCGGTTTGGGGGCGCACGACTGCAGGCGCCGCGACAAACGCCGCGGAGGCAGCGAGGAACGAGCGTCGGCTAAGCCCCCACATGGTATCCAAAGGCTTGCTTGATCCGCGGACAGAATGCCTGAACGCATCTGATGCGGCAAATTTTATGGCTAACGATTCGTAACTGCTGCGACCATCTAACCGCAGCAGCGTAATGAACGAAATTGCAATTTCTTTTTACTAGCCTGCAGAACAGAGAGACGCGGGGAACTCATTCAGCATAGGGGAACCTCGAGAGCGCTAGGACCGGCGCCGGGGATGGGTCATGGGTTGGATGGTCGATGGAGTCGGGCGTCTTTCAGCCCACTATCTCGAAAAGCCCGTGCAAGGCTACGAGCCGTTTACGCCATCGGATCCCGATGCTCTCCACGCGACCCTGCAACCGGGCGACGTGCTCCTGGTCGAAGGAAACAATCACATCTCCGGCGTCATCAAGTACCTCACCCAGTCCACCTGGTCGCATGCGGCGTTGTATGTCGGCCCGATTGGCGATCGCGCGACGCCCGAAGGCGAACCTTTGGTCCTGGTCGAGGCCAATCTTGGACAGGGTGTTATTGCCGCGTCGTTGTCCAAATATGCCCGCTTCCACACCCGGATCTGCCGCCCGACGCAGCTTGACGACGAGGATCGCGCACGGGTTTGTGCTTACGCCGCTGAACG
>Ga0114129_10002013_pt1 | contig 27856 bp, 28 predicted proteins | sample RhiMetdeltSRZDD1_FD_80071 | JGI IMG/M metagenome (GOLD analysis project Ga0114129, IMG submission 80071) | Populus rhizosphere microbial communities from Tennessee, USA - Rhizosphere MetaG P. deltoides SRZDD1 (version 2) (version 2) | ecosystem: Host-associated > Plants > Roots > Rhizosphere >... | reverse complement strand
CGTCGTGAAGATGCAGGAGCGCGAGCCGATGGCGAACGCCGCCTCCGCGTCCAGACGCGCGATGAGGGCGCCCCGGTTGGCCTGGGGGACCGGGAGACCGGAGCCGGCCGAGTCCGGCAGCCCGAAGGGGTCGACCGGCGTCGGGCCATCCTTCCCCGCCAGGTCGATCTGATCGATCAGGCTGGGGGCGATGAAGACCGACACACCGGCCGGAACGGCCACGCTCGCCGGACCGGAGTCGACCACCGCCGTCCCCGGGACGGCGAGCGTCATGGGCGATGCGGGCGAGAGGCCGGCGGAGGGTGCCTCCGGCCTCTCCGGCATCACGCGGGCGGCCCGGTCGTGCAGCGCGCGGAGCCCCTTGGCGGCTCCGTAGTCGAGGAACCCGAGCCCGACCAGCAGCGCGACCAGCCCCCAGCGCGACCAGGCGAGCCGGCGCCAGCCGCCGCGCCGCGCTTGGTCGCTCACCGGCGGGACCTCACTCCTGGCGCGCCATCTCGGCGGCGTCGCCCTGCACGATCAGCGCGAGGACCGCGTCCTCGGTCGTCTCCCTGATCCGCCGCTCCCCGACCTTGCGGCCGCGCTTCAGGACCATCACGCGATCGCCGACCGCGAAAACGTCCTGGAGCCGGTGGCTGATCACGATCTGAGCCACGCCGCGGCCCTTGAGCTCGCGGATGAGCCCGAGCACGTGCTCCGTCGCCACCACGGACAGGTTGGCCGTCGGCTCGTCCAGGATCACGAGCTTCGGCTCGAACGAGACGGCGCGGGCGATCGCGACCATCTGCTGCCGGCCGCCCGACAGCGTCTCGACCTTCTGGCGGGCGATGCCGGGATCCACGCCGAGACCGGCGAGGATCTGGCCCGCCTCCGCTTCCATCCGGCGGGTCTGGACGAGGCCGCCGCGGGCCGGCCAGCGCCCGAGGTAGATGTTCTCGGCGACGTCCAGGTTCCCGCAGAGGGCGAAGTCCTGGTAGACCATCTCGATGCCGAGCCGGCGGGAGTCTTGCGGCGACGCCAGCTCCACCGGCCGCCCGAGCAGGCGGATCTCCCCGGCGTCGGGCTGGTAGGCCCCGGTCAGGACCTTCATCAGCGTCGACTTGCCAGCCGAGTTGTCGCCCACGAGCCCCAGCACCTCGCCGGGGCCGATGGACAGGTCGACCCCGTCGAGCGCCTGGATGGCGCCGAAAGCCTTCGAGATGGCCCGCATCTCGACGAGCGGCGGGCGCGCGTCGGTCATGGCATGGACGGGCGCCGGTCCCGCCGGGCGGCCAGCGGGCGTCGCTAGCTCTTCACGTACTGGGGGAAGAGCTTCTTGGCGTTCTCTTTCGTCACCGTGAACGTGGGCGTCTTGAACCAGGGCGTCCCGTCGCTCCGCTTGGCGCCCCGGGTCATCTTGGTCGTGATCTGGAGCTTGTCCGTCACCAGCTTCTTGCAGAGCTCCACGGACAGCCGCCCATACTCCACGGGCGGCTGGGCCACGAGCCCGCTCACCAGGCCTTTGGCGACCAGCGGCACCGAAGCCGAGGTTGGGTCGAAGCCGACGTGGACGAGGTCGCTCGTTCCATTGGCCTTGATCCGGCCCGCGGCCTTCAGGGTCGACTCGAAAGCCGGCGAGAAGTAGACGAGGGTATTCGAGATGAAGAAGCCGTCGAGCTTAGGGTGGGCGGCCAGGACGTCCTGGAGAACCTTGATCGACTTGCCCACGTCGTCGTCGTCCGGGAATGGTGAGCCCGACACCACCTCGAAGCGCCCGTCCTTGTCGATCGTCTCGCGGAAGCCCGCAATGCGGTCGTTCAGGTTCGGGGCACCGAGCCCGCCGGTGCCGATGGCGATCTGGATCTTGGCGCCGCCCGCCTTCGGCTTGTAGCCCTTCGGGAAGAACTTGAGGAGCAGCTGGCCCGCCTGGCGTCCGGCGTCCTTCGAGTCGATCCCGATGAAGGCCCGCCGCTTGGACCCGTCCACGTCGGAGTCCCAGGTGATGACGGGCACCCCGGCCGCCTCGTACTTGGCGATCACCGGGACGAGAGGCGCCACGTCGTTGGCCGAGATCGCCGCGCAGGACAGCTTGCCGGCCGAGAGGCGGTTCTCCAGGAACTGCACCTGCTTGGCCACGTCCGACTCCGTCGTGCCGTTGAACTCGCACTTGACGCCGAACTGCTTGGCGCCGGCCTGGCAACCGTCGCGGGCGTCCAGGAAGAAGGGATTGTCGACCGACTTCGGGTTCAGGAGCACGGTCAGCTCCTGGGCCCCCGCCGGTCCGGCGAGTGCCGCCGCGTTCACCGCCACCACAACCAGGATCCACGCGATTCTCATGAGAGCTCTCCCTTCGCTTGGAGCGTTACTGCCGAAGGAGCCGGAGCCGCCGCTTCCGCACCTGGTCGAGCCAGACGGCCGCGATCAGGAGGGCACCGACGGCCACCGGCGTCCAGTAGGAAGATACCTGAACCTGCACGAGACCGTTCCGGATGAGCCCGGCGAGGGCCGCGGCGATAACGACGCCGGGGATGGTCCCCTGTCCGCCGGTGAGGCTGGTGCCCCCGATGACGACCGCGGCGATGACGTCCAGCTCCTGCCCCGTCCCCGCGCTCGCCTGAGCGACTCCGAGCCAGGAGGTGGTGAGCACCCCGGCGACAGCGGCCAGGGCCCCGCTCAGGACGTACACGACGAACTTCATCCGCCCGACCGGAATGCCGGCCAGCCGCGCCGCCTCCTCGTGGCCCCCGATGGCGTAGAGCCGGTAACCCCAGGGCGTCCGGGCGAGAAACACCCAGCCGGCCGCCGCGAGGAGAACCATATAAAGGATGGGTGTCGGGACGCCGCCGACCTCGCCGGCGCCGAGCCCTCGGAACGGCTCGGACGCCCGGCCGAAGTCGCTGACGCTCCGGCCCTGGGTCAGGACGAAGGCAAGGCCACGGGCGAGGGAGAGCATCCCCAGGGTGGGGACGAAGGGCGGCATGCCCACCCGGACGACGAGGAATCCGTTGACCGCCCCCGCCGCGAGCCCGGTGGCGAGCGCGGCCAGCACGGCCACCGTCACGCCATGCTCCTGGTTCAGGAACACTCCTGCCACCATGCCGGTTAGGCCGAGCACCGAACCGATCGACAGGTCGATCCCGCCGGTGACGATCACCATCGCCTGCCCGATTGCCATGATGGCGACGAACGAGACGTTGCGCGCCACGTTCAGGAGGTTCTGGGGGGTCCAGAACGTCTCGGCGCTGTACCAGTAGAGGAAGAGGACGAGGTAGACGGTGAAGAGGAGAACGCCCGACTCCCGGGCCCGGAGGACGCGGTCGCCCACCGGCAACGAGGTAGGGGCAGGAGCGGCGATCGTCATGACCCGGCAGACCGAGGTTGCACGGCCGGCTCGTGTCCGTCAGGCGTTCGTCGGCGTCGAGGGCCTCGGCGGGAGATCCCCGATCTTCGCCTCGGGCGTCGTCATCGCCGCCTCCTCGCAGGGATGCGTCCTCGGGGGCCAGGCCAGAATAGACGAAGCCCGGTCGGCGGGACAAGAGGCCGGGGGGTCGCATCGCCTCTTGCTCCACCTGCTGCGTCTCTTCCCCTTCCTCGGCGGCGGCTACCGCCAGCTCACCCTGGAGAACCTCGCCGTGCGCCACCAGCTCGCAGTGTACAAAGGAACGGTCACTCGGCCCAGGCTGCCCAGGAGGGATCGCCTAGGACGCGCCCCACGTGAGGCCCGTTGAAGGGCCGGAGGCGGGCAAGGTCGTACCGCTTCGCGAGGTCGGTGGCCTCCATCATCGGTACGTTCGTCGAGCAGCGTAAGCCCCCGGCCGGCCCACTGATTCGCACGGCACGACCCGCACCGTTCTCTCTTCCCGCCTCGATCCACCGGAGACCGCGATCCGTCTACACGCGATAGAGCCGATAACGTCAGTCCGCCGGTCTCGTCGAGAAAATCACGTCTGAACGCGCCCTGGAACCTCGGGTCAACCATTTTCGCGCATCCAGGCGACGTAGCTGTGCAGGGCCTCGCCGATCGGGCGCGGCCGCCAACCGAGTTCACGCTGAAGACGAGAGATGTCATAGTCGCCCCATCGGCCCAGCCGATCACGCGGGTCATAGGCGATGTCGGCGCCCGACTCTGGGACGACCTCAGCGCGCAGCTCGGGAACCACTTGCCGCACGATATCAATCAACTCGCCAATGGACGTAAACTCGCCGTAGGCCACGTTATAGACGCCGTGTTTGATGGCGGGTGCACGCAAGATCCCCGCGAGCGCAGTGGCCACATCGTGCGCGTGAATGAAGTCGCCGCCCGCGTCCAGCGCCTTGACTGTGATCGGCTTGCCCGCCAGCGCCGCGGCAATGATCTTCTTTGGCACGCAATCCACCGCGCGGGCCGGCGTGGCGCGATCCATCGGTCCGTACACGCCGCTGAAGCGCACGGAGGCCACGTCCAGCCCAAACACCTCCCCATAGCGGCGTGTGATGTGCTCGGACCCGAACTTGGTGATTCCGTATAGCTCAACCGGGGAAACGCGGCCGTCCTCGGGAACGGGCACATCGGGTGTGCCGGGTAGGGCCTCGCCGTAAACCGCTCCGGAACTGACGTAGACGAACCGTTTGAACGTGGGCAGCCGGCGTGCAAACTCCAGCGCGTTGACCGTGCCCATCAGGTTGACTTCGACGATTTCACGTGGGTTGGCGCGTTCGCGTCCGCTGGAGGGCGTGATGGTCGCGCCGTGAACTATGTGCGTGATGGGCTGGGTGGCCAGGCGTTCCCAGGCGCCTTGATCGAGCACGCTGCCCTGCACAAAATTGAGGCGCTCGCGCACCGGTTCGAAGAAACGATCCAGCCGCACGTCCCACGCGGCAGAATCCAACAGATGAACAGAGACGGCCGGGTCGGACTCCAGCCAGTGGCGGGCGAAGTTGCTCATGACAAAGCCGGTACCGCCGGTGACTAAGAGACTCATCAGAATGCCCTCAGCACGGTGTGCAGTGTGGATGGACGACACCCTGCTCTGACGGTCAGGGTCAAGGTTATCTCACATTGCCGTATAACCGCCGTCCACAATGAGCGATGCGCCGGTCATATAACTCGATTCATCCGAGGCCATGTAAATTGCCGCACCCACCATCTCCCCGGGCTCAGCCGGCCGGCCCATGGGGATGTGCTCAAGAATCCTCTGCCGATACGTCCACTGCTCGTCGCCAGACGCGGACGTGCTCTTGGTCATCCCCGTGTTGGTCAGGCCAGGCGCGAGTGCATTGACGCGGATGTTGAACCGAGCCAGGTCGATCGCCATCGCCCGCGTGAGTTGTTTGCCGCCGCCCTTGGAGGCGTAATAGTGCGCACAGTCCGGCTGGGCCACCTCGGCCACCTGCGAGGTGACGTTGATGATCACGCCACCGCCTGCCTGCGCCATGTGTCGGCCGACCGCCTGCCCACTAAGGTAGAGGCCCTTGAGATTGACATCAATTACACGGTCCCACTCCTCCTCCGGCAGATCAAGGAAGTGTCGCACGGTGGCGATCCCGGCCACCGAGGCCAGGATACGAATGCGTGCGTAGGCGCTGAGCGCTGCTGCCACCATCGCCTCGACCTGCGCCCGCACACTCACATCAACGTGAACCGCCACGGCTTCACCAGCGGCCGCACGGATTTCGTTGGCTGTCGCTCGCGCTGAAGACAGGTTGATGTCGGCGCAAACTACCCGGGCACCCTCCCGAGCAAAGCCGAGAGCAATGGCCCGCCCGATGCCGCTCCCGGCCCCGGTCACGATCGCGTTCCTGTCAAGTAATCGCATAGAGGTGGCCTTTCGCGGATTGACTTCCCCGCTCAATAAACCGACCCCGCCCCGGCTGGCCAACGAAGCGACCTTCTTCCACAATCACCCCGCCACGACTGAGGGTCACGACAGGATAGCCGGTGACGGCGAGGCCGTCATACGAGCAATAGTCAATCGCAGAGTGCAGGGTCGGAGGCGTGAGAGTCACCGTTTTGTCCGGGTTGAAGAGCACGCACGAGATCCGCATCATGACCTGGGACGAGCTGCCTTTTCCGCGGCAGCCCGAAGATTTCGGCTGAATGAGGTCTTGTCAAGAAGTGTGTAATTGTACGGTGAAGTGTGTGTGGCCTATCTCGTCTACACGAGTGATGACTACGCGCGCACGCCCAGGTGCCACTCCGGGCCAGTCTCGCCCTCAGCCGTCGTGCGGCGCAGTTCTCTGATAATGTCAAAGTTCTCAGCGGTGAAGCACCACTAGATGCGCCGGCGCGCGCAGGCTCCCGACGGTGACCGCGGATCGCGCGTGGGTTCCCCCCAGCGTGGTACGTGCAGGAAAGGCGGCCTTCTATGGCTCAACTCGATAACAAAGTCGCGCTTGTCACGGGCGGCGCGCATGGCTTCGGGCGCATTGTGGTGCTCACACTCGCGCGAGCGGGCGCGGACATCGCCATCGCCGATCTGGGCCGCAGTCGCCAGGCTAGCCAGTTCGCAGTGGTGCCAGACCTGGACCAGATCAACGGCGTGGTCAAGGAGGTCGAAGCGCTCGGACGCCACGCTATCGGCCTGTTGACGGATGTGCGCAAGGGCGACGATTGCCAGCACATGGCCCAGAAGACGATCGAAGCGTTTGGCCACGTGGATATCCTGTGCGCCAACGCGGGGACGTTCCTGGACGACATGCGTCCGGCCTGGGAGCTGCCGGAGGCAGATTGGGACGTGATCTTCGACGTCAATCTCAAGGGCGCCTGGCTGACCACCAAGTATGTCGTGCCACACATGCTCTCGCGCCGCGCCGGCAAGATCATCTTCACGGCCTCGCGCAACTCGCTCAAAGCGGAACCGAACTACGCTCACTATGTCGCCGCCAAGCACGGCCTGCTCGGCTACATGAAGGCCCTCGCTATTGAGTTGGGGCCTTTCGAGATCAATGTCAACGCCGTCTGCCCCACCCAGATGGTGGACAAGAGCCGGCCGCCGCGCTCCACCTCGCGACCGTACTGGGATCGGGTCGTCGGCCATCCTGACGCCACCTACGAGGAGTTCGATCGCAAGTCCGGTGAAGAGAACTTGTTTGGCAGGCGCGGCCAGCTCGATTTCGCCGACGTGGCTCAGGCGGTGCTGTGGCTGGCGTCCGACGCCTCGCGCGCCGTGACCGGCGCCATCTTGCCGGTGGACAACGGCTGGGCGGTCAAACACCGCGGCTGAGCTGCCATGGGGCTGCGGTTTCCGACGGCTTCATGCCCCGCTCACCGTGGCGGCGACGGCAGGAGAGCGTTGGGCGGCAGGACGCCGACCTTCAGTCCGCCCTTGTAGACCGCGGCCACGTCGGCCATGCGGCGGATGTCGGTCAGGGGATTGCCGTGGACGACGAGGAGGTCAGCCTCCTTGCCGGCCTCCACCGTACCGGTCAGCGCCGCGACCCCGCAGGCGCGTGCCGCGATCGACGTCGCGGCCTCGATCGCCTGGAGCGGGCTCATACCCGCCTGGACGGCGAGCTCCATGCCGTAGTGCATCCGGCCAAACTCGCAGTCGAACGGGCCGGCGTCGCTGCTCACGACGAGCAGCGGCCGCATGCCGTCGCCCATCAGTCGGTTGAAGATCCCGAGCTTCATCTCGTAGTAGGCCTCCAGGGCGTCCTTGCGTGTCGCCTCGGCTGGTGTGAGGCGCTCGTGCCCCGCCTTCGTCCGGAGTTCGACGAGCGAGTCGTAGCCGCCGGCCTGGAACGTGTAGCTGATGAACGTGTCCTGCCGGAGGAACCGCTCCGTGACGCGGGGGTCGTACTCCATGATGCCGCTCGAGGACACGCCCGCACCGTACTCGACGACCTGGCCCGGCACCAGGAACTCCGCGTGCTCGATGCAGTCGAGGCCGGCGTCGAGCGCGTTGATCATCGACTGTTTCGCCCGGCAGTGGGCGGTCGTGAGCCGGCCGAGACCGTGGGCCGTCTCGACGGCGGCGCGCAGCTCCTCCGCGCCGTAGGACGCGTAGTAGGGGATGTTCCCGGCCGTCGCACCGCCGGACGCCATGATCTTGATGTGGTCCGCGCCTTCCGCGACGAGCTGCCGGACGGTGGCCCGGATCGCGTCGAGGCCGTCTGCCACGCCGTTGCACCAGTAGAAATGGCCGTGGCGGTGGGTGACTGGCCGGCCGCTCAGAAGCAGACGCGGCCCGACGAAGTAGCCACGGTTGATCGCCTCGCGGACGATGAACGTCACGCGGTTCCGGCCGCCGTTGTCCCGGAGCGTGGTCACGCCGCACGCCAGGTGGCGCTGGAGGTTCCGGACCGAGACCAGGGCCATCATCTCGTCCGGGTCGAGCACCATCTGCTCGTACGTCCGCCGGTCGCCGGCGAGGGTGAGGTGGGCGTGGGCGTCGACGAGGCCCGGGAGGAGCGTCGAATCCCGGTACGTCTCGACGGCGGCCGCCGGGGCGTTCGCCGTGACGTCGGCCGCTGACCCGATCGCGGTGATCCGGGAGCCCTCGATGGCGACGGCGCCGTCCTCGATCGTGCCCCGCGCGCCCGCGGTGGCGACCCGCGCGGCTCGGACGTAGTGCTTCGACGGGGATTCTCGGCTCGCTCCGCTCACTCGCTCGGCCTCCGTTGGCGCGTTGTGCGCGGGTGGGCGCGGCCGTCGGCGGCGGTCACCGCACCGCGCCCATGGTCAGTCCCGACACGAATCGCTTCTGCAGGATCACGAACACCAGCACGATCGGCAGGACGACAACCAGGGACGCCGCCGTGAGCTGGCCCCACTCCACCCCCAGCTCGGTGAAGAACATGTAGAGCCCGACCGGCGACGTCTTCACGCCGGTCTCGGTCAGGAAGGTCGCCGCGTAGATGAACTCCTGCGCCGACCGGACGAACGTGATCAGCGCCACCGCGACCACCCCCGGCAGGCTGAGGGGAAAGACGATGCGGACAAAGGTCCGGAGTCGCGAGCAGCCGTCCACCGAGGCGGCCTCATCCAGCTCGACCGGGATCGTGTCGACGTAGCTTTTCATGAGCCAGACGCTGATCGGCAGGAACTCGACGGAGTACACGAGGCCGAGGCCGGACAGGCTGTTGAGGAGCCCCAGCTTGTGGAGCATCAGGTAGAGGGGCACCACTTTCGTCGCGCCCGACACCATCACGCAGCCGAGGAGGCTGATCAGCAGGACATCCTTCCCCCGGAAGTCGAAGCGCGAGAACCCGTAGCCGGCGAGGCTGCTCGCCGCCACCACGATGAAGGCCGCGAGGCTCGCCGCGATCATGGTGTTCAGGACCTGCCAGGGCACCGCGGTCCGGGTGAGCACGTCGACGTAGTTCTGGAGGGTCGGCGGGCTCGGGATCCACTGCGGCGGGTAGGCGACGGCATCCGCGGGGCGCTTGAGCGAGGTGACCAGGGTCCAGAGGAGGGGGAAGAGCGAGTAAGCCGCGAACACGGCGAGGAAGACGTGCACGAGGGCCCGCGACCGCGCCGACCGGGAGGGCGCCGCCATCGGGGGCCTGCCTACCGCCGGCTCCGGGAGAGCGAGCGGATGTAGAAGACGGTCAGGACCAGGTTGATCGCGAACATGACGATCGCCACCGCGGAGCCGTAGCCGATGTGGTGGAAGGAGAACGACTCCTTCCACATGTAGAGCCCGAGCGTCTCGGTCATCCGGGCGGGGCCGCCCCCGGTCACCACGAGCGGGATGTCGATCAGGTTCACCGATCGGATGCTCAGCAAGATCGTGGCGACGAGGAGCGTCGGCACGAGGAGCGGCAGCGTGATATGGCGCAGCGCCCGCCAGAAGCCGGCGCCGTCGATGCGCGCTGCTTCGTAGAGGGAGGGCTCGATCCCCTGGAGGCCGGCGAGCACCAGAATCATGCCGTAGCCGGTGCTCCGCCAGACCTCGACCAGGACCATCGTGGCCAGGGCGGCGGCCGGACTCAGGAAGAACGAGATGTTGATCCCGAGACCGGCCAGCATGTAGTTGACGATCCCGATGTCGGGGATCAGCATCCAGCGCCACATCACCCCGACGACGACCGCGGTGAGCGCCCACGGCAGCACCACGGTCGACCGGAAGAATGTCCGGAAACGCACCGGCTCGTTCAGGGCCAGGGCCAGCGCCAGCCCCAGCACGAGGATGAGCGCGAGGGATCCCACGAGGAACAGGACAGTGTTGACCAGGGCACGGATCGCCAACTCGTCTCCGGCCAGGTCGACGTAGTTCCGGAAGCCCACCGGCTTGGTGACGGTGCGCATGAGATTCCAGTCGGTGAAGCTCGTCGCGAGCACGTAGACCGTCGGGTAGACGGTGAGGGCGAAGACCAGGAGGACCGCGGGCCCCACCAGGAAATAGGGCAGCACGCGGTCCGAGGTCAGTGTCCGCATGGCCACGCCGGGGCCTGCGCGCCGCCCCGTCGAGCCGGACGGCGACGCGAGCGTGGCGGCCACGGGGGGCCGGGAAGCTTCCAGCCCCTGCAGGGATGGAGGCATGTCAGTCTCCGCGAGCGCCGTCGGGGCGCGAGGGGATCAGCGGAGCCGGGCCTCGTACCGCGCCTGCTGCCGCTTCAGGGTCTCGTCCACCGGCTGACGCTGGAGCACGATGAGATTGAGCGCCTCGATGAACGTCTCCGAGTAGAAGCCGACCTCCTTGATGAACGGGAACGGCGTCGCCGTCTTGAACGTGTAGTTGGCCAGGTACCCAAGCAGCGGGTCCGACTTGTAGACGGGGTCGGCCAGGACCGACTTTCTCGACGGGGCGCCGAACTGGTACTTGGCCGCCAGGAGCAAGGTCTTCGTCGCGCCGATCTCCTTCAGCAGCTCCCAGGCCGCGGCGGCCTTCCGGGGATCCTTCGCCGCCTTCGACGAGATGAGGAATCCGTACACCTCGCTGTAGGAGCGAGGCTCGTTGCCCGGGAAGGTCGGGTAGGGCGCGAAGCCGAAGTTGTCGGCCCCCATCTTCTCGATGATCGGCGGGAGCAGGGCGTGGATGACGATGCCCATGGCCCACGACTTCGCGCCGAAGAGATCGACCTCGTCGTTGGCCTTCATGGTGAGGGACTCGGGCGCGAGAATCTTGTGGTCGTGGTACATGTCGGCGAGGAGCTTCGCGATCTTCCGGTGCTCCGGCGTGTCCATCAGGCCCTTGCCGTCCTTGTCGACGATGGCGCCGCCCAGCGAGCGGATCATCGGCATCGTGAACGACACCGGGTTGGGGGTCGACGCGGCGCTGAGTTCCACGCCGAAGCCCCACTGGTTCGGGCGGCCGGTCCCGCGCGTGTCCTTCGTGAGCGCCTTACCCACGCGGATCGCGTCGTCCCACGTCTTGGGCGGCTCGGTGACGCCGGCCTCCTTGAGGAGCGGCTTGTTGTACCCGAGGCCAGTCGAGGTGAGATACACCGGCATGGCGACAATCTTGCCGCCCACGGAGCAGGCCTCGCGGAGGACGGCCTGGTTGAAGTCGTCCCACTCGTCGTACTTGAACTGCCCGAGGTCGGCCACGAAGCCGGCGTTGGCGAGCGGCTGGTTATCCTGGCTCTGCGCCCCGACGACGTCGGGCGGGTTGCCGGCCTGGGACGCGGCGATGAACGTCTGGGTCGCGACGTTCCAGTTGGCCGTCTGGTACTGGAGCTTGATGTCCTTGTGGTCGGCCTCGAAGCGCTTGATGGTCTCGTAGAACCACAGGCGGCGCTTCGGCACGTTGGTGGGGTCGTTCTTCTGGAGCCCCTCCGCGACCTTCCAGTGCTCCCACAGGAGTAGGTTGAGTGTGACCGGTCCCCCCGTCTGGGCCGGCGCTACCCGACTGCTCAGGGCCAGACCCAGGGTTGCGGCGCCCTGCAGCACCTCGCGGCGCGAGAGCGGCCCCGCGAGCTTCGGACCCTGATTGTTCACCGTTCGGGCGCGGGTCTCCGCTCCCATGTTCACGACCTCCTCTGTCCCGGATCGGCCGGGTGACGTGTTGAAGGAGAAGCGGACAGTGAAACCATATCGAATCCGGGGACCAGGCGCCAGGCCACGTCTGGACGCGGACCCCGTCCCGTCCCAATGGTCGGCCGGGCCTCTTGCCCGATGAGGGAGGGGAGGCAGTCGGTCGTCGGTGGCGGCCGTCCGATGATGCCCGTCGGCTCTCGGATTCGTTCGACCGATGCCCGGTCGAGCTCGCGACGCTCACGGGGCAACCAGGGATCCTGATACGCGCGACACTCCGCCACCCCGGTTCTGTCGGGGCGTGTTGCCTAGTCTGGTCGCAGTTCGCGAACCAAGTCAGGGGGGTCCCGCCGCGGAAGATTGGCGCACGGGGCCGACGAAGCGGAGCGTTGAAGACCTATCGCGGTGAGTACATGATGATGGCGACGCCCGCCAGGCACAGGAAACCACCGACCACGTCGTAGCGATCTGGGGCGGCGTGGTCCACGGCCCAGCCCCACAGGAGCGACAGCACCACGAACCATCCGCCATACGCGGCGTACACGCGACCGAAGTGAGACGGCTGGTAGGTCGGCACGATGCCATACAGGACGAGGACGGCGGCACCGAGGATGCCGATCTCGAGGCCGCGACCATTGCGCCACGACTGCCAGACGAGGTAACCGCCGCCGATCTCGCACGCCCCCGCCAGGACGAACAACACGGCTGATCGGACCAGTTCACTCATAGGCGATGGTCTCCCGGAGGCCATGCTTGCTCGATCGGCGTCGCACTGGCCCTGGCGGCCGCATTCGAGGGCTCAGCTCAGCCCAGGAACAGCCCGCGGGCTCCCCACGCCAGCAGGGCCAGGCCGCCGAGGCCGAACGCGATGAGACGCCCGCAGGTCGCGAGACCCAGGAGATCGCCCGGCTTCGCCGGTGGCTCCATCTCGACAACGACGCCCGGTCTGTCGGGTGAATAGACCACAGAGACCTGACTGCCGGGCACGCGCATGCGCGACAGCTCGACGCGCTCGACATGGCCGGCGAAGGACAGAAGGTGGTCGTGGTACGTGTAGCCGCCGCCTCGGTAGCTGGGACGTCGCGGCTCGTAAGCGAGGACGGTGGCAGTGGCCGAACGCCCGCGTCTGGCCAGGGACTCGTACGTCAGGAGCTGGGTGAGGACTGAGGCGAGCACGACGGTGGCGAAGAGGACGCCGGCCCAGTGGAGAGCATGCTCGACCCGGAACCATCGGCGCAACGCCGTGCCTCCTTCGCCGCGGGCAATCTACCACGGGGGCGCGCGTGACTCACTTCGCCCGGCTTTCGCCTCTGCCGGGACGTGTGTCCCGGCGGAGCGCGGGGTCGCCCTCTTGACACGGTCGAGGCCCATCTGGTAACGAAACGGAAGCCGAATATCGATGGCGGGAAGTCGATTTGACTCGGTATTCGTGTTCTTCCGTTCATCAGGATTCGAAGCACGGGGTGAAGGTGGGGAAGCGGCCGCGGAAACCGACGATCACGACGGGTCGGAGACCCCCCGTTCGCGAGGTGCGCATCCATCTCGTGAACGCCCCGGAGATCACTGCCTACTGGTTCGACCCCGACCGTCTGCGCCACCAGGTGCGACGAGCCCTCGAGGGCCGGCACCCCGTCACCGTGTCGGTCGGCCAGGACCCGCGCGACGTGCCGGACGCGATGCGCCGGGCCCACGTCGTGGTGGGCTTCGAGCTGCCCGTCCACCGCATCGCCGAGCTGGCGGACCTCCGGTGGATCCACTTGGTCAGCGCCGGCGTGGACCACTTGCTGCCGCTCGACTGGCTGCGGCCCGGTGTCGCGCTCACCAACAGTAGTGGGGTGCACGCAGAGCTCGCGGGCCAGTACGGCGTGGCGGCCCTGCTGGCGCTCAACCTCCGGCTGCCGGTCCACGCCACCCACCAGCGGCGCGGGTGCTGGGAGCAGGTGTTCAACTCCCCCATTGGCGGCAAGACGGTCGTCGTGGTCGGGCTCGGGGCGATCGGGGGCTCGGTGGCGCAGCACGCGCGCGGCCTCGGGCTCCGAGTCCTCGGCGTCCGTCGCTCAGGCCGGCGGCACCCCCAGGCCCACGCCGTGTTCCGGCCGGGAGCGCTTCCGGAGCTGCTGCCGCGCGCCGACTTCGTGGTGGTGACGGCGCCGCTGACCCCGGAGAGCCGCCACCTCCTAGGCGCCAAGGAGCTCGACCTCCTGCCCCGTCATGCCGGGGTGGTCAACATGTCGCGGGCTGACCTGGTCGACTACGGCGCACTGGCCGCGAAGCTCGAGGCCGGCGAGTTGGGCGGAGCCATCGTCGACGTCTGTAACCCGGAACCGCTCCCGTCGGACTCGCCGCTCTGGCACGTCCGGAACCTACTGATCACGCCGCACATCTCCTCGGACCCGACCGACTACGTCGAGCGCATGACCCGGATCTTCCTCGACAACCTCGGCCGCCTTCTGGCCGGTCGGCCCCTGCGGAACCGGGTCGACCGCGCAGCCGGGTATTGACGATGGGTCAGGCCGTCACGACCAAGGACCTGGACGCAGTGGACCGGCGCATCATCGATCAGCTCCAGGAGGACGGGCGCCGCTCGAACGTGGCCATCGCGCGGGTGCTGGGCGTGACGGAGACGACAATCCGTCACCGCATCGACCGTCTGATCGCCAACGGGTTCATCCGGATCGCGGCGGTGATCGATCCGCGCAAGACCCCGTACCTGACCGACGCCATGATCTGGATCCGCCTGGAGCGCGGGAAAGCCCGGGAAGCCGCCGAGCATCTCGCAAGCCTGCCCAACGTGGTGTACGTGGCCTTCACGGCTGGGCGGTACGACATGCTGGTCGAGGCGCTGTTCGAGTCGGACGAGCAGCTCTTCGAGTTCCTTACGGAAACGCTGGCCAAGACCCCCGGCGTCCTCCAGAGCGAGACCTATCACGTGCTGCAGACGGTCAAGATCAACTACGACTGGAAGCTGCCGCTCGATCATCACGGCCCGGTCCGCGACGGGCGTTCCCGGTCCCGAGCGTCCGGGCGAGCGTTGGCTTCCGGTCGTCACCAGGGTGGGGTTGCCCGCAAGGAGGGGAAGCAACGATGAAGCTGTCCAGCGACCTGTTTGTGCCCGAGCATTTCACGGCCACGCGCCGCCCGATCCGGGAGGCGTCGACGCTGCCGCCGTACTGCTACTGGCACCCCGAGTTCTACGCCCGGGAGGTCGAGCGGATCTTCCTTCGGGAGTGGCTCTGCGTGGGCCGCGCGGAGCAGATCCCGAACGCGGGGGACTACCTGTCGTTTGAGCTGCTCGACCGCCCTATCATCGTGGTTCGCGACAAGAGCGGCGACATCCGGGCGCATCTCAACTCCTGCCGCCACCGGGGAACGGCCATCGTGGAAGGCGATGGGCATTGCACGGCTTTCCACTGCCCGTACCACAACTGGACGTACGCCCTTTCGGGGGACCTCCTGGGAATCCCCGAGATGGAGGACGCCGTCGGCTTCGACAAGCGGCAGTACGGGCTCCTGCCCATTCGGTGCGAGAGCTGGGGCGGCTTCGTGTTCGTCAACTTCGATCCGTCCGCGCCCGCGCTCGTGAGCGTGCTCGGGGACCTGCCCGCCCTGATGCGAAACTACCGGATGGAAGAGCTGGTCTGCACGCGCCGCCAGAACTACGAGGTGGCGTGCAATTGGAAGGTGTACGTGGAGAACGCGATGGAAGAGTACCACACGCCCACCGTGCACAAGTCGGAGTACACCGACCGCGTGCCGCTCGAGTCGTGGATCGTGGAGGAAACGCGGGGCCTCTACGAGGTGCTCTACACCGAGACCAAGGGCAGCTTGGCCCTGCTGGGTGACGAGGGTTTCCCGGCCACGCCGGGGCTGTCGCGGAAGGAGCAAATCGGATCGTACATTCCCTACGTCTACCCGAACCTCGTCTTCCTGATCTCACCCGACACCATGTTCTACGTGATCGTCGAGCCCAGAGGAGCGGAGCAGTCTACGATCCGGATGGGGAACTGCTTCCCGGCCTCAACGGTCGCCCGGCCTGACTTCGAGTCGATGGCCAAGCGCTACTACAACCGCACTAGCACCACGCTGCCCCAGGACAACAACGCCTGCGAGTGGCAGCAGCGGGGTATCCGGGCGCCGGGGGCACGGCCGGGGCGCTACTCGCTCCGGGAGCAACTGGTCCACCACATCGCCAACTACGTGCTCGACCGCGTGGTCGGCCCGACGCCGAGTGTCAGCTCGGGCGGCTCCGTGCACACCTGGGGTTGGCGGAAACTGCCGGCCGACGTCGGCCGGTTCGGCCAATGACCGCGACGCACCGGGACGACGGGGCGGGGATGCTCGCCGGTCGGCTCCGGGAACAGGGCGTGAAGTATTGCCTTGCGAGCTACGTGGACCTGCACGGGATCCCGAAGTGCAAGGCTGTCCCGATCGCCCACCTGGACCGGATGCTGCGCGGCTCGGAGATGTTCACGGGTGCGGCCCTCGATGGGGTGCCGCAGCTCGTGCACGAGGACGAGGTATGCGCGGTGCCCGACCCCGACTCGATGACGGTGCTGCCATGGAACCGGGAGGTGGCCTGGTTCGCCAGCGATCTCCACTTTCACGGTGCGCCGTTCGCGGCCTGTAGCCGGACCATTCTCAAGCGCGTCCTGGAGAAGGCCACCGAGTTGGGCTTCCGATTCAACCTCGGGATCGAGACGGAGTTCTGCATTCTCCGGAACACGGCGGGTGGCGGATTCGCGGTCATCAGCGAGCGGGATGTGCTGGACAAGCCCGCCTACGACGTCCGCACGCTGCTCGACTACCATCCCATCCTCGACGAGTTGGTGGGCGCCATGAACCAGCTCGGGTGGGACGTCTATTCCTTCGACCACGAAGACTCGGTGGGGCAGTTCGAGACCGACTTCGCCTATGCCGACGGCCTGGTCATGGCCGATCGCTTCACGTTCTTCCGATGGATGGCGCACGAGATCGCTCGGAAGCACGGAGCGTTCGCCTCGTTCATGCCCAAGCTGGCCGCGAACCGGACCGGCAGCGGCGCCCACTTCAACATGTCCCTGGCCGATCTCCGGTCGAGCCAGAACCTGTTCGAGGACCCGAACGACCAACGGAGCTGTGGGCTATCGAAGCTCGGGTATCAGTTCATCGGTGGCGTGCTCCGCCATGCCCGCGCGATCTGTGCGGTGGCCGCGCCGCTCGTGAACAGCTACAAGCGGCTGGTTCTCAAGGGCAGCATGTCCGGGTACACCTGGGCGCCCGTCTACGTGTGCTACGGCGGGAACAACCGCACCAACATGCTGCGCATCCCGATGGGTGGCGGCCGGGTCGAGTGCCGGATGCCGGACATCGCCTGCAACCTCTACCTGGCGGCAGCCATGATGCTGGCAGCAGGCCTCGAGGGGATCCGCGAAGGCGCGGACCCGGGCCTGCCACACATGGAGAACATGTACGAGTACACGGAGGCCGACCTCGAGCGGCAGGGGATCCAGGTGCTGCCGCGCACGCTCTTGGAAGCGGTGGACGCGTTCAGCGCCGACCCGCTGAGCCGTCAGGTGTTCGGCGACCAGATGTTCCAGAGCTTCGTGGAGTACAAGCGCCGCGAGTGGGCGGACTACCACAACCACGTGTCGGACTGGGAGCTCCGGCGCTACCTGACGATGTTCTGAGATGGGCATGCCCGGCGAGGTGACCACGGTGCGCGGGCCGGTGATGGCCGCCGAGCTGGGGATCACGCTGCCGCACGAGCACGTCTTGTGGGATATGGCCCGCTCGATGTACGTCCCCAGCCCGGATCCCGTGGAGCGGGCCGCGGCCGAGGCGCCTCTGGCCTTGGAGACGCTCTGGTGGGTGCGGGAGCGGCCCCTCGAGCACCGCGAAAACATCAGCCTGAGCGACGAGGAAGTGGCGACGCGGGAGTTGGGACACTTCCGCGCGGCGGGTGGTGCAACCCTCGTCGATTGCACGGTGCGCGGCCTCCAGCCGGATGCCTCCGCGCTCGCGCGAGTCTCCCGAGCGAGCGGCGTCCACATCGTCCTCGGCACCGGGTACTACGTGGCCCGGACTCATCCCCCGGGCATGGCCATGAAGTCCGCGGAGGCGATCGCTGACGAGCTGGTGGGCGACTTGACCGAGGGCATCGACGGGACGGGTGTGCGCGCGGGGCTCATCGGGGAGCTGGGGATCGGTGGCCGCACCGCCTTCCAGGGCATCGCCACGGTCGACGATGTGCACCCGGACGAAGCCCGGGTGCTCGAGGCGGCGGCCCTGGCACATCGGCGCACAGGGGCGACGATCTCGATCCACCCGCCGCGGTCGCGGGTGAAGGGCCTGCCCCGCTCTCGCCTGGCGCTCGGGGTCCTTGAGCGTCTGGAGGATGGCGGCGTGCCTCCCGAACGGGTCATCCTGGGTCACCTCGACTCGAGCTGGGACGAGGACGTCAGGGTGCACCAGGAGATCGCGCGCCGGGGCGCGTGGGTCGAATACGACGTCTGGGGGTGGAACGACCTCTACTGGCCGGCGCGACGGGACGGCTTTCTCCACGACACCCGTCGGGTCGAGCTGGTGGCCGGGATGCTGGAAGCGGGGCTCGGAGGCCGACTCCTCCTGTCCCACGACATCTGCACGCGACATCGGCTTCGGACCTGGGGCGGGCACGGTTACGCCTACCTGCTGGGCTTCGGCGCCACGATGCTGCGCGCCCACGGCCTCACCGACGCCGACCTGCGAACGCTGATGGTCGAAAATCCGGCCCGGGCGCTCGCGCGCTGAGGGCAAGTGAACTACACGTGGCAGTGGGGAGTGATTTGGGACAACTGGCATGTGTTCGCACAGGGGGCTCTGATGACCCTCTTCCTCACGGCCTCCTCGATCGGCATCGGGCTCGTGGCCGGGCTCTTCCTTGGGCTCGCGAGACTCTCGAGCCGCCGGTGGCTGTGGGTTCCGGCCGCGATCTTCATCGAGATCTTCCGTGACACGCCGATCCTGGTGCTGTTGCTCTGGATCTTCTACTGCCTGCCGATCCTCACGGGCCTGAAGATCGACATCATCGAATCGGCGATCCTGGGTCTCTCGATCCACGCGTCCGCCTACCTGGCCGAGGTGTACCGGGCGGGGATTCAGTCGGTGGACCGCGGGCAGATGGAGTCGGCCCGGTCGCTGGGCATGTCCTTCCGGCAGGGGATGCACCGCATCGTCCTGCCGCAGGCCATTCGCCGGATGCTCCCGCCCTTCCTGAACGTGACGGCGGACTTCATGAAGGCCTCGGCCCTCGCCTCGGTGGTGGGCGTCTGGGAACTGCTGCGTCAGGCGTCCAACCTGATTGCCAACACCTGGCGGCCACTGGAAGCCTATACTGCGGTGGCCGTGGCCTACCTGCTCCTCATCGTGCCGATCGTGTGGCTCACGGGGGTCCTGGAGCGGCGGTTCGCCCGGCGCGTGGCGGCGCGCGCCTAGTGGGTGCCGTCGCTCCGCGGTCCACGGCTCAGGCGGTCGTCAAAGTGGAGGATCTCCACAAGTCGTTCGGTGCCCTCGAGGTGCTTAAGGGTATCGACCTGGAGGTGGACCGGGGGGAGGTGGTCTGCATCATCGGTCCGAGCGGCTCCGGTAAGAGCACGCTGCTCCGCTGCGTCAACCTCCTGGAGACGCCGAATCGCGGGCGCATCTACCTGGAGGGTCAGCTGATCGGCGTCCGGGAACGGCCGGATGGCCGCCTGGTCAAGGCGACCGAGCGCGAGATCAACCACGCGCGCTCCGAGATCGGGATGGTCTTCCAGCACTTCAACCTGTGGCCTCACAAGACGGTGCTGGGGAATCTCATCGAGGCGCCGCTGCGCGTCCGCAAGTTGCCCCGATCCGAAGCCGTTCAACTGGCCGAACGCTTCCTCGGGAAGGTCGATTTGATGGACAAGATCGACGCGTTTCCCCCGACTTTGTCCGGGGGACAGCAGCAGCGCGTGGCGATCGCCCGAGCGCTCTGCATGCAGCCGAAGGTCATGCTCTTCGACGAGGTGACGTCGGCCCTCGATCCGGAGCTGGTGAAGGAGGTGCTCGATGTGATGAAGCAGCTCGCCGCCGAAGGCATGACCATGCTGGTGGTGACCCACGAGATGGGGTTCGCCCGAGAGGTGGCGAGCCATGTCGTCTTCATGGACGGGGGGGTGGTGGTCGAGGACGCCCGCCCAGACGATCTGTTCAACAAGCCCGCGAACGAGCGAACTCAGCGGTTCCTCGCCGCCATCTTGCGATAGAGGCGCGCGGGCTGTCCATGCATCGGCCAGAGCGGACCCCGACCGAGGTGGTCCGCGGGGGGAAGACATGAGCAATCGGAAACGCACCACCGAGGGAGCCGCGGCCGCCCGTCGAACGTTCCTGCAGGCCGCGGCCTTGGGAGGCGGCCTCCTGAGCGGCGGTCTGGTCGGGCCGCGCCTTGCCCACGCGCAGGGCGGCGGGGAGGACGTCCTCCAGAAGGCCATCAAGGCGAAGCAGCTCAACATCGCGGTGGTGATCTATCCGCCGCTGACCCAGAAGCAGGGCGGTGAGCTGTCCGGGACGTTCATCGAGGCGGCCAAGTGGCTGGCCAAGCAGATGGACGTGACACCGAACTTCGTCGAGGCCGAGTTCGGGACCTTTATCGCCGCGATCCAGTCGGGCCGGGCGGACATCGCGCTGGCGGGGGCCTTCGCCTCGGTGCCGCGAGCCATGGCAGTGGACTTCACGAAGAACGTCATGTGGTTCGGCTCGAGCGCGCTGGTGCGGAAGGCGGACGAGAAGAAGTGGAAGACGATCGAGGACGCCGACCAGCCGAACGTGCGGTTCATCCAGTCCGAGGGCACGGCCATCCACAAGCAGCTGGTGCAGATGGTCAAAAAGGGCAAGGTCATCGCGACCGCGCCGGGCACCCAGTCGACGAACATGGCTCTGGAGGTGCTGTCGAGCCGGGCCGACATCTACATCGAGGACGACTGGCTGATCAAGAAGAATGTCGAACAGCAGAAGGGGCGGCTGGTGGAGATGCCGGCCTACGTCGACAAGCCGTGGGGGCTCAACGCCGTCTCGTGGGCCGTGGCCAAGGGTCAGACCGGCATGCTCAACGTGCTGAATGTGGCGATCGACCGCCTGACTGACAACAACTTGTTCCAGCAGTGGGACGAGAAGTACGGCGCCCACTGGGCTTACCAGAAGCAGTTCTACACCCAGAGCAGCAAGGGCTAAGGGGGACGCGGAGACCCGGGGGCGGATGAGCCCGTGATGCTGGATCTCGTGATCCGGGGCGGGCTCGTCCACGACGGGTCTGGCGACACCCCACGAGTCCTGGACGTCGGGGTCGCCGGGGGTCGCGTGTCGACTCTCGGCGACCTGGCCGGCGTGCCGGCGGCGCGGTCCATCGACGCCGCCGGGTTGGCCGTGACGCCGGGGTTCATCGACTGCCACACGCACTCGGAGTACACGCTGTTCACCCACCGTACGGCGGACAGCGCGGTCGGGCAGGGTGTGACGACCCACGTGGCCGGGAACTGCGGCTACTCGTGCGCGCCCCTGGCCGACCCGGGCCTCGGCCGGCACCTGATCTTCGGCTACGATGCGTCCGTCGGCGCGGCGTGGCGCACGCTCGCGGAATACTTCGCCGCGCTCGAGGACGGAGGGATCGGGATCAACGTCGCCTGCCTGGTCGGCCACGGGTCGGTGCGGGCGGCGGCGATGGGGCTGACCAGCCGTCCGGCCATGGCCGCCGAGATCGAGCGGATGGTCGGCGTGCTGGAGCAAGCCCTGGACGAGGGCGCGCTCGGGATGTCCACGGGTCTCGCCTATCCACCGGGGAACAACGCCGAGAGGCCGGAGCTCGCCGCTCTCTGCGCGGTCCTGGCCCGACGGGGCGGGCTCCACGCGACCCACGTGCGCAATCGCGACGTCGCCTACCGGGACGGCTTCGGGGAGGTTCTCGGGCTCACCGAGCAGACTGGCGTCCCCCTCCAGATCTCACATATCGTCACCAAGCACGGCGCGCCCCCAGGGGCGACCGAGTGGGTGCTCAGGCGTGTCGAGGAGTCGCGGCGGCGCGGCCTCGACGTCGCCTGTGACATGCTCGTCTGCGAGTGGGGCCCGGGGCAGCTCACGTCCTTCCTGCGCCCGGAAGCCTTCGAAGGCGGAATCGGCGCCACGCTGGCTCGCCTCGCCGACCCGGCCGCCCGGGCCCGGCTCCGCCAACCCGATCCGAGCTGGCGCATGGCGCTCGATCCGAGCCAGTACCACCGCATGGTTCTCTCCCGGGCGCCTCGTACCCCCGAGCTCGTGGGGCAGTCGTTCGCCGAGCTGACCGCCGCCTCGGGCCTGGACTTCCACGAGACGGCGTGCGACATCCTGGCCCTCCACGGCGAGGCGCTGTACGACGTGTTCATGATGGGCGCCGCCTTCGAGCGATCCGACACGCTGGCGGCCCTGACGTCCGCCCACTGCATGCCGGAGTCCGACGACGTGGTTGCGGTGGCCGAGGGCAATGGGAGCGACGGAGCCCTGACGCCCGGCTGCTACGGCTGGGCCGCCCAATTCCTGGCCGAGATGGTCCGCGAGCTGCGGCTCCTCGCGCCGGCGGACGCCGTGCGCCGGCTCACCGCGCTCCCGGCCGAGCGCTTCGGGCTCCTCGATCGCGGTCGCGTGGCCGAGGGCTACTGGGCCGACCTCGTCGTCCTGGACCTCCAGCGGATCGAGAGCCGGTCGACGCTGACGGAGTTCGCTCGCTTTCCGACCGGCATCGCTCACGTGCTGGTGAACGGCAGCGCGGTGGTGGCGGACGGCCGCCGCACCGGCGCCAAACCGGGGCACGTGCTGCGCCGGACTTGAGGGAGCCGTGACGGTCCTGGTCACGGGCGGGATGGGTGTTCTGGGCTCGATGGTCACCGAGCAATTGGTGGACCGCGGCGAGCGGCCGGTGCTCTACGCGCGGCATCTCGACCGGTCGTTGTTGGGGCCGGCGCTCCTGGAGCGCGTCGAGTACGTCCAGGGGGATGTGCTGGAGCTGCCGGCGTTGGTGCATGCCATTCGGCGTCACCGGGTCACCCGGATCGTGCACATGGCGGCGCTTCTCATCGGGGAGTGCCAGGCGAACCCGTACCGGGGCTTCAAGGTCAACGCCGAGGGGACCGTCAACGTGTTCGAGGCCGCCCGCATGACCGACGTGGGACGCGTCGTGTACACGAGCACGAAGTCGGTCTATGGCGCGGTCCCGCCGCCGTATGGGCACCCGACGTACCGGCCGCTGCCCGAAGACGGGCCCAAGAACCCGGTTCGGGTCTACGACGTCACCAAGCTGGCAGGCGAGCATATGGGGCTGAACTACGCGGGGACGTTTGGTCTCGACGTGGTGATCCTCCGTTTCGCCTCGACGTTCGGTCCGGGCAAGCTGGTCCGCCACGGACCCGTGTCTTGGCACAGCCGACTCGTGGAGCACGCCATGGCCGGTCAGCCAGCCCGGCTTCCACAGGGCGGCGACCAGCCGGACGACATGATCTATCACCGGGACATCGCGCACGCCATCGTCCTTGCCTGTTTCGCGAGCGGCCTGGAGGACCGCATCTTCAACGTCGGGCGGGGGGAGCCGTCCACGATGCGCGAGTTCGCCGAGGCAGTTCGGCGCGTGATCCCGGGCGCGGCAATCGAGGTCGGCCCCGGCCTGGACTACTACGGCAGCGGCATTCCCTACTATTCCATCTACGACATCGGCCGGGCGCGCAAGCAGCTCGGCTTCGTGCCGCGCTTCGACCTGGAGGCCGGCGTCCGCGATTATGTGGAGACGATGAGACGGCTAAGCATCGCCCCCACAGTCTTGACATAGGGCGACGAGAGTCGCAAAAGGAGGCCAGATGGCCGGATCGTCGAAGCCGAGGCTCATGGTCACCCGGGTCGTCCACCACAAGGCCCGAGCCGGCAAGGAGACGCGCTTCCTGGAGATGATGCGGGCCGTCCGAGCGGCCTGGGGCAAGCAGCTGCCCGAGATCACGGTGAAGCTCTACCGCTCGGCGACGGCGGTGCGGGGCGAGTACATCGCGCTGGTGAGTCTGCCGGCGGAGCACCTGCACGAGTTCTACGACTGGACCAACGCGGCCCTGGAGCGCGAATTCGGCCAGGAGCAAGCGGAAACGTTCTTGACGGAATACTACGGGTGCCTGGAAGAGTCCCGCCAGGTGGCCGTGGTCACCGACGCCGACGACTGAGGTGACGTGGAGTCCGGACCGGTCTCGCACGCCTCGGGTTGCCTGGAGCCTCCGCTGACCGTGGGAGCGTGAAGGGCGGTGGGAGCGTGAAGATGGACCGCGACGCCGCCAACGCGCAGGCGCTCGCACGGCTGTGCGCGTCCGACCCGGTGCTGGTCGACGTGCGGCCAGCCGGCCAGGTCGTCCCGGGCTTCGCGCCGACGACGGTCCTGACGTCGGGCCCGCCCCTGCCGTGGGATGCCTACGTCGGGGGCCAGCGGAACGGCGTCATCGGGGGCGCGCTCTACGAGGGGCTGGCGAGCGACCCCGTCGAGGCGGAGGAGAAACTGCGCGACGGACGGATCCGTCTCGCGGCCTGCCACGACCATGGGTGCGTCGGTTCACTGGCCGGCATCTACACGGCGTCGATGCCCGTGCTGGTAGTGGAAAATCGGGTCGGGGGGAATCGAGGCTTCTGCAACCTCTTCGAAGGTCCGTCGCCGGCTCGGCTCAACTATGGCGTCTACAATGACGATGTCCATCGGAGCCTGGTCGCCATCCGCGACGTGATCGGGCCGATCCTCGGCGAAGCGGTCCGCGCGGCGGGTGGTGTGCCCCTGCGGCCGATCATGCGGCGCGCGCTCCACATGGGCGACGAGCTGCACAGCCGGAACACGGCCGCCACCCTGCTGTTCGGCCGGGAGCTGACTCCGGCCATCGTCGACCTGGCCGGCCGGCGGCCGGAGCCGGCCCGCCGACTCTTGGAGTATCTGGGCAGCGACTACGTGTTCCTCCGGCTCTCCATGGCGGCGTCCAAGGCCACCGCCGATGCCGCCCACGGGGTCGAGGGCGCGAGCCTCGTGACGGCCATGGCCTTCAGCTGTCGGGAGTTCGGCATTCGCGTGAGCGGCATCGGGACCGAGTGGTTCCGAGCGCCGCTCGAGAAGGTCGAGGGCAAGTTCTTCCCCGGCTACACGCTCGACGATGTCGAGTTCATGGGAGGCGAGAGCGTGATCAACGAGACCGTCGGCCTCGGGGGATTCGCCCAGGCGGCGGCCTTCGCACTCCAGGACTTCCAGGGTGGATCAGCCGACGGCATGGCGGCGATGAACCGGGCGATGTACCGCATCACGCTCGGCGAGCACCCGGAGTACAAGATTCCGTACCTAGGGTTCCGCGGCGTGCCGGTCGGGATCGACGTCCACCGGGTGGTGGAGACTGGGATCCTCCCGGTGATGGACATCGGCCTGGCGGGACGCAAGGGCGGCCAGATTGGCGCCGGAGTGCTTCGGGCGCCGCTGGGCTGCTTCACCGCCGCCCTCGAGGCGTACACGCGTCACTACAACCAGTCTTGATGGTGAGGATCGAACGATGCTGAGCGAACAGGAGCTCTTCGACCCGCGACGCTACACCACGACCCGCGGCCCGGCGTTGCAGGCGGAGACGTTGCCCCCCGATGCTTACACCGCAGCCGCCTTCTACCGCCGGGAGGTGGAGCGCGTCTTCCTCAAGGAATGGAATTTCATGGGACGCGCCGACGTTGTGCCCCATTCGGGTGACTACTTCGCCGTCGAGCTCGCCGGAGTGCCGCTCATCGTGGTACGAGGCCAGGACGGGATCGTACGGGCCTTCGCCAACAGCTGCCGTCACCGCGGCACGATTCTGACCACGGGGGAAGGAAACTGTCGTGCCTTCAAGTGCCCGTACCACGGTTGGGTGTACGGACTCGACGGCCGGCTCCTCGGAGCTCCGGAGATGCAGCAGACCGTCGAGTTCGACCCGGCGCGTTACGGGCTCGTGCCGGTGAAGCTGGAGACGTGGGGCGGCTTCCTGTTCGTCAATTTCGACTCCGCCAGCCGCTCGCTGGGAGAGCACCTCGGTGACCTTCCGGAGAAGTGCGCCTCCTATTACCTCGAGGAGTTCGTGTGCACTCGGCGGCGGACCTTCGAGATCGCGTGCAACTGGAAGCTCTTCGTGGAGAACGCGATGGAGGAGTACCACATCGGCACGGTCCATCGTCAGACTATCCAGAAGAACACGCCGCTCGACACCCACGCGCCCGAGCGCCCCGGTGGGCAGTACGCCGTCCTCTACTCGAAGCACGAGGGAACCATGGCGCTGTTGAAGGGCGACGTGGGTTTCCCGCGAATCGAGACCCTGCGAGGAAAGGCCGCCGAGGGGACGTACTTCATCATGGTCTATCCCTGTACGATGTTCGCCTTCACCACGGACTGCTGCTGGTATCTCGAGCTGCGCCCGCAGGGACCAGATCGGACCACGCTGATTCACGGAGCCTGCTTCCCCCGGACGGCCGTGGCCCGGTCGGATTTCGCCGAGGTGGCGAGCCGGTACTACAAGCGCTGGGATACGACGGCCGAGGAGGACATCCGGGCATCGGAGTGGCAGCAACGTGGGCTCTCGTCGCCGCTGGCTGCCCGTGGCCGGTTCTCCTACCGCGAGGTGCTCGTCCACGAGATCGACAACTGGATCCTGGACCGGGTGCTGCCTTCCGCCTGACGGGTTGGAGATGACCATGGCCCGGTTCATCGAGATCAGGCTTGAGCAACGAAACGTGGCGTGCGTGGCCCGACTCCTCGACGACGACGCCCCGCTCACCTGTGACATCGTGTGGAACGCGCTGCCTCTCGGGGGCGATGTGTGGCACGCCAAGTTCGCCATGAACGAGATCTACTGTCTCGTCCCGCCGATCGCGGGCGACGCGCCAGGTCTGGAGAACTCGACGACGGTCCCGATCCCGGGCGACGTCGTGTATTTCTACTTCCCGCGCGGACACCTGAAGCCGGCACTCCGCCGGGAGCGTGGACTCGATCAGTTCGCGGGCGTCGTGGATCTGGCCGTGTTCTACGGCCGGAACAACTTTCTGTTCGACCCATCCATCGGCTTCGTGCCAGGCAACGTCTATGCGACGATCACAGAGAACTTCGACGCGTTCGCCCAGGCGAGCCACGACGTCTGGCGGAGCGGCAGCGTGGGAGAACGACTGACCTACCGGCGCCTCGACCGACACTGACTGCATACTAGGGCTCCGCCCCAAGGCCCAGTCCGGTCGGGTGGGTTAGCCAGCGCGGTTGCGCTTGGCTCTGCACCGCCGGCGGCTCGGAGGGTGAGGGCGAACACGTCACCGCGATCGCGATCAGGACTGCAGTTGCAAATGCTCGTTTCAGCACGTCATGCCCCCCATGTGCGCAGCGAGAAGGGCCATTAGGTCGACTACTCTCCCCCGGGGAAGGAAACGGGAAACGGCTGAGAAGGGCCATTATGTCGACTTCTTCTATGAAGTGGCCGCCCGTGTCAAGCGAAACCGGCGTGTGCGGTGTGTCTCTGATACCCTCCGTCCGATGTCAGCGGTCACGGCGATCCACGGCTCCCGCGAGGTGTGGTCATCCTTCTATTCGCGCTCGTCAGGGGCGAGCGGGGCTCGCCGGCGCATGAGGGGAGCCGAAGGGTGGGGACGCCATCTATGCAACGGCGCTCGAACCGCGGCCAAGTCGACATCCGCGTTCACCCACCTGTCGAACCTGCGCGAGACTAGGGTGCCGCTCATCTCACCGCGGACTGTGCCTGATTGCTCAAGGTTCGGAGCCTGACTCGGGTGAACCGCGATCGCCCCGTGGGTCCAGGACGCATCCGGTGACCCGGACCGCTATCTGGGTATTCCCGAACGCGGCCATTTCCCCGTTCTCCACGCGCCGCCCCTCAGACTGGAACGGCCGCCTCGGCCGCGCGGCGCGATACGGTGCGCGGAGCATACCTCGTGCCGTCGCGCAGCAGCGCG
>Ga0114129_10002012_pt1 | contig 27857 bp, 28 predicted proteins | sample RhiMetdeltSRZDD1_FD_80071 | JGI IMG/M metagenome (GOLD analysis project Ga0114129, IMG submission 80071) | Populus rhizosphere microbial communities from Tennessee, USA - Rhizosphere MetaG P. deltoides SRZDD1 (version 2) (version 2) | ecosystem: Host-associated > Plants > Roots > Rhizosphere >... | reverse complement strand
GACGCGTCCTTTCGCGCGCTCCAGACCGAGCTGCACACCAACGCGCACGTGCTGAACGCGCTCGTGTTCCAGCACTTTCACGGCGCGCTCATCACCGGCGCCCAGCTCAACGACGACGGCACCGCCCGGACCGATTTCGATCTGCCTGACGTCGACAACGACCGGCTGCGCGCGCTGGAGCCTCAGCTCAACGACGTGATCAAGCAAGATCTGCCCCTGCGCTTTGAGTGGGTCGCGGCCGAAGCGCTCGCGAGCGAACCCGGTCTCATCCGCTGCCGGTCCGTGGCGCCGCCGCCCGCGCCCGACGGCAGCGTGCGCGTCGTCGAGATCGTCGGGCTCGATCGCCAGGCGTGCGGCGGCACGCACCTCGCGTCCACGGGGCGGTCGCGCGCCGTTCGCATCCTCAAGATCGACAACAAGGGTCGGCACAACCGCCGCGTGAAGATCGGTCTGGTCGACTAGACCAGCGCCATGGCGCAGGCCAGATGGCCATTGCGGAGAGCGGCGCACGCGTGCACGGTGGGGAACTCACCACTCTCAAGGGGAGGAGCACGATGACCTCGACCAGGCGTGGGATCATTCTCGGACTCGTCGCTCTTGTCGTGATGCTCGTTGCGGACGTCGCAAGCCTGTCGGCCCAGGCCCAGGACCCGCGCATCGGCACGTGGAAGCTCAACGTCGCCAAGTCCAAATACAACCCAGGTCCGGCGCCCCAGAGCCAGACCCTCACGGTCGAGTCCGCCGGTAAGGGTGAAAAACTCACCTCGGAGGTGATGACGCCGGACGGCCAAAAGGTCACAAGCACGTACACGGCCAATTACGACGGCAAGGACTATCCCCTCACGGGCTCGGCACTCGGCGCCGACAAGGTTTCGCTCAAGCGCATCGATGCGCGCACGACCGTGCGCACGGACAAGAAGGACGGTAAGGTGATTCAGACTATCCGGCGCGTGGTGTCAGCGGACGGCAAGACGATGACCGCGACGGCCAAGGGCACGAACGCTGAAGGCAAGCCGATGAACAACGTCGCCTTCTTCGAGAAGCAATAGACCCGGCCGACGGGCATCTCATCGGGCTCTCCGCGCATCCTAATCGGGTGAAAGGAGAGCCCGAATGATCCTGACCGAATCGACATTCGACGAGACGCTCGCCACGACAGACGAGTTGCTGCTCGTCGACTTTTGGGCCCCCTGGTGCGGCCCGTGCCGCGCCATTGGCCCTGTGCTCGACGCACTCGAGCGGGACCGCGCGGGACGCGTGAAGCTCGCGAAGGTGAACGTCGACGAGGAGCCGGCGCTGGCCGCCCGCTACGAGATCCGCTCCATTCCGACCATCCTGCTCGTCAAGGACGGACGGATCGTCGATACCGTGGTTGGCGCGGTGCCGCGCGCGATGCTCGAGGCGAAGATCGACAAGGCGCTGGGGAGCTAGATCCCCAGCGTCTTCACCGCCTCGTCGATCCGTTCCTTGTGGTTCTTGACCCACTGCTCGAGGGTCGTCTCTTCCTCTTTCTTGGCGCGCGCCTGAGCCTTGGCGAGCATGTCCGCCGCCTGGGCCTTCGGCAGCACGACGATCCCCTCCTCGTCGGCGATCACCACGTCACCCGGCGCCACGGTGACACCGCCACACACGACCGCGACGTCGATGAGTCCCGGCGTCTTTCGTACGCCGGGAATCGGAATCACGCCGCGGCCGAAGACCGGAAACGCGTTCTTCCGAGTTTCGGCGATGTCGCGGATGACGCCATCGACGACGAATCCTGCGATGCCGCGCTGCTTCGCGTAGGCGCACACGTTGCCGCCGGCCATGGCCCAGTTGGAGTCGCCCGCTGCGCAGACGATAACTGAGCCCGCCGGAGCCCGATGGATCGCCACGTGCAGCATGAGATTGTCGCCGGCGGGACACGCGACGGGGTAAGCGGAACCGGCCAGTCGCGGCATCGGCTGCCAGAGCGGCCGGATGGCCGGGTCCATGACGCGATCACGCGTGACGACTTCGGCGAAAGTGCACGGGGAGATCGTGGCGAAAGCGTTGTCCATGGTCACTCCGACATTTTGAGGAGCAGCCCGGTGCGTCGCGCCCGCTGCACGCACGCGTAGAACGCCAGGTGCGCGACGATCGCGTACACGACCGCCAACGCCAGACCAGTCGCGATCGGCGCCGTGAACTCCGACGCGAAGCCGAAGTGCGAGCGGTAGGCGTCGAGGAAGTACGTGAGCGGAATCGCGCGGGCCACGGCGGCCGCCGGTCCCGGAAGCACCGACACTGGATAGTAGATTCCGGCCAGCACCAGCACGAGGTTGACGCTGGCCCATGCGAACGATTCGGCGCGGTTGCCGAAGAGCGTGATGAGCGCGCAGACCAGCACGCCCACGATCCACGCGTTCAGGAAGCAGCCGGCCAGGAACGCGGCGACGGCCGCGCCACCCGGCGCGAAGACACGAAAGCCGAATGCCCACCACCCGAGCGCGGCGAGCAGCGCGAACAGCACGGCGCCACGCACCATTCCGACGAGCCACGAGCCGACGGAGAGATGACGGATGCCGATCGGCGCCAGGAACTGGTGCTTGATCGACTTGGACCACACGTCCATGAGCACCGCATAGGCCACGTCGAGCTGGCACACGTTCACCACGGACAGCGCAATGGTGCCGACGAGGACGAACGATGCCTGCGGCCCCGACAGCCCGAGAAAGCGCGTCATGAGGCCGATCGACACGACACCGACGATCGGCCAGAACAGCAGCTCGAAAAAGAAGAACACGTTGCGCGAGGCCATCAGCGCGTTGCGCACGACGACGGCCCAGATCGCCAACGCGTCAGCGCGCCAGCTCAACGAAGACCTCCTCGAGCTCGGGCTCGCGCACACGCACGTTCCGCACGGTGATGCCCTCGGCGAAGAGCTGGCGGAGCAGGTCGGGCAGCCGCTTCTCCGCGTCGTCCACCGTGCACTTCGTCCAGTCGCCATCGGTCGTGCATCGCAACACGCCGGGCGCCGCCGTCAGCCATGACGGCGCCGCGGGCTCCAGGCGCAGGGCGATCACGTCGCCGAGCCCGATACGGCGCTTGAGCTCATCCGGCGTGCCCTTGTCCAGGATGCGGCCGGCCTTGATGAAGGCCACCTCGTCGCACAACTCCTCGGCTTCACGCATGTAGTGCGTCGTCAGCACGATCGTCACCCCGCGCTCGCGGCGCAGCGCCGCAATGTGCGCGCGCACGCGCACGGAGACGTCCGGATCGAGGCCAAGCGTGGGCTCGTCGAGAAACAACAGCTCGGGGTCGTTGATCAGCGCCTTCGCCAGCGCCACACGCTGCTTCAGACCGGTGGACAGCTCGTTGTACGGCACGCGACGATATTCGGTCAGCTCGTACTCCTCGATGAGCGCGTCGACGCGGGCGCGCAACGCGGCGCCGGAGATTCCGTAGAGCCGGCCGTAGAAGCCCACGATCTCGGCCACGCGGAGGCTCCACAGAAACGACGGGCGCCCGCTCGCCATGTTGATCCGCTGGCGGAGCGGGAGCGAATCGTGGACGACGTCCAGCCCGAGCACCCGGGCGCTGCCGCGATCGGGAATGAGCAGCGTCGCGAGGATCGAGAGAAACGTGGTCTTGCCAGCGCCGTTGGGCCCGAGGATGCCGACGATCGCGCCGCGCGGGACCTCGAGCGTCACGCCGCGCAGGGCCTCGGTCAGTCGGGGACGAAGCCATCCGGAACGGAACGTCTTGGCCACCTCGCGCGCCTCGATGGCGAGGGACGCGGCGGGCGAACGCATGCGTGAATGGTAACATGCGGCGCATGACGGCCCCGGCGGAGTGGCGCGGTTCCGCCACCGAGCTGACGCCCGGGCGGACGACGAAATTCCGCCTCGAGTGTCGCGGCCGCGGCGTCGAAGGCTTCATCGTCAACCACGGCGGCGAATACCACGCCTACGTCAATCGTTGCCCGCACGTCGGCACACCGCTCGATCTCTGGCCCAACGACTTCTTCGCCGAGGACGGTCGCACGCTGATCTGCTCGACCCACGGCGCACTGTACGAGCCGGCCACCGGCTACTGCACGGCAGGCCCGTGCGCAGGCGACTCGCTCACGCGGCTGCCGCTGCGGCGGGACGGCGACACCATTATCGTCACGTGTCCGTGAACGACGTCCAGCAGGCGAATGCGTCCTTCTATCGCGCGTTCGAGGCGCTCGATCTCCAAGCGATGGAGCAGCTATGGGCGCACGGCGAGGACGTGAGATGTGTGCATCCCGGCTGGCCGATGCTGAGCGGCTGGCAGGCCGTGCGGGCGTCGTGGGAGGCGATCTTCGCCAACACACACGAGATGCGCTTCACTCTGACCGACGTTCACGTGGCGTGTGTCGGCGACCTGGGCTGGGTCACCTGCACCGAAAACATCCTGTCGGAAAGCGAAGGCCGCGTCGGCGTGACGTCGATTCTCGCGACGAACGTGTTCGAGCGCGGCCCCGGCGGCTGGCGCATGGTGCACCATCACGCGTCGCACGTGCTCGGCCGCGAGGACTGATTAAAAACTGGGGGCCCCGAAATGGCCCCCAGACCCCCAGCGTTCGGGCCACGCCGGCGGAGCCGTCGCGGCCCTCGTTAACCGGACGGCCCGGAGCGTCGGAGCAGCGCCCAGCCCGCATCGCGCGCGACGACGTCGAAGCCGCGGAGGTTTTCGCGCGCGACACGCGATTCGCGATCGAGCACCCATTGCGCGCGATCGATCCCCGTCGGGAACACGTAGCATTCCGCCCGCGTGGCGAGGTGTGGCACCAGCCGTTCGTTGACGCTCACAGAAACGAGCGGCGGTATGCGCGCCATCAGAGCGCGGGCGGCGCGCTGCTCGGGACTGAGCGCCCACTTGCTGACGCCCAGATCGTTGACGGTGCGCGCGCTCAGCACGAGCGCGACGATTGCCGCGGCGACGAGCACTGCGCGCGGGGATAGGCGCCGTGGCCACCATGTGGCGCTGCGCGCGGCCGCGAAGCCTTCGACGGCGGCGAGCAAGAGAAAAGGCAACACGAACGCCTGGTACGGTGTGCGGTAGCTGAAGAGAAACGAATCCGTCGACAACAGATTCACGGCCAGTCCCGGCAGCGCAGCGGCCGCCGCGCGCGGAGCTGCGAGCGGCAGGAATCCCAGCGGTGCCAGCATCGCGGCGAGATAGACCGCTTTGGCAGGCGTGACCACGACGGGGAGCCAGCGCCATGGCCTGATGAGGACGCTGGTGATCACCTCCGGCAGCGTGGCGCCGAGGTACGCGTAGCGCTTGATGAGGTGCGGGTACGGCTCGCCCCGGAAGTGGGGCATGACGACGTTCATGTCTGTCCACAACAGCGCGACGCATGCGAGGGCGACGGCTGCGCCCGCGATGTACCGACTCCGCGCGAGCGCCAGCCAGATCCCGAAGCCGACACCGGCGACGGCGCAATCCTCGCGGCCCGCCAGCGCGGCCACCACGGCCAGCGCCGCCCACGCCGGCCGTTCGGCATCGACCGCCCAGGCGGCGACGATCAGGAGTGCAATCGCGAACGTCGTGGGATGAACGTCGCGGACGTTGATGCCGTGGAGCGTCGGGCTCAGCAGATAAAGCACGGCGAAGCCGGCTGCGACGCGCGCGTCCCCGAGTCGCCGGGCGGCAAAGCCCGCCAGCGCGACCGCGCCGGCCGCCAGGATCAGCGTCTGCGCCACCAGGAGCGCTCCAGCACCGGGGAACAGCCAGCCCAGAGGTACGAACAGATAAAGGATGGGCGAGAAGTGGTCACCCCACGCATGCATCGGCGGCAGGGTGACGCGCGCGCCGTTGCCCTGGGCCAGATTCCACACGACCTGCACGTAATAGCCGAGGTCCAGGGCGTGGGTGCGCAGCGCAACGTGGCGCGTGACGACGATCACGCCCATGAGCACGACGTAGACGGAGACGCCGGAGGCGACCACAACGCGTGACGACCACCGCGGAAGGACGATGGGCGCCAGCGCCAGCCTGGCCGCGACGATCAGCGCGATGGCGACGAGCAGGTCCTCGGCCCGCTCGAGCGCAAGGCTGCCGAGCCGGAGCCGTCCGGTCGCGAGCACGGCGACCGCCAGCGCGGCCAGGACGACGGCCGCGCCGTCGAGTCCCCGCGCGATTCCCCTCAACTCAGACGCGTGTAGCGCGCGCGCAGGCTATCGAAGCGGCGTGAACGCCGTACTCCCCACCTGCTCAGCAAGTACCAGAAGACGACGGCGAGGATGCGCAAGCCGTAGACGCTCGAGGCGGCGAACGACGCCGAGGAGGCCTCGCGGAAGTAGCGCGTCGGGACGGCAATCTCCGCGATGCGGAAGTCCGCGGCCACCACCTGGGCGATGATCTCCTGATCGAAGATGAAGCCGTCGGCGTTCGCGCGGAAATTCACGGTCTCGAGCACGTCGCGGCGGAAGGCACGGTAGCCCGTGTGATATTCGGACAGGTGCAGTCCGAAGGCACGGTTCTCGACCCACGTCAGGAACCGGTTCGCGACGAACTTCCACCACGGCATGCCCTGCGCCAGCGCCGAGCCGCTCTTGAGCCGCGAACCCAGCACGACTTCGGCTTCCCCGCGAATGATCGGCTCGATGATCTGCGGCACCAGGGTGGGATCGTACTGATAGTCGGGGTGCACCATCACGACCACGTCGGCGCCCGCGCGCAGCGCCTCCGCGTAACACGTCTTCTGGTTCGCGCCGTATCCGTAGTTGCGGTTGTGAACGAAGATCTCGAGCCCGAGCTGTCGCGCGACTTCGAGCGTGGTGTCGGTCGAGCCGTCGTCGACCAGGATCACGAGATTCACCGTGTCCTTCGGCAATTCCTCGTACGTCATGCGCAGCGTGCGGTCCGCGTTGTACGCCGGCATCACGACCACGACCTTCGGCGCGCGCATCTTGCTCATGCGCGCTCCGCGAGGACCACGAACTGGTACGCGAGCAGGCGCGGCAGCGCACGCGCGCTCGCCGCGTTCACTGCGTGCAGCGCACCCAGCACCCGCCCGTGCCAGCGCTCTGACACGACCTGGTAGAGCGGCACCGGCGTCGACGTCATGCGCGTGACGCGAAGCCCCGCCCTCGTCACCAGCGCTCCGAGCGTGCGTCGCGTGAAAAACCGCAGATGGGTGCGATCGAGAATGCCGCGCTCGGCGTAGTTGAAGCGACCGGCCAGCAGCGACAACCGCATCCACGCGTGGGCGACGTTCGGAATCGAGATCACCACCTGCCCGCCGCTGGCCAGCGAGCACCGCAAGGCCATCAGGGCCGCCGCGGGATTGCGCAGGTGCTCGAGGACGTCCGCGCACACGATCGCGTCGAACTCGCCGTCGAGCTGCGGCAGACCGCGGTCGAGATCTGCGACGATCATGCGCTCGCAGTGCTCGGCGCCGGCCGCTGCGGCCACGGGGTCGGCCTCGAGGCCCGTCACCTTCCAGCCGCGCGCCGTCAGCAGGCGCGACAGCAGACCGTCGGCGGCGCCGACGTCCACGAGCCGACGGCCGCGTCCTTCGCCGAGCCACTCCAGGATGATCGAGTGGCTGCTGTAGGGATCGCCCTTCAGGGTGTAGCGCGACGCGAGAGCCACTAGCCCATCATCCGACTTCGACCGCTCAATTTTCAACATTCCCGTACAACCAGCGGCCCCCGCCGTGTGTAAGCAGGTGCACGGTGCCGGGCGGCAGCATGCGGACGACGCTTCGGTCCGGTGCTAAGCCACTGACGAGAAAGCGGCGGCCCGGCTTGGGCCACTCCTGGACCAGGCGTGCGCCGTCCCAGAAGCGGTCGCGCGCCTCCGGAAACGTCGCGCCGAAGGCCAGGTTCGACTGCAGCCCGTTCACCACGGTCACCGGGCGGTCGATCGCCAACAGGACCGAGCCGCTGTTCTCGAGTGGGCCTTCGTGCATGACCTGATCACCCGGCTGCAGCCGGAGCACGAGGGCTTCCGTCACCGCTCGGGCTGAACGCGTGCGCGCGAACACGGCCACACCGTCGCCGGCAGCCGGCAGGAAGGCCAGGGTCACCGCCACCGTCGCCCACGCACCCAGCGCGGGCGATCGGCGCCACGCGGCCCAGGCCAGGACCAGCGAGCCGACGACGAAGATCATCATGCACGTGCGCAGCAGCGACGCGTAGGCGCTGAGCGGCGCAGACGCGATCTCCTGCCCGCGCGCGGCGAGATTGCGCGTCGCAAGGTCGAGATTGCCGAGCGCGCCCGCCGGCAGCGGCAGCCGATCGGCCATCGCGAGGCCGAGGGCCACCGCGGCGACCGCGAACGTGACCAGCACCGGCACGATCAGCGCGCGCGGCCGCAACGATCCCGGCACCGCGTCCATCGATTCGTCCCACACGCGCGCGACGAGCAACGCCAGCGCCGGAAACGCGGGCAGGCCGTAATGGGGAAGCTTGAACGGCGAGAGCGTGAAGAAGCCGATGACGACGAGCGGCCACAGCGCCACGAGCACCCAGAGCCGCGCGGTGGCATCTTCCCACGGCCGGCGCAGTGCGCGCGTCACCGCCCAGGGCGCCGCCAGCGACCACGGCAGAAACGCGAGAAACGTCACACCGAGGAACTGCAGCGCGCCGAGCGGCACGTCTTCGTCGGGAAACACGCGGTGTCGCGCGAAGTTCAGCACGTCAGTGTCGACGAGCGTGTACCAGAGAAAGCCACGGTTGCGGGCCTCCACCGCCGCATACCACGGCACCACGATGGCGAGCAGCAGCAGCACGCCCCACCACGGCGCCCACGGCGCCAGCGGGCGCTCGCGCGTGAGCACGAGGAAGAGTGCGACCACGACCAGTGGGCCGGCGGCCCCGAGCACGTCCTTCGTCATCGTGGCCACGCCGAGGCTCGCGTAGAACACCGCGAGACCCCAGCGGCCGGCGCCTTTGTAGGCGACGGCGAACCCCGCATACGCGAGCACGATGCACAGGATGAATATCATGTCCGGCTTCACGAGCCGCCCATAGAGGTACATGCCGAGGTTGGCGATCACGATGAGACCGGCCAGGAGCGCGACGCGGGCGCCGCCGAGCATGAAGCCCAGGCGCGCGGTCACAGCGGCGATGCCGACAGCGGCCAAGGCCGACCACACCCGCGCGGCGGCCTCGCCGACTCCTGCGACGGCGAACGAGCCGCTCATGAGCCAATACATGAGCGGCGGCTTGTCGAAGTAGCGCACGCCGCTCACATGCGGTGTGATCCAGTCGCCCATTCGCAGCATCTCGCGGGCGATCTGAGCGTGCAGCCCCTCGGGCGGATCGACGAGGGGCGCGTGGCCGAGCCGTAGCAGATACAGCGCGGCCGCGACGAGTGCGACGCCGAGGGGGATCCCGCGCACCGCGGCGTGATCCCGTCAGCTAACTTTCACGACGGCGTCGCTCGGCAGCCGCCCCAGGAAGTCGGCCAGCGCCTGCTCGAGATACCCGCGGTCGCGCGACTCCAGCGTGACCTTCACCTGATATTCCGGATTGGACAGCTCCGGGTACGAGCCCACCATCAGCAGCGGGAAGTCGGCCAGCAGCCGATTCAAATAGTCGGCGAGCGTTCCCTCGCCGATGCGCACGAACACGTTCTTGAGGTGGATCGGCGCGTCGCGGAAGCGCTCGCGCATGGCGTCGAACTTGCGCCGGAAGATCTCCGGCACACCCGGCAGCACGTAGACGTTGCGTATGGCGACGTTGGGAAACCGCAGGCCGTTGTCCCTGATCAGCTCAGCGCCGTCGGGAATCTCCGCCATTCTGAGCGCGGCGTCCGTCAGCGTGTCGCGATAGTACCGTTCCAGGAGCGCAACCAGCTCCGGGTGCCGGACCACCGGCACGCCCATCGCCCGCGCGACGCCTTCGATGGTCACGTCGTCGTGCGTGGGCCCCACGCCGCCCGAGGTGAACACAAAATCGAACGTTTTGCTGAACGCCGCCACTTCCTCCGCGATGGACGCGACGTCGTCGGGAATGACGAGGATGCGCCCCACCTCCACGCCGAGCTCGCGAAGCTCACGACACAGGTACGCCGCGTTGGCGTCGACGGTCTTGCCGGAGAGGATCTCGTTGCCGATGAGAATGATGCCGGCAGTCTTCGGCATGGCGTCGCGAATTTTACGACGCCGTCGACATGGATGCTAGACTTGACGCCGTGGCGGGCGACGCTCCGATCCGTCTCGACGGTTGGGCTCTCGTTCTCGGTGCTTCTTCTGGGTTCGGCGAGGCGACCAGTCTCGCGCTCGCGCGCGCAGGGATGAACATCTTCGGCGTCCATCTCGATCGCAAGGCCACGCTGGCCAACGTCGAGCGCATCACCGGCGAGATCCGCGGCCTCGGGCGTCAGGCGCAGTTCTTCAACGTGAACGCCGCCGATCCCGACAAGCGCGCAGAGGTCGCGGCCGAGATGCAGAAGACGCTCGAGCAGCGCAACGAGCCGGGCGGCGTGCGCGTGATGCTGCACTCGCTCGCCTTCGGCACGCTCAAGCTCTTCATCGCAGATCCGATGAAGGAGGCCGTGACCCAATCGCAGATGGACATGACGCTCGACGTGATGGCGCACAGCCTCGTCTACTGGGCGCAGGAGCTGGTGGGCCGCGGGCTCATGACGCGCGGCGGCCACATCTTCGCCATGACGTCGTCGGGCGGCGCGCGCGTGCTGCCGAACTACGGGCCGGTGTCGGCCGCCAAAGCCGCGCTCGAGTCCAACATCCGGCAGCTCGCCGCCGAGCTCGGCCCGCGCGGCATCGCCGCGAACTCGATCCGCGCCGGCGTCACCAACACGCCGGCGCTGCAGAAGATTCCGGGCAACGAGGAGATCATGGCGCAGGCGCGGCGGCGTAACCCGGGCGGCCGCCTCACCACACCCGAGGATGTCGCCAAGGCCATCGTCGTGCTCTCGCACCCCGACACGTACTGGATCACGGGCAACGTGATCGGCGTGGACGGCGGCGAAGAAATCGTCGGGTGAGCTACGCCCAGGCCGTGGTCCTCGGGCTCGTTCAGGGTCTGACCGAGTTCCTACCGGTCTCCTCGTCCGGCCACCTGATTCTCGTCCCGCATGTCTTCGGCTGGCCGGACCAGGGCCTCGCCGTCGACGCCGCGCTCCATCTCGGCACGCTCGCCGCGCTGCTCGCCTATTTTCGCGGCGAGATCTTCGATCTCTTCAGCGGCGCGCTGAACCGCCGTCTCGGCGTGATCATCGTGCTCGCCACGATCCCCGGCGCCGTCGTCGGCGTCCTGTTCGGCAAGTACATCGAGGCGCACTTCCGCTGGCCGCTCCTGATCGCGGCAACCACGGCGTTCTGGGGCGTCGTCATGCTGATCGCCGATCGGCAGGCGCGTCCCGCTTCCCCACCGGCGCGCACGCATTCCTATGCCGTGGCGCGACCCGACGATCCGCTCGAGCAGGTGGGGTGGGGTCAGGGCATCGCCGTCGGCATCGCGCAGGCGCTGGCGCTGATCCCGGGGACGTCACGCTCCGGCATCACGATCACCACGGGGCTGTTCACCGGCCTGGATCGTGCAACGGCGGCGCGCTATGCGTTTCTGCTCGGGATCCCGATCACCGCGGGCGCGGGCATGAAGGAAGCCCTGCACCTGCTCCGCACGGGCGAGCACCTCGGCGACACGGGGCCGATCCTCGCCGCTGTGCTCGTGTCGTTCGTGACTGGGTGGTTTGCCGTCTGGTTTCTCGTCAACTACCTCAAGCGCCGCTCGCTGGTGCCGTTCGTCGTCTATCGCCTCGTGCTTGCCGCGATCATTGTCGCGGTCTGGTATCGTTAGGGTCATGCCGCCTGAGATCCGCACCGGTGAGCCGAAGATGGATGCGACGTCGCTCTACCGCGAGGAGGTCGTCACCGACCGCCGTGTCGGAACGCTCCGTGTCATGACCCCGATCAAGGTCGACGGCTCGACCGATGCCAGCCGTCCGGTGCTCTACGTGGGCGAAGCGCAGCTGCTCACCCAGGCCGGGCTCCTGCCGCTGGTGTTCGAGATCGACGCGACGTCGCTAGCCGACGCCATCGACAAGTTCGCCGCCGGCGCGACTACTGCCATCGACCGCACTCGCCGTGAGCTCGAAGAGCTACGGCGCGAGGCTGCCTCGCAGATCGTCGTGCCGCCAACGCTCCCGCCCGGTTTCGATCCCAAGGGCGGTCCCGGCGGGCTGCCGGGCGGCGGCAAGATCCACCTGCGGTAGTCGCCGGGGCGCGCGCCGTTACGAACCGCGCCGCCGGCGATCCGATGAACGAGTGCGACGTCCTCGTCGTGGGCGGAGGACCGGCCGGCTCGACCATCTCGGCGCTGCTCGCCGAGAAGGGCTGGCGCGTCACGCTGCTCGAGAAAGAACACCATCCCCGCTTTCACATCGGTGAATCGCTGCTGCCTCACAATCTTGCGATCTTCGAGCGGCTCGGCGTGCTCGAACAGGTGGATGCCATCGGCATCAAAAAGCCCGGCGCCGACTTCAACTCGAATCTCGAGGTGAGCGGCCACCACCAGTTCCACTTCGCCTTTGCGCTCGATAAGAGTCGCCCCTACGCCTACGAAGTGCGCCGCTCCGAATTCGACAATCTGCTGCTTCGCAACAGCAGCGCCAAGGGCACCCGCGTCCTGGAAGGCGTCTGTGTCATGGCCGTCGACTTCCCGACGGGCGGCAATCCGGTGGTCTCGGCCGTCGACGAACAGGGCCGGGAATCGCGCTGGAGCTGTCGTTTCTTCGTCGACGCCTCGGGCCGCGACACGCTTCTCTCGCGCAAGTTCAAGCTCAAGAAAAAGAACATCCACCACGCCAGCGCCGCCATCTTCGGACACTTCCTCAACGTGGACCGGCGTGAGGGCGAGTATGCGGGCAACATCAGCGTGTATTGGTTCGAGCACGGCTGGTTCTGGATGATTCCACTGCGGGACGGGACCATGAGCGTCGGGGCGGTGTGCCGGCCCGCCTACCTGAAGCAGCGCACCACCAAGCCTGCCGAGTTTTTGCTGCAGACGATCGCGTTGGCACACCCGGAGATGCGCCACCGGATGCGTAACGCCACGTTGATCAACAACGAAGCGCGGGCGACCGGCAACTATTCGTACGAGTCCACGCGCATGCGCGGCGAGCGCTACATCATGGTGGGTGACGCCTACGCCTTCATCGACCCGGTCTTCTCCAGCGGCGTGCTCCTGGGCATGAACAGCGGCATGCTGGGGGCCGAGGCCCTCGACGCGTGGCTGCGTGGCGATCCGACGGCCGAGCAAAAGTTCCGGCACTTCGAGCGCATGGTCGAGCGCGGCGTGAAGACCTTCTCCTGGTTCATCTGGCGCTTCAACTCGCCAGGCATGCGGAGCCTCCTGTTGAATCCCGCGAATCCATTCCGGGTGCAGGAAGCGGTCACCTCACTGCTCGCCGGAGACGTGTTCCGCGACATCGGCACCCGCTCGCGCTTCTGGCTGTTCAGGATCTTCTACGTCGGGTTCAGCGTGAAGCACTGGCGCGAGTCGTTCCGTCTGTGGAGGCTGCGCACACGCAATCCACGGGTGACCTTCACCGGCGGCACCACGCCGGTGGATCGGGAGGCCGAGGCCCAGTCCTGAGCTAGCGGGGCCTCAGGCCGAGCGCAGACACGCCGTCGCGATCTGCTCGACGTGCCGCACGTCGGTCCCACAGCAGCCCCCCATCACGGTGAAGTGCGGTAGACGGTGCTTGAGCCGTGCGTGCTGCGCGGCGAGCTCGGCCGGATCACCGATGTCGAGCTCGCTGGACTCGTTGAGCTCGGCGTGACTCTTTCGCGAGGCGTTGGCGCGCACGCCACGAATGCGCCGCACCCACGGCGCGCCGCCGAGCAGGACGTCCTCGAAATGCGTCGGATGCGCGCAGTTGACCATGTAGTATGCGGGACCGGCTGACGTCGCCGCGTCGACGTTTTCGATCGCGGCTTGCAAGGTCTGTCCGGTCGGCAGCCGCCCGTCCGTCTCCACCGTGAACGAGATCGCCACCGGCAGCCCGGCCCGGCTCGCCGCACGAACGATACCGACCGCCTCTTCGACGTAGTTCATCGTGATCGCGGTGATCATGTCGGCCGCGGTGTCGCGGAACGTCTGGATCTGCGCCGTGTGATAGGCCTCCGCCTCGGGCTCCGACATCGTGTTCGCCCGCTGGTATCCGTCACCGCGCGGTCCGACACAGCCGCTGATCACCACCGGCTTCGGATGACCGCGCAGCTCGTCGCGAATTTCCTGCAGAAGACCGATCGCCCGTCGGTTTGCTTCGGTGAGCTCGGCCGCGCCGTAGCCGAGCCTCGCGCCCCAGTCGGCGCTGGCGCGCCACGTCGCGCTCTCGAGGATCAACCCGGTTCCGAAGCGCTGTCCCAGCGCGGCGTAGGCGCGGAAGTATTTCCGCAGCGCGGCCTCGCCGTCCGTTCGTCGGAGCAGGTCGAACGCGGCGAAATCGGGAAGCTCGAGACCATCGAGAAAGATGAGCGTGGTCTCGATACCGCCGTCGGTCAGGAAGAAGTCGTTGTCGAGCTGCGGCAGGCGCTGGCGGTGACGCGTCATCGCCCGGACACGATAGCCGAAGCGGGGCGCGGCGTCAGCCGAGGACTGCGCCGCGGCTCAGCCCGGCCGGACGCGATCGGGCAGCGTCCGTGCCAGGGCCTCGAACAGGCGCTCGCGCGTGAAGGGCTTCGGCACCACGAGATCGACCGCAGGCGCCGTGCTCGCGTCGAACTCGTCGGCCCAGCCGGTCAGAAGCACCACGGGGATCGCGCGCCGGCGCTTCAGCTCCTCCGCAAGCGCAAGCCCGGTCATGCCGGGCATCCCGAGATCGGTCAGCACGAGATCCACCGGCTCGCGGTCGAACAGCTCGAGCGCCTCGCGTCCTGACGCCGCCGTGAAGACCGTGTGGCCGGCGTTGCTGAGCATGGCGCGCAGCACGTCGAGCACCTCCGGCTCGTCCTCGACGGCCAGGATGCGCAGCGGTTCCAGCGTCGGCAAGAACGCCGGCGTGCGCGCCGCCTCCGCCGTGATCGACGGGAACGACAGCGTGAACGTCGTGCCGACGCCTTCGGCGCTCGCGAGTGCGACGGTACCGCGGTACCGCTGCACGATTTCCTGGGCGAGGCTCAGCCCGAGTCCCGTGCCGCCTTCGGTGCTGCGCGTGGTGAAGAACGGCTCGAACGCGAGCCGCTGCACCTCGGGACTCATCCCCTTGCCCGTATCGGAGATCGATACGATGGCGCGATCGTCCTGGCCGCGGACGTAGAGCGTGAGACGTCCGCCCTGAGGCATCGCAGTGAGCGCGTTCTCAAGGATGTTCAGCAGCGCCTCGCGCACCTCACTGGCGACGGCCAGCACGGCCGGCGCGGGATCCGCCTTGAAATCGATCTCGTACCGAATGCCGCGGCGTGCCGCTTCGTTGTCCCACTGCGGCCGCGTGAGCGCCAGCAGCTGCTCCAGCACGTCACGAAGCTGGACGGCCTCCGGGCCCTTCACGCGCGCCGGACGCGAGTACTCCTGAAGCCGTCGCACGGTCTCCACGCTGTCGGACGCGCCCTGGTGGATTACGTTGAGCGCGTGCTTGAGCTCCTGGCCGGTGATCGCCTCGTCGGCGCTCAAGCGCTCCTGCAGCATCTCCGTCCAGCCCAGGACCGGCGTGAGGCGATTGTTGATGTTGTGTGCCACCCCGGCGGCCAGCGAGCCGAGCGTACGGAACTTCTGCTCGCGGATGACGCGGAAGCGGAGCTCGTGCTCGCGAGAGATGTCGCGGAACACGCCGATGCGCTGGACGCCGCCGCCGTCGTGCCGCTCGGCCGTCGACAACGTGGCGAGCACCGGGCGCGGGTCGCCGGCGCGCGTGAGCAGCAGCACCTCGCCCTGGAACGAGGGCCCGCGCATCTGCGCGGTGAGCGCGGGAACGTCTTGGGCTCCGGCGAGAAAGTCGGTCCATCGCACGCCCACGAGCGATTCGCCACCGCCGATCATTTCGTGGAAGGCGCGGTTCGCGAAGACGATCCTGTCGTCGCCGTCGGCAACGACCACGCCTTCGCCGATGCGCCGCACGACGTCGGCCAGCTCGCGCGCCTCGTTCTCCAGGCGCGCGTGCTCGATAGCCACCGCGGCCCGATCGGCGACGATACGCAACAGCCTGTCGGCGCGCCCCCCCAATCGCCGCGAGCGGCACGCGACTTCGAGCACGCCGATCGGTGAGCCCGCCACGACGAGCGGCGCCACCATCAGCGAACGGAACGCCTCGCGACGCGTCAGCGGCTCGCCAGCGCCGGCGGCGCCATCCGAGATCAGCACGGGCTCGCGCGTGGACATCGCCGTGGCCACCGCGCCGACGCCGACCGGAATCGGCGCGGGCTCGACGCCCGGCGGCAGGCCGACCGCCGCGCGCGGCCGCAGCTCGGCGCGCGCTTCGTCGAGCATGTAGATGACCGCGACGTCGGCATTGAAAACCTCGACCACGATCTCGACGAGGCGAAACAGCAACAGTTCCGGGTTGGGCGCGGTGAGCGCCGCCTGCGCGATGCGGCTCAACGCTTCCAGCTCTCCCGTGCGCCGCGCAAGGAGACGCCGCGTGACCAGCGTGCGCGCGCGGGCGACGATCTCCTCCGGCAGGAACGGCTTCGTCATGTAATCGTCGGCGCCCTCGCGCAGGCCTCGCACACGCGCGGAGGCGCTGCCGAGCGCGCTCAACACAAGGATCGGCAGATCGGACAGGTCGGCCTGAACACGAAGCCGCTCGATGACCTCGTAGCCGCTCATGCCGGGCAGCATGAGATCGAGGACCATGAGGTCGACGTCCGGCGCCACTGCGAGCGCCTCGAACGCGGCTTCGCCGGTGGCCGCCGTCTCGACGTCGTACCCCTCGCCCTCGAGGAGGTCGCGCAGCAGCGCGGCAGTGTCGGCGTTGTCCTCGACGACAAGAATGCGCGCGGCCAGTGTCTTCATGGCGCGGCCACGTCCTGCGTCTCGAGCGTCGTCGCCATCAGCCGCGCCAGCTCGTCCGGCGTGAACGGCTTGGCGACGTAAGCGTCACACCCCGCGTGCAGCGCGGACTCACGCTCTTGGGGGCGCGACAATGCGGAGACGGCGATGATCGGCACGCCACTCGTCCGCGGATCCTGTCGCAGCCGCCGCGCGACTTCCCAGCCGCTCAGGCCGGGCAGCATCAGGTCGAGCAGCACCAGCGCCGGTGTTCGCTCGCGTGAGAGCTCCAAGCAATGCTCACCGCTCTCGCAGATGCGCGCCCGACCGCCGAGGAGATCCTCGACCACGGCGCGCATCAGCTCCTGCGTGGCACGCTCGTCCTCGACGATCAGCACCTCGCGGCCGGCGAGCACCGCCTCGATCGGCATCGGCGGCTCGGCGCCGCGCGCGATGGTGTCGGCCGGCATGACGGCGATCGGCAGCGTGAACGTGAAGCGGCTGCCGCGACCCTCGCCTTCGCTCTCCGCGCGCACGACGCCGCCGTGCAGCTCGACCAATCGGCGCACGATGGCGAGGCCCAGACCTGAGCCGCCATGACGCCGGCGCATCGGCGCCTCCACTTGATAGAACGGATCCCAGATGCGCGTCAGCTCCTCGCGCGCGATCCCGACCCCGTCGTCCTCGACTGCGACCCAGACCTGATCACGCTGACGGCCGGCGAGAATCCGCACCTCGCCGCCGGGCGTACTGAACTTGATGGCGTTGCCGACGAGATTGACGAGGATCTGCTGCAGGCGCGACGGATCCGCCTGCACCGCCGGCAGATCCGAAGGCAGCAGCGTCCGCACCTGAATGCGGCGCGCCTGCGCCGCCGCCGTCACCACCGTGCCGACCTGCTCGACGACGTGGCGCAGCTCGAGCGAGCGCGGCGTGAGCTCGATGCGTCCGGCCTCGAGTCGGGAAACGTCGAGCAGGTCGTTGATGAGGTCGTTCAGGCGCTGGGCGCCGCGGAAGATCGCCTCCTGATGCTCCAGCTGCTTTGGCGTCAGCGTCCCGTGCGCCTGGCGCAGAAGGAGACGGCTGTAACCGACGATCGCCGTCAACGGCGTACGCAGCTCATGACTCACCATGGCAAGGAACTCCGACTTCAGCTCGTCGAGGCGCCGAAGCTCTTCGTTGACCTGCGCCAGCGCGCGCGCCTCGCGATCCTTCTCGGCATAGTCGCGGACCATTTCCGCGTTGTCGATGAACACGCCGTAGCGGCCGTAGAGCATCAGGAACGCGACGGCGGCGGCTGCGGCCAGCCAGTCGGCAATCACCATCACCGGTGAAACGCCCGACGCACTGGCCATCCACACGCGCAGCGCGGCGCGAAGTCCAACGGCGAGGAAGACGAGGCAGAAGACAATGGCCAGAGGCTCGGGCCGCCAGTTCCGCCGCCGACCGACGGCGGCGACAATCATCGTCGCGACGCCGAGCGCCGAGACGGCGAGGATGACGTTGGCGGCCTGGTACAGGATGTCAGCTGACAGGGACGCGGCTCCTCGCATTAAATCATCACACGAGTGCGCCGTAAGCCCAAGCGTCCATTGAGTTTTTCTGTGAAAAAGTTTACCCAACCGATGGGTGGTGCGCCGACGGCGGCGTCAAATCCCCATGCTTACAAGCCGCGTCGGGTTTCTTACACCGCTGACGCGCCGTTGACGCGTGGCCGTCCGATCTCGGTGTTTGAAAAATTTGGGATGAGTTGCATCTCCGCGCCGCGCGAGGACGAGCGGTGCGGCATGCGAGTTGCTTTTGCCCGCCACATGCTCCGAACACGACCTGTCTGGATGCGCGGTCTCAGACTCTATCGTGCGATCGGCTCGGCCGGCGCGACGGATCGCCTCGATGTCGGCGACGATCCGTGTGACCCGCGCATCCATGCGCGCTCGCGATTTCGAAGCCAGAGCGACCCGACGCGTCTGGCGCTCTATACCGTGCACGACGCCGAGGCCTGGACGCCCGCCTCCGCGGCCGTGCGCGAGCCGGGCGGCCACACGCTCACCGTCGTTCGTGAGTTTCGCCGAGTGCCGTTACACGCTTCGGCGCTGGTCATGCTTCTGCTCACCGCGCGCGCCGGCCGCTCGGCGCCGGTGTTGGCAGCGCTCGCCCACTTCGTCGAGCGCGCGGTGAGCGCCTACCAGCCGGCGTACCTCCTGCTCGCGCATTCGCTCGAGCAGCCGCGCGTCTCCACGCTCATGATGGGCGTGCACGAGTGCGCAGCGCTGGCGGCCGCGAGTCCGGCCGCGTTCAGTGTGGAGGCGTTGCTGCCGGAGCTGGAGCCGCTGTTGATGCTGCGACCGGAATGGTTCAGCTACTGCCCGGAGCCCGAGGCGCAGGTCGTCTCGAGTCGTCTCGTCTCACCCTACGCCGTGTAGTCGCACCGTTTCCACGAGCAGCTCGGTCGTCGCCATTATGTCGTTGACGTCGACCCACTCGTTGACCGTGTGGATCTGCCGCATGCCACAACCAAGGTTGGCGACCTCGAGCCCGCGTCCGCCGAACACGTTGGCGTCCGACGCCGCGCCCGTCGACCGCGTCAGGAACGGCTTGGACAGGCGCTCGGCCGCACCGCGCACGAGCCCGACGATTCGCGCGTCGTCCGCGACGGCGAGCGGCTCGTAGTCTCGTTCGACGCGCGCTTCGAAGCGCGCCGTCGTCGTCTTGCCTCCGACGGTCACCGACCGGCGCGCCGCGGCGACTTCCAGACACCCGACCATGTGACGCGTCTGTCGCTCCAGCCCTTCGACGGTCAGGCTCCGCGTCTCCGCGCGGAGCACGACGCGGTTGGGGATGATATTGCTGGCCAGCCCGCCCTCGATGCGCCCGACGTTCGCGGTGGTGGCGGCATCCACACGCCCCAGCCGCATGGCGGCAATCGCCTCCGCGGCCACCTGCACCGCGCTGATACCTTGCTCCGGCGCCAGTCCCGCGTGCGCCTCCAGACCGTGCACGATGAACTGTATGCGATTCGCGGCGGGCGCGCGCGTGATCAGCTCGTGCACGCCGTCGCAGTCCAGAATCAAGCCGGTGCGTGCGCGGAGGCGGCCGACGTCGAACTGCTTGGCGCCCAGCAGGCCGAGCTCTTCGCAAATCGTGAACAGCACGTCGATCGGGCCGTGGGCGATGTTCCGCTCGCGCAGCAGCCGCACGGCCTCGAGGATCGCCACGATGCCCGATTTGTCGTCGCCGCCGAGCACGCTGGTGCCGTCGGTGCGGATGATGTCGCCGTCGATCACGGGACGAACGTGATCGGCGGGCGGCACGGTATCCATGTGACCGCAGAGCAAGAACGGCGCGACCTCGGGCGCCGTCCCCGGAAAGTGCGCCACGAGATTGCCGACGTCGCTGCCGATCTTCTCTCCCGCGTCATCCACCTGCACGCGGGCGCCCATGCCCTCGAGAATCGTGATCAGGCGCTTGGCGACGTTGCCCTCGCGCTTGGACACGCTGGGAATCCGTGTCAGCTCGAGAAATTCGTCGCGAAGCCTATTTTTGTTCACCGTCGGGGCGCCTCCGCGCCCGACGGTCGGGCGGCAACGGTCGGCGGCAAGAATGTTTTCAGCCAATCGCGGCTGGCGCCGACGGCCTGCGCACGATGTGCGGGGTCGGTGAGCCGGTGATCGCCGCCGGGAATCACGAGCAGATCACACGGCTCGGCCGCCTGCTCGAGCAGCTGCGTGCCGTGTTCCAGCGAGACGACGTCGTCGGCGTCGCCGTGCACGACGAGGTGGCGCGGCACCCCACTGGGGGCCAGCGCGTACCGTCCCTCCATGTATTCGATGGCGAACGGTACGCCGAGGCCGCGATTGTCACGCAGGTCGTCATTGGCGAGCTCGGTCAGGCTCGCCGGCGCATTCCACGTCACCACCGGTGTGCCCGGCCGACGGGACGCGATGAACAGCGCGACGAAGCCGCCCAGACTCGAGCCGAGCAGCCCGATGCGGCCGTCGAGGCGAGGATGGCTTTCGAGGTGCGCCGCCACCGCCTCGGCGTCCTCGATACGCGTGGCGATCGTCGTGTCTTGCTCCTGTCCACTGGACTCACCGCAGCCGCGGAAGTCGAAGCGCGCCAGCGCGAGCCCGGCCTGCGGGAGCGCCTCACCGAGCAGGAGATACTTGTCGGAGTCTTTCGAGGCGGACAAGCCGTGACACGCGATCACACACGGCACCCGGGACGCAGTCTCGGGCAGGTGCAGGACGAGCGACAGCTTGCCGTCGGGCAGCGCGATCCAGTGGCGCTCGGAACTCACGTCCAGGCGAGATGAAAGAGTCGGCAGGCGTTCGTCGACAGCCGGAACATCACCTCGTCGATCGGCTCGCGCTTGATCTTGGCGACTTCCTCCGCTGCCCGCGCGGCCAGCCACGGTCCAGACTCCACGCCCGCGAACTCGCCGCTGTACTTCCAGGGCGCGTCGCTTTCGACCAGCAGCGACTCGAGCGCCACCTGCTCGACCAGGGCGCGATCACGGTCGCGGTAAACGACCTCGGGCGTCACGGAGACGAAATATCCGGCGTCGACGATTCGGCGCGTGACCTCGGGCGGCGCCTTGTGCCAATGGAAGACCGCGCGCTCGATGTTGTGGCGCTCCAGGCTGTTGAACGCGTCGAGGGCGGTCGCGTGGGGCGCATGCAGCGAGACGGCGAGGTCGTACCGCGCGGCCAGCGCCAGCAGCCGGTCGAGCCGGGCCAGGCCACGAGCCGAGCGTTCCGCGGCATCGGCCTTGCCCTCGAGCGAGTACCACGGCAGCCCCACCTCGCCGAGCGCCACGACGTGGGCGTGATGCTGCGCCACCTGCGCTTCGACGCGCTCCAGCGCGGCGTCGTCGAGCTCGTGATCGGGATGGAACCCGAAACACGCCCACACGGCCTTCGGCGCCGCCGCGGCGAGCGCGAGATTGCGCTCATTGCTCTCGACGTCGCAGCCGACCGCGATGATGCCCCAGACGTCGAGCGATTGCGCCACGCGCAGCGTGTCGAGCGCGTCGGGCAACGCGGGATCGTGCATGTGGCAGTGACTGTCGATGATCATCTACTCGCCCGCCACAACCATCCGCGCGATCTTCAGCGTCGGTGACGCCACGCGATCGCGCAGCACGAGATCGTTGCCGATCCCATCGATCCGCTCGAACATCTCGAGCAGGTTCCCCGCGACCGTCACCTCCTCGACCGGGAACGCGAGCTGACCGTCCTCGATCCACAACCCCGCCGCGCCGCGCGAATAGTCGCCGGTGACGCCGTTGATGCCGAAGCCGATGAGCTCGGTGACGTACAGGCCGCTCTTCACTGACCCGATGAGGTCTTGGGGCGACGCGGAACCCGTCAGCAGCATGAGGTTGTTCGTTCCCACCGACACCCCGGCGCCGTCGCGCGTCGCATGGTGCGTCGAGGGCAGGCCTAGCTTGCGGCCCGAGTACGTGTCCAACAGGTACGACTCGAGCTTCCCCTCGCCGACCAGCACCGTGCGTCGCGTCGCCAGCCCCTCGCCGTCGAACGGCCGCGAGCCGAGGGCGCCCGGAACGAGGCCGTCATCCACGATGGTCACCGTCGGCGCCGCGATGCGTGTACCGAGACGCTCGAACAGAAACGAGGCGCGCCGATAGAGGCTCGGGCCACTGGCAGCGCCGGCGATCGAGCGCAGCAGGCTGGCCGCCATGTCGGGATCGAAGATCACCGGCACCTCGGCGGTCTTCACCTTGCGCGCGCCGAGGCGGCGCAGCGCGCGCGCCGCGGCCGTTTTGCCGACCGACTCGGCATCCTCGAGCGCGCGCCGGCGCCGCGCGTACGTGTACCATGCGTCGCGCTGCATCTCGCCATCCTTCGATGCCACCGGCGAGACGGTGAGCCCGAACGACGAGGTGCTGTAGCCGCGTGCAAAGCCGTGCGAGGTCGCGTACGCGTAACGCGCGCGCCGATCGAAGTATTCCGCGCCTTCCGAATTCGTGATGCGCGGATCGGCCGCGAGCGCCGCCGCCTCGGCGCGTCGCGCCAGCTCGATCTTCTCCTCCGGCGTGAGCTCGGACCCCTCGTGATCCTCGAGCTCGAGGTCGGGCACGCGCTCGATCAGCTCCTGCGCTTCGGGCAGGCCCGCATGGAGATCTTCGGAGGTCACCCGCGCCAGAGCAGTAGCCTCGTCGACGACGCGCTCGAGCGAATCGCGCGAGAGGTCGGACGTCGATGCGGCCGCGGACGCGCGGCCGGCAAACACACGCAGCGCCAGCCGTTGCTCGCGCGAGTGCGTCACCGTGTCGACCTGCCCGAGGCGCACGGAAGCGCTGAAGGACTGCTCTTCGATGAGGAAGCCGTCGGCGGCGGTCGCACCACGCGCCGTCGCGCGCTTGAGCACGTCGGTCAGCAGCGTGGCGTCGAGCTCGGTCACACCGCAGTCCCGCCGACCGTCATCCCGTCGAGGCGGATCGTCGGCAAGCCGACGCCGACGGGCACCGATTGGCCGTCTTTGCCGCAGGTGCCGACTCCTTCGTCGAGCGCCAGGTCATGCCCCACGCGACTGACCCGCGTGAGGGCATCAGGGCCGTTGCCGATCAGCGTTGCGCCCTTCACCGGCTTCGTCACCCGGCCGTCCTCGATCAGATAGGCCTCGCTCGCGGAGAACACGAACTTGCCGCTCGTGATGTCGACCTGGCCGCCGCCGAAGTTCACCGCGTAGAGGCCGTGCTTCACCGAGCGCAGGATGTCGGCCGGGTCGTCCTGTCCCGCGAGCATGAACGTGTTCGTCATCCGCGGCAGCGGCGGATGCGCGTACGACTCGCGCCGTCCGTTGCCCGTGGCCGATTCACCCATGAGCCGCGCGTTGAGGCGGTCCTGCATGTAGCCGCGCAGGATGCCATTCTCGATGAGCACGTTGCGACGCGTCGGCGTGCCCTCGTCGTCGACGTTGAGCGAGCCTCGACGATTGACGATCGTGCCGTCATCAACGACGGTGACGAGCTCGGAGGCCACCTTCTGACCGACGCGTCCGGCGAACGCCGAGACGCCTTTGCGGTTGAAATCGCCCTCCAGACCGTGCCCGATCGCTTCGTGGAGCAGGATGCCGGGCCAGCCTGGGCCGAGAACGACCGTCATCGCTCCCGCGGGCGCGTCGACGGCAGAGAGCTTGAGCGTTGCCTGTCGCGCGGCCTCGACGGCGAAGCGCCTCCAGCGCTCGGCCTCGAGATAGAAATCGAACGCGACGCGCCCGCCGCCGCCGAAGCCGCCGATCTCACGCTTGCCGGCCTCTTCGGCGATCACTGTTACGTTCAGCCGGGTGAGCGGTCGAACGTCGCCCACGGTCCAGCCGGACGCCGTGGCGATGAGCATCACCACTTCCTCGCTCGTGAGCGACACGATCACCTGTACAACACGCGGGTCGGCCGCGCGGCACGCCGCGTCGATCTTCCGCAGCAAGTCCAGCTTGCGCGCCAGGTCGGTGACGATGGGCGCCTCGGCGAGCGCATAGAGGTCGTGCGGCCGACCGCGCCCGGGCACCGCGACGATGCCCGATTTCCCCGAGCGATCGGCGATGGCGCGCGCCTGACGCGCCGCCTCCTCGAGATTGTGCAGAGCGAGGTCGTCGGTGTGCGCGTAACCGGTGCGCGTTCCCGACTGCGCGCGGACCCCGGCGCCCTGGCTCACATGGCGCGACGCTTTTTTTACAACGTTTTCCTCTAGTACCAGCTCCTCATTGACACGGTACTCGAGGTAAATGTCGGCGTCGTCGACGCGGCCCGCGAGGTTACTGCCGAGCAGCCGTTCCATGAGGCCGGGCGTGACGTTGAACCGGTCGGAGAAGAAACGCTCGGGATGCGTACGCTCGACCTTATCAGTCATCAGGAAGGGCCCAATCCTAACCGCCGGCGCCGGCCGGCCCCAAACTTTTACAACCGATCTATTGTAGCCGGTCCGCCCAGAGCGCCGTCAGCGCGCCTGGACGGCTTGAATCGCTTCGTGGATCCGACGCAGTCCGTGCACGAGCGACGGTCCCGGCGAGAGCACGTCTTCGCCCGGGATCTCGTGGATCTCGCCCGTCGCGACGGCGGGGAGCCGGTCCCAACCCGGACGCGCGGCGATCGCGGAGACATCAACCGGCTTGCCGCACCATGAGGCAAGAATGATCTGCGGTTCGCGCGCCACGACCTCCGCGGCAGGCACGATACGTTCCGAAGCCGAGCGCCGGTCGCGCAGGTCGGCGAAGACATCGCGGCCGCCCGCCACTTCGATCAGGTCGGAGACCCAGCCGATGCCCGTGATCAGCGGATCCATCCATTCCTCGAAGTACACGCGCGGACGATTCGGCCACACCGAGGTGTACTCGTGCATCTGCGTGATCTCGTCGCGCATGTCGGCGACGACGTCGCGCGCCGCCGTCTCGCAGCCCAGCGCGCCGCCGACCATCAAAATTGCCGCGAGCACCTCGTCGAGCCGGCGCTGATTGGTGCACAGCACGGCGACGCCGGCGCCGATGAGCTCTGCGACGATGTCCCGCTGCAAGTCCGAGAATCCCAGCACGAGATCGGGCTTCAGCGCGAGGATGCGATCGGTACGAAACGTCGTGAACCCGCCCACGCGCGCCCGCTCGCGCGCGGCTTCGGGCCGTCGCGCGGTCCCCGGCACGCCGACGACGCGATCTCCCGCGCCCACCATGAACGCGATCTCCGTCGTCTCGGCGGTGAGGCAGACGATGCGCTGGGGAAACTCGACGGGACTCTTGCCGTACATCGCCCGCTCAGCGCCCGATGCTCGCCGCCATGAGCGCCATGTGGATGAGCGGCGAGGACGCGACCGCGCGCTGCTCGGCCTCGACGGCCTCGCCGGAGCGTGGGTCGATCTCGTGGTTAGCGTCGTCCCATGCGCGCCGGCTTCGCTCCCTGCCGTCCGCGCCGAAGTCCACCGTAGTCCGCATGCGACCGGCCGCATCGAACGTCTCGAGCGACCCCATCGGCGCCCCGTCGCGAAAGCCGACGATGAAGCTCGCCTGCCCGCTCGGCCAGCCGAGGAGCATGCCGTTGGGCTTGCCGTCGACGAACATCACTTCACCGGACTGTGCGTGCCACGATTTCCACGGTCCACTCGGCTTGCCGTCACGATACTCGCCACGCGTCTCGATGGCGCCGTCAGCATGCCGCGACACGAACGGCCCGTCGAGGATGCGCGCATTGGTCCCCGGTCGCTCACACCATTCCTCGCTTCCGCTCGCGCGCGCCGCGAACCCTCGCTGGGTTCCCGGCGGGCAGACGATCGAGCCGTCGGCGCGCGGCTGGCCGTCCGCGCGCCACGCGAGCATCGCGGCGAGGACCGCGATGGCGACGCACGCTACGCCGACGCGCGACGGCGCAATCACTACCCTTCGTAGGTCTCGCGGCGCGCGAGCCCGCGCTGGAACGTCAGGTACTGCTCCCGCGTCATCGACGGCTTGGCGGCCTTGAGAACGTCGCGTGCTCCGGCGGCGCCCTCCGCCAGCATGTCGACCGCCATACCCGCGAGCGCCTTGGCGTTGGTGACGTACGCGAGCGCAGGATCGACGATCCGATAGTCCGCGCCGTGGCCACTGCCGACGGCGCCGCCGACATAGGGATGCAGGATCGGCATGACCATGCTCAGGTCGCCCATGTCCGTCGAGCCGGTGCGATGACCGATCTGCCGATAATGCTCGGCCCCGACGAGGCGCGCGGCGTTGGCTTCGTAGTGACGAGCCATCGTCGCATCACACGTCATCGGCATGTACCCGGGCAGCGTCTCGATCTCGACTTTGGCACCCAGCGCCAGCGCGCCCGCCTTGAAGGCGCGGTCGACCTTTTTTTGCGCGTCGAGGATCGCGTCCACCGTGCGGCCGCGCACGTACGTCTCGAGCCGCACCTCGCCCGGGATGACGTTCACCTGCGAGCCGCCGTGCGTGATGATCGGATGCACGCGGATCGTGTCCTCGTCGCGGAACGTCTCGCGGATCGCGTTCACCGCGGTCAGCCCGACCTGGGCCGCATAGAGCGCGTTGATGCCCATGTGGGGCGCGCCGCCCGCATGCGACGCACGACCGACGTAGCGGATCGTCTTGACGAGGCAGCCGTTGTTGGAGGCGGGCACACCGGTCTTGCCGTCCTCGGAGCGCGATGTGAGGTGGATCATCATCGCGAGGTCGACATCGTCGAAGTGACCGAGGCGAAGCAGCTCCGGCTTGCCGCCGAGGAACTCGAGCTTGCCCGCCCGCGCCTGCGCCACGCGCCACTCGATGTCGCCGTATTCCTCCGCCGGCACGGCGAAGAACACGAGCCGTCCGCTCAATGCGCCGAGGGCGTCGGAGTCGAGCAGGCCCATCGCCGCGCCGAGGAGCGCCGCGACCTGCGCGTTGTGGCCGCACGCGTGCGCGGCTCCGGTGGCCGGATCACCTTCGGGGTGCCCCGCGACCACGAGGCCATCGAGCTCGCCGAGGAGCGCGAACGTCGGCCCGTCACCCCCGCGGCCCACCGCCTCGGCGCGCACGCCGGTGAGCGCAAGCGCCGTCTTGGGCTTGAGACCGAGCTCGGAGAACGTCTCTTCGACGACGCGCGCCGTCTTGACTTCCTTGAACCCGAGCTCGGGGTGCTTCCGGATCCGCTCGCCGATCCCGATGATCTGCTCGGCGCGCCGATCGATGGCCGCGTACACGCGCTCCTTCAGCTCGTTCTTCGTCATGGGGGCTCCTTTTCCGTCTTTCGCTCGCCTCGGACGGTGGGGACTCACGCGGACTCGCCTCGCCTGGCCCCACGACGTCCTGCGGCTCGCACGACATCTTCAGAGGCTCGCCTCGGACGGTTGGGCCCCAGCCCCACGACGTCCTGCGGCTCGCACAACATCTTCAGAGGCTCGCCTCGGACGGTTGGGACTCACGCAGACTCGCCTCGCCTGGCGGCTGCGGCTCGTACTACGGCCCCACGACGTCCTGCGG
>Ga0114129_10002011_pt1 | contig 27860 bp, 21 predicted proteins | sample RhiMetdeltSRZDD1_FD_80071 | JGI IMG/M metagenome (GOLD analysis project Ga0114129, IMG submission 80071) | Populus rhizosphere microbial communities from Tennessee, USA - Rhizosphere MetaG P. deltoides SRZDD1 (version 2) (version 2) | ecosystem: Host-associated > Plants > Roots > Rhizosphere >... | reverse complement strand
TGATCAGTACGATCGATTTGAATTTTCTTTCTTTGCTGTTGAAGGCCGAATTACTGGCGCGCAGCGCTTCAGAAATAACTGTGCCTTGTGTAGGAACTACTTCGGGGCCTGCCTGCTGAATGTACATACGGGCAGCGCCATGATCGGTAGTAAGCGGCATTTGCAGGTAAGCGCGACCGGCAAATAATACCAAACCAACGCGGTCGTTGGGTAACTGGTCCATTAATTTGTATACCAGTTGCCTTGCTCTTTCGAGGCGGTTGGGTTTTATATCTTCGGCCAGCATGCTTTTGCTTACATCTATGGCGATAACCACGTCTACCCCTTTGCGTTGTATATCATCCATAGCCCCCGGTTGTTGCAGGTTGGCTGCGGCCAAAATAATGGCAGTGAGGGCAACAATAAAGAACAGGAATTTAAGCAAAAAATTTACGGGCGAATAATTAATGATGAGCGCCTGTACCAGTTTGGGATCGCCGATTTTTTTAGCGGTATTTTTTTTCCAGTATACCAGTTGTGCATATAAAATAACCACCAGCGGAATCACGGCCAGGGCAACGAGATATTCGATATGTTGAAAACGGAATGCCAAAATGCAAATGTGATAATTAGATAATGTGATAATTTGCTAATGTGCTATTTTGAACACAACCAATGTGCAAATTAGTAAAAACCGTAGTTCTAAACGAGTTATGCACCTGGTTGGTCCGGTAACTGCAATAATTAAACCAATTTAACAAATTGTTGAGACTGAATTGCGTAACGTATAATACATAATTTCATTGTGAGCAGCCAAAATGCAAATGTGCTAATTAGATAATGTGCTAATTTGAAAAAAAAGTGCAAATTCATTCACATTAGTTAATCAGCACATTATCACATTTATTTCTTTCCCTCAAAAAAGCCATACTGTTTTAAAATGTCTTTCAACATCTTCATCCTGATGGCGGCTACATCGGCATTTTTATCGGGCGTTTCAATTTGTAATACAAAAAAATAAGGATGGCTGTTTTCTTCGACCCAGCCAATAACCCAGCCAATTGAATTACCATTTTCTTTGTAACCCCAGCCCGTTTTATAACTTAAGCGGTAGTTGGCATTTTGCTCCCACAACATCATGCTGCGTACAATGCGTTGCGATCTTTTTTGAAATGGCAACTGATCGAAGTATAATTTTTTTACCAGTCCCAGTTGTTCATCGGCAGTAACCTTAACGCTGTTATCGAGCCAGAACATATCGAGGTTATTTTTTATTTTAAATGTATCGTAGCGGCGTCCATAACCCATCGTGTCTAACCAATGCTGCATGGCGGGTTGGCCAATACGGCGGGCCAGCTGGCGGTACCAGGGCACGCACGACAGGCGAAAAGCATCCCACATGGTCATATCGCGGTTGCATTCTTCACGGGGAAACGGAACGCTGTCCCATTTAAAAACAGTATTGGTATCCTGTGTGGCGCCGGTTTCGAGGCCAATGAGCGAGTTCACAATTTTAAAGGTACTGGCGGGCAGGTATGCGCTGTCGCTATAGCGGGGCAGGTTGTATACGGTAAAACGGCCCTGACCATTGTCGAACAGGCCAAAGCAACCGGTAACTTTATTTTGATCGAAGTATTTTGTGAGGCTGGTATCAATGGCAACATTATTGGGCGAGCAGGCTGCAAGGGCAACGGTGATCAGGCAACCGGCTGTAATCCATTTAAGCATATTTGAAATTTGGCAGCAAAAGTAATGCAATGTGCAAATTAGCCAATGTGATAATGTGCTAATATGAAAATACACCTGTATGCAAATTAACCCAGGTGCAAATCAGGCCCTGCTTGCCAATTGCTTATATAAACCTAAACGCTCCTATTTCGTCCCTAACGGGACTATAACATGCTTTTATAATTTTTTCTACCTATATTTTGTGCCTACCGGCACTACGCCTGCTTAACCAAATTACATTAATTGCCCATCTGCCTATTTCGGCATGCCATATTTATTGATCAGCGCCAGCAGTACACCATTTGTCCACCCAAAACCATCCTGCGAGGGGTATTCGCCGCCACCGGCTTCGAGGTTCAGGTCGATCACATTGTATTTTTCCATCAGGCGGCCGGTTCGTTTAAATACATCTACATTTAATTTGATCCAGCGTTCGGCAATGTCGCGAGCCAGTTCGCGTTGTCCGCAGCGGTCGAGGCCCCAGATGGTCATCCACTCTAAGGGCGCCCATCCATTGGGCGCATCCCATTGCTGGCCGGTTGGGTAAGACGAGGCGGTAATACCACCGGGTTGTAACAGTTTCGATTTAACCTGGTCGGCAGCCTGCCGGGCCAGTAAGCTCATATAATCGAGGTTCTTTGTAAACACGCAAAACGGGTACATACCGGCGGGCGTAACTATATCAGAAGAATGACGCGTTTTGAAATTAAAATCAGTATAATATTTCAGCGTTTTGTTCCAGCAATATTTATCGATGGCCACTCTTCTTCGTTCGGCTTTGGCTGCATATTCACCGGCGCCCTTTTCATCGTGGGTTACGATTTTTGCTTTTGCCAGCACGGTTTCGAGCTTGTACAATAAACTGTTCAGGTCAACCGGTATAAAATCGGTTACACGAATGGTGGTTAAGCTTTTTTTGTCTTTAAACCACCGGCTGCTGAAGTCGATGCCGCTTTCGGCGCCGGCCCTCAGGTTGGTGTACATGAAAGTTTTATCTCTTCCTGATTTTTGAGCGGTTTCAACATCTTCCCTGTAGCTTTCCTGGCGGGGAAAGGGGTAATCGTCCCAGTACCGGTTCAGCACAACGCTGTCGTTTATTTTAACTACCCGTTTACCGGCGTTGCCTTTTTTCAGTTTGGCAGCTCCTTCCATCCAGAACTGATATTCCTGTTCGAGCGCCGGCAAATAGGTTTGGTATACCGAATCGCCTTTGAGATCGGCCAGCAGTTCGACCATTAAGGCAAAGAAAGGCGGCTGGCTGCGGCTGATGTAATAACTTCTGTTGCCATTGGGAATATGCCCGTATATCTCTATCATGTACGCAAAGTTCTTTACCATGTTTTCGATCATCTCGCCCTGGCCGCTTGCCTGCAAGCCCAGCATGGTGAAGTAAGAATCCCAGTAATACACTTCCCTGAAACGGCCGCCGGGAACAATATACGGATTGGGTAATGGCAGCAGTGAGCTTCCGATAACAATGGTATCGGGATCGCGGCGTAATACACCCCACAAATTTTTGATGTGCATCACCACATCTTTTTCCTGCGTTATGTAGTTAAGCTGTGGTGTATGCGGCAACTCAAAATTATCCTGCACAAATTGTTTCAGGTCGAACTTTGCGGCGCCTTTTTGCTGATTGTAATCAGCTATAATTGATTTTGGGTTTCGTTTGGGTATGCAGTCTACAAAGGTTTTTCCATCGGGAAACACTTTGCTCATTTGTACATCACGAAACAGATCGCCATAAATTTTATCGGGTGTAGCTACCGGCGCCTGTGCAACCGATGCAATCAAATAAAATATAAAGCCGGTAAGAAGTATGAAATTTTTTTTCATATAGCCATTTTCGACATACCGAAAATAGTGATAAAGTTTGAAGTAGAATACCGGAAAGTCGGAAGTCTGCTATCAGAAGTCGGAAAATACAAGAGGTATATAAAACGAACATCCCGTGAAAACGGGATGTTTTAACCAATAATAACTCAAATATACCCAGGCTATCGACCAACACCATTGCTGGCTGTCGACAGCGATATTGCTAATTGTTTAATCGGCGCCATCGGCTTTTGCCTTGTCAACGGCGTATTGTCCTATTTTTTGCCCCAGCGTTGTGCCCACTTCAATATCACTACGGTAATGGATGGCTCCGTACAGGCGTGATAGCGATGCTTCGGTTGCCATGTTATTAAACGCTGTGGCTTTTGCAGGCAAAACATATGACAAAAACGTAGCGGCAGATCCGCTAAACGTTGAGTGACCCGATACGTACGATGGAAAGTTGGGTAACCCTGTAAGCGTTTTGATCTTCGAATTCATTTGCGAAGGGCGTGGATTGAAATAGGTAAACTTCGCATCCCAGCAGCAAATGGCTGCATCCATCATAGCCATGTTCAGCAGGGCCATGTTACGCGCCCAGCGCACTTCACTGTAATTTTCTGAAACAAAGGCTTCAGCCGCAATCGCATTCCAGTGACCGGGCGGAGTGGATGTATTAATGCCATCGGCCCAGAAATGAACGATGCGCGTGCGTTCGCGGTCGTAGTTTTCGCTGTAATACAAAACTTCGTCTAATTCTTTTTTAAACTGATCGGATGAAGTAGATGGCGGCGGCCCGGGACGAATAGAGATGGCCGTAAGTGAATCGAACAAAAAGCATTTTACTTTACCAAACAGGGGAAGCATGGGCGGCCGTTTGGGTGATTCCTGACTGATCCAGGGTGTTTCGCCGCGGGCGATACAATCTGTTTCAAATTGTGTCCACAAAGCCTGGTTACCCACGGCTGCACCTGCGCGGTCGCCGCGGGCGCGTGTAACAAACTTTTGTGCTACTGCCTTGCCAATCGCTTCACCGGCCTCGATATCGCTGCGCACATTGGCGCCTGAAATAATGCGGGCACGTTTATGTTCTTCGGCTTTTTGCTGAATATAATCCTGATCGCCGGGGAACAACAATTTCATCATTTCTACTGCAGCACCTATCACAGTGGCATCTTCGGATGGATAAGAAGGCAGATCCGATTTCGGTATCAATACTTTTATGGATGAATCAACCTTATAAGGCGCGGCGCGGTTGTATAACTTTTTATAATAAAAGGCCGATACCAGCGCATCGTATATAGCAGCGCTTACATACGCATAAGCACGCGACGCATAAGGCGGATTGGCGAATGGGAAAGTAGGATAGGCGAGGGGGTTATTGGCACTGGGAATAGGGTACGTGCCATCGGGGTTCTGGTAAGGCGGCAGGTTATGTTTGGCCACCAGCTCGCGCAATATTTCGTTCCAGCGCAATACGGCTCCCGCGCTCCAGTACGCTACACTGCTTTTTTCGTCGCTGCTTAAATTCGATTGCCAGCTTTTGATTTCGTTTATCTGTGCAATATAATCCGGTGTGTTGGTGGCTGCAGGAGCAGCTACCGTAATATCTGTAGGCGCTGTTAATAAAACAGGTTTCCAGGCGCCGGCATTTATATCGGTTTTGGATGGCGTTAAAGCCGGAAAAGACAGATTTCTTTCAGAAATACTTTTTGAACACGACAGGCTACTGATCATTACCGCTATAACCAGGTATATAGTCAATTTTTTCATGGTCATTGTTTTTTTGATTCAAGGGCTGCCTTCTTTGCCTTTTTTGAGAAATTAATAATATAAAAAATGCCGCCGTTTACACTGGTTGCCTGGCCCACATTGCGGCCCGCAATTACATAGTTGCCATTGGCAATTAATGAAAGACCGGGCACGGCATTTATTTCATATTTAACATTGGCCCCTATGCGCGTTGCATTCATTTCATTGCTGGGAAAAGGCATGTTGTTGCGGGTTATATCAAAACCGCCGAGGGTTGTCCAGTTATCAAGGATCGCTTCGGCTATCCAGTTGCCATGGCGGTAACCGGTGCGAACATTGAACGACAGGGCATCGGGCATTTTTACTTCATTGGTATAATGCATTTCGGTAGTGTAATAGGCATCGCGATCGATTTTTATATTACTTCTGAATACATAAGTACCTGATGCCGTTACAAAAAATTTACCCGCCTGGTAATCGCCCATGGCCCTTAATGAAAGCGTTTTACTTCGTAACCCGATCGATAAAGGCAGAAAATCGGCTACATAATTCGACAATGGAACCGAAACACCGGCAATGGCGTATACCGATAAATCGCCTTTACCGATTGTTTTTTCAACCGGCATGTATTTTATCCAAAGCGAACCATCCTGAATGCCCTTTAACCCGTGCATGGTGCCGGCCGATGCTTTTGTTTTTACATAAGGCACGCCAAACAAAATGTTTAATTTATCGCTGATACCATAGTTACCCATTACACTAACCATTTGGGTAGATACGGTACCGAGGTTCAGGTTCTCTCTTTTCAATGTACCTTCCCAATAATTCTTCCAGCTGCTGTATCCGTACATAGCGCCAACGCAAAAATTATTTTTGGTCATCATAATGCCATCGATATCAGTTTGGGCCGATACCTGACGCGTGCACATGACTGATAGTATAAGTATAAAGAAGCGGAAACAGATTTTCCGGGATTTTGTCATAACAGATAGTTTTGAATAAGTCCTAAAGACCGAAAGTCAGAAAGTCGGAAAGATGCTGAACAAAGGGATAGATTCTTTCGGACCTGGCGACCCGCCGGCAGGCGGGCAGGCTTTTCGGACTTTATTAGAATTTAAATGTGCAACCAATATTCACTAAGTAATCGGCAAAAGCTGCATCGCCCTGTTTGTATACGCCTGTTGCTGCGGTTTGCATTTTGTCGGCCACGCTTTGTGTACGGTCGCGTTTAACTGCAAATGGTACATAGGCATACACCGTTGCTTTTTTAAACTGGTAAGTTAAGCCGGGCTCAATGGAAATAATATAACCCGGGCGACGGAATCCCAGGCTGCCGCCAATCAGGTCTTTCGAAGGCTGGCATTCATCGCGCACACCGGCTGTAAGCGTTAAATTTTCATATGTGGCGCTAACACCTGCCCGTATCATAAACTGGTCGGGCACACTCATAACCGAAGTGCCATATTTTATATTATCTGCTGAAACAGTTCCACCCCTTGCCGTTGATACGCCGTTTTGTTCGCGCGGGTTGAAGAGATAATAGAAGTTGCCGTATACACCAATATACTGGGTGAAATTGTAAAAAGCATTTACTTCTGTTGTAAAACCGGTACCGCCATCACCTAACTGTATTGACTGGTCGACAGGGGCTACTAAAGTAGATGTGTCTGATATATGAAAGTAATCCTGGTATTTATAATCACCTGTAGGAAGTTTAAGTCCCAAACCTACCTGAACGTTTCCTTTTAAAGAAGGGTCGGGTTGCCATAACCAGCGGTATACTGAAAAGCGAATATCACCAAGGCCAAATGAATGGGTTTTAAATCTTCCTACTGATTGCTTTGTTACAGGGTCTCTATGTTCATACAATGAAGAACGGGTGTTTGATACAATTGGCACATCTAAAGCTATTGACCAGCCTTTATTCAGGTTGCGGGTAAGCACAAGGTCCAATGTGTAGGTATGGTTAATTACTTCAGTTTGCTTTTCAAGCCTTTCTTTTTGTTCTTCGGTACCTACAAAATGCCGGAACGATTTAAAATAGCGGTTGCTTACACCCAACATCCATTTGGCATCGTTGTGCATGGCCTGATCCCTGGTACAAAACCCGCCGGTACTGCGTATAGCAACACAGCCCTGTGATTGTGCCTGATGGGCGATAAGCAAATATATAATTGCGCTGATGAGGAACTTCTTCATAATAATTTGTTTTGGTTGAGCTTTTTTAATTATTTGCTGGCGAGCTGTTCTTTTCTCATTTGTAGTTTTGATAAAACCCAGTTACCCACTTTTACTCCCTGTTCGCGTGCTACAAATATGGATGTGCGGTAGTGAATGCCACCATAAAAGCGGCTCATGCCTGCTTCATCGGCAGCCTGGCGGGGCGACGAAAATTTTCTGTCGGCAAATCCCCAGGGGCGTTCGGTGCTGTCGGTAAAAGCGGCCTGCGATCCATAAATATGTTCCAATACGGTAGCAGCGGCGGTAGAAATAATTGAGTGGCCACTGGTATATTCAGGAAAAGGCGGGGTTTGTAAAAATGGTTTCCAGTTAGGGTCGATATACTTATTAATAACTGTTTCGGGGCGTACCAGGTTCCAGGTGTACTTGGCATCCCAGCAGGCGATGAATGCATCCATCACTGCAAATGCAACAGATGTGTAGGTGTAAACCGTTTTGTCGAAATCGGCTTTCTGATTTTGGCTAAGAATACCTACAATTCCCATCCAGTGACCACCGGGCGTCATCGCTTTTGTAGCGTACATCGTATGTCCTACCACGTTTAGTTTAAACCCATTGCAGTCCCAGAAACTGGCGATGGCCTTTTGTTCGTCGGTAAGATTGTTTGCCGTATCCTGCACCTGTTTGGCCATTTTATAAAATTCGCTGGCCGATTCTTTACTAAATACACAGGGCGGGGGCGGTGCAAACTGGTTGCAGCTGTCTAACGTAATAGCGCGAATGGTTCGCCATTGCGGTTCTACTGCCTGAAAATATCCGGGCGGCGTGGGCACCCATTTGCCTTCATCATTGGGCACCGTATACTTGGCAGCCGAACGGGTTTGTGCGTAATTATCTTTTTTACTCCAGGCCAAAACGGCTTTGGCAACAGCAATGCCATAATCTTCAGAATTCTTCTGCATTTCTTTTGGCATACCGTGTGTTTTGGCCAGCATCTTAATGGAGTCGACAATTTTATCGGTTTGATCTTTTGAGAAAGTAAGCGTTCGGCCTACTTCCATAAAAGCGATCAATGCAGCATAGGGATGGTCTACAACTTTACCCGAATCGGGCGGAAGCGCATTGTCGAGCCCTTTTAATTGTCCGTTCAGCGATGTATAACTACTGTCGCCATGAACCATAGCCTGGTATGCTGCCAGATGGGAATAGGCATATATACGGCTGGCTACAGGTGGTGTAAAAATATCGTAGGTAATTACATCGGTTAACTGTCCGGTGATTTTACTATACAGAACAGGGTTATGAAGCACCTGTTGATAATCAGCTGATCGTTGTGAACACGATGCTGCTACTACCAGAACGGTAGTATACAATAATGCACGCATGATTTAGCTACAATTAAAATGAAGCAATGATAGCCCGGATGATGGCTATGAATTTTTTGCAATCAATTAAAAGGCGATGATAAAAGCCCTTAACATTCGGGAGGCTGTGCCGGTGTAGTTAATGAAGGAGGGGGTGGCAAAACAAAAGGATAAGCGCTGTAATGGTTGTGCAGCGCAACGATAGCGTTGATGCACCAATTATTTTGTTGTTGCCGGTATTCTGTAACAGGATTTTTAATGGAAGAAGCAGGAGCCGGATTTTTGCTTTGCGAAGATTGCTGCAGGTCGTTCACCAGCTTAAAGAATTCGTCGCGGGCGCTTTGCAAACGCATTTTGGTTTCATTGGGCAGGCACAGTAAAACCAGTTGCCCGTTTTCGACCTTGCGTTTTACATATTTATAATGTTTGCCGTTGAATTCTATTTCACCATCGTACCGTTCAAAGCCTGATGATACATTTTGGTAAGGCATATTGAGCGGAACACGAATTTCTATCAGACTTGATTCATTGTACTGGTTGTGGTCGAGGCGGGCTTCAAGACGGGTATCGGCCTGTTTTTGCCAGTAATCAGATAGCAAACGGTATCCGAACCAGTTAAACAGGAATAATACAAGCAACGATATGGCAGCAACCTTTTTCAATGGAGGTCGTGTAGCTTTGAGTCAACTAAAAATAAGACAATTCGGGGTATGAAAATGCTGTAAGGCAAAATTTTTTAGCTGGTTTTGGTTTTGGATGGAGGATGCAGTCGTAATATAGTGCAGAGGAGTAATGCGTTTGTAATCAATAAAGTCGGAAAAGTCAGTAAAGTCCGAAAGACCGGAAGTCGGAAAGATTTTTTCATCTAAGGCAAGCTTCTTTCGGACCCGCCGGCAGGCGGGCAGGCTTTTCGGTCTTCCGGTCTTTCGGACTATCTTACATATGTCTTCTTCTCAACACCAACACCGGTGATAGTCAATCTTTTCCAGTTCTGCGGAAGTGATGATTTGATCTGAATAATTCCTTTGGGCGTAATTTCCAGTCCACCGAAGCCCATTAACACCGCCTGCAATAAACCACCGGCACCGGTAGCAAAATAGGGATTGGTGCCGCCTTTGGTTTCGGCGATCACCCTGAAAGGAGGATTGAGATTAGGCAGGTAACCATCCTGAAAAAAGTGATAGGCTTTATTGCCTTCACCCAGGCGGGCATATAGCGTGGTGAACACTGCCTGCGTCATGGCCGGCGTGCCTTCGTTAGGGACCCGGGTTTCATAATAGGCGAGGTCTTTTTTAATCAGGTCGGCAGCAGTTACTTCCTTCAACGGATAAGCCAGTAAATTAACATCGGCCTGTTTAATGCCTTCGCCGTTATAGGCGGCATGTTCTTTGGTAACGCCATCGGCAAATTTCAACACCGGAATATTATTGGCAACCGTTAGCCAGTCGGCATTGGGCGTTATGCCTAAGAGTTTTGCCGCATCAGAAGCAAATTGCAGATTGGCTTTGGCCGCTGCATTGGTAAAAGCGTTGTTGTCAACATTCTCGGCCCATTCATCGGCCGCGACCACATTTTTGATTTCATATTTACCGGGTCCGTTACGTTCAACCCGCGATGCCCAAAAATCCGCTGTAGCGGATAAAATCGGCCAGCCTTTTTCTTTCAGCCAGTTCTTATCCTGTGTTGCGCAATAATAATTCCAGGCGGCGATGCCAACACAGGCGGTGATATGATGTTCGAACGGACCGCTCAATGCCCAAACCGGCGTTTCTTCAACACCGGTTTCGGCGCTTTCCCAGGGAAACATAGCGCCTTTGTATCCTTTTGAAAAAGCATTTCGTTTGGCGGCTTCAAGCCGCTGGTAACGGTATTCAACCATGCTTTTGGCAAGTTCAGGATGTAAAACGAGCAGGGCCGGGAACATCCACAATTCGGTATCCCAAAACACATGGCCATTATAACCAAGGCCCGATAAGCCCATAGGCGAGGGCGACAAGGCAGTGCCTTCACGCACGAAAGAATACAAGTGATATAACATGCTGTGTACATCCTGCTGACTTTGCGCATCACCATCGATAGTTATATCGCTTTTCCACAGTTCGTCCCATGCCCGTTTATGAAACTGCAGCAGGCGGTCGCGGCCTTCGAGTTTGGCGAAGATGGTCATGCGTTCGGCTTCGTTCAACGGATCATCGTGATGGGCCGATGTAATGGAAGAACCGGCAATAGAAAAACGATAGCTTTCACCCGCTTTAACAGCGCGACTGAATTTCATCAGGTGCATATTGTTATCCCACATTTCGTGAATAACGCGCGGCTCGCGGCCATGGGGTTCGCTAAACAAAAAAGTATTGGAGGCGCATAACAGTAATTTACCGGTAGGACTTTTTGCAGCCGACGTTAACAAACTGATCACTACATGCGGCCGGTCGATTTCGTTATAATAATTCTGTACGTCTTTTAAAGCATCGGGCGCTTCCATAACGCTGGCGCCGGTGATGGTAATGTCTTTTTTAGCGGTAACCGATACATCCATTAAAACTGTATAGGGCAGATGCCGTAACGAATAATAGGTGTACGTAACCGTTGCTTTATCGCTGTAATCAAAAGAGGCAGTGAAGGCAGCGTGATGCATATCGAGCTCCTGCTTAAAATTCGAAATGTTTTTGGCATCGATGCGACGGCCATCAACATCGAGGTACATGTTCAATAAATTAAAGCTGCGCAGAAAATTGCTTACGCGGCCACGGCCATACAGGTCGTAGGCGCCTGCCAGTACCACATCTTTTACTTTAAAGGGTTCGGGCGAAGAAACAATGCCGATCATGCCATTGGCAGCAGTAATGCCGTAATAGTTGGCGGGATCAATTTGAGTGGCGGTTAGTTTCCAGGGATCCTGGGAGAATGATAAATGAGAAATTATAAATAAAAAATGAAGAAGGAGCAATCGTGTGAGCATGGCAATAGCTTTTAGGATAGGGAAGGTAGGAAAAGACCGGGGCTATAAAAAATGAGCCCCGATTACTACCGGGGCGCATTGGAGAAGTCTATTCAATATTCACCATTGACCTCAATTGTTCAGCTTCACAAAACCGCCGTCGATGGGATAATCGCAACCGGTGATGAAAGATGCTTCATCGGAGCAAAGGTACAGGGCGAGGTAACCGATCTCTTCGGGCCGGCCCATGCGACCGATGGGTTGTGTTTTGGATAACTTTTCGAACATTTCCTCTTCTTTACCTGGATAATTTTTTGATAAGAACCCATCTACAAAAGGCGTGTGAACCCGGGCAGGTGAAATGCAATTACAACGGATATTATACTTCAGATAATCTTTGGCAACCGATAACGTCATACCCACTACGGCGCCTTTGGTCATGGAATAGGCAAATCGATCGGGTATGCCAACCAGTGAGGCAATGGAAGCCATATTTACAATGGAGCCTCCGTTTTGTTTCAGGTGTGGAATAACGGAATGTAAGCAGTTGTACACACCTTTAACATTCACATTGATTAACCGGTCGAAATCAGTTTCGGCAGTTGTTTCGGCATTACCGATATGAGCAATGCCCGCGTTGTTGATGAGAATATCGATAGGGCCGCCGGCTGCAATGGAGTCAACTATTTGTTGTACACCAGCCTGGTTCGATACATCGCACTTGTAAAATTTAGCTTTGCCTCCGTTTTCGGTAATTTCATTTACCGCGTTGGCAGCGCCTGCTTCATCCATATCAAATATATTCACCATAGCGCCCTGTTTGGCAAATACGGTTGCAATAGCTTTTCCTATACCGCTTCCGCCACCGGTAATGATGGCCGTTTTGTTATCGAGTCGAAACATGGGTGTGAAAATTTTTAAGCTGTTTTTATCTTATGTCCTTTCCATCCGAAAAACAAGATCATTAAAAAGCAAAGTAAAGGAACAATATAGGCTTTTTGAATACTGCCGGTGGCATCGGATATCAAACCCATAAATAAGGGAAAGATAGCACCACCCACAATTGACATCACCAAAAACGACGAAGCGATTTTTGTTTCTTCACCGAGGTCTTTAATGCCAAGCGCAAAAATAGTGGGGAACATGATCGACATAAAAAATGGAACAGCCATTACGCAATAAACGGCCGTTGCACCTTGTGTATTGAGCGCTACGGTAAGCAATAAAATATTGATGATCGCATACAGCGTTAACAATTTCGCCGGTTTAATATATTTCATTAAAAAAGTTCCGGCAAAACGCCCTGCCATAAAGCCCACCATGGCAACAGAGCCCCACATAAATGCTGCCTGTTTTTCGGGCATTCCCATAACCGTTCTTGCAAAACGAATGAAAAAGCTGCCCACACATACCTGTGCGCCTACATAAAATAGCTGTGTAATAACGGCCCAGGTAACATGGCTATGGCGAAAAACTTTTATCGAAAAGCTTTCTTTTTCATTTTCGTTGCCTTCTTTGATATCAGGAATATGCGAAACGAATACCATTAATCCAACGATCAATACAAGAATACCAATGACCAGGTAGGGGATCTTCACCGTATCCGCCTCCGATTGCAGATAAGAACTCAACTGTTCGGTCGACATACGGCTCAATTCTTCTTTCGTATGTTCAATACCTGATAAAATGAATTGTCCGCCTACAATGGGAGCCACAAATGCGCCCACGCCATTAAACGACTGGGCAAAATTCAATCGTTGCTCAGATGTTTCTTTGGGGCCCAGTTTGGTAATGTATGGATTAGCCACAGTTTCGAGAAAGGTAGCGCCGCTGGCGATGATGAAAAGGGCAAACAGAAAGAAACTATAACTTCGCGCCGATGCAGCCGGAATAAACAATAAAGCCCCTATGGCATATAATGTTAACCCGATCAGGATCCCTTTTTTATAACCATACTTATGCATGAACCAGCCGGCTGGTAAGGCAATAGAAAAATAACCGATATATACGGCGGTATCGATAAATGCCGATTGCGTATCGGTAAGCTGACAGGCCTTTTTTAAATGCGGGATCAAAATGGGATTGATGTTATGCAAAAAAGCCCATAAAAAGAATAAGCTGGTTACCAATATAAAAGGGAACAGATATTTGTTGCCGGTTGACGCTACATTGTTCGATTTTGACATGCAATCGGGAATTTATGTTTGTTTGTGGTTTGGAGTTTGTGGTTTGTGATTGTTGTTGCGTTTTGAATAGCGCGATTAAATGTAAATTACTATAATCTGCATTTAATCACTTCAATATACAAAGTTCTACATTCAATATTCATCATTCCTTCTAAGTCAACGACCTATCCAGATGCGTATAGCCACCATCAACATAAATGATTTGTCCGGTTGTATGGGACGAGCGATCGCTGAGTAAAAATACCACCATATCGGCAATTTCTTCTGAAGTGGTAAAGCGTTTCTCCAAAGGTATTTTTGAAACGATCTGCGCTAATTTTTCCTGAGGATTGGGCAACGAATTGATCCAGTTTTCATATAATGGCGTCCAAACCTCGGCCGGGATCACGGTATTTACACGAATTGAATACGGTAATAATTCAACAGCCCATTCGCGGGTCAATGCATTGATAGCGCCTTTTGAGGCAGCATAACCCGATGTGTTGCCCTGACCGGTATCGGCTACTTTGGAACCAATATTAATGATATTGCCCTTTGTTTTTTTCAGGTGAGGCAATGCATAATGCACAAGGTTATAAAAATGACTCAGGTTCTTTTGCAGCGATTCGAAGAATTTTTCGGGTGAACCGCTTTCAAGCCCTACGCCATCGTTTACGCCGGCATTATTAATTACACCGTCGATGCGGCCGAATTCTTTTATGGTGAAGTCGATCACTTCTTTACAGGCTGCGGTTTCGCTCAGTTCAACGGCAATAGAGGTGGCTTTGCCTTTTGCTTTAACAATTTCATCAACTTTTGCCTGATTATCCTTCTGTTTACGGCCTGCTATAACAACAATAGCCCCTTCGGCGGCAATCGAACTACAAATGGCTGCACCAATACCCTTGGCGCCCCCTGTAACTATAAATACCTTGTTGGTCAGATGTAAATCCATGATTTATAAATTGTAAAATTGAATCGCATTAGTGCCAAAAACCTTTTCCCTGTCTTCGTACGAAAAGTTCTCCATATATTTTTCTACCAAACTTTTCCATTGTACATAAATGCCCGACAACAGTATCACAGGCCAGTCGCTGCCAAACAGCAGCCTGTTGGTACCAAATGCTTCGAACACCACATCGAGGTAGGGATAAAAATCAGCGGCGCTCCATTCTTTCCAGGCCGCTTCGGTAAACAGGCCCGACAGTTTACAGCATACATTGGGGAACATGGCCATTTCTTTCATCAGCACCTTCCATTCGTCGATATTTTTATGTTTGATATCGGGTTTGGCGCAGTGATCAATTACAAATGCCTGTTCCGGCATGGCATACACGAAATCGATCGCCGCTCGTAACTGGTGATGAAATATCAGAATATCGTACGTGTAATTATAAGGCTTCAGGGCAGCCACGCCACGGCGGAAATTTTCGCGTGCCAGAAAATCGATCGGTTCGCCCTGCACCACATGGCGATAGCCTTTTATGATGGGGTATTGCGAAAAGTATTGCAGGCGGTCTTCTATATTATCGGCCTGCAGATCAATCCAGCCCACCACGCCTTTAATAATGGGATGCGTTTGCGCCAGTTCAAACAGGAAGTGGGTTTCGAGTTCCGATTGTATGGCCTGAACCGCCACTACGCCATCTATTTCATTTCTTTTCAGCGGCAGTGCCAGGTGTTCGGGCAAATAATCCTGCTGAAGCGGCTTCATGGAATTATCTATCCATGAGTAAATTTTTTTATCGTATTTCCAGAAGTGAACGTGTGCGTCGATTGTCATGGCAAGCATTTTTAAGCGTTATTATTTCATGCAGGCAGGCCGAATATTTTATCCATGATTATCCATTTTTCACCCGGTTTTGCCCAGGGAAGGGACTGTTGAAATTTCCACATCAGCTGTTCCCATTCCTGCACTTTGGGATTGGTGGCATCGGCTTTTGATTTTTTGTCGAATGAAAAATCATCATTCGCTTCAATGATCATGAACATGCGATTGCCGGTGCGATAAATATCAAGCACCTCAATGCCGGATGATTTAATACTATCTATAATTTCGGGCCACACCTGTTGGTGATAGCGTTCGTATTCTGCAATTAATTCCGGATCATCTTTGAGATCCAGGGCAAGACAATAGCGCATGTTATTAGTTTGTAGGCAGTTATTTGTAAGCTACAGCCACCTGTTTGCTGCTACCCAACCCATCAATACCTAATTCCACCACATCGCCGGGTTTTAAATACACCGGTTCAGGTTTTTGGCCTAACCCTACACCTGCGGGTGTGCCTGTGCTGATGATATCGCCCGGAAGCAGGGTCATAAACTGGCTCAGGTACGAGATCAGGAAAGGTATTTTAAAAATGAGGTTGGCCGAATTGCCGTCCTGCATCTTTTTACCGTTTACGGTCAGCCATAAACGTACATTATGAATATCAGCAATTTCATCGGCAGTAACCAGCCAGGGTCCCAGCGGAGCAAAGGTGTCGCAGCTCTTTCCTTTCACCCACTGACCATTACGCTCCAACTGAAAAGCGCGCTCGCTGTAATCGTTGTGCAGCATGTAACCGGCGATATAATTGTTTGCATCTTTTTCTTCAACATAGGATGCTTTTTTGCCGATCACAACAGCCAGCTCAACTTCCCAATCGCTTTTGGTGCTGTTTTTAGGAATAACCAGATCATCGTTGGGGCCGCACATAGCCGTGGTTGCTTTAAAAAATACAACAGGCTCCGAAGGAACGGCCATATTGCTTTCGCGGGCGTGATCGATATAATTTAAGCCGATGCAAATAATTTTCGAAGGGCGGCCAAGCGGTGCGCCCAGGCGTTCCGAGGCACTAACCTGCGGGCAGGTTGACTGATTTGTTTTCAGCCATGCTGCCAAGCGCGCGATACCATCATTGGCGAAAAACTGTTCGGTATAATCTTCACTAAAAGCGCTGGTGTCGATTCTTTTACCATCGGGTAACTCTATGCCTGGCTTTTCGTGGCCGGCTTTTCCAAAACGAATAAGCTTCATTGTACCGATTTGATTTTTTTGATGGCCGAAACTATTTCATTTTCACTGGAAACCAAACGAAAATTCCGCAATCGTTTCCAAAAACACTGCTTAGCCCCCTACAGACAGAGGGCAATACTAACAATCATTAGTTTTTTGAACTATCTTTACGCCGATTTTGTAATGCTTGCAATTATGAGTTATACACCCGTAAATAAGGTTAGAATTGTTACAGCTGCTTCTTTGTTCGATGGTCACGATGCTGCTATTAATATTATGCGCCGCATTTTACAGTCGAAGGGCGCCGAAATTATTCATTTGGGTCATAACCGGTCGGTAGCCGAGATTGTGGAATGCGCCATTGAAGAAGATGCCCAGGGGATTGCCATTACCAGCTACCAGGGCGGTCATGTGGAATTTTTTAAATACATGAAAGACCTGCTCGACGAAAATGGCTGCGGCCACATTAAAATTTTCGGCGGCGGCGGTGGCACCATCCTGCCACAGGAAATTAATGAATTACATAATTATGGAATAACGAGGATTTATAGTCCGGATGATGGGCGCCGTTTAGGATTAGGAGGAATGATAGAAGAAGTCATCACGTTATGTGATTTTCCGGTGAACGGCAACCCTGCCAATTTCAAAAAAGAAATGACTTTGGGTGAGAGGAAGGACATCCGGAAAATTTCAAGGGCTATTTCCAATGCTGAAAATAACGGTCAAAAGATTGTTTCCAAATCGCCGGTTTCTCTTCCGGTATTAGGTATAACCGGCACCGGCGGCGCCGGCAAATCGTCTGTTACCGATGAAATCGTTCGCCGTTATCTGAACGCATTTGCCGAAAAAACAATCGCTGTTATTTCGGTTGATCCTTCGAAGAAAAAAACAGGCGGCGCCTTACTGGGCGATCGCATTCGCATGAACAGCATCCATTCACCAAGAGCCTATATGCGTTCGCTCGCTACGCGCGACAGCGATGTTGCCCTGAGCGAGCATGTGCAGGATGCCATTAATGTATGTAAGGAAGCTGCCTTTGACCTGATCATTCTGGAATCGGCCGGGGTGGGGCAAAGCGATGTAAGCATTCTTGATTATTGTGATGTGAGCTTATATGTAATGACGCCTGAATACGGCGCAGCATCACAACTGGAAAAGATCAACATGTTGGATTATGCCGATGTAATTGCCATTAATAAATTCGATAAAAGCGGGGCGCTCGATGCCTTGCATGATGTTCGAAAACAATATAAACGCAATCATAATTTATTTACGGCGAAGGATGAGGAACTGCCGGTTGTTGGTACCATTGCCGCACAATTCAATGATACGGGTATCAATGAGCTGTTCGAAAAATTAGTGGTTACCATACAGCAAAAAACAGGTGTGGTATTTGGTAATATCGAAGTGCATGCACATGTAAAAGATACCACTACCAAATCGCAGATCATTCCGCCGAAACGTGTTCGCTACCTGGCCGAAATTGCTGAAACCAACAGAGGTTATGATGCCTGGGTAAAAGAACAAAGCGCTCTGGCAACTCAATTGTACCAGGTGCAGGGAACGCTGAAAGCAGTTAATAATTTGCCCGCTGTTGTTATTGATGAGTTATCGAAGATCAAAAAATCGCTCGAAGAAAAACTTCATCCCGAATGTAAAAAGCTCATCGAAAGCTGGCCTGCGTTGGTTACAAAATACAAGGCCGATTTTTTTGAGTACCAGGTGCGTGATAAAGTGATAAAGCAATCGATGATCACCAAATCGCTGAGTGGTACAAGAATTCCGAAAGTGGTATTGCCAAAGTATAACGACTGGGGCGATATTCTTACATGGCAATTGCAGGAAAATATTCCCGGTGAGTATCCGTTTACGGCTGGTGTGTTTCCATTGAAACGCGAAGGTGAAGATCCTACGAGGATGTTTGCCGGTGAAGGCGGACCCGAGCGTACCAATAAACGCTTTCACTATGTATCGCTCGATCAGCCGGCGCGTCGTTTATCTACTGCCTTTGATAGTGTAACGTTGTATGGCGAAGATCCGGCCCCTCGCCCGGATATTTATGGTAAAGTAGGTAACAGCGGCGTTAGCATTGCTACTGTTGATGATGCAAAAAAACTATACAGTGGTTTTGATTTGTGCGATGCCAAAACATCGGTAAGCATGACCATCAATGGTCCGGCGCCCATTATACTGGCCTTTTTTATGAATGCGGCCATCGATCAGCAATGTGAAAAATGGATAGAGGTGAGTGGTCAATGGTCAATGGTGAATAAAAAAATCGAAGAGCGGTTTAAGCGTCTACCCAAACCAGTTTATTTTAATCCTTCAGCTCCCGAACGTTTGCCTGATGGTAATGATGGATTGGGTTTAAAATTATTAGGCGTATCGGGTGACCATGTGTTGCCGAAAGAAGTATATGAAAAGATAAAAGCCGAAGCGCTGGCGCAGGTACGTGGTACGGTTCAGGCCGATATATTAAAAGAAGATCAGGCGCAGAATACCTGCATCTTTAGTACCGAGTTTGCGCTGAAGCTGATGGGTGATGTGCAGGAATATTTTATTCAACAAAAAGTTCGCAACTTTTACAGCGTAAGTATCAGCGGTTATCATATTGCCGAAGCCGGCGCCAATCCCATTACCCAATTGGCTTTTACGCTTGCCAACGGATTTACGTATGTGGAATATTACCTGAGCCGGGGTATGCATATTGATGAGTTCGCACCTAACCTGTCGTTCTTCTTCAGCAATGGTATGGACCCCGAATACAGCGTAATTGGCCGTGTGGCGCGTCGCATTTGGGCCAAGGCCATGAAGTATAAATACAAAGGCAACGACCGCAGTCAGAAATTAAAATACCATATTCAAACATCGGGTCGCAGTTTGCACGCACAGGAAATTGATTTCAACGATATACGCACCACCCTGCAGGCGCTGTATGCCATTTACGATAACTGCAATAGTTTACATACTAACGCATACGACGAAGCGATCACCACCCCTACCGAAGAAAGTGTTCGCCGTGCTATGGCCATTCAGCTGATCATTAATCGTGAGCTGGGCAGCGCTAAAACAGAGAACTTCATACAGGGATCTTTTTTGATTGAAGAGATGACCGACCTTGTTGAAGAAGCGGTGCTGACCGAGTTTGACCGTATTACCGAAAGGGGCGGTGTACTGGGTGCTATGGAACGCATGTACCAGCGTAATAAGATACAGGAAGAAAGTTTGTATTATGAAAGTTTGAAACACAGTGGTGAATTACCCCTCATTGGTGTAAATACATTTTTAAATAAGAAAGGAAGTCCTACCGTTTTACCCGGCGAAGTTATTCGCAGTACTACCGAAGAAAAAGAACAGCAGATACAAAATCTGCAAGGCTTCTGGAAAAGAAATGAAGACCATGCTGCCGAAATGTTGAACCGGCTTAAGAAAACAGCCATCAGCAATGGAAATATCTTTACCGAGTTGATGGAAACCGTTAAGTATTGTTCGCTCGGACAAATTACCCATGCTTTGTTTGAGGTGGGCGGGCAATATAGAAGGAATATGTAAAGCTGAAGTCGGAAGCCTGAAGTCAGAAAAAGCCGGGGATGTGTCACCTTTAAAAGATGACTCATCCCCGGCTTTTTAGTTTGTGGAATTATTTACTCATTATAAATGTGCTGCACCTAAAATGTGCGGCACATTTTATAATACCCCATTTATCAGAATTTGAAACCGCTTATCAGTGACAATAATAGATAATGCTAAATGAAATGTTAAGCTGTTTGAAAACCATTTAACTCTCCACCGGAAAATTCTTCTAAACACTTCAAATGGTATATAGAGAATGATTAGGGAACGATAAAATGTAACGTATGTGGAAACATTTTTTACTAATTACCGGAGTTTGTTTTATAACAGCAGGTAGCATTAACGCACAGGATACATCATCCGCATCGCCCTTACGGTGGGATTTACAAACCTGTTTGGATTATGCGAAGAAAAATAATATCACCATAAAGAATTTGCGTTGGGATGAGCGTACCAGTGAACAAAATCTGTTGCAGTCAAGGGCAGCCAAACTACCCAATTTAACCGGTAGCCTTTCACAATCAGTTGTAAATAGCAACAATGCCAACCCCGTGGTGGGCGGTTTTCAAACCCAGGCAAAAGCATCGGGCAATTATTCGCTCAATTCATCATGGACTATTTATAACGGCGGATATCTTAATTATGATGTAAAGCAAAAAGGCATATTGCTCGAATCGGCCAATTTAAGTGTGCAACAGGCCGAAAATGATATTACGCTTCAGATCACACAGGCTTTTTTGAATATACTGTTGCAGAAAGAAAATAGGGTGTACCTGCAGGAACTGGTAAATACATCGCAGTCGCAATTACAGTTGGGAAAACAGCGATTCGATGCAGGAAGTCTTGCCCGCAAAGATTATCTGCAACTCGAAGCAACGCTGGCGAGTGATCAGTATAACCTGGTTACTGCAACCAATGCGCTGCGCCAAAACCTAATAACATTAAAGCAAATTCTGCAACTGCCATCATCGGTAAATTTTGATGTGATGCAGCCCGATACCATCGTAACACAACAAGCAATTGTATCGCTACCTGAAGCCGAAAATGCGGCGCTGCAAACATGGCCCGAAGTAAAGATTGGTGAATTGGGTGTGAAATCATCTGAATTGGATTTGAAAAAATCAAAAGCAGGCGCCCTGCCAACAGTTAGTTTGGGAGCAGGATTATCGAGCGGTTATTCAGACAATAATGACCTGAAATATTTTTCACAGGTGAACAACAACTTTTATCAACGGCTGGGGGTAACCATATCGATACCCATTTTAGCCAACCGCGCCAATAAAAGCAATATCGAGCGATCGAAAATACAAATTGAACAAGCCAAATTATCTCTGCAGGGAACTAAAACAACACTCGATCAGGCGGTAGAACAGGCTTATATAAATGTATTAAATGCACAGGCGCAGTTAACGGCCGCCGAAACACAATGGCGTACCAACCAGGAAAGCTATAAAATTACCAATGAGCAATTGCGGCTTGGCGCTTTAAATACCATCGATTTGCTTACGCAGAAGAACCTGTACGTACAGGCGCTGCAGGCATATGTGCAAGCCAAATACAATAACATTTTGAACAAAAAGATATATGACTTTTATACAGGCGTGCCTGTATCGCTATAAATAATAATCGTAAACTCATGAACAATGAAAAAGTATAAATGGATCATATGGGCCTTGATAATAGTAGCCGCGGGGGTTGGCCTATGGTTTTGGAAATTCAGAGAAAAAGAAAAGCCTGTAGTTCTTGAAACCGAGCATCCGCATTATGGGTTTATTGCTACCAGTGTTACGGCCACCGGTACCATTCAACCGGTAGATACGGTATCGGTAGGTACCCAGGTATCGGGCACCATCAGCAAAGTATATGTTGATTTTAACGACAAGGTAAAAAAGGGGCAGCTGATTGCCGGGCTTGATAAAACTATTTTACAGGCGCAGGTTGATCAAATCAATGCCAACCTGCGGCAGGCGCAAAGCAATCTTGATTTTCAGAAAAGCAATTACAACCGGCAAAAGCAATTGCTTGATGTAGGCGCCATCAGCAAAGCTGATTATGAAACCGCCCTGAACCAGAATAATGCAGCAAAGGATAATGTAAACAGTATCATAGCCCAGTTAAAAGCCGCACAAAAAAATCTTTTTTATGCAAATATTTACTCACCCATAAACGGAACCGTTTTATCGCGTAATGTAAGCGTAGGACAAACCGTAGCATCCAGTTTAAATACGCCCACCTTATTTGTCATTGCGCGCGACCTTACCAAAATGCAGGTGCAGGCAGCGGTAGATGAAGCCGATATTGGCAATGTAAAGAACGGCCAGCGCGTAACCTTTACGGTAGATGCTTTTCCTGATAATGTTTTTGAAGGAAAAGTAAACGAGGTTCGGTTGCGGCCGAGCGTTTCATCGAACGTGGTTACTTATTCAACTATCATCGATGCTCCCAATGAAGATATGAAGCTGAAGCCGGGCATGACGGCCAATAGCACCGTATATACACAGGAAATAAACAATGCTATGCTTATTTCTGCAAAGGCAATTCGCTTCAGGCCCGACTCATCATTATATAAGAAATACCATATTGAAGGCAGGGGTCTACGTGCAAAAGAAAGAAAAGAAGGGATGCGAATTGGCAGTGAAACGCCCCGCGATACTACACGTATGGGCGGAAAAAGAAAAAGAGATTCATTGCAAACCGGGGCAGCATATAAAACAGCCATGGTATGGATTAAAAAAGACAGTACGCTTACACGACGGGTAATAAAAATAGGATTGAGTGATGATACCAATGTGCAGGTGTTATCAGGATTATCAACCGATGACCAGGTGGTGAGCAGTGTGCAGCAGTTGGGAGCAAATGAAAAGAGTTCGGGCGCAGCGAGAAGTCCGTTTATGCCGCCGAGGAGAGGTGGAGGTAGTAGCGGTAGTGGTGGTAATAGAAGCGGAGGCAGTGGAAGACCGGGTTAATTTGTTGAAAAGTAATAAACTAAAAATCATGTCTAACAAGATAGTAGAGATACACAACCTCAAGCGCGAGTTCAGAATGGGAGCCGAAATAGTGCGGGCGTTAAAAGGCGTTTCGTTCGATGTGGAGCCCGGCGAGTTTGTAACGATCATGGGTAGCAGTGGGTCGGGCAAAACCACTATGTTGAATGTTTTAGGTTGTTTAGATAAACCTTCTGATGGCACTTACCTTTTGGATGGTGTTGATATAAAAAAATCAGGCCGGAACGACCTGGCTGTTTTGCGCAATCAAAAGATCGGGTTTGTATTTCAGTCGTACAACCTGTTGGCGCGTACAACAGCTTTGGAGAATGTAGAGTTGCCTTTGTTGTACAACTCATCTATATCATCCAAAACCCGGCATCAGAAAGCTGTTAAAGCCCTCGAAGCCGTAAAGCTGGCCGACAGACTTGATCACTTACCCAATCAGTTATCGGGTGGTCAGCAGCAACGCGTGGCCATTGCGCGCGCATTGGTAAATGAACCGGTAATGATACTGGCCGATGAGGCCACCGGTAACCTTGATACAAGAACGTCGTACGAAATTATGTCGCTGTTTCAGGAGTTGAATCAGCAGCAGGGAAAAACAATAGTATTTGTTACCCATGAACCCGATATAGCGGCGTTCAGCAGCAGGACCATAACATTAAAAGATGGCAAAGTGGTAAAAGATACCAAAAATCAAAGTGTGCGTTCGGCGCGTGAAATGCTGGCTGCATTGCCGGTGACAACAGATTATTAGAAACCATCGGGCCACTAAACAATCAAACAGATGAAACTCTTTAATCTTATACGAATCGCCTTAAGAGCGCTGCAACGAAACAAGTTGCGGGCTTTTTTAACCATGCTGGGAATAATCATTGGCGTGGCTGCGGTAATTGCCATGGTGGCAATAGGGCAGGGGTCGAAGCAAAGCATACAGGACCAGCTATCAAGTATGGGATCAAATATGATCACCATACGGCCCAACAGCAACCAAACAGTTGGTGGCGGCGCCCGGCTCGATGCAAGCAGTTTGCAAAGCCTTACATTAGATGATATAAAAGCCATACAAAAACAGGCTACCTATATAACCGCAGTATCTCCCGCCGTACAGGCAAGAGGACAGGCGATCAATGGATCATTAAACTGGCCAACATCTATACAGGGGGTAAGTCCTGAGTACCTTAGCATACGCGACTGGCCATTAAAAGACGGGATCACTTTTACACAGGAACATGTGAACACAGCCGATAAAGTGTGCTTAATAGGACAAACGGTGGTAGACAATATTTTCAGCTCAGGCGAAGACCCTGTAGGCAAGATCATACGCTTTAATAAAATTCCGTTTAAGATCATAGGCGTTTTAGGTGAAAAAGGAGAAAACGCATTTGGGCAGGACCAGGACGATATCATATTGGCGCCCTATACAACCGTACAAAAAAGAATTCTGGCCATACCATATATTCAAAACATTTATGCTTCGGCAGTAAATGAAAACAGTTCGGCGCTGGCAACTGCCGAGGTAACGGAAATTCTTCGCGCCTCGCACAAATTAAAGGCCGGCGATGATGACGATTTTATGGTACGTACGCAGGCCGAGTTAATAAACACCTTCAGTTCAACCAGTCAGCTGTTGACCGTTTTACTGGCAGCCATAGCCGGTATTTCGCTGGTGGTGGGAGGTATAGGCATTATGAACATCATGTATGTTTCGGTAACCGAGCGTACTAAGGAAATAGGTTTGCGCATGTCGATCGGCGCAAGAGGCATCGATATTTTGTTTCAGTTTTTAATAGAAGCAATATTGATCAGCATTACCGGTGGTATTATAGGTGTGTTGCTTGGTATTACGGCATCAAACCTGGTCACATTCTTTTTATCGTGGCCAACGCTGGTATCGCGATCATCTATTATACTATCGTTTTTAGTGTGCGCCATCACTGGCGTGTTCTTTGGTTATTACCCGGCGCAAAAGGCATCGAGGCTTGATCCGATAGAGGCGTTGAGGTATGAATAGGGAAGGAGGGAAGGGCAAAGGTGGGCATCTGTTAACTGGTGGATTGCTCACCTTTGCTTTATTATGATTATGTATGGCCGCATTGTTTTTGATTCCTGTGTTTCTGATATGAGTATGTAATTCCACACTTTTTAGGTGGCTTTATCACGTGTATTGCGGATGAGTCCAACACCTGCAAAAAAGAAGATAGCACCCAATACGCCGTATAGAACGATTTGTTTGATATTATGGGTATTAGCACCACCATTCATAAAGTTAACACCGGCCAATATGAGTCCTACCATACCCGCCAGCGCGAGAATAATGCCCAATGTTCGCTTTTCCATAAAATGCTTTTGGGTATAAAGGCAAAGGGTGTGCCTTCATGTATAAGATGGGCCTGTTCACGGTTGAGGTTGGTTGGCTAGCTATGAGGTTGAACGGTTTATGTGTGAGGGTGTTCATTGTAACCATGAAGTTGATGACATCATGAATGAAATTGTTAACTTCAATCAGGAAGTGATGCGATCATGTTTGAGGTTGTATACTTCATTCATGAAGTTAACGAGATCATGTATGTGGTCGCTACCTTCAACTATGAAGTGACGCGATCATGTTTGAGGTTGCATACTTCATCCATGAAGTGATGCGATCATGTACGAGGTTGCATACTTCAACTATGAAGTGATGCGATCATGTTTAAGGTTGAATGCTTCATCCATGAAGTTGAAGAGATCATGTATGAGGTCGCTACCTTCAACTATGAAGTGACGCGATCATGTTTGAGGTTGCATACTTCATCCATGAAGTTGACGAGTTTATGTATGAGGCCGCTCTCATGAAACATGTGGTTAAGAAGTTTATGCCTGCTTTCATTCAGTGCTAGTATGGGATGGCATTTCTTGCCGTGTATGCGATACGCATGTATGCTGTTACGAGGCTTCCTTCCATAAAATCTGCCCTTATCTGATGGGGAATAACCCAAATTTCCGCCAATTCCGCCAATTCCGCCAAAAATTTGGATTTCGCTTTAACATGACTGTATATTTGTTTTGAACAAAGGCACCCAAATGAATAACCGAATTCGCTGGTCACTACGTAGCCAGGTTAAATAAGTCAGATTACTTCAATTGTTAAACCGGTATACTTAATTTGACTGACTTAACCTGAGGATCTGCCAGGGAAGAAAGTATACTAACAGGCGCTTTTGATGTTCACTTACATTGGCCAATTCACAACCCGTCCGGCCCTGCTTTCACTAAACTTCATGTGACATAAGTCAAAAATGCTTTAGGCGGTTGCGCCAAAGTTTTTATTACCGAAGCGCGGTGGCGCAATCCGGCGGGACATGTTATTGCTTTGATAAGTAGCGATTGAAATTCGATTAATTAACTTTTAAAAATTAAAAATCATGAAAAGTAAAATAGTTTCTACGTTTAACCGGGGCAGCGATGCTTTCCTGGCGATGCTCGCCCGTAACATCGTGAGCAACTTAAAAAACAACGCTCATTTTCCTAACGTCGCCGAAGCTGTGGCAGTTATTGAAAAAGCCCTAAATGAATATGATTTGGCTTTATCCAATGCTGCCGGTCGCGACAAGACAATGGTATCGATTAAAAAAGATAAGCAGGCAGTGCTGCGCGAATTGCTGGGCAGTCTGGTTGTTGTTGTAACCCAAATAAGTAAGGGCGACAGGTCGATGTTATTGAGTTCCGGTTTCGATGTTAGCAAAGAACGGGATAATCCCCGCAAACTACCGCCCAACCTTGTTGTTGACCTGGCCGCGCCAGGTGAAGCAACAATTAGGGTAAGGAGGATAAGAGGTACGCGGGCATACGTACACCAGTATACTCCCGATCCGCTAACACCCGAAAGCGTTTGGACCGGTGAAACCACCGCCTCTCGCGAACACACGTTCCGCGGTTTGAAATCAACTGCGAAAATGTGGTTCAGGGTGATAGTACTTAACCGGAAGGGTGAGTCGACGTACATCGAGCCCGTGTTGCGGGTGATTCAGTAAACAAATCCTGAGCGGGCTTGCCTGAGCGTAGTCGAAGGGTCGAAGGATTCACCGAGAACCGGCGGCGGGAGCTGCCGGTTTTTTTGTGGGGAATGAAAGAAGAGCTTGCCTTAATGTCGAGAGAGTGCTAAAAATATTTAATAAATAGCCATCCAATTTCAACGATTTTGTAATTTGCTGAAGGTACATGCGAATGAGAAGTTTGCGATTTCAAAGAAAAAAACATTAGTAGCATTTTATTTCTGCTCCATGGTTAAGCTAAAAATAGGGGATGTGTTTCGTTATGCGAAACCATATAGTATTGCGTTAAAACAAAAAGATGGTTATCCGAATCATTTCTACGTCACAAATTATGTTAGGGGTAATT
>Ga0114129_10002009_pt1 | contig 27863 bp, 28 predicted proteins | sample RhiMetdeltSRZDD1_FD_80071 | JGI IMG/M metagenome (GOLD analysis project Ga0114129, IMG submission 80071) | Populus rhizosphere microbial communities from Tennessee, USA - Rhizosphere MetaG P. deltoides SRZDD1 (version 2) (version 2) | ecosystem: Host-associated > Plants > Roots > Rhizosphere >... | reverse complement strand
GGTCGAATTGCGCTGATCACGGTGACCGAGGACGACCTCCGCGCTCGCGGCTGGCCGCTGTCGGATGACGTCCTCGCCGATGTGCTCGAACGGGTGGCGCGACTCCGGCCGCGCGCCGTCGGCGTCGATATCTACCGCGACCAACCGGTGCCGCCGGGGAGCGAGCGGCTGGCGGCCACGCTCGCGCGCTACGAGCGCCTCGTCTGGGTGATGAAATTCGGCGACGGGGCGAGCGGCGTGCCGCCGCCGCCCGCTCTCCGGAATACCGAGGCGGTTGGATTCAACGACATCCTGGTCGATCCCGGCGGTGTCGTCCGGCGCGGGCTCCTCTTCCTCGACGACGGCGTCCGCGTCGTGTCCGCGTTCGGACTCCGACTGGCGCTCCTCTACCTGGAGCCGGCGGGCGTGACCGCCGAGGCCGATCCCCGAGATCCCCGCTTGTTCCGCCTGGGCCGGGTGACGATCCGGCCCCTGGAGCCGAACGACGGAGGCTACGTCGGTGCCGACGCTCGCGGCTACCAGTTCCTGCTCGACTTCAGGGGCGCTCGGCACTCGTTTCCTTCGTTCGATCTCGGGACCGTGCTGTCGGGAAAGCTCGCGGGCGACGCGCTCCGCGACAAGATCGTGGTGCTCGGGGTCACCGCGGAGAGCGTCAAGGACCACTTCTACATTCCGCACAGCCGAACGCTCGGGGACAATCAGCAGATCCCGGGCGTCGTGCTCCACGCCCACATCGCGAGCCAGCTGCTGAGCATCGGCATGGACGGTGTCCGCCCGATGGCGAGCCCGCCCGAATGGCAGGAGGCGGTGTGGATCGTGCTCTGGAGCACGCTCGCGGCGCTGCTTGCTCTCGGCGTGCGCTCGCCGTGGCGGCTCGGGTCGGCGGCGCTTGGAGGGCTCGTGGCGCTGACCCTCGTGGACGGAATCGCCTTCGCGTATGGCTGGTGGCTGCCGCTCGTTCCCGCCGCGATCGGATGGGTCAGCGCCGCCGGCGGCGCGACGTCCTACTTCGCGTACCGGGAAACGATGGAGCGGGCGGCGCTGATGCAGCTCTTTTCCCGGCACGTCTCGAAGGAAGTGGCGGAGACGCTCTGGCGCCACCGCGAGCAGTTCGTGAAAGGGGGTCGCCCGCACTCGCAGCGGTTGGTGGCGACGGTGCTGTTCAGCGACCTCATGGGATTCACCTCCGTCAGCGAGAAGCTGGCGCCGGAAGCGCTCATGGAGTGGCTGAACGAGTACATGGAAGCGATGACGGTCGAGATCAGCCGTCACGGGGGCGTGATCAACAAGTACATCGGCGACTCGATCATGGCGATGTTCGGCGCCCCCTTGGCGAGGACGACCGACGCCGAGATTCGCGCGGACGCCGTGAACGCGGTCGAGTGTGCGCTGGCCCTCGAGGCCGCGCTCGAACGCCTGCACCGGGAATGGCGCGCGCGCGGACTCGCGACCATCGGAATGCGCATCGGCATCTTCACCGGTCCCATGGTGGCGGGGAGCCTGGGCGGCCCCGAACGTCTCGAGTACACGGTCGTCGGCGATACGGTGAACACCGCGTCGCGGCTGGAAAGCTTCGACAAGGAGCTGTTCGCGCACACGACGTGTCGCATCCTCATCGGCGAGGCCACGCTTCGGTATCTCGGGGACCAGTTCGTCGCCGAGCGCGTCGGCGACGCGACGCTGAAGGGCAAGGAAGAAAAGGTCGCCGTCTATCGCATCATCGGGCGGACCCCGCGCTGAGATCCGATCCGCTCGGTGTCAACGGCGCGGTCTACCGTGCTCACGCCCGTTCACAGTCGAACCGACCGCCCGGCTCCGCGTCCGAGGCAACGCCGCGAGATTGCTGTGCAACGGGCCGGCGGCACGGCGCGTTGACGCTGGCGTGGCGCTTGCCTCACGCTGCGATAACCAGGGAGGATGATCCATGACACGGGGGACGCTGGGGACGTGGCTTGGGCTCGTGGCGCTGTTGGTGGCCGCGCCGTTACCGTCACGGGCGGGCGACGGCAGGCACATCGCGCCGGCATCGGGGCAGCAGATCCTTCTCGCGCAGGCTACTTCAAGCGCGGTCCCGGTGTACAAGCCGCCGTTGCGTGGCGCACCGGGCGGTCGGGTCGGCGGCGGCACCCGCGGTACAGGCCGCGAGCTCTTCGTCCTCACCGTTCTGGCGCCGGACCATACGGGGCTGACCGTCGAGGAACAACCGACGCTCTACTGGTACCTGTCGAGCCGGACGCCGTATCCCGTCGAGATCACGGTCATGGATCCGCGGGCAACCCAGCCGCTGCTCGAGCAGCGCATCCCGCCCCCGGTCGAGGCGGGCCTCCACCGCATTCGCCTCGCCGATCACAACGCCCGCCTCGGCTCCGGCGTGTCCTACCGGTGGTTCGCCGCCGTCGTCCCGGATCCCGCGCGGCGATCGAGGGACATTCTCGCGGGTGGCACCATCGAGCGCATCGAGCGGTCCGAAGAGCTCACCGCCAAGCTCGCGCGGGCGAGCAAGACGGAACTCCCCTTCGTCTACGCCGATGCCGGTCTCTGGTACGACGCATTCACGGCGATCTCGGCGTTGATCGAGGCGGCGCCGGAGAATGCCGAGCTCAAGAAGCAGCGTGCCGCGTTGATGACGCAGGTGGGGCTGCCCGAGGTCGGCGACTAGCGCGGCGGAATGGCGCGCCGCGCGAGGAGAGCCCCGAGCGCGCGAACGCTCGGGGCTTTCGGTCAGTCGCGGTTACCTCTCGGTACGGTGAATTCCATGACGAATTTCCCCGATGCAAACCCGAACGCGGCCGGGGTGCCCGGGAGTCCGACCACGACCGGCTGGGAGCCCGCGGGCGCTTGCAGAAGACCTCCGTCGACACTCACGTGCTCGACTCCACTGGCGCCCTCGAACTTTCCCGTGCCTCCGGTGAGCTTCACGGTACCTTCCTCATGGAACCGCATCGTCTGGAGATTCAGGCAGGCTTTGAGGTCGCCGGGGTCACCGCGTTCAAACAGCAAGTCGCCCGTGCGTTCGAAGCGCGACAGCGCAATGTGCCCGACCAGCACGAGCTCGATGCCGCTGCTCCCATCGGGAAGCGTGCAGCTGTTGCCGCTCGGCGCCGACTGGCTCACGCCTTGGCCGCTGAACTTTCCGAAGGTTCCCTCTCCGGCGAAGATCGCATAGTTCGCGGGCTCGTTCGGACTGGTGAAGCTGAACGAGGCCGTGAAGAAGCTGCTGGCGGCGTTGCTCGTGATCCGTATGAACCGTTCGTTACGTGAATTCTCATTGCGTGGATTCTGGTCCTTGGCGGCCGGCGCTGGTGTCGTGTGCGGGCCGACGAGGACCAAGGCGAGGACAACGAGCCCTGTGCTGATGGCGATGTTCCGTCGAGATGCCAAATTCGCGCCTCCTCTGGTTGTGCACGTGAACTTCTCTCGGTACGTGAACTGCACCCCCACAACAGTTCGGACGCGACGAGCGCGGCCGCGCCCGGCGATCCAGCCGCCGCGTCGAGCCCGATGGCTCATCGTGCGCGTCGGCTCGGGAATCCTGCGGCGACGCAATGGACAGTCTGTGGCACCGGTGGGAAGCGTGGGCTCCGACGGCGCTGCTAGGAACACCCTCGGGGACTACGACCTTCCACTGCTGATCGCCTGCGCTCTGCGCCGGAGCTGTCGATGACGATCGACGCCATGCGAGCAACTCGACGCGCGGGATCATCTGCGAAAACAGCGGCAGAGTCAATTCACAATCATGCTTCGCCTCCGCACTGTAGTTCCTACATGACGACGCCGGGGATGGGCGCCGGTCGGACGTACGCCGGACGGGGAGTTCGATCCGCGCACTGGACAAGATACCGAAGAACACGTAACGTCCACTGGCGCGGCTCGGTGTACGTTCGGTCTCACGCGCGACCCGAACCGTATCCGGGTGCCTGACTCTTGACGGTCCATCGTTCGCATTCGAAGCCAGCGAGGTCGGCCATCGACGCGCGCCTGTCCGGAACGACCACGGCGCATTTGTCTGAACACGAAGCGGGAAGGGTAGCCGCCATGCCGCGACGTCGGAAGCAGCGTCTCGCGATGGCCTGTGGCGCGATGTTGCTGGCGTTCATGGTGGGCGTGCCGCACGTCCTCGCCCAGGTCGACACGCCCCCGGGCGCGCCGCCCGCCGCTCCACCGGTGCCCATCATGTTTCCCGTCGCCCTCGATCGCCCGGCACAGCCGGGGCGGCCGTTCATCGGCTTGCTGCGCTACGACGAGGACTGGAGCTTTTTGAAAGACCCGGCCAACCGCACCGAGCTCTGGGATCGGCTCAAGTACCTGAGCCTCGGCATGCCCGACTGGTACCTCTCGCTCGGCGGCGAGACGCGACAGCGCTTCGAGATCTACAAGAACTTCCCGTTCAGCCGCCTCGCCCCGAGCGACGACGACGGCTACTACATGATGCGGTACATGGTGCACGCCGATCTGCACATGGGCCCCAACTTGCGCGCGTTCGGGCAGCTGAAAAGCGCGCTCATCTTCGGCAAAGACCCGGTTCCAACGAGCGCGGACAAGGACGAGCTCGACATCAACCAGTTCTTCGTGGATCTCATGATTCCGTTCGGCGAGCCCGGCGACGGCGTCACGCTGCGGGTCGGCCGCCAGGAGCTCCACTACGGAATGGGCCGTCTGCTCACCATCCGCGAGGGCCCGAACAACCGCCAGGGGTGGGACGCGGCCCGCGCGATCGTCAAGCTCGGTCCGTGGCAGGTCGACGGCCTCTATGGGCTCGCTGTCAAGGACGTGGCGGGCGTCTTCGACGACAGGACATGGGACGCCCAGAAGATCTGGGGCCTGTACGCGACGACGATGCTCGGATTCTTCCCCGGCGCCGGTCTCGACGTGTACTACCTCGGGAATGCAGTGGACGCGGAGTTCTTCAGGCGCGAGCACAGCGGCTATTTCCAGGATTTCGTCCTCGGCATCGGCGACGAGGTGCGCCACAGCCTGGGCACGCGCTTCTTCGGCGGTCGGGGACCGCTGGACTGGGATATGGAAGGCATCGTTCAGTTCGGGCAGCGCCGGCGCATCGGCGAGCAGAAGAACGACCGCATCCTGGCCTACAGCGTGTCGGTCGGCGGCGGCTACACCGTGCCGCAGTGGCCGGCCAGTCCCCGGTTCACGCTGGGACTCGACTTCGTGAGCGGAGACCGCGACGCGTTCGACGGTGATGTGCAAACGTTCCGGCCCATCGTCTTCCGCGGCAACTACTCGGGGGAGGCGGCGTTCCTCCAGCTGAGCAATATCATCAAGGTCCATCCCGGCGTCGATCTCCACCTGCGGAAGGACATGTTCTTGTTCTTCGACTTCCCGCTCTTCTGGCGCATGACGCGCGGGGACGGGCTCTACAGTCCCGGTGGTTTCGTGGTGGCGGAGCCGGTGGTGCTCGGTCCCACCGGGCCGCGCATGATCGACGATCGCTACGTCGGATTTCAGCCCAGCGTGCAATACATCTGGCAGATCACGCAGTATCTGATGTTCAGCGCCAGCTACGCGCACTTCGTCTCTGGCGGCTTCTTGCAGAAGGCGGGACGGGGTGACGCCCAGTTTGGCGCGGTGTGGTTCACGTACAAGTTCTGACCGCACGGAATCACCGGACCGGCGTGGGGATGTCCGCCGCCGGTGGCCGCGCCGCCCAGGGGATGGCGGGCGGCTTCTAGGCGTCCGGGGGTGGTCGCTTCACCACGAAGATGTGGCGATTGACTCCGGGCGCCGACTCGTACTGAAGCGCGTCCACCCCGCGCAGCGCGAGCAGGATACCGAGCCCGCCCACCGTGCGCTCCTCGAGTGGCCGCGCCAGATCCTCCGCGCTCGGGAGGGCATGTCGGGTCGCATCGAACGGCGCCCCCTCGTCTTCGAGGATCACCGTGAAGCCCTCGTCGTCGAGCCCGGTGGCAACCCGCAGCGGCCCCGTCCGGCCCGCCTCCTGATAGCCGTGCAGGACCACGTTGGTCGCGATCTCATCGACGGCGAGGCAGAGATTGTAGATGGCTTTCCGCGAGAGCCCGGCCGCATCCGCACGCTTCTCGACGGAGTCGCGAAGCCGCGCCACCGCCTCCAGGGTCCCGGGCAGCGTCTGAAACGACCGCTCGATCATGCAGGTCGTCGGGCGTCCGTCTCCATCGGCGGCCACTGATCCACGATGTAGACGCTCTTGTCGAAGCCCGTCATGCGGAGCGTGCTCAGAATCGTCTCTTGTGGCGCCACCACGTAGAGCGCGACGCGCGAGCCGAGCTTTTGCTTGGCGTAGATCAGGACGCGCAGTCCCGCCGACGCCATGAACGTGAGGTCCTTGACCTGGACCACGAGCGAGTGCGGCGTCTGCCCCACGGCCTTGTCGATCTCGGTCTTGAACGTCGGCGCCGACGTCGCGTCCAGTTCCCCTGCCAGCGTCAGGGACACCACGTCCCCGGTAACGGCTGAGCTCACTTTGAATGCCATTGCGCGTGCTCCTTGTGATCGCGGGTGTCGATTGAATCCGCGGCGCGTCAGCGCGCGACCAGCACCATGACCGACCGCGGCCCGACGGTGATGGCGCTGTCGGTGATTCTCGGCTCCTTGCCCACCTCGTGGACGTCCTCCGGAGGTGCCATACTCGTATTCGCGAACACGTGCCACCATGCGCCGGGCGGTGGTGCGGGCGGCGTGAATGGCAGGGCTTCCCAGTACGCGTTCGCGACGACGTAGATCGAATCATCGGGCACCCGGGCGTGCTTGCCGCACAGCATCCAGGCGAGGACCCGGCTCGTGCCATCCCAGTCCGGCGTCCACGGTTGCGTCCCGTGGAAGCTGATGTCGGGGTACGCGCTGCCGACGACGTCCGTGTGTGTGAACGGCGCCCGCCGCCGCAGCACGGGATGGGCGTGGCGGAAGGCGACGACTTCGCGGACGTACCGGAACAGCTCGGCATTCTTCTCGAGCAGCGTCCAGTCGACCCACGTGATGTCGTTGTCGTGACAGTAGGCGTTGTTGTTCCCGCCCTGCGTCCGCCCGATCTCGTCGCCCATCAGGAGCATGGGCACGCCCTGGCTGAGGAGGAGCAGGGTCAACGCGTTCTTGATCTGGCGCCGGCGTAGCCGGTTGATGTCGGGATCATCGGTCTCGCCCTCGGCGCCGTGGTTCCAGCTGTCGTTGTCGTTGGCGCCGTCCTGGTTGTGCTCCCCGTTCGCCTCGTTGTGCTTGTCGTTGTACGCGACGAGGTCGTACAGGGTGAAACCGTCGTGGCACGTCACGAAGTTCACGCTGGCGGTGGGGCCGCGATACGGGTAGAGATCCGGCGATCCCTGGATCCGCGCCGCCATCTCTCCCACCATCCCGAGGTCGCCCTTCAGGAAGCGGCGCAGCGCATCGCGGTACTTGCCGTTCCACTCGGCCCAGCGACCGTAGGCGGGGAAGGATCCGACCTGGTACAACCCGCCCGCGTCCCATGCCTCCGCGATCAGCTTCGCTTTCGCGAGCACGGGATCGTACGCCAGTGATTCGAGGAGCGGTGGATTCGGAAGCGGCGTGCCGTTCTGGTCGCGCCCGAGGATGGCGGCGAGATCGAACCGGAACCCGTCCACGTGGTACTCGGACGCCCAGTAGCGCAGGCAGTCCAGCACGAGGTTGCGCACGACCGGGTGGTTGCAGTTCAGCGTGTTGCCGCATCCGGAGAAATTGAAGTAGTAGCCTTCCGGCGTCAGCATGTAATACGTCTTGTTGTCGAGGCCGCGGAAGGACAGGGTGGGACCGCGATGGTCGCCCTCGTTCGTGTGGTTGAACACCACGTCGAGGATGACCTCGATCCCGTTCCGGTGGAGCTCCTTCACGAGATTCTTCAGCTCGTCCACCTGCATCCCGAGCCGCCCCGTGGCCGCGAAGCCGGCCTTGGGGGCGAAGAACCCGAGCGTGCTGTAACCCCAGTAATTCACGAGCCACTCGCCCGTCTCCGGATGTTGGCGGGCGTTCTCCCACTCGTCGAACTCGAAAATCGGCATGAGCTCGATGCAGTTGACCCCGAGCGCCTTGAGATGCGGAATCTTCTCGCGGATCCCCGCATACGTCCCGCGATGCTTGACGCGGGACGACGGATGCTGGGTAAACCCGCGCACATGCATTTCGTAGATGACGAGGTCCTCGATGGGGATCTCGAGCGGATAGTCGTCTTCCCAGTCGAAATCCTCGAAGACGAGGCGGGCGCGGTGCGGGTAGATGTCGTCCCAGTGGGGCGGGCTGCGCCACCCGTCGCGGCCGCCCACGGTCTTGGCGTACGGATCACCGAGGATCTTCCGGCGATCGAACCGATAGCCGTGATCGGGGTCCCAGGGACCGTCGACGCGATAGCCGTACTCCAGCCGATCGTAATCGAGGTCGAACACGATCATGGAGTACACGCTGCCGACCCGAAACTCCTCCGGGAACGGGATCTCCACCATCGGCTTCGCGTCGCCCTTTCGAAAGAGGACGAGCGTGCAGGCGGTGGCCGCGCTCGAAAAGACCGAGAAATTCACCCCGTTCGGGACCATGGTGGCGCCGAACGGCAGCGGCCGGCCCCGACGAAAGCGGAAGCCGTTGTCCTCGTGGGTCGGGTAGTAGTCGATGCGCGCGTCCATCAGGCCGCCTGTCCCCGGAGCGCGGCCAGTCCGCGCTCTTCCGTGTCCGCCAGCGTGAAGAACTGGAGGAATCCGGTGTTGGCCATGACGTCCCGGATGTCCTCGGAGACGTCGACGAGCGCGATCTGCCCTCCGCGCGTCTTCACCTGCCGGTAGAGCAGGAGCAAGAGGCGCAGTCCCGCGCTCGACAGGAAGTCGACCTTCGACATGCTGACGAGAATCTTCGCGTGCTTGGCGGGAAGGTCGCGCAGCTGCCCCTCGAGGGTGGGCGCGGTTCGACTGTCGATCGTCCCCTCCAGGACGACGATCGCGACCTCGTCCACGATGCGGATCTCGGGCGTCATCGCCGTGCTCCCCTCACCGGCGATCGAGCCAGGTCATCGGCGCGATCTTGACGCGGACACGGACCTGCTCCTGCGTGTCGGGCAGTCTCACGCTGAGCGCGTTCCGATCGAAATGCGGGTACGGCTCGCCATTCACCTCGCACGTCTCGATGCCGATGCTGCCGGGGGGCAGGAGGTCCGGCGCCACCCGCAGGATGTTGCCCGGAAATGCGCCCGGATACGGCTTGAAGTGGAGATACATGGGCTCCTTCGCGATCAACAGATTCGTGTAGACGGCGGCGAGGTAGCAGAGCTCCATCGAGTGATACGCGCTCATCGAGTGACTGCCCTTGAACCGCTCGTTCCCCATCAGGTACGGGTAGCCGTTGGCGAGCGTGTTGAAGTACACGCCGCCGTCGTCGTGGTCGAGGAAGAACGCGTTGTAGAACGCCGCCGCCTCCCGCGCGAAGCGGAGGTATTCCTGGTCGCGCAGCACTCCGTGCAGGATGAGGTAAGCAAGGATGGCTTGCTCCTGCTGCCACCACGCCTTGCGGTCATGCCAGGCAAACCCGTGATCACGCCCGTTCGGCCGGAGCGTGCGCTCCACGACATCGTACCAGCCACCCCGCTGTCGGTCGGATCCGACGGGCGGCATCACCTCGGCGATCCGCCGGGCCACCTCGACGTAGGCGGCCTTCGGCCGCAACGACTGCATGCGCATCAGGTTCCAGGCGATCTTCAAGTTGTGACCGACGACGGCGCGGTCTTGCTGCCACCCCCACGTCTTGTCGTGGCTCCAGTCCTCGTGAAACCGTTCCTGCACGAAGGGACTGTTCTCGTAGTCGGGGAAGTGCTCGACGATCGTGTCGAACGTCCGCGCGAGGAACTCGGCGTGCCGTTTCTCGCCGGTGGCGAGGTAGAGGTTGACGAGGTAGGCGGGCGCATGATCGCCGACGGAGTTCCAGTTCTTGCGCGCGCGGTTGGGTCCGAGTGATTCCGCGCGCGGGTCCAACTGCACGGGATCGATGTGCGAGAAGTACCCGCCCCCGTTGTTGTCGCGATAGTACTTCTCGAAGAGATCGATCGTGCGTTCGGCATCGTACAAGATCCGCGGGTCCCCGGTGATGCGGTACGTGTGCACGGGACCGGCGAGCGCGTAGATCTGCTCGTACATGGGAAGCGACTCGAGGTCGTCCCCGAATTCCGAGGTCAGCAGCTTCTGCTCCTTCTCGCCCTCAACCTTGATGCCGTGATACCAGTAGACGAGGTCCTCATCCTTGTCGTAGAAGCGCATGTGCTCGCGGAGGTACTCGGTGCCCTTCTCCGCCGCTTCCAGGAACGGATCTTCGCCCGTCATCAGATACCCGGCCGCCATGCCGTAGACGAGGCGGGAGATCGTGTCCGTCTCCTGGAGGTAATCGCCCTTCTTGGCGCCCGCGAGGTGAAGGAACGTCCGGTAATTCCGGTAATCGATCGCCTGCCCGGGATGGCCGAACTGCCAGGCCAGATAGCTGCGCCCGATCGACCGCGCCTGGTTGATCCACCAGTCGGGCGCTTCGTGGCGGAACTTCCCGGGTCCGTCGCCCGCGAACACGATCCATTGCGCGGCGACCTGCCGGTCCTGGCCCGGGTAGAACGTGCCGTAGACGTGGAGGAACTGTCGTGAGAGCGCGAGCAGCCGCGGCATCACACCCGTCGCGTCCTGGTAGTCTTCGCCGAGATTGCGCGTGAACCGCGCCGATGTCGTCGGCGTCAGGTTGATCTGGAACACCCGTCCATCGGACGTCCGGAGTCCGAAGCGGCCGGCGCCGGAATCGAAATCGGTCACGTAGCCCGCGATCGTGTCAGAGAACGTGAAGTCAGTGCTCACGCTTGATCCCCCTGGGGTTGACGGTGTGTGGGCGGCGGGCCACTCAACGCTCTCCGATCGACTTCCGGCGGAGAGCCAGCATGGTGATGTCGTCGTATTGCTCCGCCCCGGCCGCATGTACCCGTAAGCGCTGCTCGATCCGCTCGATGAGCGCGGGCGCGGAGCGAACCGGCTCCTTCAGGAGCGCGCGCAGCCGCTCCACCGTGAAGAAGGCGCCGTCGGCGGCGCGGGATTCCGTGACGCCGTCCGTGTACACGAGCAACTGCTGTCCAGGCTCGAGGACGAGCTCCCGATTGACGAAATGCCCTCCCGCGAGCATGCCGACCGCGGGCCCCGTCGGCGCCAACTCTTCGACGTCACCCGGCGCGCGCACGAGAAGGGGCGGGTTGTGTCCGGCGTTCACGTACGTCAACGTCCCCGTCTCCGTATCGAGGACGCCGAGGAACATCGTCGCGAACATGTTGACCTGCTCGTGATTGCGGATCAGGTACTCGTTGACGAGGACGAGGGTTTCGAGCGCGGTCAAACGCGCCTGGAGGGTCGCCAGCTGCCGGAAGGTGGGACTCTCGGTGCCAGGGGTGAGGAGGCTGCGCACCCGGTTCACCGCCGTCTCCGAGAACGCCCGCACGAGGCTGCGGATGAGGGCCATGAACAGCGCGGCGCCCACGCCCTTGTCGCACACGTCGGCGACGACGAAACACACGTCGTGGCTCGGCAGCGCGAACACGTCGTAGAAGTCCCCCGCCACCTCACGGGCGGGATGGAAGGCGGCCGCGAGCTCCCAACCGGGCGGCTGCACCGGCGCCGCGGGGAGGAAATCCATCTGGATCTGGCTCGCGATCTCCATGTCCCGCTCGATCTTGACCAGCCGCTTGGCATGATCGATGAGCAGATGGTTGTGGAGCGCCACCGCCGCTTGCGAGGCGAGCGATTCGACGACCTGCTGCTGATAGGCGCTGAATCCGATGACCGTGCCCGTGTCCGGGTCCTGCGCGTTGAGCAGCTGCAGGACGCCGATGACCTCGTCCTCGTGGTTCTTCATCGGCACCGTCAGCACCGAGATCGATCGGTAGTTGTTTTCCCGATCGAACGCCTTCGTGCCCGAGAAATCGAAGCTCTCGGCATGATAGACGTCGGGGATGCTGATGGTCTCCTTGAGCAGCGCCACCCGTGTTGCGACGTTCCGGAGGTTCGGCTCGCCGTTCTCCTCGCGGAGCGCGAGCGGTGCAAACGGAATCGGCGCCCCCGTCGTCCCCCCCAGCGCCAGCCCGAGCGATGTCGTCTGCATGATGGCAAACGAGAGATCGCCGCCGTCGATGGGCAGGTACATCGTCCCCGCGTCGGCATTGCACAGCCGCTTGGCTTCGAGCAGGATCCGCTCGAGGAGCCGGGCGAAGTCGCGCTCCGCCGACAGCGCCACGCCGAGCGGGAGAATGACCCGGACGAGATCATCGGCTTGCTTCTGCAGATGCTCGATCGTGCGCCGCTGCGCACGAACCTGCTCGTGCAACTGGTCGACGTCCACCATCCCACCGGGGGCGTTCAGCACCGCCTCCTTCTCCGTCGGGACCGATTGGCTCATGTCACCTCAATGTCTTCTCGCGTTGCGCGGCCGGACCCGGGCAGCCGCCTGGCACGACGTCCGGCCGAAGCACGCGTTCGGCGAAGTCTAATCCTGGGCGGTCCCTCGGCCGCCGACGACGCCGCGCAAGAGCGTCAAGCATTTGCGGATCGCGGGGTCGTCTGGGACCTTCCGGTATTTCGCGATCATTTGCGCCACCCGCGAATCGATACACGGGTCCACTCCATACACGTTCTTCGGGTACGAGGCGAGGCGGAACGTCAGTCCGTCCAGTGAGATGTCGTATTCCTTGCGCTGCGGGTCGTACACGACGGAATAGGCCGTCGGGTAGTAGCCACTGACCGGGTACGCATCGGGAAGCTTCAGCTGGGCGTTGAAGTTCGGCCGACTTTCCAGGTAGGGCTTCGTGATCATCGGCTCCCAGAAGAGAATATTCCCCCCGTGAGCGCCGATGAGAAAGATGTTCGAGAAGTTCCCGGGCTTCAGCTGGGATGACGTCACGTCTGCATAGTGCGACCCCATCCGCGGCTCCGCGGTGTTGGGGGCGAGCTGATAATCCGGGGGCAGGAATTGCGTAGGGGGCTCGAGGTTCGATGTGCGGACGTGGACGGGATCGGCATCTTGAAGATCGACGACGATCCCGTGGCGATAGTGCGGCGTCGCCATGTAGAAGTGCACGTCGAAGTGGGGCGTCGTGAAGATGCCCTTCGGACCGTGGCCCTCCGGGTTCCAGTTGAACCCCATGTGACTGAACGCGGTCTCCGCGACTTCGGGCGGGAATTTAAGCTCGTACTCGAACGTGTGGTTCGGCCCGCCGTCCATCAAGCGGAGGCGCTGCGAGCCCTCTTGCGCGGGCCCGGCATCACCGGGGAGGCCGGACAGCGCCGCTTCCGTGAGCGTGATGCCGATGCGGCGAGGCTCGCCACTCTTCGCATCGATCATCAACCACGTACGAACGCTCCCGTTGCCGATCTTCTTCTGCTCCCCGACGATCGTCCTCGTGGCGGAATCGGCATCGGCACCCTCGCCCCGTCCGATCGCCAGGAACGCGACGAAGAGCGCCATGGACACGCCGATGATGAGTCTCATGTCTTCACCCGCTCCGCGAGCGCTACGCGCGCGTACCGCTCGCTGATCGTTGTCCGGTCTTCTCGATGGCGTCCACGAACGCGGCCATGAACTCATCGACGACGGCGGGATGCTTGCCGGAGATGAGGTCGCCGTCGATGACGAGATCCGCGGTCCCGTCGCCCTCGTAGACGACCTCCGCGCCCGCATTCTCCACGTCGCAGACGATGTTGTGCGCGCACGTCACCTTGCGGTTGGTCAACAAGTCGCGATCCGCGCAGAAGAGCCAGAGCGAGTGACAGATGGTGCCGAGCTTGAGGCCCGGCGTCCGCGAGGCCTTGCGCAGGAAGGCCACGGCGGGGGCCTGGTTCACCTGCCCCTTCGTGATCGTCGGTTGATACCGCATGCGATCCATGGCATAGGCGCCGATGCAGATGATGCCCTTGTACTCGGCAGGCTCCGCGGTGCCGATTTCCTTGGTGACGGTCACGTGCTCTTCGACGACGCCGTTGTCGGGGTTCGAGCCGAAGCGCAGGGACGGCTGTCCCCACAGATGGGACAGGTACTCGACGTCGTACCCGCGCTTGGGAAAGTACTCGTTGAACCGCCGAAATTCCGTGGCATCGAAATGGTCTTCGATGAGCACGCCGATCTTGCCGCTGCTGTGCGCCATGAGTTCACCTATGCGTTGATGTCAACGCTCTGATCGCGACGGGCCCAGGATTTCATTGAGCGCGCCAAAGCAGCCGGCCGCCTTGTTCAAGCCGGCATAGGCGCACATGAACAAGAGCACTTCCTCGATCTCGGCACGGGTGGCGCCCTGTTTGAGCGCCATGTTCACATGGGCCGCAAACGGACTCCCGGGACCGACATGGTCTTGATTGGCGACATCGACGGCGATGGTGATGAAGGCCTTCGTTTTCTGGTCGATGAGGGGGAGACCCCAGACTTCACCCGCCACCCGCGTACAGATGTCCCCGAACTTCGGGTTGATGCGTTTCAGCGCGTCTTGCAGATCCTTGTCGTCGAGGACTGCATTCTTGAGGAAGCTCATCGGCTGCCTTTGCCCACCATCAGTTCCGCGATGTCGGGCGCAAGTTGATTGAGGGCTCCGATGTTCGTGATGAGCTCCGCCGTCCGCGACCCTCGCTGACCGGCCAATGTCATCTTCCCGCCGTAGACGAAGGTGTAGGCATCGCTCTCCGGGAAGGGACTCACCTGCCGGACGTACGTCGCTTGATCCTCGACGGCGGACGCGTACGCATCGGACGCGAAGAACGCTTCCATGTCGAGCCGATTCTTGAAGGCGATCTCGAACGCCGCCTGGTACTGCTTGTCCGCGCTTTCGGCATGGCTCACCCCGGCGGCGTCGGGGCGGGAGACGTCCGGAGGCTCGAAGAGGTGGAGCCGGAGCTTCTGGATCAGCTCGCTCTTGGCGATGCCGGCGGCGAAGCGATCGGTCATGGACCTCCGGAACACCTCGGGGCTGCTCCCCGTCGCCTGCTTCACCATGACGTGGAATTTCACGATCCCTTGCCGGCCATTGGGGGCGCCGACCTCGAGACGATCGACATACGTCCGCGAGTTGCCCGGGTTCGTCACGTACCCGATCGCCTTGCTGAAGATGTTGTGCTCGTCCGCCATCAAGATACTGGCGGCCCGGAACCACGTCTCGCGGTCGGCGGGCGACCGGAAGGTCAGCTCGGCGATGCCGCTGAACTGGTCCTGGTCGGCGCTCGCGAAGTCGATCCCGGTCGCGGCCGGAAACACCCCGCCCTCGTTGGGCGCCACGTGAAACTGCCAGTACTGGTACTGGCCGGGCAAACGAGCGCACACGGGACCGTGCACGTCCCGCCAGTAATCGTCGAACATCTCCTGGGTGATGCCATGGCGCTTCCACAGGAGCACGTAGAACGTCACGTTCGCGTCGCGATCACGGGCCGAATAGTCAGTGGCCATGCGTCTCTTCCCCCGCCGACGCCTTACGTGGTGATGAGCTTGACGAGTTCGCTCGGCGCGAAGACGTCGCGGTAGAACGTCAGCTGTTCCCCCTTGAAGTAGCAGCCGCCCCGGTGTCCCCGTCGGACCCACGCCACGCTGCCCTTGGCGATCGTCTCGTTGGTCTCGTTGTCGACGCAGTTCCACTCGAACCAGACGAACTCGCCGTGAAACATCACGATCGGCCACGCCATGGTGACGGTGGGCTGGGCGATGAGCGCCCACCAGTGCTGCTCGCGTGATTTCTGCTGCTCCAGACCGTAGAAGGGACCGTCCTGGCAGAAGTACACGAGGTCGTCGCGATACTCCCCGGTGAGGATGTCGCCTCGTCCACGCCGCAGCGCTTCGCAGTGGGTGGGCCACCATTCCTTGTTTTCCTTCTCGATGCGCTCGGGCGGATAGTCGGGGCCGATCGCGGGCAGCGACTTTTCCTTCATCGCCACGAATCGTTCGGCATCCGCGATGAGCTTCCGGCCGAGATCCTCGGGGATGCGTCGCGGCTGCGAGTAGTCTGCCGCCAAACCCTCGTAGTAGTTGGTGCGCTTTCTCATCACGTTCTCCGTTGGAGGTAGGAGCCTCAGATAGCCTTCGTCGTGTGCGCTGTCAAGGGAAATCCCCCGTTCACGCCGCGAACACCGGCGTCGCGTCCACGAACACGCGCATCTCCTGGATCGTGTCGCCGTCGACGCGGAAGACATCGCAGCAGGGAACGGTGACCTCGCCTCCATCTAGGCGCGTGTACGTCATCTCCATCTCGCAGACGACGGTATTGTGAGATTCCCACATCCCCTGCATGGCGTGGCGGACGCCGCGGACGCGCTGCCGGAAACCCGCCGCCGCCTCCCGGATCGCGGCCCGGCCGCGGATGGGCGGAGCGTTGCCGAACCGGTACACGGCGTCCTCGGCAAAACACGCCGCATAGTCGTCGAGCGATCTGCCGGATCGAAACAGCCGCTCCACCACCGCGATGCCCGCGGGCTCGTTCACCGGCGCTCCCCTTTCCAGACTCACGCGAACACGGGCGACAGGTCCACGTACGCCTGGAGGGAGTTGATCTTCCCGCCCCGGAGCCCGATCACGTCCACGCAGGGGACCGTGACGACCTTGGCGTCGCGGCGGCGGTAGGTCAGCATGACCTCCGCGATGACGGTGTCACCGTCTTCCCAGAGGCCCTCGACGTGGTGGCTGACCTTCTCGAACATGTCCATCACGGGCGCCGCGAATCGTCGGATGCCCTCGGGTCCGGTGACGGGATCGAAGTTCGCGGCCTTGTAGAAGGCGTCGTCGGTGAACAGTGACACGTACGTATCGATGTCGTTCGCCTCCACGGCGGCGAACGCGCGCTTGACGATGTCGGCGTTGCTCACGGGCCCCTCCTCGCGCGTTACTTGAACAGTGGCGACGGATCCATGTAGACGCGCATGTCCTTGACGAGCGGACCTTCCATCCGGAACACGTCCGTGCACGGCAGCGTGAGCACCGAATCGTCGGTGCGGATGTAGTTGATGTCCATCTGGCAGACGACGACGTCGCCGCCGTCGAATTCCCACAACTCCTGGATGTCGAACGTGCATCCCTTGATGGCCTTCAGATGGCTCGACGTCGCCGATTGGCGGACGCCCGCGCGGCCCTTGGCGGCCGGGAAGTTCGCGAACCGGTAACGGCAATCTTCCGTGAACATCTTCACCGCCTCGTCGACGTTCATCTGCTCGAACAGGCGGATGAGCCGCCGGATCTGGTCGGCGCGTTCTCCCGGACGTCCCTCGGCCATAGCGTCTCCTCTCCGTCGCGAAGCGGGTGCTCCGCGCTGTCAGGCAGCAAAGATCGGCATGATGTCCATGAAGATGCGCAGGTCCTGGACCTTCCCGTCCTTGATCCGGATCGTGTCGCAACAGGGAAGCGTGACCTTCTTGAGATCGTTCTTGCGGACATAATCGACGGTCATCTCGCACACGAGCGTGGAGTCGTCGATCTCCCAGAGGTTCTGGACGTGGTGCACGCAGTACTTCACGGTCTTGATGAAGTCCTGGGAGGCCCCGATGATGCCGTCGGGGCCGATGACGACCGGGAAGTTGCTGAACTGGTACCGCGCGTCCGCGCTGTAGAACTGCACGAAGTTCTCCACGTGCATCGACTCGCCGGCGAGGAACATCTGACGGACGAGCTGCTGGTTCCGGCTCATGGGCGTGGTGGTGTAGCGCGGGCTCTGGGCCTCGACGACGTCCTTCATCCGGCTCACCGCCGCCAGCATCGCGTCTGCGGTGGCGGCGTCGAGAAACCCCCGCGCCCCCGGTTGCTCGTCGGCATCGGCGGCACGGGGCTCGAGATCCATCGTGAATGTCAGGATCGGCCACGCGCCCGGGTCTTCCGGCGTGACGACCTTGTGCACGATGCTGCCGCTGTACAGGGGATGCCGTTCGAGCGTGAACGTCACCTGACGCGCGTTCTTGTCGAAGGCGACCCGCTCGAAGCGGTGCATGTCCGCCGATTTCACCTCGCGCACGAGGCCGTCGGCGAAGCTCTCGTGGACCTTGATATCGACGCCGGGATGCGGCAGGTACTTGCCCGGATTCTCGGCGTCACTTCTCAGCATGCTCCAGATCGACTCGACGGGAGCATTCACCATCACGCTCCGTGTCGCAAACGGCATGGCCTTCCGTCTCCTGTGTGGTTGGGCTCCGACCTCAGCGCTTGCCGTCCGGGCTCGCCCCCGAGTGGGACACCTCGTAGGTGGTCCCGTTCGTCTCGTTGTACTCCCGGCGCGCCTTGTCGAAGAGACCCTTGGCGGTGCGCGTGACTTGATTGAACTCGAGCTGTTCTCCGTTGGGGCCCTTGCAGTAGAACAGCGACCAGCCGAGGAACTCGCCGAAGTCCGAGTCCGAATACCCCTCGACGAAATACTGCGAGTCGTTCCAGAACTTGTTCGCGCAGTACTTGAGCGCCGCGTCCCGGCGCTCCTTGTCGGATTTGACCTGGATGATCCGGTTGCAGACCACGTTGGTGATCCCGCGCTCCTGGCATTCCTGCTCGAGGCGCTTCGCGAACGCGTTCAGGTCCACGTCGTCCTTGACGTAGAACGAGATGTGCCCGGCATTGCCGTGACCGACTCCGGGGGGGAGCCTCGGAAACGTGTTCGGGGCGTTCCGGTCCAACTTCGCGTCACGGAAGTGCAAGAGCTCGACGCAGGTATTGCCGAACGAGATGAATACGACGTCGAGCGCCTCGTTGGCGCCGGTGCGGATCTCCGGCACGCCCAGTGCTCGGGGATCGACGCCGCGCTCCCGCGCCTCCAGCTCTTCCTTCTGGAACAGCGTGTTCTGGAGGACGTCTCCGCTGAATCCCGTCCCCGCCACCGCGAGCCTGCCCCCCAGCACGTCGATGTAGAACTCCAGCGACTTCGCCATGTCGTCAACGGTGACCCCAACGTGCTGCACTCCCTGAAGATACCGACCCAACCCGGACCGAGCCTGCTGGTCAAGCATGTGCGCGGGGGCGTCCTTGCTCATTGAGTTGTTGCTCCTCGCCGATCGATCGACTCCGCCCGGACGGGCCGCTCGGCGAGCGCCCGTCCGGGCGTCGCCGCGAGCACGATCGCCAGCACGAGTCGTATGCGTTTCATGCGGGCGCCTACCGTCAGCACGTCCGCCTCCCTCCGATGGGCCGCGTCCTCAGCGCCGTCGCTTGCGAACTCGATCCATGATCTCGTCCGCGCTTTCGCGGCCGGGGAGCTTGCCGGTCGGCGTACGGTTGAGACCGTTGAAGGACGGTGGGAGTTGCACGAACGACCCTTGGCAGCTCGGAGGAGGTATCACGGTGATATTCAAGGCCGTCGCAACGCCCGATCGCCGTGGCGCGTTGATCGAGAACGGAACCTCCTTGTCGATTTCCACATAGGTCAGCTCGGGGACGCGAACGACCTTCCCGTTCGCGAATCGGAACGTGAGGGTGCCGCTGAGGACGTAGAAGACTTCGATGTTGGGCCTGGTCACCAACGCCGGGACGCCGTCCTGGTGCGGGAGTGAAATGTAGTCGTAGTTCACGCTTCCGCCCGGGCGTCCGGGAATTCCCGGGCCGCAGAAGGCGGTGGCGCCCGTGATATTGCCCGCCTCTTCCTTGGTGAGGAGGGAGACTCGAGATTCGCCGAAAGCGCCGACCGCGTACGGTGCGTCGGTGATCGAGCCGATCACGTGATCGCTGGGCGGACACACATATCCGGGCAACCGCTGGTCTTCCGGGAGACACCCGAGCGGAGGCGCCGGCGTATTCGGGATGGGGACATACAACGCATCGCCTCGCTGCTCCGCCCAGAACGCTGTCCGGATGATCTCCTCGATGGTGATCTCGGGGATCGGGGCATTGAAGTCCTTGACGCGCTCACCCGACGTGACGAAGAAGTTGTCGAGCCCGGCCGGCATCGCGAACGAGAAGATACGCGCGAACTTGCCGCTGTCGTTGAAGAACCCGTGGACCGGACCCTGGGGCCCGTAGACGAGCGTCCCCGCCGGGATCACTTCGGTGATGAACGCCTCGTCACCGACCTTCGAATTGTCCACCCCAACCGTGAACCGCACGTCGCCCTGGTGGACGAAGAAGGTTTCCCACTCGTTGCTGTGGGTGTGGGGCAACGGCCCTCCGTTCGGGGTCACCTGAAAATCGAACGCCACGAACTTGTTGAACGTGTCCCGGCCGGAGGCCAGCGTCGTGTAGAGGTTCGACGACAGATAGTTCGCCGTTTGCTTGTCGTAGTCCTTCTCGCGAATGATCCGTACCCCGGGTACCGGGATTTCGGCGACGGTGCCCGTCTCCGACACCCCATCCGGCGGATGGGCATCCACGATCGTGACGTCGATCAGCGTCAGCGCGGCGAACGAGAAGAGTAGCGAGATGAACAGAGCGGCGCGACGAAACGCACGTGGGTTGTCCACGGGGCCTCTACCTCCCTTGAGTTCTGCGAACATTGCCGGAACGCGAATTCTACCGTTGTGTCCGATACACGGCGACGCCGGGGATCCCGGATGAGGCGCGACTATGGACTGACCTCGCGCGCGTTGTCAAGTGCTACCGCACAAGCACGCGTGATCCACGCGTGTGCGGGTGATGCTGCCGCCGCTCCGCGAATCGCCACCTGCGCTGGTGCGCCGCGTTTCCGTCCGCCGCGCGGCACTGACGGCGTATTTCCTCGACGGCGAGCCACGTGGGCAGGCTCACCGCAAACAAAAGTGCGCTCAGGCTCTCCAGAGTCATCGCCTCGTCCTCCATCGCGATTGACGCGCGCGCCAGCGAGAGGGCACGCGCCATGCCAGGCGTCGAGGACGATGGGCGCGTTGTAACGTGACGACGTTGCAGGGAAAGTGCGGTGACGCGCCCGGGCGGCCGAAAGGAGATCGTCTGCGCCAGAAGACACCATGTCTCCTACTGGGAACACCACGGGTGGCGGCGTTGACACCCTATCGCCCGGCTCCTATGATTCCGCCACTCGTCACGCCAAGGAGGGCCTCATGGATCGGCGCGCGTTTCTCGCCACCGCCGCAGTCGGCACCGCCACCCTCGCCTTCCCGCACGTTCTTCGCGGGCAAACCAAGGATCCGATCCGCATCGGGTTTCCGTCGCCGCTCACCGGGCCCTTCGCCGTCCTCGCCGAAGACCAGAAGAAGGGCGCCGAGCTCGCAGTCGACGAGCTCAACGCCAGGGGCGGGATCCTCGGCCGCAAGGTCGAGGTCCTCGTCCGCGACGATCAGCTGAAGCCGGCGATCGGGGCTCAGCGTACGAAGGAGCTCATCGAGAACGAGAAGTGCCAGTTCATCGTGGGGGGACTCGCCGCCCACGTGCAGATGGCCATCAACGAGCAGACCAAGAAATCGAACGTGCTCTTCATCTCGGTGAGCCAGTCCGACGAGATCAGCGCGCGGCCGGACGGGGGGCCGCTCACGTTCCACGAGGCGCTCAATCCGACCATCACCTGCCGCGCCGTCGGCTCCTGGGTGGCGCAGAACCTCGGCAAGAAGTGGTGGATCGTGTACGCGGACTACGCGTGGGGCAAGCAGTGCAACATGGTGCTGTCGGAGACGCTCAAGAAGAACGGCGGCACCGTCCTCGGCGCCACGCCGTACCCGCTCGGGAGCGCGGAGTTCTCGGCGCACCTGCCGCGCATCCAGGCCGCGAAGCCGGAAGTCTTGATGTCGGTCACGCCGGGCGCCGACAACATCGCGTTCCTGAAGCAGGCCATCAGCTTCGGCATGAAGAAGGACATGAAGATCGCCCAGCCCCTGCACTGGCTGGCGAACGCGAAGCAGGCGGGTGCGGACGTGATGAGCGACGTCTATGGCGGCATCAACTTCTACTGGGAGCTCCAGGACACCAATCCCTCCGCCAAGCGCTACGTGGAGTCCTTCCAGAAGAAGTACGGGACGCCGCCCCAGGACTACGGTTGCTACTCCTACAGCGCCATCATGGAGATCGCGCGCGGTGCCGAGCTCGCGAAGTCGACCGATTCCGAGGCGGTGGCGAAGGCGCTGCGCGCCAATCGCGAGTACGACCACTACAAGGGCAAGCAGTGGTGGCGCGCCTGCGACAACAAGGCGTTCCAGGACATGTGGATCCTGAAGGCGCGCGAGGCCGGCAAGACGCGTGGGGACTGGGGACTCTTCGACGTCGTGACGCGCATTCCTGGCAACGAGGAGCTCGAGCGCACCTGCGCCGAGAAGGGCATCGCCTAGCCGCCCGCCGCGGTGGCCGATCTGACGCTCGCGGCGCTCGCCGCCCAGCTGTTCACGGGGCTCGTGCTCGGCATGATCCTCGTGCTGCTGGCGGTCGGGCTCTCGCTGATCTTCGGGCTGATGACCGTGGTGAACTTCGCTCATGGCTCGCTCTACATGCTCGGGGCCTACCTCGGCTTCTTCCTGCTCGGGCTCACCAAGAACTTCTGGATCTCGCTGGTGCTCGCGCCGCTGCTGGTCGGGCTCTTCGGGCTCCTCATCGAGCGCGTGCTCGTGCGCCCGCTCTACGGCCGGAGCATCGACGATCCGCTCCTCCTCACGTTCGGACTCTCTCTCGTGCTCGTGGAGGCGGCGCGCCTCATCTGGGGGAAGATCGGCCTCACGCTCGATCCGCCGCCCGCGCTCGCCGGCGCCGTGAACCTTGGCTTCAGCGCGTTCCCGCTCTACCGTCTGTTCGTCATCGCGGTCACGCTCGCCGTGCTCGTCGCGCTCTGGCTCTTCCTCGAGAAGACGGACGTGGGACTGATCATCCGCGCGGGATCGCGCGATCGTCTGATGGTGCGCGCGCTCGGCGTGGACCTCGGCCGCATCTGGCTCATCGTCTTCGGCATCGGCACCGCCCTCGCCGGGCTGGCGGGCATCCTCGCCGGTCCCATGCGCGGGGTGTACGCGGAGATGGGCGTCACGATCGTGATCGAGTCGTTCGTGGTCGTCGTGGTGGGCGGCATGGGCAGCCTGCTCGGCGCCATCGTGGCCGGCATCCTCATCGGCGAAGTCGTGAGCCTCACCACCTACTTCGCGCCGAAGCTGGCCGAGATCATGGTGTTCGTCGTGATGGCGCTCGTGCTGCTGGTGCGGCCGAGCGGACTGTTTGGTGAGACCGGGCTCATGGAATGATCGCGCGCGCGCGGATGTGGGTGGAACGTCATCCCGTGCTGAGCTTCTTCATCTTCTTCGCGGTCTTTCCGTTCCTCGTCCCCTACCCGGCCGTGGCCACGCAGGTGCTGACGTTTGGGCTCTTCGCACTCGGTTTCAATCTCCTCTACGGCTTCACGGGGCTGCTCTCGTTCGGTCACGCCGCCTACTACGGGCTCGGCGCCTACGGCACCGGCATCGCGCTCGCGAAGCTGCGCGTGGGATCGCTGTGGGTCGGCCTCGCCATCGGCGTGGTGGCGGCGGTGGTCGGCGGCGCCATCATCGGATTTCTCTGCCTGCGCCGGCGCGGGATCTACTTCGCGATGCTGACGCTCGCCTTCGCCCAGCTCCTCTACTTCATCGGCTTCCACCTCGCGGACTGGACGGGCGGCGATGACGGCCTGCGTGGCATTCCGGCCCTCCCGATCTGGGTGCCCGGGATCGGCAGCGTTCGCCTGAACACGTCGCTCGCGTTCTACTACTTCGCCTTCGTGCTCGTCGGCCTCGCGGTGGCGGTGCTGCGGCGTATCCTCGACTCGCCGTTCGGCGCCGTGCTGCAGGCGATTCGCGAGAACGCCGAGCGCGCGGCGGCGTGCGGCTACAACGTGCGCCGTGTCCGCTGGCTGGCGTTCGTCTTCTCGGCCGCGTTCACGGGACTGGCGGGCGGACTGGACGCACTCCGCCTGTCGGTGGTGCCGATCGAGTCGCTCTACTGGACGACGTCGGGACAAGCCGTGATCATGACGCTGCTCGGGGGCGCGGGAACGTTTTTTGGCCCATTCGTCGGCGCGGGGATTTTCCTCGTGCTCGAGGAGCGCCTGAGCCTGATCACGGAATCGTGGCCGCTCGTGATGGGCGCCGTCTTCATGGTGTTCGTGCTGTTCCTGCCGAAGGGCGTGTGGGGGACGCTGCTCGCGCGCCTCTCCGCGCGCCCGACGCCGGGAGAATAGAAAGGAGGTCGTCATGGCGGTCGAGGTGCTCGAGCTTCATCATCACGGCATTCGCGTGGGGCCCACGAAGGAAGAAGCGGACGCCGCCATGCAGTTCTACCGCGACGTGCTCGGTCTCTCCGCCGATCCCGGCCGCCCGACCATCCCGACCATCGAGGGCTACTGGATGGATGTCGGCGGCCGCGCCCAGATCCACCTCATGGGTGTGAACGGGATGTCGAAGTTCGCGCAGGGCTCTCCCGAACGCGATCCCTCGAACCCGCACGTCGCGCTCGCGGTGGCCGACATCCAGGCCACGAAGAAGGAGCTGGATCGCCTCGGCGTCTCGTACTGGCTCACGCGCGGGGTCGTGGGCCCGGAGTCGGAGCAGATCTTCCTCCGCGATCCCGCGGGCAACATGATCGAACTCCACCAGATCGGCACCTGTCGGTGCGTCGTGAAAGAGCGGGCGCGCTGATCGGGTTCTCACGCCCGCGGTCGCCGGCGCCGCCGCCAAACACCCGCCGCCGGAGGAAGTCACGCCGCGGTGTGCGTGCTCCACGCGCCGCCGGCGTCACACGCCGAGGAAGCGTTGCTGGACCGTCGGCTCCCGGCGCAGGTCGTCGGGCGTGCCCGTGAACTGGATGCGTCCCTGGTCCATCACGTACAGGCGATGGGAGAGGGCGAGCGCGACCTCGAGCGTCTGCTCCACGAGGAGGATCATGGTGCCGCCGCGGTTGATGGTGGCGAGGATGCCGGTGAGGCTCTGCACGAGCAGCGGCGCCAGGCCTTCGGTGGGCTCGTCCACGAGCATGATGCGCGGCCGCGCCACCAGCCCGCGCGCGATGGCGAGCATCTGCTGCTCGCCGCCGGACAGGAAGCGTCCCTTCTGCGTCGCCCGTTCCCGCAGCCGGGGAAAGTAATCGAACACGGTGTCGATGAGCCCGGCGCCATCGGACACGCGGCCGCCGAGCATGCCCAACCTCAGATTCTCGAGCACGGTGAGGTTGGGCAGGATACGGCGGTCCTCGGGCACCCACGCCACTCCGCGCTGGGCGATGAGATGCGTCGGGAGTGCGGTGATCTCCTGGGTCCCGAGACGGATCCGGCCCCGCCGCGGCGGCGCGATGCCCATGATCGAGCGCAGGGTGGTGGTCTTGCCGGCGCCATTGCGCCCGATCAGCGTGACGACCTCGCCTTCGCGCAGCTCGAGCGACACGCCCTGAAGGATGTGCGCCTCGCCGTAATAGGTGTGGATCTCCTCGACGGCGAGCGCGGTCACCTCACGACCACGCCGCCGGCCGCGCGCGCGATGCCGTCGCCGGCGGCGCCGAGGTAGGTCTGCTGGACCTGCGCGTTGGCGCGAATCTCGTCCGGCGTGCCTTCCGCGAGCACCTGCCCCTGGTGGAGCACGGTGACGCGGTCGGAGATGTTCATCACGAGCTTCATCTTGTGCTCGACGAGCACGATCGTGCGCGTCGCCGCGAGTTGCCGGATGAGGGCCATCGTCTCGTCGGTCTCCTCGGGGCTCATGCCCGCCGTCGGCTCGTCGAGGAGCAGAAGGGCGGGATCGGACGCGAGCGCGATGCCGATCTCGAGATGTCGCTTCTCGCCGTGCGAAAGGTGCGCCGCGAGGAGCGCTGCCTTCCCCGCCAGGCCCACGGTCTCGAGCAGAGTGAGTGCGCGCATGCGGACATCGGGAAGCCGATCGGAGCGGGACCAGAAGTCGTACGCGCGCACCGGACCCTGGGCCGCCACCCGCACGTTCTCGAGCACGGTGAGATGCGGGAAGACGTTGGTGATCTGGTACGACTTCGCGATGCCGAGGCGGCAGGTCTCCCATTGCGGAAGGCCGGTGATCTCGCGCCCGCGGAAGCGGATGCGCCCCGACGTGGGCGCGAGCTCGCCGGCGACGAGCCGGAACAGCGTGGTCTTCCCGGCGCCGTTGGGCCCGATGATCGAGCGCAGCTCGCCTTCATGCACGGTCACCGACGCCCGGTTGACGGCGAGGAGACTCCCGAACGCGCACGTGAGATCGACGGTCTCGAGGAGGACGGCGGGCGGCACGCGCGTCGAATACCACCCGCCGTTCGCGGCTGTCAAGCGAGCGGCCGGCTCCAGTCGCCGCGTCCACGCGCCGCGCGGGCTATGCTATCGTGCGTCATTCCGGACCGGAGACAGCCATGACGTTCCCGTCACCGCCGCTCTCGGACACGCAGCGCGCGATCGTCGAGCGCGCGCAGACGCTCGCGCGCGAGCGCTTCGCCGCCCGCGCCGCTCGCTACGACGCGGAGGCGTCGTTCCCCTACGAGAACTACGCCGACCTCCACGCCGCCGGTCTCCTCGCCCTCACGGTTCCGTCCGCGTACGGCGGCGTCGGCGCCGATTCCGTGACCTACGTTCACGCGCTGCGCGAGATCGCCAAGGCGTGTTCCGCCACGGGGCTCACGTTCAACATGCACTCCACCGTCACGTCGTTCATCGCCGCGCTCGCCACCGAGACGCAGAAGCGGCGGTACTTCGGCGAGATCGTGGGGCGCGGCGCGCGCATCGCATCCATCACGAGCGAGCCGGAGCAGAGCTTCCGGGATCGCTTCGTGCTCAACACGGTCTTCCGCCCCGTGGACAATGGTTACCACGTCACCGGCGTGAAGCAGTTCTGCTCGCTGGGCGACGCCGCCGACTACTACTTCGTGACCGGGATCGTCGAAGGCGAGACGCGCGCCATGACCGGGGTCATCTCCGCGCTCGTGCCGAGCGCGGACGCCGGCGTGAAGATCGAAGGCCTCTGGAACGCGACGGGCATGCGCGGAACGATCAGCCACACGATCCGCTACGACTCCTTCGTGGCGCCCGACGCCGTCGTCGGTCGCCCCGGCGAGCTGCTCACGATCGATCTGTCGGGCTTCGCGCTCGGCTATGCCGCCGTGTATCTCGGCATCGGGGAGGCCGCGTTCGAGTTCATGGTCGAGTACGCGAAGACGCGCGCGCAGAAGCCCGAGACCACGCCCATGAGCCACCATCCGCTCGTGCAACGGACCATCGCCGAGGTCGGCACCACGATTCGCGCCGCCGAGCTACTGCTGCACGAGGCCGCTCGCCTCCGCGACAGCGGGGACAAAGCGGCCACCATGCTCGCCGTGAACCAGGCCAAGGCCTACGCCGCGGACATCGGGCTGCGGGCAACCGAGCAGGCGCTGCGGCTCGCGGGTGGCCGCGGCATCCTGAAGGATCTTCCGCTCGAGCGCTGGCACCGCGACGCCCTCGCCGGCCCCGTCATGCCGCCGTCGAGCGACCGCTGTCTGGAGACCGCGGGCAAGCTGATCTGCGGGCTGCGTGCGGCGACGCTCGAGTTCCAGTAAACACGGACGCTCAGCTGGCTCGCCGCTCGGGCGCAGCGGCGTCCATGCTCACCACCCCGAACGACGCGGTTCGAAGGGCGGGCGTGCCAACGGCCGCGGCGGGGGTTCCGTACGTTGCGGCCACACGAGCGAGTCGATGCTTGCGGGACCGGCCCCGTTGCCCACGAAGAACAGGAAGACGACGGCGTAGAGCAACGGGAGCTCACCGGCGTTCTCGAGCGGCCACCCACCGCGCGGCAGGTGCACGAGCACGGCTGCTGTGATCATCTCGCCGGCCAGCACGAGCGCGGCTGGTCGCGTGAGGAATCCCACGACGAGCAGCAGCCCTCCCACGAACTCGAGGATGCCCGCGACGCCGAGGAGCGACCCCAGCGACGCCGTGGCGCCGGGATGCCCGCCGAATCCGCCCAGGAGACCGAAGAGCTTTTGCACACCGTGCTCGACAAAGAGCAGGCCGGCACCGACGCGCAAGATCGCATGCG
>Ga0114129_10002008_pt1 | contig 27873 bp, 18 predicted proteins | sample RhiMetdeltSRZDD1_FD_80071 | JGI IMG/M metagenome (GOLD analysis project Ga0114129, IMG submission 80071) | Populus rhizosphere microbial communities from Tennessee, USA - Rhizosphere MetaG P. deltoides SRZDD1 (version 2) (version 2) | ecosystem: Host-associated > Plants > Roots > Rhizosphere >... | reverse complement strand
CTGATCGGGATCGATCACGTCGGGATCGCGTCGGATTTCGATGGGGGTGGCGGGGTCGAGGGTTGGAACAGCGCGGCCGAGAGCTTCAACCTGACACTCGAGCTCGTGCGGCGCGGCTATACCGAAGAGCAGATCGCGAAGATCTGGAGCGGGAACCTGCTGCGCGTCTGGAGCGAGGTCGAGAAGGTCGCGGCAGGCATTCAGGCCGGGCGCCGCTGACGTCGCATCGTACACAGCGGAGACGTCTGATGACCTGTCCACTCAGGCATTCTCGACAGACAGCGGGACCATAAGTCGTCCCGGCGGGCGTGCAGTGTTGCGTGGCACTACACTTGCCTCTGAGAGGGACACACTCACGTTTCCCGACGAGGTGCCATATGGGTCCAAGTTCCCGCTTTGCGCGTGTCTATACGGCTGTGCTTCTGGTCGCCGCGTTGGCCTCGATGGCGGCGGCGGGCGGCAACCGCTCGCAGATTCGCATCGACAATTTCGGACGGGTCAACGACAACTACTACCGTGGTGCACAGCCGGAAGGGCGGGATTACGCGGACCTCGCTGCGCTTGGCGTGAGGACCCTGGTCAACCTGACGAGCGATGACGCCGATCCCGCCGAACGTGCGATGGCCGAGCGCGCGGGAATGCATTACTTCCAGATTCCAATGACGACGCATCAGGCGCCGACGGACGCGCAACAGGCGCAGTTCCTCCGCATCGTCAACGATCCGGCCAATCAGCCGGTGTACGTCCACTGCGTCGGCGGCCGTCATCGCACGGGCGTCATGACCGCCGTTTATCGGATGTCGGAGGACGGCTGGACGTCGGATCAGGCGTTCAAGGAGATGAAACAATTCAAGTTCGGAGCCGATTTCCTGCACTCCGAGTTCAAGGACTTCGTGTACGACTACCAGGCGCAGCGCGCGGTGAACGCGGACGCCGCGCAGCGCGCGACTACTTCCTCAGCGTCGCACCGGTAAGCTGTCCGATCGCGCCGAGCGTCGTCTGCGCGGCGTTGAGACCGAGGAGGAAGTCCTTGTCGTTGTAGGTGGTGTACACGTCGGTCGGCTGGTGCCACTGCGGATCCCAGCCGTTCCCGATGTGTACGCCGCGCTCGTTCTCGCGCACGCTGATCGCGGGAATGATATCGATGAACGGCCCTGAGTCGGTGTTGGTCATGTGGCTGCCGACTGTCGCCGGATAGTCGGTCGCATATTTCTCGTTCGCCACCTCGAGCACCCACGCCAGCTTCTGGGATTCCGCAGCCATCTTCGAGTTCACCTGGAATTCCACGTTCACGTCGGCCTCGGGTCGCTGTTCCTTGCTCAGCGTCCCGTCGGGCCGCGGCATGCCGTGGTCGAACAGCATCATGTCGTGCTGAATCATCCCCAGCCACTTCGGCTCGGGGTACTTGCGTGAACCCGGCGGGTCCTCCTTCCCCTGCAGTGCCTGCCGTTGCGCGATGTACGCGCGCGCGGCCTGCGATCCCGTTTCCTCGTTATTCCACAGCGCGAAGCGAATCGTGCGCTCCGTCTGCACGTCGGCGCCGCTGAAGATCCGCGCCAGCTCCATCACCAGCGCCGTGCCGGACCCGTCGTCGTTCGCGGCTTCACCCCATCCATGTCCGTCCATGTGGCCGCTGATGATGTACATCTCGTCCGGATGCACCGTCCCGACCTTGGTGCAGAACACCGCCTCGCGCGGTCCCGGCGTCGTCGGCTGCATGTTCAGCGCGCGCAGCTTCTCGTCGGGCTGCTTCAACGGATCGGTGTTGACGCCGGTCGGCGCCTTGACGCCGCGCGGGCGGCCGCCTCCCTGCGCCAGCCCCGTGTTGCCGCGGCCCCGGACTCGCCCGGTGTTCGGTGTCGGGTTGTATTCGTACTGGATCCGCTCCGTGGGGCATCCGTAACTCTTTAGCTGCGCCTCGATCCAATCGACCGCAGCCCGATTGCGATCGGTGCCCTGCCGGCGATCGCCGAACTGTGTCAGCCCCTTGATGGTCGCTTTGTACTTTTCGAGATCGAGCCGACCGACGAGCGTCCGGACCGGGTCCTCGCCCTCCGTGAGCGTCTGACTTTGGGATGAAGTCTGCGTCTGGCTCGGGGTCGTCTGGCTGGAAAGCCCGAGTCCGGACACGGCGATGCAAACAAGGATGAATGGCAGCCTGCGCATGCGGGATGGTAGCACCTCCGTCCCCACTAGGTTCACTCGTGCATGTCTTTGCGAATTGAACGGGCCTTCAGAACGTGAGTCTGGCGCCGACCTGCATCTGACGGGCGGGTTGCGCGCTGAAGATCCGGCCGAAGTTTGGCGTGAAGGCGATCCGATTCGGGACGTCGAAATTGACTCGATTCAACAGATTGAACACTTCCCAGCGCAGCGAGAGCGTCACTCCTGCGGCAAGCGCGACCTCCTTGTGGACGCCAACGTCCACGTCAGCATAGCCCGGTGCGATGACGCTGTTCCTGCCGGCGTTGCCGAAGGTGAACGTCGCCGGCAGCGAAAAGACGCTTGTGTCAAACCATTGCGCCACCGTCCTATTCGCCAGCGCATTCGGATCGCCGGATGCGTTGGGCCGCTGGGCAGGTCCGGATCCGATGTTCGCGCGATCGGTGCCCAGAATCACGGTGAACGGCGCGCCCGACTGCAGCGCGATGATGCCGCTGACCTGCCAGCCCGCGCCGAACGCGTATGTGAAATTCCCGGTCCATCGATGTCGATGATCGAAGCTCGCCAGCGCACGCTCGGCCGCCATGTTCCGAACGTCCTGCGGCAGGTTGGTCTCATGGGTCGTCGCCCCAGGATCGGACGCATCGTCGATCGCCTTCGACAGCGAATAATTCGCAGAGAATGCCAGGCCGCGCGTCAGGCGCTGAGCGACCTTGACGGTCAGCGCGTTGTAGGTCGAGTAGCCGTCCCAGCGAATGGCGGTGATGCTGCTCAGCGAGGGAATCGGACGACGAGCCGAGATCGGTCCAGGACCTGGTTCGGGCACATTCAACACCGTCGAACTGTCGGCGCCGAACACGTCGGACCGCAGGAACGCCACTTCGATCGTCGTATTCGAGGCCAACTGCCGCTGCACGCTCGCGGTCCAGTTCCGAGCGTATTCCGTCCGATAGTCGTGGTTCATCGTGCTGCCGCCAACGCTGCCGTTGGCGCCGGCGAGCAGCACGGTGTCGGTCCGGAATGGTGGCGTGGTCGCGTCGGCGGCGGCGCTCATCGTCTTCGCAAAGAAGAACGGCAGCGTCTGCGCCAGTGCCTGCTGCACGCTGTACGCCCACTGGTTGAGAAACACACCGAATCCCGCCGTGACCACCGTGTCGTGACGTCCCGGGATCGACCATGCCATCCCGACCCTCGGTGCGATACGGCGATAGCTCGGATCGAGCAGCGCCGGCGTCCAACCCGCCTGTTTCGAGGTGACGTACGGGGTTGGGATTTGGGCCAGCAGCGGCTGCGCCGCACTCGAGATCTGACCACGGTCGTCGCTCGCAATCACGAACCGTCCGCCAGGCACGGTGACGTCGATCGCCGACAGCCTGTTGTCGACGTCGTTCATCTGCCCGTTGATCTCATAGCGCACGCCGTAGTTGACGGTGACGTTCGGGCCCACACGCCAGTCGTCCTGCCCGTAGAGGTGCCACCAGTTCGTGCGGCCGTGCTCGTCCGCACGGCCGATGCCGACTTGCGCCGCCGTGGGGTAGCCAAGCAGGAAATCGGCGAAGGCATTGCCGCTCCACTGGCCGGTGTACGTGAAGGCGCCTCGAGCGGTCTGAGGGTTTACGGGGTTGAACGCCAGTCGGAAGACGTAGGCGCCGAACTTCAGCCGATGATCACCGCGATCGAGCAACAGATTCTCGTACAGCTCCGCGCTGCGATTGCGGCGCGACACGAACGTCGTCGGGTCGCCGATCGCGTTGTACAAGCCACCGAATGCCGCCTGCGGATATCCCACATCGCGCGGGTCGCGCGTCACGCCCTCGAGTCCTGCTGCCGTCGCAAAATCGACGCCCTGGTTTTGACTCTCCTGACCGCCGCTGACGTCCAGGAACCCGAACCGAACCTCGTTCAACGCAGAGGTGCCGAAGGTGTGTGTGTGACCGACGGCGAGGCTCCGCGTGCGCGTTGTGACGACTCGGCCGAAGCCGGGCACCAGTGTTTCGTTCAGCTGACTGCTGCCGAAAGGCTGCGCATCTTCGACGCCGTATACGATGAACCGGCCGAAGAGATTCGTCGCTTCGCCCAGTCGGCGATCGACGCGGACGGTGAACTGATTCATCTCCTGCGTCTCGGGATTCACGGCAAGCAGATTCTGGACCTCTCCCGCTGTCGACGGTGCCGGCACTTTGCTCAACAGGCCGACGGCAACAGGATTCAGCCGCGCGAACGGAATCTGGTTGCCCGCGAAGGGCGTGCATGCGCCGGAGACGGTTCGCGTCAGCGGATCGCAGATTGGCCCGACGTTCGAGAAATCGCCGCGGCGAAGCGCGAGCGACGGCACGGAGAACGTCTGCGTCAGCGATCGATGAAGACGCTGGCCTTCGAAGTTCGCGAAGAATAACGTCCGCCCGCCGGCGGGTCCGCCCAGGCTGCCGCCGAATTGGTGTTGCCGTAGGCGGGGAACCGGCTGGTTCGGATCGTCGAAGTAGTTGTGCGCGTCCAGGCGATCGTGACGAAGCAACCCCAGCCCGCTGCCGTGATAGGTGCTCGTGCCTGACCTCGTCACGACGTTGATGAGCGCGGAAGCCTTGCCGCCGAACTCGGGCGGATACATCGTCTTCTGGATCTTGAATTCCTGAATGGCGTCGGGCGATGGACTGACCGCGAGGTTGTTGAAGTACTCGTCCGTGACCTTGACTCCATCGAGCAGATAGATGTTGTGGCCGCTGCGCTGGCCGTCCACGGCGGGGAGCGAGCCGCCCTGCTGCAGCGCGGCTCCGCGAGTGCCGCCCGGCGGCACGACCACGCCGTCGCCAAGCTGTGCCAGCTGCAGGAACTGGCGGCCGTTCAACGGGAGCCGTTCCACGTGCTGGTTGTCGACGATGTCGCTGACTTCCGCGTTTGCGGCGTTCAGCATCGGAGCTGCGGCACTGACCGTTACCGAGTCCGACATCTGACCGATTTGCAGCGTCAGCGGCAGGTGGAGGCGCTGGCCGACCAGCACGATGACGCCGCGTTGGGTGAACGATTTGAAGCCGGAGACCGTGACCGAGATGTCGTACCGACCCACGGGAAGCGGCGCAAGAAAGAAACGCCCCGAGGCGTCCGTGACGCGCTCGAACCGGTATCCGCTCTCGACGTGAATCGCCGAGACCGCCGCTCCAGGCAGCACGCCAGCCTGCGCGTCCATGACGACGCCGTCAATCTCGCCGCCGTTGGCCTGCGCCGACAGCCCCGCCGGCGGCAGCGCAGACACAGCGCCAAACGCAAGCGCCAGGGCGAGCCGCCGCCCAATCATCGGGTCAGTCTAGCAGGGATTCCCCGAGTCGAAACCCGGCTCAGAATGCGACGCCGAGCGTCAGCCGTGCGGTCCGCCGGAGGGTTGGATGGAAATGGACGTCTTGCACCCCAGACAGCGGCTCTCCCCTCAGTCGGGACGCGTAGAAATAGTCGACGTCGCTGGCCGAGCTGTCGAGCAGGTTGAAGACGTCGACGCCAACCTTCATCCGTCGTGTGAATCGATAACCCGCCTCGAGATTCAGGAGGCTCGTGGCCTTCGAGCGCACTGAGTTGTCCTCGAGGAGCGGCCGCGGACCGAAGTATCGCCATCGCAGCCCGCCGTACACATTCCGGATGGCGTCGACGGTCGCCCCGGCGGACACAACGGTTTCGACCGACCCCGGAATGCGTTCGCCTGCCAGATCGATATCGGTGAAGTGGGCACGCGACACGGCCGCATCTCCATCGAACGTCAGCCACGGCCGCGGACTGTAGTAATTCGCGAACTCCACCCCGTAGCGATGGCTCGGGCGACCCGCCTCGGTCGTGCCGGCATCGCCAACGAACACGAGCTCCGAGGCCAGGTTCAACATCCACACCGAGAGGCTCGACTGAAGATGCGGAATCGCCACGGTTCGCACGCCGAGCTCCGTTCCTTTCGCGCGGACAAGCGGTGTCACGCGATCGACCGGTTCTCCAGTGGCGGGATCGCGCGTGATCGTCGCGCCGCGGGCGTCGTTGCTGTGAAAGCCGAATCCGGCGTTCGCGTACAGTTCCGTGCCACGGAACGGCCCGATCACGAGACCGGCCTTTGGACTCACCAGGCCGGCGCGGGCGATGCCGCCGTTGGCTGGATCGCCGGCCGTCACGTCGAACCGGTAGCCATCCGCTCGGACGCCAGCCAGCGTCCGCAGCCACGAGGTCCACTCGACTTCGTTTTGCACGTAGGCGGCGCCACTCGTCTGCATCACGGAATCCTGGCGCACGGCACCGAGCCGCCGCCGCGCCTGGGTGTGATACAGCCCGACGTTCGTGATGTCGTCGTTCCGAAGCTCGACACCGAACGAGTTCTGGGCGGCGTGGCCGCCCCACTTCTCCAATCGCCGGTGAGTGATCCTCGCGCCCGCGATGACGCGATGATCGGCTTGCTGAAACTGATCCCCGTGCACCGGGTCGTCGAGGAAGAACGTGAAGTTCGAGAAGAGATTGAGTTCGTACGCCGCACCAAACGCTGTCACTTTCGTGGCCGTGTGGCCTTGCGTGCGCTGCCATTCGAGCGAGCCGCTGTACCGGTACGTGTCGCCGCCGTCGGTGGGATCGATCCCGCCGAAGCGGTTGACGAGGCCCGATGAGACCGCGCGCGACGGAATCTGATCCGTGGCGTTCCAGGTGCTGCGGTAACCCATGCCGGTGATCGCCAGGCCGTTGACCGTGTCGCCCTGACTGTAACGAACGAGCACATTCACCTTCCGGAAGTTGTCGGAGACGGTCCACGGCCCATCGTTGTGCTGAGCCTCGAGCGCCGCCAGCAGGTGGCCGCCGCCAACGCGTGGCGCCACGGCCACCAACGCTCGCTGGTAGCCGTCGGCGCCGCCGCCGATCCGCACGAGCGGCCGTGCCAGCGCAGTCACGTAGTTGATGTTGGCGGCGCCAGCGGTCGCGAAGTCACCTTGATCGGCGAAGTAGGGTCCTTTCGAGAACTGGACGCCGCTCACGAGCTCCGGAATCAGGAAGTTCAGGTCCGAGTAGCCGTGGCCGTGGGCATGGGTCGGAAGGTTCACCGGCATTCCCGCGACGGTGGTCGCGAAATCCGTGCCGTGATCCAGGTTGAAGCCGCGCAGGTAGTACTGGTTGGCTTTTCCTTCGCCGCTGTGCTGACTGATGACGACGCCCGGCACCGTTTCGAGCACCTCGCCGGCCCGCATCATCGGCCGGGCATCGAGCTGCTGTGCGGTGATGGCGCCCTGGCTTGCCGACTGCGCGATCCCCACGAGGTTCTGGGCCGGGTGCTCCGCATCCGCCAGGTTCGTGAACGTCGACTTACCCGTCACCGTGACGTCGGCGCTGAGGGCGAGGTGAAGGGTCATGTCGGCGCGCAAGCCCGCCGCCGGCAGATCGAGATCCCGGCGCGCCGACCCGAAATTGATGAGGGAACACGTCACGCGATACCGGCCCGGCGGCACGTCGAACAGGTAGCGCCCCTGACGATCGGTCGTCGTCCTCTGGGGCAACCCCGTGCCGGCCCACAATTCCACTGACACGCCGGGCAAAGGGCCGCCAGTGTCGTCGCGAACCGTTCCGACGAGGTCCGCGGCGTGTGCGGCCGGAACGAGGGCGAGAAGCAGGACGACTGCCAGGCCAACCCTGAATCTAGGCATCACCAGAGACTCTACGGATCGCCGGGCGAAATAGATGTCTGCGCCCTGCCGGGCGCGGGCGTCATAGGGAATGCCCGCCGTTTTCGTAAATGTGCAGCGCGTAAGGCTTTCCCTTCGCCTGGAGCGCCGCTGCCATCTCGAGCGCTTGGCTGACCGGCAGCAGGCGGTCGCGCCGGCTGTGGAGAATGAGCACCCCGGGCCGGTACTTGCCGGCGGCTTCCAAATCGGAGGCGCCCGCATTCAGGGCCTCCCTAGAACTTCAGTCTGATCGCCAATTGTAGCGTGCGTGGATCGCCCACGGCGGTGATTTGATTGAAGGTCGGCGCTGGGCTACCGGGATAGGCGCCCGCTCCAAAGTTGCCGATCCGCGTCAGATCGTTGCGCCGGTTCGTCAGGTTGAACACCTCGACCATCCCCTCGGCGCGCAACATCCCAGCGATCCGGAACGTGCGGCTCACTCGCAGGCTCAGCGTGAAAAAGTCGCTGCCCTTGCCGGCATTCCGTTCGATGAATGCGCCGTCGACGATTGGCCGGCCGGCCGTGCCCTGGACCGTCGTCACCCCGGAGGTGATGTTGAACGGCAGCGCCGAATAGGCCTGCAACATGCCGCTGACCTGAAATCCGTTCGTCAGCAGCTCCAGCGGGGTCCGCGCCGGCGTCAGCGGTGAGTTGATCGATCCGTTCAGCACCAGCCGGTGCCGCTGGTCGTCATCGGACCGGCCCCAGTCCTTGTTGATATCGAACGGGTCGATCGGCGAGCTGAAGAAGTTCTCGCCGACGTTGTTCATCGACTTCGACAGCGTGTAGCTGACGCGGTAGCTGCCCCACGCAGTCGGCCTCTGAACGAAGGACACGTGGAGGCCGTGATACGTCGAGCGAGCCTGCGGCGAGTACTGGCTGTTGTTGGCGTAGGTCGGATTGGGGCGGCAGCCGTTGTTCGTGCCCGCGGCCACGCAACTGGGAACGTTCTGATTCACCGAAACGATCAGGCTCTCCCCACCGAGATACTGATAGGCGACAGCCATTGTGCTGTGCGCGCCAAGCTGCTGCTCGACCTCGACGCTGCCCTGCCTCGAGTACGCGTTCTTCATGTTCGCCTTCATCGTCGTGAAGTTCACGAGCGTGACGGACGGAATCGGCGCGGCAAGGATGCCAGGAAACGCCGGCGCACCGGCTTGCGCGGGCGACAGGCTGATGCTGATCTGTCGCAGGCTGTTCACATCCGTGGTGTTGCCGGCAGAGAGCAGCGCATTCGCCAGCGCCCTGAGGGGCACGCGATCGTAGAAGAGGCCGCCACTCCCGCGGACGATCGTGCGGCGCGAGGCCGTGGGCGTCCACGCAACACCAGCTCGCGGCGCGACGTTGTTCCTGTCGGTCGCAATCGTTTCGAGGAACTGCAGATCGTAACGAACGCCCGTGTTCACGGTCAGTGATGGGCCGACCTTCCATTCATCCTGGCCATACAGGCCGACGTTCGGGTTCGTTTGTGAGATGACGGTTGTACCAAACGTCTGCGTGAAGCCTGAATTGTTGTAAACGCCCGCCAGGAAGTTTGGCAGCGAAGAGAACGTGTACGAACCGCGAATGGATCGCGGAAACGCGATCCTGTCGTCGTTGAACAGCACGTCGACACCCGCTCGAAGGGCGTGCGCGCCGGCCTGGTGCGACAGGTTGTCGACGACCTCGTACAGCGTGTTCTGACGGCGTGTCGGGCTGCCGGACAGAGTGCCGAACGAGGCAATACCCGCGATGCTGACGGCGGGTCCCCACGGATCGGTAGGCGGCGCCTTCAAATCGCCGTGCGACACTTGGGCGCGCGTCTCGTTGACCGTCCTCGGCGACAGCGTCATCGTGTTGCTGAAGGCGATCGTGTGGTCGATGTTGCCGAGTCCGGCGGAAGCGCTGGGCGCATTCGGTCCGCCGACGCCGCGCGAGTTGTCGGACGTCACGTTGTACAGGCTGTAACGGACGCCCATCTGGTCGCGCCCGTTGAACTGGTGATCGATCTTGCCGAGCGCGTGTGTGGAGTGCACGGGGTTGGGATAGATGCCGGTCGACACGCTGGCGCCTGGATAGCCGCTGCGTGACAGCCGCGCGTTGATCGTATCGACGCTGTCCTGAGCGATCGTGACCAGTCCGGTCTGATCCAACAGACGTCGCTCGGCGTTGCCGAAGAAAAACGTGCGGTCCTTGACGATCGGTCCGCCGAGGCTGCCGCCGTACTGCTTCTGGCTCATCGGCAGCCTCGTGTTCGTCAGGGCGTTCGGCGCGTTGAGGCGATCGTCGCGAAAATACCCGTACAGATCGCCATGCGAGATGTTGGTGCCACTCTTGGTCAGGACGTTGATGTAGCCGCCGAGCGCGCGTCCGAGCTCGGCTTGCGCGCCTGACGTCACGACCTGGAACTGATCGACGGCGTCAACGCCGTACGGCATCCCGCTCAACCCGGCCGCGTCGTCATTCGCCGACAGCCCGTCCACGATGAAGTTGTTCGAGAAGTTCCGCTGGCTGCCGATCGACAGACCCTGTCCCGGAACCGCCGACGTCTCCGCGAACAGTTGCGTGCTGCCGACGTTGGTGGGAGACACGCCGGGAATCAGCAGCGCCAGATCGAGAAAGTTGCGACCGTTCATCGGAAGGGTCTGAACTTCAGCCTGCGAGACGGTGCCCGCAATCTGGCTGCGCGCCGCCTCGAGCACCGTGGCCTGACCCGTAACGGTGACGTCGGCCGTGACGCCCGCAACCGCAAGCGATATCGGCAGGTCGAACGCGGAGCCTATCGTCAGCTTCAGCGTCCGGACCGCGTCGGCAAATCCCTGGAGGCGCACTGTCATTTCGTACGGTCCGACTCGCAGATAGGGAAAGCGGTAGCGCCCCGACTGATCGGTTGTCGTTGCTGCCGTCAGGTTCGTGTCCGTGTTGCGCGCCGTCACCGTGGCGCCTGGAACGACGCCGCCTTGTGGATCGAGGACGCGGCCGCTGATGCTGGCCTGGTTGATGGTCTCCTGGCGCGCGTCGGCGCGTGGGGCGACGGCGATGCAGGCGACCAACGCGAACGCCGCGAACGAACGAGGCGTCATCGTCCTTCTCCTGACGCCGGTAGCCGGCGAATCTGAATGGACGACGAAGTCGACGCGCCAGCGGTCCATGCGGCGATCACCTCTGCGCTGGCGACTGCGATGACCGGATAGACCGCGGGGCTGTCGGAAGACAGGAGCTGGCGCCGAAACCTCGGAGATCCTGAACTCGTCGGCATCGCGCTCGCGACGGCGACGCGTCTCGACCCTCGTGCGAGCTCGTCCCATACGACGGTCAACGACCCGTCGCCACCGACGGCGATCCGCGGATGGTGCGGCAGTCCTTCGGTTGGAATCGGCTGCCTCGTGGAAAACGTCCGTCCATCGCTCGACGTCGCGTAGAACAGCGCGATCGTCTCCGCCGGTTCGGCGCCGGGCGCGGCCGACTCTCTGACGAGCGTCGGCCAGACGAGGTGGACGCGCCCATTCGGGTCCACCGCCATCGCTGGTCCATCATCCGGACAGCCTTCGAGCACCCAGTGGTCTTCGCTGACACGGATCGGCGACGCAAATGTCCGCCCGCCGTCTCGCGACATCGTGAACGCCATGTCCCGAAGGTTGCCGGGATAGACGTGGCGCCACGCGGCGTAGACGGCGCCGCCAACGCCTTGCACGAGCGCAGTCTTGCAGCAGTAGCAGACGCCGCCGGTCACCACTTGCGGCGCGGCCGTCCCGTCGAGTGACGAGAAGTACAGCTTCGACTTCTGCGCCATGGCCACACCGTCGGGTTTCGAGTCACTGGGCCGGCGATCGACTGCGGCGTGCTGCGCGTGATCGTGGTGCGATGCGGCGACGGTCGAATCGCCGGCGAGCTCACGGTGATCGAGCCAGATGGCGTCGACTCGGCCGCCGGGCCCAACAGCGATCGCCTCCCAGCCTCGGTTGCCGGGCACATCGGTGCCCGGCACCGTCGTGGCGGCGGCGAACGTTCGGCCGCCGTCGTGTGAGCGCGACTGCCGGAGCGTCGTACCGTTTTTTCCCTTCGTCGTCCAGACGACGACGATTGAGGGATCGGCGCTCACCCGACGAACGAGCGCGACCTGCGGCGGCTGTTCACCGTTCAGTCGCGCATCGCCGACGATGTCGTTGACGCGCTGTGGCGGCCCGAAGGTGAGGCCGGCATCGCGGCTGACGGCAAGAAACACGTCGGTGAGTCCGTCCGGCAAGGCCCCGCCCCAGACGACGGCGACGAGCGGGCCGTCCGCGGCAATCGAGGGCGTGGCACTCGTGCGGCCGGGAACGCTGAGCACCGTCGTCGACGCCGCGCGGCCGTGGATCGTCGAAAGCCATAGGCACAAGGCCGCCGTCCATATGGACGGCGACCAGACACGCGATCGCATGAGAAACACCTCATCGCAGGCTGAAGCCCTGCGCCACATCTCGCGAGAGATGCGGCAACACAGACAGTTTTGGCGCAGGCCTTCAGGCCTGCGGTCTTGATGTTGACGGGGTTACGCGCGAGGAGGCGGAGATTCGGGGACGTGCGCGCGGAGGATGGCGGACGGAGCGGTCTGCGGGACGGTTGTACCGGAATCGAAAACGTTTACGGCTTGCGTCCGATCGGAAAGCGTGGCCAGGCCGCCGGCCAGCCCAATCAGGGCGGCGTCCGATCGCGCACAGGCGTTACGCATCTTGCACGTCTTCACACCTTCCCTGGTGTGATGCATGGGACAGATCTGACCGGGCAGCATTCCGGGGCAGCACTTCTCGTCGGGATCCGCGGCGGGCACATCTTTGCAACAGAACGCCAGCGGCGCGGCGACGACGCCAGCCATCTGGCACGCAAGCCAGCCGCACACCACCCACGCAAGATGCCGCCGGGCGAAGGACATGGACACGTCAGCTTAGCACGAAGGTTCGCCGGTATGATGGACGGCATCCCGGTGCGAAAAGTTTCCATCCAATTTCTTGTGATCGTCGTCGTTTGTCTCTGCCTGTCAGTCGCCGCGGTTGCGCAGGAACAGAGGGCCTCCGGGGCTACTCAAGATCCGGTGGCGGACGACACGAAGTGGAGCTGGACCGCCGACGCCAACGCATTCGCCGGCTACAACTACCAGCGGCGGCGATATGCGGACTTCGCGTCGTGGGATTCGCAGAATTGGGCGATGGTCGACGGCACACGTCGTCTCGGAGCGGGCCGGTTGTCGATCGACGCGATGTTCTCGCTCGAGCCATGGACCGTGGGGCGACTTGTCTATTCCGGAACCGTACGGCTGCCGCCCGCGGGGGGAACGCCTCAGCTGTACCAGACCGGCGAAAGCTACGACCAGATTCCACTCGTCAACTTCCAGCATCCGCACGATCTCGTGATGGGCCTCGGCGTGACGTATCGCGTCGCGCGTGGTCCGGTCACCTACTTTTTCGGCGCGGACCTCGTCGGCTCTCCGGCGCTCGGACCGACACCGTTCATGCACCGCGAATCGGCGCGCAGCAACCCTCAGGTGCCGCTGACGCACCACGATCTGGACTCGACGCACATTACGCCAGGTGTGCTTCGAGCAGGACTGACCGCCGGTCCGCTCACGTTCGAAGGGTCTGTATTTCGCGGAGCGGAGCCGGATGAAAACCGGTTCAACATCGAGAAGCCGGCGCTCGATTCGTGGTCCGCCCGCATCACCTGGCACCGCGGGCCGTGGCAGGCTCAGGTCTCTGGTGGCCTGCTCCACGAACCGGAGTGGTTCGATCCGTTCGATATCACGCGATTGACGGCGTCAATCGGCTTCGATGGCCACATCGGCTCGCGTCCGTTCAGCGCGACAGCCGCCTGGGGCGAAAACCGCGAGTTCAACGGCTTCCAGAACGTCGAAGACGGCTATCTGGCGGAGTGGGACCTGCAGGCGACGGGCGCGTCGACTTTTTATGGACGCGGTGAAGTGGCCAACAAGCATCTGTTCGGGCTGATCTCCCACCCGAAGGGTTTTACTCACCCGCACGCGTACTCGGACGTCGCTGCGCTCACGCTGGGCTACATCCGCGATCTGCCGTTTCCCGCCACCTCGCGCCTCGGCATTGGCGGCGACGTCACGCTCTATCACACCTCGCAGGACCTGATCGTGTACTACGGCGGATCGCGGTCCTATCATGTGTTCCTCCGGTGGCGTCCACGCGGTGCCACGACGCACGTGCACTGATACGTGAGAAACGCGTAAACCCTTCACGCCTCATCATTCCGAGCGCTACAATGGGGATGGAAAACGTGATGGCCCTGCCCGGGGACCCATGTCACTCGTCGCCCTGTCCGAACTGCTCGGCGCAACCGTGCGCGATGCCTCCGGCGCCGTGCGGGGACGGGTGCGCGAGCTCGCGATCGTCCCGCTGGACCACCCGACTCGCGTCGCATACCTGATCGTCAGGACGCCGTTCGGCGAGCGCGTCCTTCCTCCGGATTCCCTGAAGTCCGCAGGCGCCACCGTGCGTGCGTCGACGGACGCGACCGAGTGGGAGCACTACACGGCCTCCGACGGGCTGCTGCTCCTCAAGCGCGACCTCCTCGACCAGCAGATCATCGACGTGCACGGCCGCAAGGTGGTCCGAGTGAACGACGTCGAGCTCGAGTCGACGCCGGTCAACAGCCACCTGCTCCTGAACGTCGTCTCGGTCGACGTCGGCGCCCGCGGCGCGATTCGCAGGCTGTCGAAGGGCGTCGTCCCCTCGTTCACGCTTCGCGCTCTCCTCGTCCGCATCCCACCGCGCGTGATTCCGTGGCAGTACGTCGATCTCCTGGAAACCGATCCGTCGCGCCGCGTAAAGCTGAAGATCGCGTACGAGGGACTCGCCAAGCTGCACCCGGCCGACATCGCCGACATCGTCGAGGATCTGCCACCCGCCGAACGCGAAGCCGTCTTCGAGACGATCGATGAAGAGGTCGCGGCCGAGACGCTCGAGGAGATCGATCCCGATATCCAGGTGTCGATCGTCGAGTCGCTCGACAAGGACCGAGTGGCCGACATCATGGAGGAGATGGATCCGGACGCGGCCGCCGACCTCCTCGGCGGTCTGCCGGAGGAACACTCGGGCGAAATCCTCAAGGAGATGGAACCCGAGGAGCGTCAGGAGGTCACGCAGCTCCTCGAATTCCGCGAGAACACCGCCGCCGGTCGCATGACGACCGAGTACATCGCCGTGCCGGAAACCGCGGTCGTCGACGATGCGATTGAAGCTCTGAAACGTTTCGACGGCAGTCGGGAAGCGCTGGCGACGATCTACCTGCTCGGTCCCGGCAGCAAGCTCGCGGGCTGCGTCCCGCTCGTCAAGATTGCCGTCTCGTCGCCGGCCGTCCAGCTGTCGGCGTTGAGCGAGCCGTACGTCGCGTGCGCACCGGACACGCCTCAGGACGAAGTCGCCGCGCTCTTCGACAAGTACAACCTCATCACGCTTGCCGTCGTCGACGAACACGGCCGGCTGGCCGGCATCATCACGGCCGACGACGTGATCACGATGCTGCGGCATCGCCACTGACCGCCGGCCATGACGTTCCTCAGGAGCTGGCGCACTCGCATCGCGCTCGTGCTCGCCGTCGTCGGCCCCGGATTCATCACGGCGAACGTCGACAACGACGCCGGCGGCATCGCCACGTATTCGGTTGCCGGCGCCCAATTCGGCTATTCGCTGCTCTGGACGATGATCCCGATCACGATCGCGCTGGTCGTGATCCAGGAGATGTCGTCCCGTATGGGTGCGGTGACGGGCAAAGGGCTCAGCGATCTCATCCGCGAGGAATTCGGACTGCGCGCGACGTTCCTCCTGATGGTCGCGCTGTTCATCACGAACTTCTTCAACATCGTGGGCGAATTCGCGGGCGTCGCGAGCAGCTTCGAGCTGTTCGGCGTCTCAAAGTACATCGTGGTGCCGCTGGCCGCGTTCATCGTCTGGGGCATCGTCGTCCACGGGACTTATAGCAGCGTCGAAAAGGTGTTCCTGTCCGCGTCGGCGTTTTACGTCGCCTACATCGTGTCGGGCGTCCTCGCGCATCCCGACTGGCGAGCGGCGACGCTCTCGACGGTGACGCGGCCCGAGAGCCTCGGCTTTCGCAACTACGGGTACCTGTCGATGATCATCGGCCTCGCGGGGACGACCATCGCGCCGTGGATGCAGTTCTACCTGCAGGCGTCGATCGTCGAGAAGGGCGTGACCGCGCGTCAGTACAAGGCGTCGCGGCTGGACGTCGTCATCGGCTGTCTGTTCGCGGCGGTCGTGGCCTGGTTCATCGTCGTCGCCTGCGCGGCAACACTGCATTCCATCGGGAAGTTCAACATCGAGACCGGCGCGCAGGCGGCGGAGGCGCTGCGGCCGCTCGCGGGCGAGTACGCGTACCTGCTCTTTGCCACCGGCCTGTTCAACGCGTCGCTGTTCGCGGCGTGCATCCTGCCGATTTCGACGGCATATGCCGTGTGCGAGGGTCTGGGACTCGAGTCCGGCCTCGACAAACGGTTCGAGGAAGCGCCGGCGTTCTACTGGCTGTATACGGCGCTGATCGTCTTCGGCGCCGGCGTCATCCTGATTCCGAGGTTCCCGCTGTTTCGGGTGATGGTGCTGTCGCAGGTCGCGAACGGCGTGCTCCTGCCGTTCGTGCTGATCTTCGTGCTGCTGCTCGTGAACGACAAGGAGCTGATGGGCGACTACACGAATTCGCGCTGGTACAACATCGCTTCGTGGTTTACTGTGGCCGTGATGATTGGATTGACGATGGCGATGGTCATCGCGCAGGTGCGGGGATGAAACAGGTGCCAGGTGCGAGGTGCTGTGTGCTAGGTGCGACGTGCTGCGTGCTCGTGTTTGCCAACAGCGCCGCAGCGCAGGATCGACCGTTCCTGTTTTCGGTCACGACGGCGACCGCAGATCCGTCGAAGGCGTCGGTGCGCATCGATTACGACGTCGGCGCCGGTGAGCGCGCGTTTCAGAGCGACACGTCCAATCAGCCGGAGCAGCGCATCGGCGTTCAGGCGACCCGCGGCCGGTTCACGATGCTCGGGCGCGTCGGGCTGGTCGCGGCGGGAAGCTCGTATCAGAGCTCGCAGGCGGGCGAGCTGCTGGTGTCCATCTTCGAACCGCACTCATCCACCCTGACAATCGCAGCTGGCGGCGGCATCCAGCACGAAGCCGGCGGCGTCGACGTGCTGCTCGGCCGTATCGTCGCCGGCCGCGAATCCGACGCGTGGCGATTGCACGGCAACCTGCTGTTTCAAAAGCCGCTCGCGTCCGAGCGCGACGCGGTCGATCTCGTTACCACGGTCGGGTGGGCCCGTAAGCTGACGCCCGCCATCGCGCTGGGCGTCGAAGGCGTCGCCGAGGATCTCGAGGGCTTCTGGGATCCCAACGAAGCCGAAGGCGGCGCCCGCCTTCTGGTCGGCCCCTCGCTGCACATCGCGCCGGGCGGCCGGGCGTGGCAGTTCACAGCGACCGGCGGACCGGCGTTTCATCCATCCGCCACCGGTCGATCGAGCTCAGCCCTTCGCGATCTGCCGCCAACCTCGAAGCGCACGGGCTATGCGGCCAGGGTCGGGCTCACGTTTCGACTGTTCTGACGATTAGAACGCCACGGTCAGTCCCACTCGGACCGTCCGCGGAAATCCCGGCGAGATGTTCGTGTTGCTGTCGGCGTTGAGGTAATACCGCTTGTCGAAGACGTTTTCTACGTTCGCCTGAAGGCGGACTTGTTTCGTGAGCGTGAAAAACGCCGCCGCGTCAGCGCGAGTATAGCCGGGCAACGTGACGGTGTTGTCGATCGTCGCGAACATGTTGGAGCGATAGAGGACCCCGAGACCGGCCCCGACTCTCGGATGGAATCGATAGTGATTCCAGAGCGAGAGCGCGTGGTGCGGCACTTGTCCCACGTGCGCGCCTGCCTGCGCCGCGGACGTGGCGCTCGTCACGAACGCATCCTGATACGCATAGCCGCCGGCAACGCTCCACGCGGGCATGATGCGCCCGTTCAGGCCGAGCTCGTAGCCATTCGTCCGCTGACTGCCGGTCTGGACGATGCGTGTCGGATCGTTGGGATCGATTGAGCGCGTGTTGGTGCGATTCAACCGGTAGACGGCGGTCGAGAGCGACAGCGCGGGTACGACGTCCCACTTCGCACCCACCTCGTAGTTCTGGAATCTCTCGGGCTCGACCTGCTGCGTGATCGTCGTCAGCGACGAGAACTGATCGCCCGAGCTGGGCAAATAGGAGACGCTGTAGCTGCTGTACAGCGAGAGTGCCGGTATCGGTTTCACGACGAGACCCGCCCGCGGCGAGACGAGATTGTCAGGGCGCGTCAGCGTGTCGCCGTTGCGGTTGTTGTGATACTGCAGGTCGAAGTGATCGACGCGCACTCCTGCGACCACCTGCACGTGCGAGGACAATTCGATCTGATCCTGGAAATAACCGGCCGCCACGATCGTCCGCAGGTGGTTGTCGGCATCGGTCGCGTTCTGACGGAACGTCACCGGCGTGGTAATGGTCGGTGCGCCGAACGGTACCAGAAGCGACGTGGCGGTGTTGTTGAAGAACCCGGTATTGCGAAAGTTGTCCGTCAGCTGGCGTCCCACTTCTGCGCCCGCGAGAAGTGTGTGACGGATTGATCCAGTCGCTGCCACGTAGGTCGCGTCCGTCTGGTTGAAGAGGTTCCGGCGCACCGTTGCGTTGTTGTAAGCCGACAGTGACACCTGCCGCCGATCCGCGGTCACCGCCCCAGGCACGAAGTTCTGGTAGAACCGATCGTAGTCGCCAAACAGCGTCTGGTTGCGAATCGTGACGCGGCCGACGCGATGCTCGACCGTCGCCGACCCGAGATCGACGCCAGATCGGACCCGGCTCGCGTCCGGATTGCCGTAGAACAGGCCCGTGTCGACGTCGACTGGCAAGCCCTGAAATGATGGAATTCCGCGATCCGCGACGCGCGTGTCGTGGAGGTGTTCGTAGCGCAGCGCGATGGTCGTGCGGGCGCTCGGCGCAATCGTGACCGTCGGTGTGACGCCATACCGTTTCAGGCCCACACTGTCGCGGAAGCTGTCGGAGTCCTCGAACATCCCATTCAGACGGAACGCCACCTTGCCGCCGAGCGGTTGGTCGATGTCGGTGCTGAACCGGCGGTTGCCGTACATCCCGTCTTGCAGCGTGACCTCGCGGACGGGCTGAAAGCCCGCCTGTTTCATCACGCGATTGACGACCCCGCCCGCGCCGCCGCGGCCGAAGATCATCGCATTGGGCCCTTTCAATGCCTCGACGCGATCGACGTTGTAGATGTCCCGGTAGTACTGCACGTCGTCGCGCACGCCGTTGACGAAGAAGTCGGCGGACGAGCTGTTGCCGCGAACAATGATCTGATCGCGGTTGTTCTCGCCCTGGTGCGCCGTGATGCCGGGCACGTAGCGCACGACGTCGCCGATGCTCATCATGAGCTGGTCCCTGATCAGTTCCTGCGTCACAACGGTGACCGATTGGGGCACGTCGCGCAGCGGCGTCGATGTCTTTGTGGCGCTGCTGATGACGGGGACCTGGTAGCCTATGGTCGGCGCGCTCACCGTGATCGCTTCGCGTACGCCGGCGACTGCGAGCACGAGCTCTCGCGACACGCTGCCGGTCTGAAGCGCGTCGATGCGAAACGACTGCTCAACGAAGCCGTTCGCGATCGCGGTGATAGTGTAGCGGCCGCGCGGCAACTTCAGCGTAAAGCCACCGGCCTGGTCGGTTGTCGTCGAGGATCCGGCCGTCTGACCGTCTAGGACCGCCGTCACTCGAGCGCCGGCAATCGGCGCGCGCATCGTATCGAGGATCCGCCCTTCGAGCGTCAACCCTGGGGCGGCAGTTTGTGCGAGGATCGGGGCCGGCTGCACCAGCGCCAACCAGGCCACGACGGGAACGAACCAAGAGAGGCGACGCATCGAAGCACTCCTTTGAGTTGCGCCGACGTTCGCCGCTCCCTAGAATTGGAGCGTCGAATGCGTCAGGCGCGCGAGCGATTGACAGGTCTGTCCGGACCAGCGTTCGATATCGCCCGCCGGTGTTGCGCACTGGCGGGCGCTGAGAACTGAGATTGAGTCTCAGTTTCAGGTCAGAAGCTTATCTCCGACCAAATCGGTCGGTCAAGTCAAAATACTGCAAGAAACCGCCGGCACTAAGATCCGCTGAACATGGGCCCCCGCAGCGTCGCGTTCCTCCTCGCCAGTACGCTGGCCGTGGGCTGCCGCGCCGCGCATCCCGCCGGTCGAGCTTCGGCGCCCGCCCGGCTTGCGGCGCCTCCCGACGGTCCAACGCTGATGTTCGTGAGCGTGGCCAGCGACGACACCTTCAAACACGTGCTCCTCGGCCCGCTGGCCGCGCCCGGCACGAGCGCGTTCGTCACGCCGCTGGTGTGCGAACGCGTCTACTACGCGCGATCGCGCGGGTTGTGCCTGGCCGAAGCGCCGGCCGCCGACTTGCCGGTCAGCATCTGGGCGCAGGTGTTCGACGAGCGCTTCGAGCGACGCCAGCGCTTCCCGCTCACCGGTCTCCCCAGCCGACTCCGCCTGTCGCCGGACGGCCGCCGCGCGGCCGCGACGCTCTTCTCGAGCGGACATTCGTACAACGTGCGCGGTTTCGCGACCACCACGACGATTTTCGATCTGGAAGCTGGCACGATCGCGGTCCCGAATCTCGAGGAGTTCACCGTGTCGCGCGATGGAGCGGTCTTCAAGAAGGTCGATTTCAACTTCTGGGGCGTCACGTTCACGCGCGACGGCGATACGTTCTACGCCACGCTGTCGAGTGGCGGCCACAACTACCTCGTGCAGGGCAGCGTCGACGGCAGGACGGCGAAGGTGATCCACGAGGCGGTCGAGTGCCCGTCGCTCTCTCCCGACGGCGCGCACATTGCGTTCAAGAAGCGGATCGGCGGCGCGAGCGGCTGGTGGCAGCTGACCGTGCTCGATCTCCAGACCTACGTCGAGAAGCCGCTGTGGAACGAGTCGCGGAGCGTGGACGATCAGGTCGAATGGCTCGACGATACGCACGTCATGTATCACCTGACGGGCGCGTCGACCGCCGCTGACATCTGGAGCGCCTCGATTGACGGCAAAACAGCCCCGATCCTCGTCCTCGCGGCCGCGTACTCTCCGGCGGTCCTGCGCGACGCTCGCGTGCTCACCCAGCGCTGACGATCGGGTGCGTGCACCTAGCCCCTAGTGTCCTAGCCCCTACTGATTCAAATCGACCCAGACACTCTTCACCTGCGTGTAGTGCTCGAGCGCGTGCATGCTCATCTCGCGGCCGAAGCCGCTCTGCTTGTAGCCGCCGAACGGCGCGGCCGTGTCGTAGACGTTGTAGGTGTTGATCCAGACGGTGCCGGCCTGCAGCTTACGCGCGACGTAGTGCGCCTTCTTGATGTCCTTCGTCCAGACAGCCGCCGCCAGGCCGTAGGCCGAGTCGTTTGCGCGCGCGATCGCCTCGTCCACGTCGCCGAACTCGATTGTGGCCAGCACCGGCCCGAAGATCTCCTCGCGCGCGATGGTCATCTCCGGCGTCACGCCGTCGAACACGGTCGGCTGAAGGAAATAGCCCTTCCCGGTGCCGATGTCGGCGCGTCCGCCACCCGCGACGAGCTGCGCGCCTTCCTTCTTCGCGACGTCGATGTACCGGAGATCGTTCTCGAGCTGCTTCTTCGAAGAGATCGCGCCGAGGCGCGTCTTGGGATCCATCGGATCGCCTGGCGTCATTTTTCTTGCGCGCGCGGCTACCTTCTCGACGAATTCGTTCTTGATCGATTTGTCGACCAGCAGCCGCGAACCAGCGGCGCACACTTCTCCCTTTCCGTAAAAGATGCCTGTCGTGGCGCCGCGGAGCGCGGCGTCGAGGTCCGCGTCGGGAAACACGATGTTCGGCGACTTGCCGCCAAGCTCCAGCGTGATGCGCTTCAGCGTGTCGGCGGAACCCTTCATGATCCCCTTGCCGGTCGACGTGTCGCCGGTGAACGCGATCTTGTCGATGCCCGGATGCTCGACGATCATCCGACCGACCGTCGATCCCGGCCCGGTGATCACGTTGAGCACGCCGGGCGGAAGGCCAGCCTCGTCAGCGATCTCCGCCAGCGCCAGCGCCGTGAGCGGCGTCTGGCTCGCCGGTTTGATGATCACGGCGTTGCCGCAGGCCAGCGCCGGGGCGACTTTCCAGGCCGTCAGCAGCAGCGGGAAATTCCAGGGCACGATGGCCGCGACGACGCCCACGGGTTCGCGAAGCGTGTAGGTGAGGAAATTACCTTTGACCGGAATCGTCTCGCCGTGAATCTTGTCCGCCCAGCCGGCGAAGTACTGGAAGCACTCGGCCGCCGCCGGCACTTCGATGTGCCGCGACTCGAAGATCGGCTTCCCGTTGTGCAGCGTCTCGAGCCGCGCGATCTCGTCGGCCTTCTCCAGGAGCTTCTCGCCGATCTTCCAGACGATTCGTCCCCGCTCGCGCGCGGACAGTTTGCTCCACGGCCCATCGAACGCGGCGCGCGCGGCCGCCGCCGCAGCGTCCACGTCCGCTTGCTCCGCGGATGCGACGTCGGCGATCACCTCCTCGGTCGCAGGATTGACGACCTCAATCGTCTTCCGCCCGGCCGCGTCGCGCCACTCGCCGTTGATGAAGAGCTGCTTGCGCATCACCGCAGTTGTGGTCATTAGAACTCTCATTAAGCTCGCCACCACGGAGGACGCGGGTGTCCTCTGTGGTGGAGAGGCTTGGCTTAGGACGCTGTCTCCCCAGGCTTCAGCTCCAGCACCTCGACCCCTTTCGGCTCGACGAGCGTGCGGAGCGCCGCGACCGTGCCGGTGAGAAACGGAAATGTACCGTAGTGCATCGGCACGACTTGTCGCGCACCGAGGAACTCGAGGGCGCGCGCGGCGCCGGCGGGTCCCATGGTAAAGCGATCGCCGATCGGCAAGAAGGCGATCGATGGACGGTGGATCTCGCCGATGAGCCGCATGTCGCCGAACAGATCCGTGTCGCCCGCAAAGTAGATCGTCAGGCCATCCTCGAAGCGAATGACGTAGCCCGCGGCCTGACCCAGGTACACCACGCCCCCATCGTCGACCGTCGAGCTGCCGTGCACGGCATTGACCATCGTGATCGCCAGGCCGCCGATCGTCAGCGTGCCGCCTTGCCCCATAGGGGCAGTGTTCTGAATCCCTTTGCTCTCGAGCCACAGGCAGATCTCGTAGTTCGCGATCACGTGTGCGGCCGTGGATCGCGCGATGGACACCGCGTCAGCGGTGTGATCGCTGTGCCCGTGCGTGATCAGGATCAGATCGAGCTCGTCGATCTTTTTCGCGGATTCAGGACAGGAAGGGTTTGCGTTGACGAACGGCTCGATCAGAATCCGTTTGCCGCCCGGCGATCGAAACAGGAACGTCGAATGGCCCAACCAGGTAAATGACAGCGTCTGCATCGGGTACTCGGGGAGTTGGGTAATCGGGGAATCAATTGTTGAATCGGGCAATCACATTACCCGATTACCAGATCACCCAATGATCCAATTCACGCCTCGGTCCGCACATACTGAAAGTCTATCGGCAGCTGATTGATGCCTCGCCTCGGCGGCGCGATGTAGTTCGCGAACTTGCCGGGCTCGTAGACCGGTTCCGCCATGATGCTGAGCAGGTATTCGGCGTCCGCCGGCGACGGCAGCCATTCGTGCTGCCGCTGCGCCCACTGCTCCTTCGTCAGCGGTGCGCCATCCGGATCGAAGTGGAAGCCCGAGTACATGCCGATGCCGCGATGGAACTTGCGGTCCGGCAGGCGCAACCGGTCGGACATGCCATGCTGCTCGAGGATGCGGTTCCAGCGCACGACGCCGGCGGCGCAGTCGCCGACGTACCAGTCGCGCAGCACCTCGTTCATGGCGTTGCGCATCAACACATCCTTCGTCACCGGCCTCCCGTCCTCGAAGAACTCCATGGGGTAGTAGGTGTCCTTGACGATGTGCTCGTCGAAGGTGTCCTCCTTTGCGCGGCCTTTGAGGCCGTTGGCGAAGTACGCGGCGGCATTGCTGGACACCTCGCTGCCATGCAGATCGAGGCTCAGACTGAACCACAGATTCAGGTGCTTCTGGATCGTGGGGATGTCGATGCCGCCCAGCTTGCGCACGTCCCCCGAGAAACCCGCCTGCGCCATCAGCTGGCACGTGCGCTCGAGAATCCGCGCGATGCCGGTCTCGCCGACGAACATGTGGTGCGCTTCCTCGGTAAGCATGAAGCGGGTGGTGCGCGACAGCGGATCGAGCGAGCTCTCCGACAGCGACATCAGCTGCGACTTGCCGTCGCGGTCCGTGAACATCGTGAACATGAAGAAGTCGAGCCAGTTGTCGATCGGCTCGTTGAAGGCCTCGAGAATCCGCGGCTTGTCGCGGTTGCCGCTCTGGCGCTCCAGGAGCTCCTCCGCCTCGTCGCGGCCGTCACGTCCGAAGTGGGAGTGCAGCAGGTAGACCATCGCCCAGAGATGCCGTCCTTCTTCCACGTTCACCTGGAAGAGATTGCGCAGGTCGTAGAGACTCGGGCACCGCCGCCCGAGCTGCCGCTGCTGCTCGACGCTCGCCGGCTCCGTGTCGCCCTGCGTCACGATGAGTCGGCGGAGCTGATTGCGGAACTCCCCAGGAACCTCCTGCCACACAGGCTGACCGAGGAAATCGCCGAAGCCGATCCGGCGATCGTGCACCGGATCGGCGAGGAAGATCCCCCACCGGTACTCGGGAAGCTTCACGTACTCGAAGTGCGCCCACCCCTCGGGATCCACGCTGATGGCGGTTCGCACGTACACATGGTGATAGTCCTGGAACCCCTGTGGTCCCATGTCCCTCCACCACTGGATGTACTTCGGCTGCCAGTGCTCGAGCGCGCGCTGCAGGCGCTTGTTGCTCGACAGGTTCACGTTGTTCGGGATCGTTTCAGCAGAAATCATGTGCGTTTCCAGTCGAACTCGGGCCTTCCTTGCTCGCCGTACGCCTTCAGCGCGCCTCTTTCGCCGACAGCATTCGGCCGCTGGAAGATCCAGTTCTGCCACGCCGTGAGGCGGCCGAAGATCTTCGTTTCCAGCGTCTCCGGCCCGGCGAAGCGCAAGTTCGCTTCGAGGCCGGTCATCGCGTCCGGCGAGAAGGCCGCTCGCGCCTCGACGGCGACGCGGATCTCATCGTCCCAGTCGATCTCGTCGGGTGCGAAGGTGACGAGCCCGGCCTCCTCCGCCTCCGCGGCGTTGAAGGGGCCGGCGTGTGCGAGGACCTCGCTCACCTTCGTCGCGTCATCGAGGAAACGTGTTTGCAGACGCGTCAATCCGTTGCTCATCGGCAGCGGCCCGGCGTTCAACGGCGACAGCACGACCACGTTCTCTTCGTTGTCGTCGTGGAACATATAGGAACGATCCGCGGCGAGCGCCAGCTCGAACAGCGAGCCGGCGAACGCCGAGCCCGGCTCGATGAGCGCGAAGAACGTGCGCGCCGTAAGGTCCATGCGCTTGAGGGTGCGCTTCATGAAGAGCACCATCTCGTGGACCAGCCAATGCGATTGATGTTCGACAAGCGTGCGGTCGATGGCCAGCACGGCTTCGCGATCGCCTTCCGTCCGGATCAGGACCGTGCCGATCTCCGGCTCGTTCACGCGCAGGCGCAGAAGGGCGTCGTCCAGCTCGCGAAACGCGCGAAGCGGCCAGAACTGATCGCCGGCTTTGAGGATCTCTTCCGCCGTCGACGGTTGCGGACCCGACGGCGCCAGCACGGTCAGTTCCGCGGTGCGCTTGGCGTGGTCGAACGTCATCGTCACGGCGGTGTATGTGAGCCCACTCTCGGTCACCGTCGGGTTCAGCGGGTTCAGCGTGATCCCGGGACCGGTCGCCTGACGATCGGATGCCGCGGCGAGCGCGTCGGCGCGCTTACGGACTGCGTCCCTGAACTGACTCGTCGGGTACACGCGATCGACGAGCTTCCATTCGACCGCGCGCTTTCCCTTGACGCCTTCGACGAGCGTGCTGAAGTAGTCGGCGAGATCGCGGCGCACGCGGCGCTTGTCGACGACTCGCGTCAGCCCACCGGTGCCCGGCAGGACGCCGAGCAGCGGCGCTTCAGGCAGGCTCACCGCCGAATTGCCGTCGTCGACGAGCACGATCTCGTCGCACGCCAGCGCCAGCTCGTAGCCTCCTCCGGCACAGATCCCGTTGAGCGCGGCGAGGAACTTCAGCCCGGAGTTCGCGCTCGCGTCCTCGATCGCCAGCCGCGTTTCGTTCGTGAACTTGCAGAAATTCACTTTGGCGGCGTGCGACGATCCGCGCAGCATCATGATGTTCGCGCCCGCGCAGAAGATCCGCTCTTTGAGCGACGTCACGATCACGGTCCGCAGCTCCGGGTGCTCGAACCGAATCCGCTGGATGGCGTCGGCGAGCTCGATGTCGACGCCGAGATCGTACGAATTGAGCTTCAGCTTATAGTCTGGAGAGAGGCCGGCGTCCTCGCGCACATCCATCGACAGGGTGGCGATGGGGCCATCGAACGTCAGCTTCCAATGCTTGTATCGGGCGGGGCTCGTGTCAAACGTCATCATTGAAATTGAACATTCGTTCAAACTACTTTAGAGCCATGCCAACCGTGGAGTCAACCGCGTCGCCCACGCGCCGGCGGCTGAGGCGGCCGCGAAACGCAGACCCCAACGCCTCCACCCGAGTGGACATCATGAAGAGCGCCGCCAAGGCGTTCCGCCGCCTCGGCTATCACGGCGCGACCGTCGAGCAGATTGCCGCCGCGCTGAAGATGAAGAAGGGCAATCTCTACTACTACTTCAAGAACAAGGAGGCGATCCTCTTCGCCTGCCATCAGTACTCGCTCGACGAGCTGATTCGGCTGCTCGACGAGGTGGAGCGGAGCGGGTTACCCGCCGACGAAAAGCTGCGCCGCCTGATCGTGGCGTTCGTCCACACCATCCTCGACGAACTGCACGGCACCGCGCTGTTTCTGGATCTGGAGGCGTTGTCGCCGGCCCACCTGAAGGCCGTCATCGTTCGGCGTGACACATTCGACCGCGGCGTCCGGCGCGTGCTCGAGGAAGGGATGACAGCCGGGACGTTCGGGCCCGGCGACCCCAAGCTGCGCGCCTTCGCACTCTTCGGGGCCGTGAACTGGATCCCGCGGTGGTTCAACCCGGACGGCCCGGCGAGCTCTCAGGAGATCGCCGATCATTTTGCCGATTTTCTGATCGGAGGACTCCGCGCGAAACGGCAGGCCTGACCGCCTTCGCGCCTGCGGCGCTCCGGCGAGTCTCGCTGAAGCTCGCGGTGATGGTGCGCGAGCGGAGGCGGAAGGCCTGCGCTACGAGTGCGGTGTCACGTAACGGAGCCCTTCAGGGCTGCCCCGGCGATCGTCAGCCCTGCCGGAGGGCCTTGATAGGATTGAGCCGCGCAATCCGCACGGCCGGGACCAGCGTCGCCACGACCGCGACGACGAGTACGACGGCCGCCGCCAACGCGAATGTGAGCGGATCGTTGACCGAAATCCCCCACACGAGGTGACGCATCGTCGTCGCCGCGAGGCGCGCGGCGAGCGCGCCGATGACGACGCCGACGACCGCGAGGATCAACCCGGGCGTTGCGGCCACGACGATCGCCTGCCGCACCGATGCCCCGAGAGCGAGCCTGATGCCGAGTTCTCGCGTCCGTTCGGCCACGGCGTTGGCGACAAGGCCGTAAAGGCCGACTGCTGCGAGCAGGAGCGCGAGAACGGCAAGCGCGCCGAGCAGGACGGTTTGCGACCGCTGCGTCGCAACCGCTTCCGATCGCACGTCGTCGAGCGTGCGGAACTTCGCGAACGGCAGCAGCGGATCGACCGACTCGACCGCACGCTGCATCTCGGCTGCGATTCCCGGCTGCGGTGCGCGCAGGCGCACGAACCAGCTCGGAGAAAACCACGTGTGCACCATTCTGAGGTACGCCGCGTTGGTCTGCGCCACGGGAATATAGCTGGCCGGCACGGGCGCGACCGGTCCGAAGTTGCCCCAGCCGGCCTTCTGCTG
>Ga0114129_10002007_pt1 | contig 27874 bp, 35 predicted proteins | sample RhiMetdeltSRZDD1_FD_80071 | JGI IMG/M metagenome (GOLD analysis project Ga0114129, IMG submission 80071) | Populus rhizosphere microbial communities from Tennessee, USA - Rhizosphere MetaG P. deltoides SRZDD1 (version 2) (version 2) | ecosystem: Host-associated > Plants > Roots > Rhizosphere >... | reverse complement strand
CATGAGTCGCGCGTACGCGGAGTTCCTGTCGGCGAAGACGCGGCGGTCGCGGCCGCCGGCCGGGGTTGACGTCGCTGCCGGCGAGGTGCATCCGCTGCTGCACCCTTGGCAGGCCGAGATCGTGCGCTGGTCCGCGGGTGTTGGCAGGGCCGCGGTGTGGGCTGACACCGGCCTCGGGAAGACGCTGATGCAGTTGGAATGGGCGCGTCTGTCGGCGGGCCGGGCGCTGGTCGTTGCGCCGCTGGCGGTGTGTCACCAGACCGTGGGCGAGTCGGCGAAGGTCGGCATGGAGGCGCGGTACCTGCGGGCCGACGACGGCCGGCCGGGGATCGTAGTGACGAACTACGAGATGATCCACCGGTTCGACCCGGGCGCGTTCGGTGCCGTGGCGCTGGACGAGTCGTCGGTGCTCAAGGACGTCACCAGCAAAACCCGGGACCGGCTGATCGCGCAGTTCAAGGACGTGCCGCGCAGGCTCGACTGCTCGGCGACCCCCGCGCCGAACGACGTCGCCGAGCTGTGCAACCACGCGGAGTTCCTCGGCGCGGCAACCCGCCGGGAGATGCTGGCGGCGTACTTCGTGCACGACCAGAACGGGTGGCGGGTCAAGGGCCACGCCCGGCAGCCGATGTACCGGTGGATGGCGAGCTGGGCGCTCGCGATCCGCTCCCCGGCCGACCTGGGGTATCCGGACGGCGGGTACCGGCTGCCCGGCCTGGAGATCGTTCCGCACCTGCTGAAGGTCGACGTTGCGCCCGACGGGCAGCTGTTCGCGACGGGTCTCGGCGGTGTGCGGGGCCGCGCCGCGGTGCGCCGCGCGACCCTGGACGCGCGCTGCGCCCGCGCGGCAGAGCTGGTCGCTGCGGAGCCCGACGAGCCGTGGCTGCTGTGGTGCGGCCTGAACGCCGAGGCTGACCGGCTCGCGGACATCCCGGGCGCGGTGAACGTGCCCGGCTCGTGGTCGCCGGAGCAGAAAGCGGAGGCGTTGCTCGCGTTCACCCGCGGCGAGATCCGGGTGCTGGTCACGAAACCGCAGATCGCCGCGCACGGCCTGAACTGGCAGCACTGCGCCCGCATGGCATTCGTGGGGCTGTCGGACTCCTACGAGCAGTACTACCAGTGCATCCGCCGCTGCTACCGGTACGGCCAGCATCGGGTGGTGCACGCCCACATTGTGCTGTCCGAGCTCGAGTCCGAGATCGCCGCGAACGTCGCCCGTAAAGAAACCGACGCCGCCAGGTCCACAGCGGACCTGGTTGCCGCGATGCGTGGCGCCGGAGCATGGAGGTGTGCCGCCGCATGACGACTGAGGACATCTACATCACGGACGACGCGGCCGGCGATCGGTGGCGGCTGATGCTCGGCGACTCCTGCGAGCGGCTCGGGGAACTGGCCGACGCCAGCGTCGACCTGTCGGTCTGCTCCCCGCCGTTCGCGCAGTTGTACAACTACAGCCCGTCGCCGCGGGACCTGTCCAACTCTGCGAGCCGGGCGGAGTTCCTCGAGCACTACGGCTTCATCATCCGTGAGCAGCTGCGGGTGACCAAGCCGGCCCGGATTGCCGCCGTGCACGTTCAGCAGATCACGTTGCAGAAGGTCCTGCACGGCGTGATCGGCCTCACCGATTTCCGGGGCGAGGTCATCAACGCGTTCGTGGACGCCGGCTGGATCTTTCATGGCGAAACCACCATCGACAAGTGCCCGCAGGCGCAGGCGATCCGCACGAAGTCCCAGAGCCTGCTGTTCGTGACGAAGGACCGCGACTCCAGCGTGCTCCGCCCGGCGCTCGCCGACTACCTGTTGTTCTTCCGCGCCCCGGGCAGCAACGCGGTCCCGGTGAAGACGGACGTGACGAACGAAGAGTGGATCGCGTGGGCGAGGCCGATCTGGCCGGGCGTCGCCGACGACGACGCGGCCGAGGCGATGGAACAGCTCGGCCTGGTCCTGCCGCGGCCGGCCTGGTACGGCATCCGTGAGACGAACACCCTCAACGGCCGGGTCGCGCGGGAGGACGCCGACGAGCGGCACATCTGCCCGCTGCAGCTCGACCTGGTCGAGCGAGTGGTCCGGCTCTATAGCAACGAAGACGAGACGGTGCTGTCGCCGTTCGCCGGTATCGGATCCGAGGTGTACACGGCGGTGAAGCTCGGCCGCCGCGGCATCGGGATCGAGCTGAAGCCGTCCTACTGGCGCACAGCCGTCGACAACCTCCGACGGCTCGAGGCGGAAACGGCCACGGCCCCGCTGTTCGAATTGGACGGAGCCACCTGGCCGGCGCGGCGCGGGGCGACTTCCCCTGGCCCCGCGCCCGCGCGATGACCCAACCAACCGATCCGACGGAGGAGATTCAACGCGATGCTGACCGGCCCAACGCACTATCTCGTCGCTGAGCAGCTCCTCGAGCGTGCCGCCGTCGCTGACACCGAGAACGATCACCCCGATCGCCGGTTGCTGACGATGGAGGCGCAGGCCCACGCGACGCTGGCGCTCGCCGCTGCGACGGCGTGCGCGGGCAGCTCGAGCATGCAGCACGCGGACCGTCAGCAGTGGCTTGGCGCTGTCAGCGCTGTCATGTCGCCGTCGGGCGAGCTCGACTCGCGCCCAGGATTGGGTGGTGGTGACCCGCGGGCGGCCCGGCTGATGCTCGCCGGCCCCGCGGGGGTTCGGCCGACGATCACCGTGCTGTGCGGGTCGACACGGTTCGGGGAGGCGTACCGGGACGCGAATCTGCGGTTGACGCTGGCGGGGCACATCGTGCTCAGCGTCGGCTGTCACATGCGTTCGGATGGTGAGATGTTGCGCGATGAGGCCGTGGTGGCGCGGCTCAAGGCCCGGCTCGACGTGCTGCACCTACGCAAGGTCGACCTGGCTGACGAGGTGCTGGTGCTCAACGTCGGCGGCTACATCGGCGAGTCGACCCGCAGCGAGATCGCCTACGCCGAGGGGCTCGGGAAGCCGGTCCGCTATTTGGAGCCGTTCGTATGAGCGCCCCGCTTCCGATCCCGGCGGATGTGTGGTCGCTTGCCGGATGGGTGGAGCGTGAGGTCGAGGTGGGTCGGGTGGCGCGGCTGGTGCCGGAGCTGCTCGAGCGAGTGGGTGCGGCGTTCGACGCGGCTGGCTCATCTAAGCGGTACAGCGGGGCGTGGCCAGCGACGACGGTGGAGCGGGACACGCTGCGCGCCGAGCTGTTCGGCAAGGCAGTCGACGCGCTCGGGGCACTGGCTGATCTGGATGCGCGCTGGACCGGGGCGCACGCCGCGCCGACCGATCCGTCGGGACCGGTGGACTCCCGTGGTGGGCGCGTGACAACCGACTCCGCGCCCGCCACGGGTCTCAGCCCGGGCCGGCCGGCATGAGCGCGATCACAGTCGGCACCGCGGATCTGCGCAGCGCGTTGCTGGCGGTTGGGCCGCACGCGGCGAAGGACCCGCAGGACGCGACGTTGTATCGGGTGCGGCTCGCGGTCGACGTCGAGAACGTGACCGTCCAGGCGACGAACCGCTACTCGGCAGGATTGGCGCTGGTGTCGATCGAGGAACACGACGGCGAGCTGCTCGACATCGACCTGTCGTGCAAGGACGTCGGCGAGATCCTCGCGTTGTTCAAGGTGGGCAAGAGCTCGGACGGCGAGATCGGCGACACGCTCGAGCTGGCCACCGACGCCGAGCACTTCACGGTGACGGACACGTCCGGGCTCTTCCCGGGAAAGTCGCTGCGGCTGCCCAGGGTTCCGGTCGATGAGAACTTCCCGGACCTGCGCAAGCTGGCGTGGACGAAGCTGACCCGCCAGCACCGCGACCCGGTCGAGCGGCTCGTCACCGCGGGAACACTCATCGCGCTGTTCCGCTCGGCGGCCGAGGCGTACCGCGAGCCCTTAGCGCTCGAGATGACGGGGCAGAACTCGGCGCTGATCGTGTCGTGCGGCGAGTCGTTCCTCGGGTTCCTGTCGCCGAGCCGCACGGCGGCCGAGGCCGACGCGTTGATGGACAGCTGGCGCACGGCATGGCTGATCCGCCTGGAGCCGGACATGGCCGCGGGCCCCGCGCCCGATCGCTCGGCTGGGGCGACCTGATCCGGACCGGCGAGCCGATCCCGGCCTGGAGCCGGCCGGGCCGGTTGCGGCGTCGGTGCGCCGCGGCAACGACCATGGGAAGGAGATCTGCGGTGACTAAGCCACCTGAGGGTTTGCCGGTCTACGGGTTCGAGTCGCTGCTGCGCCTGGCCGGGCTGGCGAACCTGACGATGCTCCGCCGGCACCGCCGCCAGCTCGCCGACGGCCAGCGGCCGGTGGGGTGTTACTGGTCCGGCCACGACTACGTGTCCCTGTACCGGGAGGCCGAGGCGGTGGACATGCCGTCGCTGCCGGCGGGCAGGCAGCGACGCTACGACGCGGCCCGCACCTGCGCCGAATGCGGCGCGCGGGCGCTGGACCCGTTCGAACGCGGTGACGACGGGCAGCGGTACTGCCCGTCGTGCCAGGGGCCGGTCCACCGGCGGCTGTGGGAGCAGGCGCGGGCTGCCGACCGGCCGGTCATCGCCGGGTGGGCGCGTGGGGTCTTCGACGACCCGACCGTGGTCCTGGGCGCGACCCTGCACCGGGGCTACTACCGCGAGGTGTGCGTCGCCGACCTGGCCGGGACGGTGCTGCTGGACGTGAAGGTCCGCTACGTCTCCGACGACGTCATCGACCCCAGGTGGCTCGCCAGACTCACCGAAGAACACCCCGACGCGCTGTCCCCGGCCGACCTGGGTGAGGCGCTCGGCGGGTTCGCCGGCAGGCGGCTGGTCACCTGGTGGCCGACCACCGGCCTGCCGAGGACCGACGACAGCGGCCCGGGCGGCCCGGTGGTGAGCACCGCCGAGGGTGACCACTTCGGCTACTGGTACGACCGGTGGGTCGGCGAGCTGTCCGGCCCCACGTACCGGTACGTGCCGCGCCTGGCCACCCAGTGGCCGCCGGCTGGGCCGCGCGAGCAGGTCGACCGGATGCGGACCCTGCTCACCGAGATGGCTGGTCGTCGACTCCCCGAGGGCGCCCCGCTGGTCGGCGCGGACCGGGTACGGGTCATCGACCGGGGCAGCGGCCATGCGTGATCGATATCGACGCTCGCCGAGCCGCTCGCCGCCCCCGTGTTCGCTGCACCGTCGGAAGGAGGGTCGTTGCCCTGGGCGCGGGTCTCGGACACGGCGGCGATGCACCCGGTGGTGCTGCGCCCCGCAGTGGATGGTGACCCGCGCCTGGTCAACGAAGTGTTCGGGTTCGTCATGCGCTGCGCGATCAGCAGCGCGGCGTACAACACGGACTACTTCGTCGACGAGGGCACGGCCGCCACCTACGCCGGCGTCGCCGACTGGCGCGCGCTCGCCGACGTCGCCGAGCGCGCCGGCTACTGGTCGTCGACGACGGTCGGCGGGCAGCCGGGCTGGCTGATCGTCGCCGACTCCGACTTCGTGCACATCCGGCTCCGCGCGGAGCTGGACTGGGAGCGGCAGCGGGACAAGGACCGCCGCACCCCGGGCCTCGTCGTGCCGGTGCGGCTACGCGACGGCGACGGCTGCCGCTACTGCGGCGTCGTCGTGCAATGGAACGACCGCAAGGGAGGACGCGGAGGGACCTATGATCACCGGCCGCCCGGGCAGGCCGCGACGTCATCTGGGCATCTGGTGGTGTCGTGCCGGGCCTGCAACGCCGGACGTCGGGACGACCCGGCGGCCGACGAGCGGTATCCGCTGCTGCCGGTGCCGGCCGATCCGTACTACAGCAGCACCACGGTGGACCTGCTCGCCAAGCACGGCCACCACGTAACACCGAGCGACCCCGCGCGACCCGGCACCCGGCCGGATCCCGCGCCATCTCCGCGACCCCGCAGCCAGCGGGACCCCGCGCTTCCGCGACCCGCCACCCAGGTGGATCCCGCGCCCCGCGACCCCGCAGCCGGCGGGACCCCGCGCCCCGCAGCGACATCCGCGCGGCCCGCCAGCCGGGCGGATCCCGCGCCGACGGAGCGGCCCGCGAACCCGCGCGCCTCTCCGCACACGCACCGCGACCCCGCACCCGGCGGGCCCCCGCGCACACCGACCCCACCCGCCCGCTCCCGCCCCGCCGATCCACTGGATCCGCCGAATCACCTGACTGGCGGATCACGGATCGCCGGGACGGGACGGGACGGGATCGGGTCGGGAGCCGATCAACAGCATCCCCCTGCTCCGGGGCGCCGTCGGCGTGCCCGCAGAGGGGGAAACCAGCGACCACCTGATCCACACCAATGAAGGGACACCACCGATGCCCTCTCCTGAGCGGGAGCTGCCCGCGCATCCCCCACCGGAGGTTCTCCTGCTCGCCAGGTGGGCGGGCGCCACCGACACGCAGCGGGGCTCGCCGACCTTCCTGGTCGGCTCGGATCCGTTCCTGGCGTTCGAGCGGGCCGCCCGGGCGACGTGGCGGGCCGCGCGGATGATGCTCGACGGCCTTGTCGTGCCGGATCCGCCGGACCTGCCTGAGCTGCGCCGCTGCAGCGCCTGCGCCACCCTGCTGCGGATGGTCCGGTCCGAGGCGACCGGTCGGCTGATGCCGGTGGAAACGACGCCGCACCTTGACGGGATCGTCAAGCTGGTCCCGTCGGAGGCCGGGGTGCGGGCCCGCGTGTTCGGCGGGGTGATCGCAGCGCAGCTCGAGGGCGGCACCCGATACCGGCCGCACTGGGCGGACTGCTCCCACGCGGCGAAGGCTCCGACGTGAGGCGCTGCCTACGCTGCGGCATGGCCGCGTTCGCGATGGTGACGATCGCGGCGCTGGCCGGGCTGGGCGTGTCGACCGTCATCCATCTGTGCGCTTACGAGCTCGACCGGCGGCGGCGCTGTGGCTGATCTCAGGCATCCCGCTGTGCAGGAAATGATGCGCGAGCATGCGCATCGCACCGGGCTCGATGGATGGTCGGCGTGGGCCGACCTGGTGCGTGAGGCCGCCATAGCGGTGGGGGCGCAACGCGCTGTGGCCGCGGCGCGGGAGGCGTCGTTGGATCGCGCGTGGCCGGCGCCGCAGACTCTGCCGGATGAGCTGCCGCGCCTGATCCTCCCGGAGCGGGTGAGTAGCGCGGCGGATGCTCTGCAAACGGTGAGGGAGCTTCGGGGCGTGCTCGTCGAGTCGCTGGAGCCGGGCCGTTCGGCGCCGGCGGGAGGCCGGTACGGCAGCGAGGCCGCGCCGGTCTCGCCGTGGTGCGACGTCTGCGGCGGGCGCCGGTACTGGCGTCGGCTGTCCAGCGATGGCGACGTGTCGGCTCTGCCGCTGGGTCAGGATCCGGCGATGGAACGCCGGCGGCCGTACTGCCCGCGTTGCGACGGCGGCCTCGTGTCCCTGGGCGAGGCGCCGCTGCCGATCGTGGTTTCGGTGCACGACACGATCGTCTACATCGACGCCGCGGTGCTGGCGGTCGAGGGCGCCGCCTGCTCGGCCCTCGGCTTGACTCGGCTCCCCGACGCTGCCGCGCTCTCCGAGCGTATCGACCACATCGAGCGGATCCTTCCCGCGGTCGAACGCGACGAGGTGCTCGCCGACGTCGTGACCCGCGAGCTGATCTCGTGCGCCCGGTCGGCGCGCGGTGTGCTGCGGGATCACGAGCCGATGGTTCGGCTTCCGGGCCGGTGCCCGTGGTGTTCGTCGCAGAGCCTGGTGATGTGGCCCGAGCGTGGGGATACGAACGGGCATCGGCTGGCCGATGGCATGGCGTGGGTCGCGGGCCTGGTCGAGTGCACCTACCGGGACTGCCGCTGTGATGACTACGGCTGCCGCTGTCACCGGCGTCAGGAGGTTCGCGACGGGCGGCGGCCCCAGGCGGCGTATCGCCATGCGTGGACGAACGACCGGTGGGCGTGGCTGAGCCGGCTGGTCGGGATCAACCTTTTCGACGTTGCCCTACAGGGAGACCGGTGACCCCAGGTGATGTAGAACCGATCCGCACCAGCGACGCGGCCGTCCTCGTGCGCCGTGCATCATCAACGATCCGGAACTGGATCAACGCCGGCTGGGTCCGGGTGGTCGGCAAGTCGGGCCGACAGATCCTCGTGGACCGCGGCGACGTGCTCCGGGTGGATGCGGCGCTCGCCGCGGGTGAGCGGCCGGCGCCCATAGCCCAGCCAGACCCGTCGCGATCAGCCCCAGGTCCAGTGATGATCCACATCGTCGTGATGGATCGAGGTGGCCTGTTCGGCGTCTACTACGAAGCACACCTCGCGCACCGCCACGCCCAAAAGATCGAGGGCGTGGTAGTCCAGGCTCCGATCGTCGCCGACTATCGGACGCTGCCGCTGGACGATTCACCGTGATGGTGTTTGCTATCCGGCGGACTGTCGAGGACACTTCCTGCAAGGACGAGTCTGTCCCGACACTGAGCCCCGGCCAACCGCCGGGGCTTTCGCATGCACAGGACTCCCATGAGGGCGGCCGCCGGGCGCGAGCCAGGTCAGGGGATGCGGCGACGGGGTGACTGCCGCGGTAAGCGCCGCCCGCCCACCGATGAGTAGTACCCGCCCGGGCCGATTCCCCGTCCGGCCCGGGCGGGCCTTCCCCTGGCAGATCGGATTTGGCGGATGCCTACCCGCGCGCCGAAGCGGTGCACTACACCGGGCTGCGATGGGCAGGCGAGGCCTGGCTACGGTGGAGGTAAGTGTGCTGGCTGTGCGGGCCGAACACGCAGGCAGCTCGATCAGCGTCGTGGGTCTGCGGCGGCGCGCGGATACGATGCGCGGTGGCAGGAGACGCGGGCCGCGTTCCTCGCCGTCCATGACCGATGTGAATGCGATCGCTGTATGCGTTTACCCGAGGATAGGCGCCCAGCTTCTGATACGGTTGATCACCGCGATGGACGCGGACCGCGTGGCCCTCGTGGGCATGATTGGTCCAATCTTCGGGCAATGACTCGTCGGCACCATTCGCGCCGGACGGCCAAAGATCAGCCTGGCGGCTGGAATCGGAGCCGGGGGGCGGGTCGAATCTCTGGCACCTGACGGCCCTATGACCGCCTTCCCAAGTCCGCTTTCTCACTGACAGGTTTCGATAATTGCCGTATCGGAACGGGGCATGCGGAAAGGTCGGGTGAATGGAGTGGGTAAGCGCGGACCGGCTTCGAAGCCCACAGCACTCCGCATTCTCCATGGCGATCGCGCCGACCGGATCAATGACAACGAGCCGACACCGGGCCGCACCGATGTGGAGCCTCCGGATTGGCTGGCCGGGCCGGCGCTCGAGGTGTGGCAGGAGTACGCGCCGGACCTGAAGCGCCAGGGCGTGCTCACCGCGTGGGACGTCGAGGCGTTCGGCTGCTGGTGCGACGCGGTGGCCCGCCGCCGCGCGGCGGCGGCCGCGCTGGACGCCGAGGGCGAGGTCGTGGACCTGGCGGTGTTCGGCAAGAACGGCGAGCTGACCGGCCACCGGCGCAGCCGGAACCCCTGGTTGCTGGTGCTGAATCAGGCAGATGCGCAGGTGCAGCGGTACGGGGCGCGGTTCGGGCTGACGCCGTCGGATCGCGCGCAGCTCAGCGGTGGGGACGGGCGTAGTGACCCGACGGAAGATCTCCTCACCAGCTGAGTTCGTCCCGGATCATCACAAGCGCTGGCGGCCGCGCAACCGGCGCGGGCCGGTGTGCGGCTACACCTTCCGGGACAAGACTTGTGGGCGCCGAGCCGCGCATTACTGTGAACCGCGCGCTGACCGGGCGGTGCGTTTCCCGGCGGAGCTGTTGCGCCACATCAAGGGCCCGTACCGGCGGAAGCCTTTTGAGCTGCGGCCGTGGCAGGAACACGAGATTGTCCGGCCGCTGTTCGGCGAGGTCATCTGGTCAACCGAGTGGGGCCGTTATGTGCGCCGATACCGGCGGGCGTTCATTATCGTGGCCCGTAAGAACGGCAAGAGCGAATTGGCGGCGGCGATTCAGCTGATGTTGTTCATCGGCGACGATGAGGAAGCCGCCGAGGTGTACAACGCGGCGAAGGACACCAAGCAGGCGGAGAAGGTGTTCGGGCCGGCGCTGCGAATGGTTCAGCTGTCTCCGGTGCTTTCTCGGCGGCTGAAGTATTTCAAGAACGAGCGGCGACTCGTCGATGAGAAGTCGAGCAGCATTTACGAGGTCATCACCGCTGACGCCAAGGGCGAGCTGGGGCACAATCCGCACGGGTTCAACCTCGACGAGGTGCTCTCGCAGCCGGACGGTTCGCTGTGGGAAGCGATGGACACCGCCGACGGCGCGCGTGAGCAGGAGCTGCTGTTCGCCACGTCGACAGAGACTGACGAGCCGGTGTCCTTCGGCGCGAACCTGATCGATGAGGCGGAGAAGATCCAGGAGAACCCCGCCCGCGCCCCGCACGTTTTCACGTTCGTCCGGAAGATCCCGAGGACGCAGGATGAGCTCGATCGGCTGCGCCGGGTGTTCCGCGGGCATCCGCATCTTCCGGTGAGCACCGACGTCTACGACGAGCGGAACTGGAAATGGGCGAACCCGGCGCTGGACGAGTTCAAGTCGCGGGACGCGTTGCGTCGCCACGCGTTGGCCGCGGCCGGCAATCCGGCCCGGGACAAGGCGTTCCGGCAGTTCCAGGGCAACCAGCGCGTCCAGTCGCTGTTCCGGTACATCGCGCTGGACCTGTGGGACGCCAACGCCGGCGAGATCGCGCTCACGCCGGACTGGCTGACGCCGCTGCTCGCGGGCCGACGGTGCTGGGGTGGCCTGGACCTGTCCAGCAAGCTCGACCTGACGGCCTGGTGTCTGCTGTTCGCCGACGGTTGGGTGCGTTGGCGGTTCTGGGTGCCGGAGGCCGTGGTCCCGCAGCTCGACGAGCACACCGATGGCCAGTTCAGCGCATGGTGTCAGGCCGGCTGGATCACCAGGACCGAGGGCGACACGATCGACTACGACGTGATCTACCGCGACATCCAGGCCGACAGCGATCAGTTCGCGATCGTGAACGCCACCTACGACAAGTGGTGCGGCGAGCCGGTGCGGCAGGAGATCGTGAAGCGGACCGGGCTGGAGATGTTCGAGTCGGGCACGACGTACGAGCGGATGACGCCGCCGATGAAGGAGTTCATGCGGCTGTTGAAGGGCCGCGAGCTCCGCCACGGTGGCAACCCGGTCGCGCGGTGGAACGCGGAGCACCTCAACGCGAAATCGCCGTCGGATGACCCGGACCGGATCCGGCCGGTGAAACCCGACCGGGACAAGGCCGGCAAGCGGATCGACGGCATGCCGGCGCTGTTCTTCGCGATCGACTCCCGGATGCGCGGCGTGCCGCCGCCCAGCGTCTACGAGCAGCGCGGCCTGACCGTCATCTGAGAGAGGCAGAGCATCGCATGGGGTCGAAAGCCTACGGCCTGATCCGGATCGGCGGCCCGATGCGGGTGTTCGCGGCGGAGCTTCTGGACTGGGTGACTCGCCGGGACGTCGACCGGTGGGACTGGACGTGCGTGATCGGCCTGGTCCTGTTCGGGGCGGGCCTGTGGCGCTGGTTCCACCTGGGTGTGGCCCTCACCGTGGTCGGCGGCCTGGTCCTGCTGCTCGGCGTCGCGGGCGCCCGCGGCGAGGAGCTCGCCACGCGCAAACCGAAGGGTGGCTGACGTGGGATTCATCCGTTCGGTGGCGCGCGGCACCATCAACGGATCTTCGGGGATCGCCACGCCGGAGAAGTGGGTCGAGGACTGGTTCCGCGGCGGCCCCGAAACCCCGTCCGGGGTGTGGGTCGATGAGGAGACGGCTCTGCACTACGCGCCGTTCTTCGCCGGCGTGCGGGTCATCTCCGAGGACGTCGGCGCGCTGCCGCTGCCGCTGTATGAGCGGCTCGAGCGGGGCAAGCGCCGCGCGACCGACCATCCGCTGTACTGGGTGCTGCATACCCAGCCGAACGACCTGATGACCAGTGTCGCGCTGCGGGAAACGATGCAGGGGCATGCGCTGGGCTGGGGCACCGGCTACGCGAACGTGGTGCGCAACGGCGCCGGCGACGTCGAGGAGCTGTGGCCGCTGCGCCCGGACCGCATCAAGCCCCAGCTGACCCGCACCGGGCCGGGGAAGCTGCGGCTGCTGTACCAGTACCGCGACGAGGTCAACGGGATCCGGGCGACGCTGTTCCCGGATGAGGTGCTTTCCGTCGGGGGCCTCGGCTACGACGGCATCCGTGGCTACTCGGTGGTCGCGATGGCACGCAACTCGATCGGGCTGGGCCTGGCGACTGAGCACTACGGCGGCGCGTTCTTCGGGAACGGTTCTCGCCCGGGCGGCGTGCTCGAGCATCCTGGCACCGTCTCGGACCTGGCGCGCAAGCGGATCAAGGCCGACTGGGAGGGCCTCCACAAGGGCCTGGACCGCGCCCAGCGCGTCGCGATCCTCGAAGAGGGCGTGAAGTGGCACCAGACCGGTATCCCCCCGGAGGACGCCCAGTTCCTGGAGACCCGCAAGCTTCAGGTCACGGAGATGGCCCGGTGGCTGCGGCTGCCGCCACACAAGATCGGCGACCTCGAGCGCGCCACGTTCTCCAACATCGAGAGCCAGCAGCTGGACTACGTCTCCACGGCGCTGATGATCTGGCTGGTGCGCTGGGAACAGGCCATCATCACGCGCCTGCTGACCCCGCCTGAGCGGCGCGTGTTCTTCGCCGAACACGTCGTCGACGGGCTGCTCCGCGGCGACACGATGTCGCGCTACCAGGCGTACGCGATCGGCCGGAACTGGGGCTGGCTCTCTGCTGACGATGTGCGGGCGAAGGAGAACATGAATCCGTTGCCGGACGGCCAGGGCGAGATCTACCTGGTGCCGATGAACACGGTGCCGGCCGCCGCGGTGACCGGCACCGATGGTCCGCCGCCGCAGCAGGAGTTCAGCGCATGACGGGCCGGGAGGAACACGCCGACGGCCGAGCGGCGGAGAAGTGCGCGGACTGCGTCGCCATCGCCAACGGCGAGTTCTCCGCGGTCGATGCGGCGGAGCACGCGGCCCGGCACCGCCGGCAGCAGGCGGCGTCGCCGCGGGACCGGCAGATCGAAGAGCCGAGGAGGGACAGATGAGCACGCGTCGGCGCGGCTACGCCCGGGCCTACATCGACCGGGACGCCACCAGCGACGACGGTCCGCTCCGGTTCGTCGCCGCCACGGAGGGCGAGAAGGGCGACGGCATCGACCTGCGGATGTCCGGCGCCCGGCTCGAGCGGTACCGGTCGAACCCGATCGTGGGCTACGGGCATCGGTACTTCGGCCGGGAGTCGTTGCCGATCGGCAAGTCCGACAGCACAACCGTCGACGGCAATCGGCTGCTGATGGATGTGACGTTCGACCGCAAGGACGAGTTCGCGAAGACGGTCGATCGCAAGTACCGCGACGGCTACCTGAACGCTGTGAGTATCGGCTTCGATGTGCTGACGTGGGAGGACCCGAAGTCGAGTTACTGGACCGGCGGGGTCGCCACCGAATGGGAGCTGTTCGAGCTGTCGGCGGTGCCCCTGCCGATGGACGCTGACGCCGTGGTGGAGTCCGGCCGCGCGTTCGACGATCAGCTGCTCGACACGCTCCGTGCCCAGCTCGACCGCATGGAACCCGGCGAGCTTGCCGGGCTGCTCCGCAAGCTGGCCGAGTCCGTCGATGCCCATGGCTCGAGGCGCACGGCTGATCCGGCGCAAGCGCCGGCCGTACCCGCATCGCGGCTCGTGGTGGCGCAGCGACGGCTGCGCCTGGCCACGCTCGGCACCTGAATCATCCTCTCGGACGTCCAACCCTGACGAGATCCTCGACCGGTCTCGTGTTGGCGGCTGCCCGTTGTGCATCCACACAGAAGGAAAGGAACAGGGCGTGGACATCAACGCCACGAAGCAGGAGCGCGCGAAGCTCGCCAAGCAGGCCCGCGGCATCCTCGACGCCGCCCAGGCGGCCGGCCGTGACATCACCAGCGAGGAAGGAGCCGAGTTCGACCGGCTCATGGATCGGGCGGACACGCTCGAGAAGGACATCAAGCGGGAGGAGCGGGCCCGCGAACACGAACGGCAGGTCGCCGACAACGACTCTGGCCGCGGCGACGATGAGCCGAACGGCCCGGGCCGAACGGACGAGCAGAAGGCGCGGGAGGCGTTCCGCCGCTACATCCGCGACGGTCGCGCCGCGTTGACCGAGGCGGAGACGCGGGCGCTGAACATGGGTTCGGATCCCGAGGGCGGGTTCCTAGTCGCTCCGCAGCAGTTCGTGCAGGAACTGATCAAGGCCCTCGACGACGCGGTGCCGCTGCGGCCGCTCGCAACGACGATGACCCTGACGACGGGCGAGTCGCTCGGCGTGCCGGCGCTGGACACGGACCTGAACGACGCCGACTGGACCAGCGAGGTCGCCACCGGCGCCCAGGACGACGCGATGCGGTTCGGGAAGCGGGAACTGCGGCCGCATCCGCTGGCGAAGCGGGTGAAGGTGTCCCGCACGCTGCTGCGGCGGGCGACGATGGACCCGGAGGACATCGTCCGGGACCGGCTGAAGTACAAGTTCGCCGTCACGCAGGAGAAGGCGTTCATGACCGGCGACGGCAACGAGAAGCCCCTCGGTGTCTTCACCGCCAGCACGCAGGGCATCTCCACGGGCCGCGACGTCACGTTCGGCGCGACCGGCGCGATTCCGCTGACCGCGGCGAGCGCGGACCAGCTGATCGACGCGAAGTACACCCTGAAGGCGGCGTACTGGCCGCGGTCGCGGTGGCTGTTCCACCGCGATCTGGTTCGGACGATCCGCAAGTTCAAGGACTCGCAGAACCAGTACCTGTGGCAGCCGGGCATGGCCTCGGATCGACCGGACACCATCCTCGACCTGCCGTTCCTGGTGTCGGAGTTCGCCCCGAACACGGTCAGCGCCAACCAGTACGTCGGGATGCTCGCCGACTGGTCCTTCTACTGGATCGCCGACGCCCTGGACATGGAGATCCAGCGGCTGGTGGAGCTGTATGCGGAAACGAACCAGGTCGGCTTCATCGCGCGGCAGGAGACCGACGCCATGCCGGTGCTGGAGGAGGCTTTCGTCCGGCTGAAGGTCCCGGCCTGATCACGACTCGGCTCACGCCACAGGAGAGGACAGCCCAGCAATGAGCACGGATCTGAAGAACAGCATCGCGGTCGCGTCGTCGCTGCGTCCGGCCTCACGCACCGCTGCCGTGAACGGCACCGGCGTGGACCGGGCCGGCTTCGAGGCCTCGGTCGTCATCCTGGACCTCGGCGCGATCGGCGGCACCACCCCGTCGTTCACGTTCGAGGTTCAGGAGTCGACGGACAACTCGGTGTTCACGGCTGTGGCCGCGGCCGATCTCGACGGCGGGCAGCCGGCGGCGTTCACCACCGGCGACTCGGTCACCGAGATCGGCTACCGCGGCGTGAAGCGGTATCTGCGGGTGGCGATCACCGCCGTGTCCGGTACGACTCCGACGCTACTGTGCTCGGCCACAGTCGTCCGCGGCAAGGCCCGCAAGCTGCCCGTCTGACCGATGCCTCCCCGGTGAGCGACGTCGAGCCGATCGACATCGGTCACGGCGTCGTCATCGAGCTCACCGGGTGGTACGGACATGACGGCGTCTACGGCCTGCGGGAGTCCCACGATCGGCCGGACGGCGCCGGTCGCTGTGAGGGCGGGCTGATGTTCGACCTGCCGGGTGTTCGCGAGGCGTTCCCCGGCCGCGATCTGTGGACCGTCGAGTCGTGGGAGCCGCTGACGTTGTCCCCGTCGCTGCTGTGCTCGGTCTGCGGCCACCACGGCTTCATCCGTAACGGCACCTGGGTGCCGGCATGAATACAGAGAAGGGACGCACGTCGCTATGCGCGTGATCATGAAGACTCGCTACGCCACTCCGGAGTTCAGCGCCGAGCCGGGGCAGACGCTGGACCTGCCGCGCGAGGAGGCTCTGTACCTGGTGGACACCCGGCAGGCGGTGTTGGAGAACGAGGATCCGGCGACCGGCGGGACACGTAAGCGGCGCCCCCGACGTAGCAGCCCGGCGGAGCCCGGCGGTGGCGCCGAGGGCGAGACCGGCGGCGCCGACGGCGCGGGTGACCCTGACGGGTCCTGATGACGATCGACGTCGGCGACGTCTACCGCGCCACCCACGACTGCGTCGACGCCGCCGGCGCCCTGGCCAACGCGGCCACCGTCACGCTGACCGTCACTCTGCCCGACCAGACCACGACGTCCCCCGCGGTCACGAACCCGCCGGCGCAGACCGGGAAGTACCTCGTCGACGTCGCCATGTCGCAGGAGGGCCTGTACAAGTTCGACTGGGTGACGACGGCGCCGGCAACCAGGGGTGTGTACTGGGAAGAGGCGCGGCTTCTCCGCAGCATGCTGTCCCTGACCACCGGCAAGAACCACCTGAACATTCCTCTGTCGACGACGACGGACGACGAGGAGCTGCGTTTCTATCTCGAGGTCGTGACGGAGATCGTGGAGTCGTTCGTCGGCGCCTGCGTCACCGCTTCGGTCACCGAGGAGATCAGCGCCGGCACCGACATCCTGGTGCTGTCCCGCCTCCCGGTGCTGTCGGTGGCGTCGGTGGCGTCGGTGTGGACCGGGGGGGCGTCGTACGCGACCGCCGACCTGAAGGTCGACAAGGAGGCGGGCCTGCTGCGCCGCGCGCTCAGGGGCGCGCATTTCAGCGACGGCCCGTGGACCGCCACCTACACCGTCGGCCGGGTCAGGATGCCCGCGAAGTTCGTGCAGGCCGCGAAGGAGATGCTGCGGCACCTGTGGGACACCCAGCGCGGCGGTGAGGAGCCGGGCCCGGTGACGGGTGACGACGATGAGCCGTACGTGCACCGGGCGACGGGCTACTCGATCCCGCGGCGGGTGATCGAGCTGCTGGAGAAGGACCAGGTGCCGAGGAGGTCGGGCTAGTGCCCAGCGCGCAGACCTCGGCGATCCCGGCGACGATCGATGCGCTGGTGGCGCTGCTGCGGGCGGCGCCGGCGCTCGCCGGGGTGACGGTGGTCGATGGCAAGCGGGCGGGCACCGCCAGTTCCGACAAGGACCGGTTGTTCATCGGGGCCAGCCCCGATGATGAGCCGGCCGTGACCGGGACGCAGGACTGGGCCGGTTCACCAGGCCAGGAACGGGACGAGACGTTCGATGTGATGTGCGCGGCGGAGTCGTGGACCGGGGACACCGACGTCAAGGCCCGTCGGGACCGGGCGTTCGCGATCGTCGCCGCCGTCGAGCAGCTGCTGCGCCCGGGCGCGACGGGTTCGAACTTCTCGCTGGGCGTGGCGACTCTGCTGTGGGCGCACGTCTCCGGGTCGATAGGCCTGTCGTATCAGCAGACCAAACGCGGAGTGGTTGCCCAGGTGCGGTTCATGGTTCGGGTCCGCGCACGACTCGATCTGATCTGAGAGGACGAAGGACGTGGGCCGGTTCCGCAACACGCTGGGTGAGCCGCGGCAGTTGCCGTGGCTGGGTGCCACGGTCGTCGAGGACGAGATCTTCATCGTCCCCGACGACCACGACGAGGCCTACGAGGCGGCCGGATTCGAACCGGTGGAGCAGGCACCGCGGCGTGCCCGGAAGGGTGATCTCTGATGACTGTCGGGTCGGGTGTTGGCGCGCAGATCGGGTTCGTGTCGGAGACCACGTACGGCACCTATTTGGCGCCGACGCGGTTCCTGCGGTTCCTGCAGGAGTCCCTCGACGACGCGCAGAAGGTGGAGCAGGCGAAGGGCCTGGCCGCGGGGCAGCTCCTCGAGCACAGCGACATGTACGCGATCACCACGAAGGGCGCCGGCGGCGACATCGAGTTCGAGGTGAAGAACCGCTGGATGGGGCACCTGCTGCAGGGCCTGATGGGCACGACGGTGACGCCGGTGCAGCAGGGCGCCACGGCGGCGTATCTGCAGACCCACGCGCTGGTCGACAATGCCGGGAAGTTCCTCACCCTTCAGAAGGGCGTGCCGGATCTGACGGGCACCGCCCGCCCGTACACGTATCTGGGCTGCAAGGTCACCTCGGCGGAGTTCGAGTGCGGCATCGGCGAGCTGCTCAAGGCGAAGTTCACCTTCGACTCCCGCGATGTGTCCGAGGCGCAGTCGCTGGTCGCGGCGACCTTCCCGACGAACCTCGCGCCGTTCCACTTCGCGCAGATGGGCTTCAAGCTGGGCGCTACGCCCGGCACGGAGGCCGCGGTCAGCGGCGTGCGGAAGGTGCAGCTGAAGATCGAGCGCGGCGTCGCCGACGACCTGTACTACGCGAACGCCGCGGGCCTGAAGGACGAGCCGGTCGCGAACGAGCGGGTGAAGATCAGCGGCACGATCGAGACCGACTACAAGGACAAGACGGTGTTCGCCGACCGGGCCCGCTCCCAGGTGCATCCGGCGCTGATCTGGGAGTTCATCGGACCACTGATCGAGACCCCGCACACGGAGCGGCTGACGTTCAAGCTGCCGGTGACCCGGCTCGAACCGAAGTCGCCGACGGTGGGCGGGCCCGAGGTGATCCGGCCCTCGTTCAACTTCGTCGTGCTGACCGACGGCACGAACAATCCGTCGATCGAGTACATGTCCAGGGACACGACGCTCTGATGCTGGACGTCGATCTGCTCCCGTCGGCCGGCGCGGACCGGCTGGAGCAGGTGATCAGAGCGATGCGCGACGCCGGCCACGGCGATCTGCGCCGCGAGACGCTCCGGGCGATCCGCACGGAGTCCAAGCCGATCATCGAGGCGCTGCGGGCCGCGGTGATGGGGATCGACTCGCGCGGCGTGGGCGGATCGCGGCGCCGTTCGGGCGCGCGCCGGCGGGCCGCGCACACGGTGGCCCGGCAGCGTCGCCGCAACGTGGCCCGGGCGGTGGCCGGCGCTGGGCTGCGCTCGACGATCAGGCGCGCGATCACGCTGAAGATCCGCACGTCGGGTCGCAACACCGGTGTGTCGATCGTGATCGACCACAGGAAGCTGCCGGACAGCCAGAGGAGCCTGCCCCGGCATCTGGATGATCCGCGCGGGTGGCGGCATCCGGTGTTCGGCACCGACACGTGGGTCACGCAGTACGGCGAGCCGTGGTGGGACGCCACGATCCGCGAACACGTGGACGATGTGCGCCGCGGCATCGTCCGGGCCGTCGACCGGGTGTTCGCGAAGATGCAGTGAGGGAGCCCGCGTGTATCTGAGCTACCGCCCGGACGGCGGCGAGCCGCACCGGTGGAGTCTCGACTTCGGGAAGTTCCTCGACGTTGAGGCCGCCGCGATCGAGCGGGTCCTCGACATGCCGTGGGACGAGGCGATCAAGCGGCTGGTGAACGGATGGTTCGAGCCCCGCAAGGCGTTCGTGTGGATCCTGCTCAAACGCGAACAGCCGACGCTGCGCTACGGCCAGATGAAACTGCGGGTCGACCAGATCGAGGGCGGCTTCGACGACGAGGAGATCGACGACCTGGTCCGCACCGTGCGCACCAGTCCGCAGCGTTTCGCCGACATCACCGACGACGAGCGCGCACAGCTGTGCGAGGTGCTCGGCTGGACGGAGGACCAGTTCGACGCCGAGCTCGGCGCGGGAGTCGACTCGGAGCCCGGGGACCCAAAAGCACCGGAGACCACCCCGACCATCCCACTGTCCGGCGGCGAACCCGCCGCGCCTACTACCTGACGTACTACGCGGAGTTCTTCTCGCTCCACCCGTGGGACCTCGACCGCTTGACGGTGCAGGAGATGGACCGCTACACCGAGCGACTCGAGCGCAAGCTCAAGGACGGCTGCCGCTGCCGCGGCTGATCACCGATCCCGGGGGGTGAGCGGCCGTGACGACGATGGCGTGGAACCTGCTGGTGAGGGACCAGGGCGCTTCCCGGACGTTCGATCACGTCAGTGACCGCGCTGATCATCTGCACAACCGGATGAGCCGGTTCTCCGCCGGCGCCGGGGTGGCGATGCGCCGCGGCGGCGCGGCGATCGCCGCGTTCGGCCGGGTCGCCGGCAGCGGGATGGCCGCGGTGGGTGCCGCCGCGGTCGCTTCGGGCGCGATCGTCGGGAAGAGCCTGTTCAACACGGCGGTGTCGGTCGAGGCGATGGGCAACAAGTCGAGGCTGGTGTTCGGGCAGTCGGAACGGATCGTGTCGGCGTGGGCGGGCCGCACCGCGGAGAAGCTGGGCCTGACCCGCACCCAGGCCAAGGCGATGGCGTCCTCGTTCGGCGACATCCTGACCCCGATGGGTTTCACCCAGCGGTCCGCGGCGGGCCTCTCGACTCAGCTGTCCGACATGGTCGGTGCGTTCGTGCAGTGGAGCAACGGAACCGCGGACGCCTCCAATGTGGCCGACGCGTTCGCCGACGCGCTGACCGGCGACTTCGAGTCCCTGAAGCAGTACGGCGTCGTGCTCGATCAGGACCGTGTGCAGGCGCTGATGGCCGCGAAGGGCCTGGGGCATCTGACCGGCGCGGCCCGGTCGCAGGCCGAGGCGCAGGTGGCGCTCGCCGAGATCATGCGCCAGTCGAAGACGGCGATGCAGTCCTTCGAGGGCGGCGCGAACAAGCTGGGGCTGGCCAAGCAGCGCCTGAAGGCCCGCTTCGGTGAGCTGAAGGAGTCGCTGGCGACGTCGTTGATCCCGTCGTTCGAGCGTGGCACGACGTGGCTGGCCGATCGGCTGACGCCGGCGGCGGGCCGGTTGAGCGCGTGGGTGAAGACCGAGGGTGTGCCGGCGTTCCGGTCCTTCGCCGGCTTCGTCAATCAGCAGCTGGTGCCGCGGGTGAAGGAGCTGTGGCACCTGTTCGAGTCCAAGGGTCTGCCGGTGCTGCGCCGGGTCACGAAGGACGCCCTGGGTGGTCTGATGAGCGCGTTCCGCGACGTGCGGGCCGCGGTCGAGCGGAACCGGCCGACGATCGAGCAGCTGTGGGCCGCCTACAAGAAGTTCGCCGACTTCATGATCACGAAGGTGTGGCCGCTGCTGGGGCCGATCCTGCACGGCGTGTTCCGCACCCTCGGCTTCGTGATCTCCACCTCGATCCAGCAGGTGTCCAACCTGGTGCGGATCTGGAACATCTACTACGCGACGACCCGCACGGTGCTGGCCGCGGTGGTCCGCTACTTCATGTCCTATGTGGGCAGCATCGTCACCGGCGCGGCCAAGGCGTTCGCCTGGGTGCCGGGGCTGGGTCCGAAGCTCGCGACGGCCGCGCAGAAATTCGGCGAGTTCCGCGACCGCACGAACCGGGCACTGTCCGGGATCAGCGACCGGAACGTGAACGTCGGGCTGAAGGTCAACCTGCGGTTCGGGTCGGCGGACGCCGCGGAGGCCTGGAGGATGCGGGGCCACGGCGGCGACGTGACGATCGGCGCGCCGCCGGCCAGCGCCGGCCCGGGCGGCTGGCCGCTGCCGGCCGGGTTCCGGCACATCACGAGCCCGTTCGGGGCGCGCCGCGGCCGCGGCATCCACCGCGGCACGGACATCGCCGCGCCGACCGGAACCCCGGTGTACGCGACCCTGTCCGGCCGGGTGATCCAGGCCGGGTGGGCGGGGTCGGCGGGCAACATGGTCTCCATCGCTGCCGGCAACATGGTGCACCGCTTCATGCACCTGTCGCGGGTGCTGGCCCGGGCCGGCTCCACTGTGGGGGCGCGGCAGCAGATCGGCGCGGTGGGCTCCACCGGGCAGTCGACGGGCCCGCACCTGCACTGGCAGGTGGAGCGCGGCGGCTTCGCGATCAACCCGATGGGCCGGCGGGCGCTCGGCGGGCCGGCGCACGCGCACCGCTCCTACCTTCTCGGCGAGTGGGGTGAGCCGGAGATCCTCACGATGGGCGCCCGCTCGGGGCACCTGACGCCGATCTCGAAGCTCGGCCAGCCGGCCGCCGCACCCGTCATGGCCTCGTCGCCGGCCGACGACGGCCGGCCGATCATCGTGCAGCTGATCCTCGACGGCAAGGCGATCCACCAGTCGATGCTCAGGCTCAAGACTGCCCGCGGCGGCGCGGCCCTCGGATTGGACTGAGGCGTGCTGACGTCGACGAGCGTGCGGGTCGCGTTCGCCAGCCAGCCACTGTCGACCAGCCCGGTGTGGACGGACATCACGTCCAGGGTGCTGCTCGGCAAGGGCGTCCGCATCACCCGGGGCCGTAACGACGAGTTCGTCCGCGCGGAGCCCGGCTCCGCGGAGCTGTGGCTGAACAACACCGGCGGCGAGTTCACCTCCACGAACGCCGCCTCGCCCTACTTCCCGAACGTCCGGAAGAACCGGCTCATCCAGATCCGCCAGCACGTCACGGCGAAGAACTGGGTCGACACCGCCTCGTCGAGCTTCGAGACGTCGCTCGGCTCGTGGGTGACCGGCGGGTCGGTGCCGCCGACCCTGGTCCGGGAGCAGCTGCATCCGCAGGACGGCACCTGGGCGATGCGCATCGACTGGGGCGTCGGCGGGGTGCTGCCGCTCGCCGACGTGCCGGTGCTGGGGCTGCAGAAGGGCCTGACGTACACGGCCTCGGCGTACGTCTGGGTGCCGACCGGCTCGCCCGCGGTGCTGCTCGTCATCGCCGGTGTCCAGCTCGGTGGGGCGTCGACCCAGTTCGACACGCTGCAGCGGATCACGGTGACGTTCGTCGCGACCGGCAACGAGCACCACATCCAGGTGTGGCCGAACAGTGTGCCCTCCGACGCGGGCCGCAAGGTGTGGGTGGATGCGGTGCAGCTCGAGGACGGCGCCTCGGCGACGACGTACGACCCGGCCGGCCGCGACGACTACGACCGCTACACCGGGCACGTGAACGGCTGGCCGGTGGCGTGGCCGGGTGGCGGCCGCTACACCGAGGCGCGGATCACCGCGACCGACCGGTTCAAGCTGCTGAGCCGCCGCCGCGACCTGCGCTCGTTCGTCGAGGAGGAGGTGCTCGAGGAGAGCCTCCTGTGGGCGTATTGGCCGTTGGGTGAGCCGGATGGTGTGACCAGCGCCGGCGACGTCACAGGCCGTTCCGTGCAGTCGCTGCGGCAGCAGCAGACCGGCGCCGGCGGCACGATCGCCTGGGCCACCGGTGTGGGCCCGGGCACCGACGGGCTGGGGGCGCCGGATTTCGCGCCGGCCAGCTCGACCGCGGGGAAGTGGCTCAAGGCCACCGGTCTCGATCCGATCGGGCTCGGCAACCAGGTCAGCGTCGAGGCGTGGCTGAAGGTCGATGTGAACCAGCGGCCGATGATCGAGCTGACCGACGGCGGCACCTACTTCTTCCGGCTGGACACCGACGCCTCCGGCAAGCTGCGGATCTCCGCGATCCGGGAGGGCGTCACCCAGGGCACCTCGACCGCGAGCGGCCTGGCGGCCCTCACCGACGGAAACACCCATCACGTCGCGGTGACCGTGAACGCGGACACCTCGGCGCTCGTCGCCTACGTCGACGGCAGCTCGGCGAGCCTGACCTGGATCAACGAGTGGAACCAGTTCGTGAAGCACGTCCAGGTCGCCGGCAACACCGTCAACGTGTACGACGGGGTGATCGCGCACGTCGCGGTGTACCGGAAGGTGCTGTCCTCGGGCAGCGTCACCGCGCACCGCGACGTCGGGCTGGCCGCCGGAACCTGGGCCAGCGAGTCAAGCGGCAACCGGTTCCTGCGCCTGGCCGGCTACGCGGGCCTGGCCGGGCTCGCCACGGTCCAGGGCACGTCGCTGAGCAACATCTCGGGGCAGGCCGAGGGCGGCAAGGACTGGATGACGACGATGCGGGACGTCGAGGACACCGAGTCGGGCCTGTTCCTCATCAGCCGCTCCGGCAACCCGGTGTTCCAGACCCGCCAGTTCCGCTACAACGCGACCTCGGCGTGGAGTGTCGCCGCGACCCGGATCAGCCCGGATTCGGAGTTCGTCGACGACGATCAGAAGCTCGTCAACTCGGTGGGTGCGCGCCGGCCGGACGGCGTGGAGCAGTGGGTCCGTAACCAGTCGAGCTATGACGAGCACGGCGCCTACGAGAAACGCATCGACGGCCTGTGGACGACCGATGATGAGGCGATCAACGCCGGCCAGTGGCTGACCCAACGCTACGGGGATCCGGGCCCGCGGATGAATCGGCTCGCGATCGAGAACATCAACACGTTGAGCAACTACAAGGCGATTCTGGCGTCGGACATCTCGAGCCTGTTCACCGTGACTGGGCTGCCTTCGACTGCGCCTTCGGCGGCGCCGGTGCTTTTCGTCGAGGGGTACACCGAGGTGCTCGGCGTCAATAAGCACGATATCGAGATCAACACGAGTCCGAACCTGGACACGGTGTGGCAGCTCGATTCCTCGGTCTATTCGGTCCTCGGGTCGACGACCCGGCTCGCCTACTGACGTGACGCGAGGAGGAGGGGAGAGTGTCGATGGTTGAGCTGCGGCCCGCCCGCCGCGTTGTGCGCGCCGAGGACTTCTACTCCCGTCCTCACATGCCCGCCGACATGCCGGTCGCCGAGCGGGTCCTCGACTACTGGGAGCGGCACAACCGGGTGCAGCTGCCGCGGCCCGACCAGACCGATGTGCTGCGCCCGGTCCTCGCCTACGTCAACCACGGCCGGTGGGTCGCTGACTGCGACTGCAACTCCGCGCAGGTCGTCTCGCCGGCCGACCCGCGGTTCCTGTGCCCGGAGTGCGTCAACGCCGTTTCGGGCGGCCGGTGGCGCCCGGTGCTGTTCCCGGCCGACCCTGCCGAGATCGAGGCGACGTTCGATGAGGCGACGCCGGACCGGCAGATCAACTGGCACCCGGATCCCAATAATCTGGTGTTCAACGACAGGGCGCCCTGATGGCGGCACCGAAGACGTGGACCGTCGGCGAGATCGTCACCGCGTCGATGGGAAACACGGAATGGCGCGATCAGCTCAATGCTTTGCGTCTCCCGCCGGTGGGCGTGTTCCGCCGCACCACGAACCAGTCGATCAACGATACTGCGTTCACGGCGATCAGCTGGGACGCCGAGGACAAGGATTCCCACAACGGGCACGACGGTGCGACCAACCCGAGCCGCTACACCGTCCAAGAGGCCGGCTGGTACGAGTGCTTCGCGACGATGCAGTGGGCCGGCAACGCAACCGGAGTTCGGGACCTGACGTTCCGGAAGAACGGCGTCGCCACGAACTATTTCCTCAACCACTTGGGGAACGTCCCGGCGGCGAACCACGGAATGGCCGTGGGCGGAGTGATCGGAACCTCGTTCGCCGTGAACGACTACATCGAGGTGTTCGTCCAGCAGACCAGCGGCGCCGCGCTGAACGTCGTCGCGAACACGGCCTGGTGGTCGGTGAAGTTGGCGTCGTACTGAGGACGAAGGGAAGCCGATGACTCGCCTGACGTGGCTCGCCGACGTACTTCGCGGCGCCGGCCTCACCGTGCACGAGGTCCCGGGCTGGCAGACCCGCGGCGCGCCCGGCTACGACCTGGACGCGATGGACCCGGTCGGGGTGATCTGCCATGCGACCGCCGGGTCGCGGACCGCGACCGACCAGGCGGAGGTCAACGTCCTGCTCAACGGCTCCTCCTCGGCGCCGCCACCGATCGCGCAGACCTACGTGGGCCGCAACGGGCACTGGTGGGTTGTGGCGGCCGGCGTGTGCAACCACGCCGGCTCCGGCGGGCTGTGGGGCGTCTCCGGGAACCGGCGGGTGATCGGCGTGGAGGCCGGCGACGATAACCGCGGCGAGCCCTGGCCCGTTGTACAGCTCGACGCCTACCAGCGTGGTGTGGCGGCGATGCTGCGCCACCTCGGCCTCACCGCGTCGCGGGCAGGCGCGCACCGGGAGTGGAACCCGGCCGGGAAGACGGACCCGGTCGGCATCGACATGGCGGCCTTCAGGGTGCGGGTTGCCCAGCTGATCGCCAGTGGAGGAGACGACATGTTCACCGACGACGACCGCGCCAAGCTGGTCAACATCCAGGGCCGCGTGGCCGAGGTGTACCCGATCAAGCAGGCGGTGCTGACCATCCTGGAGGCCGTGGGTCGCATCGACGAGATGGACGACGAGATCAAGGCTCGGTTGGATGCGACCCGCGCCGAGCTGCTCGCCGAGGTCGACCAGGTCGAGGAGCTACTCGCTGCGTTGGAGGCCGGCGACCCGGAGCAGCTGGCGCAGCGACTCGCCGCACTGCTCGGCGACAAGGTCACCGACGAGCTCCTCGCCGCGCTGACCCGGATCCGGATTGGCGTCGCCGATCCCGAGACGCCATCGACGCCCTGAAGGATCCCGCGCGCATGCCCGGCCGCCGGCACCCGCTCGCGATCTACCTGCTCGGTCTGTGCGTCACCGCCGGCGCCGGCAGCCTCGCCGGCCGCACTCAGCCGCAGGAGATCGAGGCGGCGCTGCCCGACTGCTGCTGCTACCCAGCAACCGGCGCGTCCTCATCGTCACCGCCGCGGAGAAGAACGTAGCCAGCTCGATGCAGCTGGTCGACCAGCTCCAGGAGGAAGTCAAAGCCGCCCGGAGCGAAACCTCGGAACTCCGCCGCGAGCTCGCCGAAGAACGGCGCCAAACCGCGCAGGAACTCCGCAGATCCATGGAACGCATCCACGCGCTCGAGCTGCAGAACATCGAGCTTGAGCGCAAAAACCGGGAGATGCAGATCCGCCTCGCGGAATGACGGATTGATGGAAGGAAACCTGCCATGTCGACCTCTTCCCCGCCGATAGAGCGGAAGGTGAAGGCAGCCACGATCGCGGTGTACATTGCGACGTCGGCGCTGCTCGGGATCCTGAACGGGGTCACCGACGCGAACCTGGTTGCTGGGCTGCCGGACTGGCTTGAGGTGTTCGTCGCGCCGCTGCTGCCGGCCGCCGCGGCGTGGATCGCCGGCTACCGCGCCAAGCACACGCCGCGGCCGGACCTCGGGGGCTGAGCGTGTACGGGGCGATCGTGATGGTGGCGGGGTTCCTGATCGCTGCGATCTTCGCCTTGGTCGGCGGTCGCCGAGGACCGCACGGCGGCCGCTCAGTGCCTGATCGCCGCGGCGGTGCTGATCGCCGGCGTGGGCATCGCCGGCCAGCCGGTGTTCTGACGACGACGCTGAGGAGAACCACGTGACCGTGATCGATGTCCCGACCGACTTCGGTGGCGCGCTTGAGCTGCTGCGCGCTGGCCATCGGGTGACCCGCACCGGCTGGCGCGTCCCGGGCAAGTGGCTCGTCCTCGTCCCCGGCTCGTCCATCACGATCACCGAGGGCCGCCCGCTCGGCGACGCCGCGCCCGAACTCGTCGGCCGGCAGGTCACCTACCGGGCGCACGTCGACATCTTCAACGCCGACGGTGAGGTGGTGCCGTGGGCGCCGTCGCAGTCGGACATCCTCGCCCGCGACTGGGTACCGGTCGACGGCCACATCAAAGGAGACAGCCCGTGACCATCCGCGCCAAGTTCCGCTGCAACACCGTCGAGCAGTCGACCAGCGGTCCGGTGCAGGTGATGCGCTACAACAGCAGTTCCGGCCAGTCGGAGCCGACCGACATGATGACGTGGCCGCGCACCTACCGGTTCTTCCCGAGCTATGACCCGGATGTGCCGGAGGATCAGCGCTACGCCGCGGCCACTCCGTCGGGTGAGCTCGTGCTGCGCGTCGACAACCCGGCGGTGAGCTTCGAGCCGGGCCGCTTCTACTACCTGGACTTCACGCTGGTCGAGTAACCTGAAATCCCCCTTGTGTAGCGTTCGCCCCGCCCCTCCAATGCGGAGGGGCGGGGCGTTCTCTGCTGTCCGGGGGTTCCCTACGGCCGGGGCGGCGTCGCGGGCCCGGGCGGCCGGCCGGGGCGCGCGGCGGCGTGCATGTCGGCGATCGCCGATTGGATGTACTCGTCACCGCGGAGGAAGCCGGCCGGCTCGGCCTGCGCTTCGATGGCGGTGAGGACACGGACGACGCGTTGCGCGCCCTCGAAGTGCGAGCAGGGCCACCGTGTGCCGGGT
>Ga0114129_10002006_pt1 | contig 27880 bp, 20 predicted proteins | sample RhiMetdeltSRZDD1_FD_80071 | JGI IMG/M metagenome (GOLD analysis project Ga0114129, IMG submission 80071) | Populus rhizosphere microbial communities from Tennessee, USA - Rhizosphere MetaG P. deltoides SRZDD1 (version 2) (version 2) | ecosystem: Host-associated > Plants > Roots > Rhizosphere >... | reverse complement strand
TGTTGAGGTATCGGGTTGCTTGACGGGGTCGGGCCATCATGGGTGCCACGATGTCGCGCCACCGCTGATAGTGCCCGGTTTCCTTGTGCGCGGCGGCAGCGTCTTCGTCCTTGTAGACCTCGACGAGTATGACGTGAGCAGGATCGGCGCGATCGCTGAGCACATCGAATCGCACAATGCCCGACTCGTGACGACTCGCGTTAGCGTTCTCCTCGGTCGCGGCCAAGAAACCCTCGAGCACATCGGGAATGACCGCAACGTCAACATGGACAATCAGCAGGCTGTTCGACACGAGACGACCATATCGGTGTCAGTGAAGGAAGCCGGCGTGCACGTGATCATGATGTGTCGGATCGGTAAAGAACTGATTGCCTGATCCGCCGAGTTGGTACGGGCCGCCGACATTGTAGGAGCCGGCAGCGGCCGCAGCATGCATGTAATCGATGATCAACTTCTTGGGAGCAGCCGGATCGACGACGGAGTGCCCGTTGATGCGCCAGGTGTCGAACGCCCTTCCGCGCGGATGATCACTCAGGCGGTGGGTGCCGAAGACGTAGGTCGGATGACCGGAGCGGATGACGCTGACTCCGATCGAATAATCCCTGGCAAGAGTGAGGAGGGCGTTGAGCACGCTGTCGTGGACCCGACCGGACCGCACGTCAGCAGCCGAGGCCGGCGGCAACTGGATCCGAGGGCTATGCAGGATTTGCAAGGCAAGAGGTGAGACGGTGGCGGCAGGTGGACCTGGACGAGCGGGATGCAGCGCGGTGACCCGCCACCGGCCGCTGACCCGACTCAGCCGGACATCGACCGTCGTGCCTCCGGGAGTCAGCACCCTTCCCTTGGTGCGCCATTGCCGGAGGGCCACGAGCACACTCGCCGTATTCGTCAGGATGCCGCCATATTGCGCGTCGATGACCTCAACGACCGCACGGTCCGCCGCGCCGAGCAAGGAGGCCGCCTGGCGCGCCAGTACGACTGCCTCGCCGAGTGCTGCAACCCGAGACTCGGCCGCGCTCACGCCAGAGCCTCCGGTGGGCCACGTGCCGATCGCCTCAACGACTCGAACAGCGTGCAACTTCGCCTGAGGTTCGATGTCGCCGCCATTGGGCCGCCATGCTTCGACATGAGGGAGCGCAACGCCTCCCGGGGACCTCGCGATCGATGGGGTTGCCGAAGGCGACGGAGTCTCTGTGTGCGGCGTCGTACCGGCCGACCGCTCGGACGCTGAGGAGGACTTCGTCACTCGAGTTGTGCACCCGGCTGCGCTCAACACCAACCCGACTCCAAGTGCCAGCAGTTCTCGCCGACGGATCTGATCGTTCGGGCCCATGGCTCCAGTATTGGCGCCAAATTGGTGAGAATCTGATCAAGATCATCTTGGCTGTGGTCTCGATCGATCGCGAGCCCGAGTGAGGAACACCGTCGGTTCTCGGCCGCGGCCATCGGATCACGCCCGGGGCAATCTGGACCCACCCGATGTTCAGAGCCTGAGCTGGCCTAGATGTGGGGCAATCTCAGCGGCTGCCGCTGTGCCGTACGCATCCTCGAAGCGAGCAATGAATGTGCCGTCGAAACGATATTCCTGGGTCCCGACCACCTCAATGGCATAGGCCGCCAGCAAGGAGCCAAGCTGCGCGCAACGCTCCAGCGGCACCTCCCAGGCGACCCCAGCCAGGAATCCTGAACGGTACGCATCACCGACGCCGGTCGGGTCGACGCGCGCGACTTCCCGCGCAACAGGAATGTCGAGCCGAGGTTCTCCTGCGATCTCGACGCTGGATCCCTTGGCGCCGCGGGTGATCACTCGAACAGAGACCCGCTCCAGAACTTCCTCGTGTGACCAGCCGGTCTTCTGGGTGATCAGGCCGTCCTCGTAGTCATTGGAGAACAGGTACGTCGCCCCGTCGATCAGCCGTTTGATGTGCGGGCCGTCCAACCAGGCCATTTGCTGCGAAGGGTCAGCGACGAAATCGAATCCCCGGCTCCTGCACTCGTCGGTATGCCGGAGCATTGCCTCGGGATCGTTCGGAGAGATCACCACCAGATTGAGGTTGCCGGCCCGTGCCGCGATTGGCTGCAATTCGATGTAGCGCGCCTCGGCCATGGCTCCTGTATAGAAGGAGCCGATCTGCGCGTTCACCGAGTCGGTCGTGCAGATGAACCGAGCAGTGTGCTGGGTCTCGGACACTCGTACCGGCCAGGTCTGTACGCCGTGCCGCTCCAGCCAGGCGCGATACTCGGCGAAGTCCTCACCGACGGACCCAACCAGAAGTGGATCCAAGCCGAGTGCAGCGAGGCCAAAACAGATGTTGGGTGCGATGCCGCCACGCCGTATCTGCAGATCCTCCACCAGGAAGGAGAGTGATACCCGATCCAGTCGCTCTGTGAGCAGCGACTCCGAGAACTGGCCGGAGAACCTCATCAGATGGTCCATTGCAATGGAGCCGGTGACCGCAATTCGCACGGGCTGAGGGTAATGGCTGCCGCACTGCACCGCTTGCGACTCGGATAATCCCGCCTCCACCGTTATTCGTCGTGATCCAGGTTCGCATTTCTGGCCCCCAACAGCGGTGGCGGCCGATGGCCCAGAAATGTGGTCTCGGCTGCCTCGTTTCCGGTGACGTCGAAGAAGCGGAGCGGCGGGCCGGGCAGCTGGATCGGCCCGAGCGAGGCGTGCTGAACCTCGATGAGAAGTCCCTGGGATATGGTCTGGTCCCACGCGTACACCTCGTCGATGGTCCGTACCCGCCCGGCTGGTACCCCCACTGCGTCGAGGCGGGCAAGGACCTCAGCGGTTGTCAGCGAGGCGAATGCATCCTCGAGCAGCCGGACGACATCGGCACGCCGCTCGACTCGCTGCGGGTTGGTCGCCAAGTCCGCGTCGAAGTCCAAACCGAATTCGGTGCTGAGCCTCTGCCACTGGGTGTCGTTTCCACAGGCGATCTGGACCGCACCTTCACCGCACCGGAACAGCCCGTACGGGACGATCGAGGGATGGTGGTTGCCCCGAGCTTGACCTCGGACACCCGCGACGGTCCACGCTGTGCCCTGGTAACCGTGCGAGGCAACGACGGCCGCGAGAAGTGACGTTCGCACGATCTGACCGTGGCCCGTGCGGTTTCGCTCGTGGAGTGCAGCAAGGACGCCGTAAGCGCCATAGGCGCCCGCTAGGAGATCAGCAATAGGTACACCGACCCGTTGCGGATCGTCTGGATTCGATCCGGTCACCGACATCAGCCCAGCTTCGCCTTGGGCGATCTGGTCGTAGCCCGGACGGTCGCCTTCGGGACCGTCGTGTCCGAATCCGCTGATTTCGAGCACGATCAGCCGCGGGTTCAAAGACATGAGGGCCTGATCCGTGAGCCCGAGCCTGGTCAGGGTGCCGGGCCGGAAGTTCTCGATGAGGACATCCGCTTTGACCAGCAGCTGCCGCAGCTGCGTCATGTCCTTGGTGTCTTTCAAGTCGAGGGTGATGGACTCTTTGTTGCGGTTTGCGGCCAGAAAGTATGTGGAAACCTGCTGGCCGTCGGTGCCGGCGACGAAAGGCGGGCCCCAGCTCCGCGCCTCGTCACCTTGTCCGGGTCGTTCGACTTTGATCACTCTCGCACCGAGGTCGCCGAGCATCATGGCCGCATGGGGTCCAGCGACGGCACGCGAGAGGTCGATCACGAGCAGATCGGAAAGTTGACCTTCTTTGCGAGGTTCGACCGGCTTCCGGATCGGCTCTTTATCCTCCGTGCTCACGTTCTCGCTCCGTTCAGGGACTCGGCAGTGCTAGCTGGGCCGTCTTTGTCCGATACGTATCCGAATAGCTCGATAAACGATTCCGACCGCGAATACCACGGCTCCACCAACCACTGCCCTTAGCGGCAAGGTCAGCACCAGGATCCCGCAGCCGGCGATACCGGCGATCTGCAGGATGCGTGGAAATCGGCGCTGGTCGGAGGGTTGCGTGTACGCCGCCGCGTTGGCGATCAGGTAGTAGAGCAAGACGCCGAACGATGAAAAGCCGATCGCGCCGCGAATGTCCGTCAGCAAGATCAGGACACAGACCAACCCAGCCACGACGATGTCAGCATGATGCGGCACCTGGTGACGATCATGCACAGCCGCCAACCAACGCGGAAGATCATCGTGTCGCGCCATCGCCAGCGTGGTTCTACTCACCCCGGCGATCAACGCGAGCAGCGCGCCGAGCGCTGCGGCCGCCGCGCCGAGCCGGACCGGCAGACCGGCCCATCCCCAACCCACCGCAGCTACTGCCGCGACCAGGGGCGCACGGCTGGCGGCCACGCCCGCCGGGCCGAGAGCAATCAAGATCGAGATGCCGACCACGAGATAGATCAAGACGACGATGGTGAGAGCCGTCAAGATCGCCCGCGGAATGGTGCGTTCGGGCTCGCGTACCTCCTCGCCCATGGTGGCGATCCGGGCGTAACCGGCAAAGGCGAAGAACAGCAGCCCTGCCGACTGCAAGATCCCGTACCAACCACCGGCCAGGAGATCCCAGGATCCAAACCGCCATGCCGTATCGCCGCTCAGCGAGGCGGCAACGACCACCGCCAAGGTGACCAGCACAAACGCGACGATGATCTTGGTCAACCCGGCGGTCCGAGTGATTCCGTAGTAGTTGACGGCAGCCAGAATGATCACAGCCGCGGCTGCGATCGGCCGCTCCCAAGTAGGTGGGGCAACGTACGCGGCAAAGGTGAGCGCCATCGCCGCACAACTTGCGATCTTTCCGACGACGAATCCCCAGCCGGCCAAGAAGCCCCACCACGGCCCGAGCCGCTCGCGACCATAGACGTAGGTTCCGCCCGAAGTCGGATACTGGGCGGCCAGCTGGGCCGATGCAGTGGCGTTGCAGTAAGCCACCAGAGCGGCGATGGCAAGCCCGATGAGCAGTCCCGCACCGGCAGCGCTCGCGGCGGGGGAGAAGGCGGCGAACACCCCGGCGCCGAGCATCGAGCCCAGCCCGATGATCACCGCGTCGCGGATGCCGAGCCGTCGTGCCAGTTCTGGCTGAGTCACGAGTCGATGCAACCACACGGCCAGGTGATCAACGAAGTGCTCGCCGAGCACGAGCGATCGACTTGACTGCTCTGAAACCTAGCTTGAGTGCGTTCCGACCCAGTCGACGAAGGGTCGCGCGGCACGCCAGTCGGAGCGAATCAGCGAAAGCAGCTTCGGCGTATGGATCACCTCGTCGAAGCCGTAGCTCTTGTGCAGCACGAGCGATTTGTGCCGCAGCAGTTCGATGCGCGGGTGATCAGCGGCGTACCCCTGCGGCCTCGTCTTGAGCGTCGCGCCACCGCGCGTCCAGCCCTTGCGCTCCAGGCCGCCGACCAACTTCAGCAAGTCCGTGCCGCTACGGTCGTCGGCGATCGCCATTCTGATCGCGCTGAGCGTCTCGGAGGAGGGGTCGTAGTAGCCGACCGCTACGTACACGCCGGCAGATGAGATCTGGACGTACCAGCCCGATCCGGTGCTGCTCGCGACGTACGCGCCCTGGTGATTCTTGTACGGCGTCTTGTCCTTGGCGAACCGCACGTCGCGATACGGACGAAAGACCTTGGCCGGACCGAACTCCTCTTCGAGCGCACCGGTGAGCTCGATCATCGGGGCCTTCACGCAAGTCTCGTAGACGTCCTTGTGAGCGGTCCAGTACGACTTGGTGTTGTCCAACTCGAGGTCGTCGTAGAAGTCGAGCGCCTCCTTGGGAAAGCCGGTGAACGTCATGGCGCAGACATATTAGCGACCGACATTAATGTGAAAGGGGTGAGCATGCTGCTTCCGCATCTGCGCCGTGCTCGTGACCTCATGGACAGCTGCTATGCCGACGACCTCGACGTGGCGATCGTCGCACAACGCGCTGGGGTTTCGAAGTTCCACTTCATTCGTAGCTTCAGTGCGGAGTATGGCCAAACCCCAGCCCAGTACCTTGCCCACCGCCGCATCGAGCGTGCCCAGGATCTGCTGCGTGCCACGAACCTGACAGTGACCGAGGTCTGCATGCTGGTGGGATACACGAGCCTAGGGTCGTTCAGTGCGAAGTTCCGCTCGCTCGTGGGGGAGACGCCGTCAGCGTTCCAGCAGCGCTATGGCGGTCGGGGTGTCCCGCACATTCCGGGCTGTTATGTGTTCATGCGCGGCCTGCAAGAGACCGCAATTCCGGAGAAGCCGACCGAAGGCTCTGGGCGCTAGGTTCGAACCATGATCACAAACGTCTCGCTGGTGACCGTCTACGTTACGGACCAGGACGAAGCCAAGAAGTTCTACACCGACGTACTCGGATTCGAAGCCCGCACCGACGCGACGCTGGGCGACTTTCGCTGGGTCACTGTTGGGCATCCCGACCAGCCTGAGCTGGAGGTCACCTTGATGGTGCCGGGCCCTCCACTCGATGACGAGATGGTCGAAGTCGTACGCCGTGCTCTCGCCGACGGCCGCATGGGCGGCCTCGGTCTGAGAGTCGACGACTGCCAGAAGACCTACGAGGATCTCAGCGCGAGGGGCGTGGAGTTCCCGCAGCAGCCCTCGGACCGACCGTACGGCGTTGAGGCTGTGATGCGCGACAACAGCGGCAACTGGCTGGTGCTGGTCGAGCCGAAGTCAGCGGAGTAGCCGATCGACCGACGCCCAGGTTTATCGGTCGGCTACCTGGTACCCGTTCGGATAGACCACGGACTTGAGACTGTTCGGATCCACGTCACTTTCCAGCGCCTCAGCCGCGCGCTCCAGGCCGAAGCGGCCGGTGACCAAGGAGTCGAGGTCGACGGCACCGCTGGCCACCAGGTGTATCCCTGCGGGCCAGGTGTCGGTGTAACGGAAGATGCCTGTCACGGTGATCTCGAGGTTTTGAATGTGTTCGACGGGCAAGGTCATCTCGGCCGAGCCCAGGCCCACGAGGACAGCCGTACCTGCCGGGCGTAGTGCCTTGATTCCAGCCATCACCGCGTGCGGCGAGCCGCTGGCGTCAACGAAGGCGTTGACGTCGAGCCCCGCAGTCGCGATATCGGTCTCGCGGGGATCGAGTGTGCGAGTGGCGCCGTAGCGCAGCGCTCGCTCCCGCCGCTCGGGGACGAGGTCGGTGACGACGATCTCCGCCGCTCCGAAGGCACGTGCGGCCTGCGCACAGATGATCCCGATTGGTCCGGCGCCAGCGATCAGCATGCTCGATCCAGGGGCAACTCCCGCCTTGCGCATCGTCGTGACAGCAACCGAGAGCGGCTCCAGCAAGGCCGCCGCCTCGTCCGACATGGAGTCCGGTACGCGGTGAGCGAATTCGGTTCGGATCACGCAGTACTGCGCAAACGCGCCGTCGATCGGTGGCGTTGCGTAGAACTCCATGTTGGGGCAGAGGTTGTAGCGTCCGGCGCGACACTCCCGGCAGCGGCGGCAGTTCTTCTGCGGTTCGATGGCCACCCGCTCACCGATCCTCGACTCCGGCACTTCCTCGCCCACGGCGACGATCCGGCCCGACAACTCATGGCCGAGGATCAACGGCCCGGTGACAACGAAGTCGCCGATCCGCCCGTGCCGGTAATAGTGAGTGTCGGAGCCGCAGACCCCCACGGCAGCGACTTCGACGAGCACCTCGTCGCTAGCCATTGGAGGTGTCGGCACTTGCTCGATGCTGAGCGCCTTCACACCCGTCAGCACGCTGGCTCGCATCCGTTCCGGGATGGTGGTTGTCGTCGCGGACCTGGTCTGGGTCATGGCAGAGTCCCTCTCTAGCGAATGGTGTAACCGCCGTCGACGAGCAGATCGACGCCGTTGATCATTTTCGCGGCGTCGCTGGCCAGGAAGACAGCGACAGCGGCGATCTCCTCGGGTTCAGCAAACCTCTGGGTGGGGATCTGGGCTTTCAGCGCCTCACCGTCCGGGTTGTCCCAAAGCTCCCTCGCAAGGGGAGTCATGACAACTGTCGGGCTAATGGTGTTGGCGGTCACTCCGCGGCCGGCCCACTCGAGGGCGAGCACCTTGGTCAGCCCCACCAGCCCGGACTTGGATGCGCAATACGCGAGATGGCCCGGCAGCGCGATGGTCGCAGCCTGCGAGGCCAGGCTGATCACGGTCCCGTTGCCCTGGGCAAGCATGATCCGACCTGCTTGCTGACTGACCAGAAAGGCACCTCGCAGGTTGACCGCCATCGTTCGATCCCAGCCGTCAATCGTCAGGTCCTCGGCAGCGTCCGTCACAGCGATGCCGGCGCTATTGACGAGTATGTCGATCCGGCCGAACTGCGCGCTCACCGCCGTGATCGCATCGGCGACCGACTGTTCGAGTGTTACATCGCAGTCGATGGCCGCTGCTGCGCTGCCCTGGCTGACCTTGCGCTGGGCGGCCTGCATGGCCCTGTCGAGTACGACCACGGTGGCGCCCTTGGCCGCGAACGCATCAACGATTGCCGAGCCGATGCCAGACGCGCCGCCGGTTACGACGGCCACCTTGCCGGCAAGGGAGTAGTCATAACCCGGTTGCACCGTCATGTCCGCACCTTATCTTCGAGGGTCAGCAACTAGCGGAGTCGCTGTAGACGGGAAGAAGACGCCGGGTCGTTGAAGGTAGGCCGCTCTTCCTCGGCTACGCTGACTTTCCGCATGTTCAGACAACTTCCACCTGTTCCCGACCATCCCGCCATCGAGGAGGAGATCCTCACCTGGTGGGAGGAACGCGGCATCTTCCAGCAGCTTCGGGACCGTAACCGCGGAGGTCCGGTATGGAGCTTCGTGGACGGCCCGGTTACCGCCAACAAAACACTCGGCGTGCACACGGCGTGGGGCCGTACGCTCAAGGACGTTTTCCAGCGTTACAAGGCACTTTGTGGCTTCGACCAGCGCTACCAGAACGGCTTCGACTGCCAGGGGCTCTGGATCGAGGTCGGCGTCGAGCGGGAGCTCGGCCTCAACTCCAAGCGCGAGATCGAGGCGTACGGGCTCGCCGAGTTCGCACGTAAGTGCCGGGAGAAGGTGGCCTGGTCGGCACAAGAGCTGATCCGCGGGTCGAAGCGTCTTGGCCAGTGGATGGATTGGGGCAACGACTACTACACCTTCTCAGACACCAACATCTCCTACATCTGGGGTTTTCTTAAACTCGCGCACGAGCGCGGCTGGCTCTATCGGGGACACCGCTCTACCGAATGGTGCCCACGCTGCGGGACCTCCATCTCCGCGCACGAGCTGGTCGGAAGCTACGAAGAGCGGATCGATCCCTCGCTCTTCGTACGCTTTCCGCTCATCGATCGGCCCGGCCAATCGCTGACGATTTGGACCACGACGCCCTGGACGCTGCCAGCGAACGTCGCCGCTGCGGTTCACCCGGATGAGGAATACGGCCTGAAAGAAAACGGTGAATGGGTTGCGGTCAAGCGCTACCCCGACGAAACCTACGTCGAACGCCGGCGCGGTGCCGAGCTCGTCGGCTGGCGGTACCGCGGGCCCTTCGACCACCTGCCTGCGGCCGAGGGCATCGAGCACCGGGTCATCGGATGGGACGAGGTCACGATGGATGAGGGCACCGGCCTCGTCCACATCGCACCTGGTTGCGGCACCGAGGATTTCGAGCTATCCCGCATACACGACCTTCCCATCGTCATGCCGGTGGACGAGGCGGGCCGCTTCTACGACCGCTTCGGCTGGCTGCACGGGATCTCCACGTCGGAGTCGGCCGAACAGATCGTGGCCGACCTTGCCGAGCGCGGCCGCCTCGTCGCAGCCGGGGAGTACGCGCACCGCTATCCCTTCTGCTGGCGCTGTAACACACCGCTCATCTTCCGCATTGCCGACGACTGGTTCATCTCCGTGGACGACGTGAGGCCAAGGTTGCTGGCGGCGAACGCGACCGTGGACTGGACGCCGGCGTATTTCGGCAAGCGCATGGACGACTGGCTTCGCAATATGGGTGACTGGAACATCTCACGCCGCCGCTACTTCGGGCTGCCGCTCCCCATCTACCCGTGTGCCTGTGGCCACGTCACTGTGGTCGGCTCCCGCGCCGAGCTGGATGAGCTGGCAACGGCCGGGATGGATCAGCTCGTAGAGCTCCATCGTCCGTGGATCGACGCGGTCGAGATCCGCTGCCCAGCGTGCGGGACGGAAGGCGTGCAGCGGATACCCGAGATCGGTGACGTCTGGCTCGATGCGGGAATCGTCCCCTTCTCCACGCTCGGCTGGCAAAACCCTGAACGGGTAGAGGGCGGCTACGGGACCGGCGCCGCCGAGGGACTGACCGGCGCCGACCTTCCCGATCACAACTATTGGCAGACCTGGTTTCCCGCCCACTGGGTCTCCGAAATGCGCGAGCAGATCCGCCTCTGGTTCTATTCGCAGCTCTTCATGTCGGTCTGTCTGGTGGACAGGGCACCGTTCCGATCCGTCCTCGGCTACGAGAAGATGCTCGACGAGCACGGGCGTCCGATGCACGGCTCCTGGGGGAATCTCATTCCAGCCGAGGAGGCGTTCTCACGCATGGGCGCCGACGTCATGCGGTGGCAGTACTGCGACCAGCCGCCCGACCGTGACTTGTTCTTCGGCTATGGCCCGGCGCATGAGATCAAGCGCAAGCTCCTCACGTTGTGGAACTCCGTCGGGTTCCTCGTGAGGTACTCCAACATCGAGAGCTTCCGGCCGACGCTCGACGATTTGGCGGCAGGGCCGGCTGGCGTCGAACTCCGTGCGCTCGATCGCTGGCTCGTGGCGCGAACCGGGAAGCTCGTGGTCGACGCCACTGCCGCGCTGGAGGAGCAGCTCACTTACCGCCTGATTGCCGCCTTCGAGGCATTCGTCGACGACCTCTCGAACTGGTACATCCGCCGCTCGCGACGGCGCTTCTACGCCTACGACGCCGCCGCGTTCCGTACGCTGTGGTTCGCGCTCGTCACCGGTTTGCGCGTGATCTCCCCGGTCATGCCCTTCATCGCCGACCACATGTGGCGAAATCTCGTAGCGGACGCCTGCGCAGGGGCACCGGAGAGCGTCTTTCTCGCGGGTTGGCCAGAGGTTGACGAGCCCGACGAGCGACTCCTCGACGAGATTGCGGAGGTGCGCCGGATCGTCGAGCTTGGTCGCGAGGCGCGCAGCACGGCGGGCGTGAAGCTGCGCCAGCCGCTTCGGCGTGTGTATGTACGCGGTGCGCGGCTTGCTGGAACGCATGCGCAGGAGATCGCCGAAGAGTTACGGGTAGATGAGGTCGGGTTCGACCAGGGGCCTGTGGCCCAGGTCCGACTGCTGCCCAACCTGCGGGCACTCGGCCCGCGACTTGGGCCGAAGGTACGAGACGTCAAGGCGGCGCTGGATCGGGGTGAGGCTGAGGAGCTCGGGGATGGACGCGTCCGCGTCGCCGGCGAGGAACTCGCGGCGGACGAGGTGATCCGTGGCGAGCGGGTTGAGATCGCCGGGTGGGGGATTGCCCATGACATCGCCCTTTCGGTCGCCATCGATATCGAGATCGACCCGGACCTTGCGCTCAGAGGCCGGGTCTACGAACTCATCCACACGGTCAACACGATGCGGAAAGACGCCGGACTCGAGCTGACCGACCGTATCGTGCTCACGCTCCCCGACGGCGAGGACCTGCTTCGCCACGAGGACTGGATCAAGGCTGAGACGCTGGCGACCCGCATTGAGCCCGGCGAGGCGTTGGCGATAGCAAAGGCGTAGGAAGGGAAACTCGTGCCCATCCACCCGCTCATCGCTGCCCGATTCCCGCTGATTTCACAGATCAGCAGTCTCGAGGAATCCCTCTACAGTCCCGAGGCAGCCCAGATGAAGGTTGCTTACGCGGCGCCTTACGCCTCGTACTCGTTTCCGGATGTGGCCATAGAGTCGACATCGATCTCCGGCCCGCACGGCGACATCCCGGTGCGGGTGTATCGTCCGCCCGGCGCGGCAAGCCGGGAGGTACCCGGTCTGCTGTGGATGCACGGCGGCGCCTTCGTCGCCGGTGATCTTGACATGCCCGAGGCCCACGTGGTGAGTGCCGAGCTCGCGTCCCGGGGAGCCATCGTCGTATCGGTTGACTACCGGCTGGCGACACCCACCGTGCGTTATCCGGTCCCGCTCGATGACGTCCACGCAGCCTGGGGCTGGTTTGCGGACGTTACAAGTGACCTCGGTACGGATCCGCGGCAGCTGGCCATCGGCGGTGCCAGCGCAGGCGCGAACCTGGCTGCCGCCGCGACGATGCGGATCCGCGATGAGTCCGGCGCCCTGCCGACGGCCATGCTCCTCGCATACCCGGTAGTCCATTTCCCGGTACCGGCGCTGTCCGATCAGTTGGCGGCCGAGATGCGCCAACTGCCTCGGATGCTGCGCTTCACGCCCGCCGACATCATCGACCTCACCCGCTGGTACCTCGGCCGACTGACCGACATCCCAACTCAGACAATGCCCGGCCACGGCAATCTGGAAGGCATGCCACGCACCCGGATCGTGCTTAGCGAATACGACGACCTACGCGGCTCCGGTGAACTGTTCGAGCTGCAGCTACGCGAGGTGGGTGTGCGCGTGGATTCCACCGTGGCTGTGGGCATGCTCCACGGTCACCTCAATCTCACGCCGGCGGCTCAATTGCCTGAAATCGAGCGGTCCCTTGACTTTCTGGCGGCTGGGCTCGGCCTGCACCAGGCCAGTTGAGGGGGGAAGGAGCAACTGTGACGGCGATGGAGCCAACGCCGCCGACCCTGCTGCCTGGCCAGTCAGCCCGAGTGATGATCGGCTATCTGGATGGCCGTACGCCGACGGAAGTGTTCGCGACCGATGACCTTTTGCTGGAGGCGCCCAACTGGACGCTCGACAGCAGGTGGCTGGTGTTGAACGGTGCCGGACGCCTGTGGCGACTGCCGGCGGATGGGGGCAGCGGCATTGAGGAGATCCCGCTCAGCGACGTACCGGCGCTCAACAACGATCATGTGCTGGCACCCGACGGGGAACGCATCTACGTCTCCGCGAACGACTGGCACATCTATGAGGCTTCGCTGCTGGGCGGTGCGGCGCGGCGAATTACCGACGTTGATCCCTCTGGTCGGATGCACTTCCTCCATGGGGTGAGTCCGGAGGATACCCAGCTCGCCTACATCGGGGTGGTCCCGCATGACGGGAACTGGTCGGCCGACGCCCATGTCTTTCTCATGCCGACGGCCGGAGGATCGAGTGTTCAGCTGACACACGGCACCGGACCAGATGATGGCAGCGAGTTCTCGCCCGATAGCCGCTGGATCTACTTCAACACCGAATCGTTCTCAGATATCGCCGGGCACGCGCAGATCGCTCGAGTGCCAGTGCAAGGCGGCGAACCAGAACAATTGACGTTCGACGGACGTGTGAACTGGTTCCCCCACCTCTCGCCGGATCGCGCGTACGCGGTCTATCTCAGCTATCCACCCGGAACTACCGGCCATCCCCCCAATCTGGATGTTCAGCTTCGCGTGATTCGACTGCCCGACTGGACGGCTCACGTTCAAGTGATCGAGGTTTTCGGAGGGCAAGGCACGCTGAACGTGAACAGTTGGGCCCCCGATGGCGAGCGATTCGCGTATGTCAGCTATCCGCTGTCCTCTCCGTAGAGCGCTGATCAGGCCTGGTGAGTCCGCGATCGCGGGCGAGGATCGCTGCCTCGGTACGGGTGCCGACGTTGAGCTTGGTGAAGATCGATGAGGTGTTGTTGTTTACGGTCTTCAGCGAGAGCCCAAGTCGGTCGGCGATCGCGGAATTGGACAGGCCTTGAGCAAGCCTCTCAAAACGTCATGCTCACGCGGCGTCAGCTGAGGGAAGGGATCCTCGTCTGTCATTGGCGCACCAAGTCTGGCGAGCACCCGCTGGGCCACCGCCGGCCCGAAGATTGCCTGACCGTCAGCGACGGCGGTGACGGCACGCAGGATCTCTTCCTTGGTTGCGCCCTTCAGGAGGTAACCGCGAGCGCCGGCGCGCATCGCCTTGGTGACAGTCATGTCGTCATCGCTCATCGTCAGGACAAGGACCGCCACCTCAGGCGCCACTCGGCTGATCTCCGCGGTAGCGCTGAACCCGTCGGTGTCCGGCATTGCGAGGTCCATGATGATCACGTCCGGCTTGTCGATCACCGCAGCCTTGATCGCTTCGCGGCCAGTGGCGGCTTCGCCGATCAACTCAATGGTTGGGTACTCGGCGAAGAGCGCGCGCAGGCCGTCCCTTACCACGGGGTGATCATCGGCCACCAGGACCTTGATCATCGGCCGGCTCCCAGCGGCAGTACGGCGACAACGCGACCGCCCTCCGCTGTAGGACCGGCCTCGCACGAACCACCGACCTCCGCCGCCCGGGTCTTGATCGAGGCCAGTCCGAGCCCGGGTGACCACGGTGCGGTCGTGCTGCCGTCGTCAGTGATGATCATTTCAAGGGTGCCGTCGTCGGTGGTCAGTCGTACTGATGCCAGCTTGGCATCCGAGTGCCGCACGACGTTGGTCAGCGCCTCGCCGGCAATCCGGTATGCAGCCACCTCGACCGAGGACGGCAGCGCCGGCATGGATTCGGGAGCCTGAATGATCACCTTGACCGGGCCAAACCGACTGCCCTCCTCTCGCAGCGCCCCGATCAGCCCGAGCTCGTCCAGGGCGGCCGGGCGGAGTCCATACGCGAGCTGGCGCACGGCTTCGACGGACTGCCGCAGCTGATCGGCAAGCTCGATCGCCAACGATTCGGCCCGCTCTGGTCGGTGCCGGGCAGCCAGGGCGATGCCGTCAGCCTTGAATGCTGCGCCTGTAAGGAGTGGGCCGAGACTGTCGTGCAACTCACGCCGCAGTCTGGTCCGTTCCTCCTTTGCGGCGTCGATGACGCGTTCGCGGGAAACTTTCAGATCCTCGGTAAGCGCCTGCGCGTGCAGCACGATCGCCAATGGGTTGGCAACGAGATCCATCACTTTCTGGTCGGCCCGCGATAGCGTGCGCTCGCCGTGCCGTGGACCCACCACTAGCTTTCCGACCTCTTTGCCGTCGTAGATCAGCGGCCAGGTCTGCGAGACGGCCGTCGGTTCGCCGCTCTCAACGACGCAGCCGTCTTCTCTCCCAACTGCCACATAGCTCAACCGGAGCGACTCGCGGAGGGCGTCAGCGACTCCGCCGAGGTCGTCACCCGCCAGCCGCAGCCCGACCGCGGACACTGCGGCTACCGGATCGCGACGCGTGCCGTAGACGGCGTGGTCGACCAGGCGCTGCAGGCGCACGCGGACGGGATTGAAGGCAAGCGCGATCGCAAGGGCAGCCAACAGCGGTGCCCCGGCGCCTCGGAGTACCCGATCGAGCACGGCAACCAACCCGACATAGATGACGATCACGCCAGCCGTGAGCACCGCATAAACGACTACCCGCGATAAGACCACCCGGACGTCGTACAGGCGGGGTCGCAGGATGGCGATGGTGGCCGCGGCCGGGATCAGCGGAAAGCTCAACAGCAGCAGTAGGTTGCGCCCAGTCGGAATGGTGAACCAGATCGGCACATTGATCAAGATCACGAGAATGACTGCGACCAAGAGCCACAGCACCTGCTGGCGTACGGTCTCCGAGCCGCGGATGAACCGGATGATCAGGCTGGCTACCGAGGCAAAGAGGAGCAACGACGTCACCACAGATGTGATGCCCTCGGTAACTGCCCACCAGGGCGCGACCAGGAGGGACGAGGCACCGTACTCGGGCGTTGGGCCGACGAACATGTTCCCAAGCGCCGCGATGCTGAGGGTCAGCCAGCACAGCACGGCCCACCGCAGACTCAACGGCTTCCCCGTCGGAAACAACTGCAAGATCAACGGCAGGCAGCAGAAGACGCCCCACGACCAGGAGAACATGTAGATCGTCACAAGCAGCCTCATGGGGAACTGAGGCCATTCGTGTCCGGGGCCGTAGATCACGAGCGGAGTCACGGCCGCCGTCAGCAATGGTGCAATGCCCCAGATGAGGAAGAGCCAACCGATCGGGTTGTCCGGCTTTGCGCGCGCGATCATGAGACCGCAAGGTGCCGCGGATAGACCGATCACGGTGTTGGTGATCAAGAAGTTCGACCAGAGCGTGTCGCTGTCAATACCGAGGAGCAGCGCGCCGCCGACCGCGACCCCTGCGAGCACCAGGGCGAACCCGAAGAGTGCGTTCGCCAACACTGCGACCCGCTTTGGCATGCCCTCATAATCCCGCTCGAAACTCCTGGTCACCAGGGAGTTGGCTCCTCAGCCGCCCGGGCAGTCTCCCAGATGTCGCAGCAGGAATCCTCCTGCCGAGGGAGTGGGAGCGGCGGCACGCTGCAGCTACCCACAGATCCACGTGCCGGAGGTCATCATGTCAGTTGCCGAAGCCCGCAAGACCAAGATCAACTACGAAGGCGCGACGGCGCACCGCCTGCGAGACGTTCGGAGCTTCCAGCGGTACGCGGCCGCGGTCATCCTTCCCATCCCCCCGACCGCAGTCGCCATCGGGCGACTGTTCCAAACCGACGACACGAATACCAGGCAGGCGCTCGATCTGATCGCGGCGAATCCCGACCGTCAGTTCACCTTCGCACTGCTCGGGTTCATCGCGATGCTCACCGTGGTTCCGGCCTTCTTGGCGGCCGCCAGTCTCTCGCGACGTCGACGGCCCGTGCTCACCACAGTCGCGGTCGCTGTGAACCTTGTGGCCTACCTCGGGGCCTTCGCGATGGGCGCTCTCGACAGCCTTTACTTAATCGGCGCCTTACTGCCGCCTGAGCAGCGCGACGTCGCTGCAATTGTGATCGACAAGATGTGGTCGAGCGGGCTCCCGGGGGTCAGCACCGGCCTGTTCGTGCTCGGCCATATCCTCGGCGCGATCTTGATGGGGCTCGCGTTGCGCGGCAGCATCGCCACCGTGGGCTGGCTGGCCATGCTGTTGACCACGCCGGTGCATGTCCTCGCTTTCACGGTCCTGCAGATGCCTGCGCTGGACTTGGCCGCCTGGCTTCTCATGACGCTTGCTTTCGCCTGCTGCGCTGCGAAGATCGTCAAGACGCCCAACGATGAGTGGGACCTGCCTCCATTGGGTCAAACCTCGTAGGACCATCCCGCGCCGGTGCTCGACGGACCTAAAGGTTCCACCGAGCGCCGGCGCGTCCGCCGTCGGTCCGCACCATGCACCCGTTCCGACCGAGACGAGAGTTTGTCAGCGCGCCCGCTTCGATGCGGCAGCCTGCTTGGCAACCTTCGGCCCGACTGAGACACTCCAACGATGAGCCTCGGCACCGAATCGATGGAGATTGACAAGGCAGCTCTCCGCGGGCACGTCGTCGGCCCGGGAGATCCCAGCTATGACACGGATCGCAAGATCTGGAACGGCTCGTTCGACAGGCGGCCTGCGGCGATCTTCCGATGCCTGGGAGTTTCGGATGTCATTGCCGGTGTGAAGTTCGGGAGGACCAGCGGTCTGCCGGTCGCCGTACGCAGCGGTGGACACTCCTTCCCGGGTTTGTCAATGGCTGATGGCGCCCTCGTGATCGACCTCTCGCTCATGAAAGGAGTCCGGGTCGATCCTGAAAGGCGGACGGCACGAGTACAAGCGGGTGTGCTGCTCGGAGACCTCGACAGGGAAACCCAGGCGTTCGGCCTCGCGGTGCCGTCCGGCATCGTCACCCATACCGGGGTGGCTGGACTCACGCTGGGCGGTGGGATCGGTTGGATCATGCGTAAGCACGGGCTGTCGATCGACCAGCTCCTCTCAGTCGATCTCGTCACGGCCGACGGTGAGTTCGTGCAGGCGAGCGCGGATAGGAACGCAGATCTCTTCTGGGGAGTGCGCGGAGGCGGTGGCAACTTCGGGATCGTCACTGAGTTCGAGTTCCGCTGCGTTCCTCTGGGACCGCAGGTGATGGCCGGTCCGGTCTTCTGGCCGATCGCTCAAGCGCCGGAGGTCTTGCGCTTCTATCGTGACTGGGTTGCCGATGCACCGGATGAGCTGATGACGATAGTGGTTCACCGGAAAGCGCCGCCGCTGCCATTCGTACCGCCGGAACTTCACGGCAAGCCGGTCGTTGTGGTCGTCTGCTGCTGGGCGGGTGACGTGGAAGAAGGGGAACGCTTTATCCGACCGCTGAAGGCATTCGGCTCCCCGGTCTTGGATGTATGTGTGCCGAAGCCGTTCCTGACACACCAGGCGATGTTCGATCCGAGCTTTCCGGCGGGTCGTTGGTACTACTTCAAGAGCTGCGATGTCGTGGAACTGAGCGATGAAATAATCGACATCACGGTGGAGCACTCGTTGCAGATCTCCTCGCCGCTGACGGCGTTCCCGATCTGGCAAATGGGCGGCGCCGTGAGCCGAGTGGACGATGACGAGACCGCATTCAATGGCCGGTCGACCGGCTTCACGTACAACATCGGCGCCAGCACCGAGACGAGTGCGGGATTCGCGGAGGAACGCGAGTGGGTACGCGACTTCTGGTCCTCTCTACGACCGTGGCACGAAGGCGTCTATGTGAACTTCTTGGGTGACGAGGGTGCCGAGCGGGTTCGGCAGTCGTACGGGCCGAAAAAGTACGAACGACTCCAGGCCTTGAAGCAGAAGTACGACCCGGAGAACTTCTTCCGGATCAACCAGAACATCCCGCCGAACTAGCCGCGCGAAACAAGCAAGCTCATCGCCGGGGCAGCATGATCACGATGCCCCGGCGATGACCGTCAAAACGATCAGGTAAGAGTCGGGAGTACTGCGTCAGCCTGTCACTCGGAACAGCAGAGCCTCACCCTGGCCGCCGCCACCGCAGAGCCCGGCTGCTCCCAAGCCGCCGCCACGGCGCTTGAGTTCAAGAGCCAGGTGCAGCGCGAGCCGCGCGCCGGATGCGCCGACCGGATGACCCATGGAGATCGCGCCACCATTGACGTTCACGACGTCCTCGCCGATCTCAAGCTCACGCATCGACTGGATGGCCACCGAAGCGAATGCCTCGTTGATCTCATAGAGGTCGACTTGATCCGGCGTGAGGCTCTCGCGAGCCAACGCCTTGCTGATGGCGTTGGCCGGCTGGGACAGCAGCGATGGGTCCGGCCCGGCGACGGTGCCGTGCGCTCCGATCTCCGCCAAGATCGGAGCCCCCAGCTCTTCGGCCTTGGCCCGTGACATCACGATCACGGCTGCGGCCCCGTCGGAGATCTGCGACGACGACCCAGCGGTCACTGTGCCGTCGGCAGCGAAGGCGGGGCGCAGCTTGGCCAGCGTTGCCGCCGTCGTGTCCGGGCGGACCCCCTCGTCGTCGGTGACCATCACCGGGTCGCCCCTGCGCTGCGGCACTGTTACCGCCACGATCTCGTCCTCGAACAGGCCGTTCTTCTGCGCCTCAGCGGCCCGGCCATGCGATCCAGCGGAGTACGCGTCCTGATCCTCCCGGCTGATGCCACGCAGCTTCGTGTACGTCTCGGTTGCCGCACCCATGCCCAGCTGGTCGAACGAGCAATAGAGTGCGTCGTGGGCTGTTGAATCCACGATCTCGCCGTCGCCGTACCGGTAGCCGCCTCGGGCCTTGGGCAGCAGGTACGGGCCCTGCGTCATCGACTCCATACCGCCAGCAACGACAATGTCGAACTCGCCGTACCCGATCAACTGGTCCGCCATCGCTATCGCGTTCAACCCGGACAGGCACACCTTGTTCACCGTCAACGACGGCACCGACATCGGAATACCGCCTTTGACCGCAGCTTGCCGGGCGGTGTTTTGCCCGGCTCCGGCCTGAATGACGTGGCCCATGATCACGTAGTCGACCTGGTCCCCGGTAACTCCGGCCTTCTCCAATGCGGCCTTGATGGCGAACCCGCCCAGATCCATTGCCGAGAAGTCCTTCAGAGACCCGGCAAGCTTCCCGATTGGTGTCCTGGCACCCCCGACGATGACTGATCCAGGCATTTCGTGCCTCCTTAGTGCTTTCTTGTTTACTTGGCTTTCCTCTTTGGCAGATAGAGGTCTGTGATGGTCCCTTCGAACGCCTCGGCGGCCATGCCGATGGTTTCGGAGAGGGTCGGATGTGGATGGATGGTCAGGCCGATGTCGGCCGCGTCGGCGCCCATCTCGATCGCGATCGCAGCCTCGGCAATGAGATCTCCGGCGCTGGGACCGACGATGCCGCATCCAATGATGCGTTCAGTCGATTCGTCGAACAGCACTTTGGTGATGCCTTCGTCGCGGCCGAGCGTCAATGACCGGCCGGAAGCGACCCATGGGAACACCCCTTTGCCGTACTTGGCGCCAGCGGCCTTGGCCTCGTTCTCGGTGACACCCACCCAGGCGACCTCCGGGTCGGTGTAGGCCACGGACGGAATGACCTTCGCGTCGAAGAAGCTTGTCTTGCCGGCAGCGACCTCAGCGGCGACCTTGCCTTCGTGTATCGCCTTATGCGCCAGCATCGGCTGTCCCACGACGTCGCCGATCGCGAAGATGTGCGGCACGTTGGTGCGCTGCTGCTTGTCGACCTGAATGTAGCCGCGTTCGTCGACCAGCACCCCGGCATTCTCCACACCTATCAGTCGGCCGCTGGGTCTGCGGCCGACGGCGACAAGCACTTTGTCGAAGATGTCGGTCTCTGGTGCCCCGCCGCCTTCGAACCGTACCCGCAAGCCGCCGTCCGCGGCCTCGACACCGGTCACCTTCGTCTTGAGGTAGATGTTTTCGTACTGCTTGGTGATCTTCTTGGTCAGCGGCGTGACGATGTCCTTGTCCGCACCCGGGATCAGTTGGTCCATCAGTTCTACGACGGTGATCTTGGCGCCCAGCTCGGAGTAGACGGTTGCCATCTCCAAGCCGATGATCCCGCCACCGAGCACGAGCAGCCGCTGCGGTACACCGTCGAGTTCGAGCGCACCGGTGGAGTCGATGACCCGAGGATCGTCGGTGGGGATGAAGGGCAGCGTCAGCGGCTCAGATCCCGCGGCGATGATGGCCTGCTCGAAGCTCACGGTCTTCATCGAGCCGTCGTCTGCGGTGACCTGAATCTGGTTCATCGAGACAAATACGCCGGTGCCGCGTACCACCTCGACTTTGCGCTGCTTGGCCAGCCCGGCGAGGCCGTTGGTCAGCCGCTTGACCACACCGTCTTTCCAGTCGCGGAGCTTGTCGACATCGATCTCGGGGGCAGCGAAGGACAGCCCGTGAGCTGACATCTCCTTGGTTTCAGCGATCACCTTTGCAGCGTGCAGCAACGCCTTGGACGGAATGCAGCCAATGTTGAGGCACACGCCGCCGAGGCGCTCTCCGCGGTCGACCAGCACGACGCTTTTGCCGAGATCGGCGGCGCGGAACGCGGCACTATACCCGCCCGGCCCCGCTCCCAGTACCAGCACCTCGGCGTGTAGGTCGCCGCGCTCGGTCATCGGTGGTCGGGCTACCGGGGACGGTGCTGGTGCGGCCTGCTCCTCGACCAGCACTTCACCAGTGCTCAAGTCCAAGATCGGGTGCCCGGCAGAAACTGTGTCGCCGACGTTCACCTTTACCGCGAGGACGGTGCCGGCTGCCGGGGCGGGCACGTCCATGGTGGCCTTGTCCGACTCCAGCGTGATCAGCGGGTCATCTACTGCGACGGTGTCGCCGGCGTTGACAAGCACCTCGATGATCGGCACGGCCTCGAAGTCGCCGATGTCCGGGACGCTCACCTCGATCTTGTCGTACAGCCCGCTCGCAGAGCCATAGCCGGTCTTCTCGCCGGAATCGGGATGCCCGCCTTCATGCACGTGTTCCTTCGGCGGCAGGCCCTGCGCTCCCTCGGCCTCCAAGACCATGATCACGCTACCCTGCGAAACCGTGTCTCCAACACCGATCCGCAGCTCAGACACGGTGCCAGCTGCCGGGGCGGGCACGTCCATGGTGGCCTTGTCCGACTCCAGCGTGATCAGTGGATCGTCAACGGCAACGGTGTCACCGGGATCGACGTGGATCTCGATCACCGGCACGTCGCTGAAGTCACCGATGTCCGGGACCTGAATCTCGACAGCGCTCATGATTGCGTTTTACCTCGCCTCTTAGAGGATGAGCCGACGGTCGTCTTCGAGCAGGTAACACAGCTGCCGGGTGAACCTGGCAGCCGCTGCGCCGTCGATCACTCGGTGGTCGTACGACAGGGACATCGGCAGCATCATTCGGGGGACGAACTCCGATCCATTCCACACTGGCGACATCTTCGACCGCACAACGCCCAGAATGGCCACTTCCGGTGCATTGACGATCGGCGTGAAGCTCGTGCCGCCGATGCCACCCAGACTTGAGATCGTGAATGTGCCGCCCTGCAGGTCATTTGGAGACAACTTGCCATCGCGAGCTTTCTTCGAGATCTCGCCGAACTCCTTGGACAGCTCAGTGATCCCTTTGCTGTCGGCGTCCTTAACGACCGGAACCACCAATCCTTCCGGCGTGTCGACCGCGATGCCGATGTTGTAGAACTTCTTCAGGATCAGGCTGTCCTTTTCCGGCGACAGGGAGCTGTTGAAGTCGGGGAACTGCTTCAACGCCGATACGCACGCCTTCACCAGGAACGCCAGCAACGTCACCCGGTAGCCATCGGCCTTGGCCGTGGTGTCCAACTCCTTGCGGTACTTGTCGAGGTCTGTGATGTCGGCCTCGTCGTTGTGCGTGACGTGGGGAACGTTCAGCCAGGACCGGTGCAGGAACGGGCCTGAGATCCTCTTGATGCGAGCGAGTGGTTTGGTCTCCACCGGACCGAATTTCGAGAAGTCCTGGGCCGGGATCTCCGGGATGCCTGCGCCGGCGGCGGGGGCAGTGGCAGGCGCAGCAGCCTGCGCCGGTCCGCGCAGGAAGCCCAATAGGTCCTCTTTGGTGATCCGGCCTTTCGGCCCGGTGCCCGTGATCGCTCCAAGGTCGATATCGAGCTCCCGGGCCATGCGCCGCACGCTTGGGCCTGCATGTACCCCGGCCAAGTCCGGCGCTTCCGCAGTTGGCCCAGTCGGGGGAACTGCGGCTTCGGCTGCGGGAGCCGGGGCGGCAGGTGCCGGTGCGGTGCCGGTTGGAGCTGGGGCAGTCGGCGGTGGGGTAACCGATGCGGCATCCGGCGCCGGCTCCTGCTGTTCCACCAATGACGGGGGAGCGGTCATTGCCCCATCGCCGGGCTGGAGCATCAGAATCGGCGTACCCTCGCTCACCTGGTCGCCCACCTTGACCAGCACATCGGCGACCGCGCCAGCGGCTGGCGAGGGGACATCCATCGTCGCCTTGTCCGACTCGAGAGTGATCAGCGGATCGTCGGTATTGACGGCGTCGCCGGGCTTGACGTGCACCTCAATGACCGGAACGTCGTTGAAGTCGCCGATGTCGGGGACCTTGACCTCAGTTTTTTCCTGGGTGGCCGCAGTCATTGGAGGGCCCCTCTCTTAAGCGTGGGCGGGATTGGGCTTGTCGGGATTGATGCCGTACTTCGTAATAGCTTCTGCCGCGGCGCTGGCCGGCACGCTGCCCTCCGCGGCGAGTTCGGTGAGCGCGGCCACGGTAATGAAGTGCCGGTTGACCTCGAAGAATTCACGGAGCTTTCGGCGGTAGTCCGAACGGCCGAAGCCATCAGTACCGAGCACGTGATAGCGCCGCTTGACGTACGGACGAATCTGCTCAGCGAAAGCGCGGATGTAGTCCGTGGCGGCGACCACCGGGCCGTCCGGCCGGCTGGCCAGCTGGGCTTCCACATAGGATTGCCGGCGCTCCTGGTCGGGGTGCAGCATGTTCCATCGTTCGGCCGCCATGCCATCGCGTCCCAGCTCGGTGAAGCTCGGCGCGCTCCACACATCAGCCGCCACGTTCCAGTCCTGCTCCAGCAGGTCGGCGGCGGCAATTGCCTCCTGCAGGATCGTCCCCGAGCCGAGCAGCTGCACCCGTGGCGCGTCTGCCTTGGTGCTTGTGCCCTCCCGGAAGAGGTACATCCCCTTGACGATGCCTTCCTCGACGCCATCCGGCATAGCCGGATGTTGATAGTTCTCGTTCATCAGGGTGATGTAGTAGAAGACGTCCTCCTGCTCGGAGTGCATCCGGCGCAGCCCGTCGGCGACGATCACCGCTACTTCGTAGCTGAACGTGGGGTCGTACGACACGCAGTTTGGGATGGTCGCCGACAGCACATGGCTATGCCCGTCCTCATGCTGCAGTCCCTCGCCGTTGAGCGTGGTACGACCCGCCGTGCCGCCGAGCAGGAAACCACGCGCCCGCATATCACCCGAGGCCCACGCGAGGTCGCCGACTCGCTGGAAGCCGAACATCGAGTAATAGATGTAGAAGGGGATCATCGGGGTGTCATTGGTGCTGTAGGACGTGGCAGCCGCAATCCACGACGACATTGCGCCCGGCTCGTTGATGCCCTCCTGCAGCAGTTGGCCGGACTTGTCCTCCTTGTAGAACATCAACTGGTTGGCGTCCTCCGGCTGGTACATCTGGCCGACCTGAGAGAAGATCCCGAACTGGCGGAACAGGCCCTCCATGCCAAACGTGCGGGACTCGTCGGGCACGATCGGCACCACGCGCTTGCCGATCTGCTTATCCCGCAGCAGCGTTGTAAGGACCCGGACGAACGCCATCGTCGTAGAGATCTCGCGATCTCCGGTGCCCTTCAACTGGGTCTCGAAAGCCGATAACGGCGGAATCTGCAACGATTCCGAGCTGCGGCGACGGCGAGCCGGGAGGCTGCCGCCGAGCGCTGCGCGGCGCTCCTGCAGGTAAGCCAGCTCATTGCTGCCGGGCGCGAGTGGCAGGAATGGAACCTCGGCAATCCGATCGTCAGGCACATCAATGCCGAACCGATCGCGGAAGGTTCGCAGGACCGTCTCACCCATCTTCTTCTGTTGATGGGTGATGTTCTGCCCCTCACCGGCCTCGCCCATCCCGTAGCCCTTGACGGTCTTGGCCAAGATCACGGTTGGCTGATCGGTGTGGTTGACCGCGGCGAGATAGGCCGCGTACACCTTCTGGGGGTCGTGGCCTCCTCGGTTCAACGCCCAGATCTCGTCATCAGACATGTCGGCGACCATGTCGAGTAGCTCCGGATACTTGCCGAAGAAGTGCTGGCGGACGTATGCGCCGTTCTTGGACTTGAAGTCCTGGTATTCGCCGTCGACGCACTCCTCCATCCGCTTGAGCAGCACGCCTGTCTTGTCTGCCGCGATCAGCCGGTCCCACCCGGTACCCCAGATCACCTTGATCACATTCCAGCCGGCGCCGCGGAAGACTCCTTCCAGTTCTTGGATGATCTTGCCGTTGCCACGTACCGGGCCGTCGAGCCGCTGCAGATTGCAGTTGATCACGAAGATCAAATTGTCGAGCTTCTCCCGCCCAGCCAGGGAAATCGCGCCGAGCGACTCCGGCTCGTCCATTTCGCCGTCGCCCAGAAACGCCCAGACATGCCGGTTCGCGGTGTCCGCGAGGCTGCGGGCGTTCAGGTACTTCAGGAACCGGGCCTGGTAGATGGCCATCAGAGGCCCGAGGCCCATCGAGACCGTCGGGAACTGCCAGAAGTCAGGCATTAACCACGGATGTGGATACGACGACAACCCGCCGCCGTCGACCTCTTGCCGGAACTTGAGGAGCTCTTCCTCGGTGAGCCTGCCCTCCACGAACGCCCTGGCGTAGATCCCGGGCGAGCTGTGTCCCTGGACGAACAGCAGATCGCCGCCGTGCGATTCGCTCGGTGCGCTCCAGAAGTGGTTGAAGCCGACGTCGTACAGCGTGGCAGCGGACTGGAAGCTCGCGATATGTCCACCAAGCTCCGAGGACTCCTTGTTCGCTCGCAAAACTGTCGCCACGGCGTTCCACCGGATGAGCCCTCGGATCTTGTATTCGATCTCCAGATCGCCGGGGTACGGCGGCTCCTGGTCCGGCGGGATTGTATTCAAATAAGGCGTGTTGGCCGAGTACGGCACCGGCACGCCGCTGCGGCGGGCGTCACCAAGCAGTTCGTCGAGCAGGAATGTCGCTCTATCGGCGCCATCGAAGGTGACAACAGAGTCCAGCGCGTCCAACCACTCGCGGGTCTCTAGCGGATCCAGATCCTGGGACATTGAGACCCTCCTCGGCCATTCGGCAGGCACACTGATATGCCTGGGCGGTCGCAGATATGTCGGAAACGTTACGCCCGCCGCATCTGCGATTGCCAGCCGCCACCCGCGGGTTGGTCAGCGCACCGCCGGCGCGGCCGCTGCGAGGTCGTAGGGTGGAGCCAATCCGGGTCCGAGAGGGAGCTAGATGAGTCAGCTCATCGAGGATCGCGTGCAGCAAGGCCGCGATGCGTATCGTCGGCACGTATGGCACGAGGCCTTTGATTTGCTTCGTGAGGCTGACTCTGAGACACCGCTCTCTCCCGAAGACCTCGGGCTACTAGCGGAGTCCGCTTGGTTCGCCGGAGATCCCGACGCGGCAATCGAGGCGCGGGAACGCGCGCACGCCGGATACCTGGAGCAGGACGACAAATGCCAGGCAGCCGCGATGGCTTTGGAACTTGGCCTTGATCATTTCGAGCGCTTGGAAGCCGCCATCGGAAACGGATGGCTCGGCAGGGCAAAGAGACTGCTCGAGCAAACCCCTAAAGAATGCGCGGCGCATGGATGGCAGGCACTCTCGCTGGCCTATCTGGCGCGCCGCCTGGCTGGCAGTGAGGAGGAAGCGCTCCGTCAGGCAAGGCTTGCACAAGGGATCGGCGAGCGACTCGCCATTCCGGCGATCCAAGCCCTCGCCCTGCAACAGCAGGGCTATGCCCTGGTCGCCATGGGTCGCGTCGACGACGGTCTGGCCCTCATAGACGAGTCCACCGTGGCGGCAGTCAGCGGAGAGCTCGACCCGTTGACGACTGGAAGGATCTATTGCAGCACGATCAGCGTCTGCCGCGGTCTCGCCGACTGGCGGCGGGCGGTCGAGTGGACTGACGCTGCGGAGCGGTGGTGCCGCCAGCAGGGGGTATCCGGCTTTCCCGGAATCTGTCGTGTGCACCGCGCCGAGATCATGCATCTCCGCGGCTCGTGGGCCGACGCCGAGCGAGAGGCGAAGCGCGCTTCTGAGGAGCTCAGCAAGTACGACGTGCTGTATGGCGGCGAGGCTCAGTACGCGATTGGCGAGGTCCGGCTTCGCCTCGGCGACCTGGAAGGCGCCCGGGAGGCTTTCCGGCAGGCCCATCAGCTGAGCCGCGAGCCAGAGCCAGGCAGGTCCCTGCTTCGGCTGGCGCACGGGGACGTACAAGGAGCCAATATCTCCATAAATCGGGCACTCGTCGGCGTCGAATCGCATGCATTCGCTCAAGTGAGGATGCTTCCCGCTGCCGTCGAGATCGGGCTCGCAGCTGGAGACCTCGATTCGGTTGCACAGCACGTCGCGCAGCTCGAGCAGATCGCCGCGTCCTTTCGGACGACCGCTGTGACGGCAACAGCTGAGTACGCCCGAGGTTTGCTGCTGCTTGCCCAGGGCGATGCGGCACTGGCGTTGGCAAGACAGCACCATGCGGTCGAACTGTGGCACGAGATTGGCGCTCCCTATGAGATCGCGAAAGCTCGCGCCGCGCTTGGCGAGGCTCTTCGTGCCGAGGGCGACGAGGACGCCGCCGGGCTCGAGTTCGAAGCGGCGAAGGCAGCCTTCGAGCGTCTTGGTGCTCTGCCGGACGCAACGCGTGTGGGCCAGTTGCTCGGCGAAGATCAAAGTATCGCCGCGCGTGCTGGCGAGCGGGTGACAAGGACCTTCGTATTTACCGACATTGTTGGCTCGACACCGCTCGTCGAGGCGCTGGGCGATGACGCTTGGCAGGAACTGATCCGCTGGCATGACCAGACGTTGCGGACGATCTTCAACCGCTACGGCGGGACGGAGGTGCGACAGACCGGCGACGGTTTCTTTGTTGCCTTTGAGGACGCTTCGGCCGCGATCGAGGCGGCCGTGGCCGTTCAGCGGTCACTG
>Ga0114129_10002005_pt1 | contig 27883 bp, 25 predicted proteins | sample RhiMetdeltSRZDD1_FD_80071 | JGI IMG/M metagenome (GOLD analysis project Ga0114129, IMG submission 80071) | Populus rhizosphere microbial communities from Tennessee, USA - Rhizosphere MetaG P. deltoides SRZDD1 (version 2) (version 2) | ecosystem: Host-associated > Plants > Roots > Rhizosphere >... | reverse complement strand
CAAATCATTCCTTTTCAATCTGTCACCGTGTTCTCCAGGACAGAGAATCGTTTACTCTCCACATCGATCTCTGCCTGCAAGCCGTACGGAAGGACAAACATGGGGCTGGTATGTCCAAAATCCATGTTTGTGATAACCGGCAGATCTGTCAAGCCTTCCTCCTGGTTTACAACTTCAAAGATGGCTTTGTCATATGCTCTGAATTTCTCCACAGGCACATCGCCTCCCGGTCTTCCAAATAGAATTCCTGAAAGCTTGGACAAAATACGCCGCGCAGCAAAGACCCGTAATGTGCGCGTTACCATCTCAGGTGGTGGTGCTTCCTCGGATGTCTCCAGGAAGAGAATGGCATCCTGCCAGTTCTCCGGAAAAATCCCCGTGCCGCGCGCCCAGTCGAAAACTTCAATACATCCGCCGATCAAATGGCCGCGGTGAACTCCATGACCCTGGAGAAATTTCCAGCCTGTGGACGGATTCAGCTTCCGCTTAACCTGCTGGTTGGCAGGATCCCCCCAATCGAGGCGCTCAACCGTCCAACCCTCGGCGCTTGGTTTTACTTCCCCAATGATGTCACTCGAAAATAGTGTCTGCCGCAAGGAAGTAACCATGTAAGGAAACATCCCTCCATTTTCCGCAAATTCCGCCATGATGCTCGGACCATAGAAGGAGACCAGTCCTGCTTTGTAGCACACCAGGTGACTGATCGTCGTATCGGAATACCCCAGGAAAATCTTCGGGTTGTTCCGGATGACATTCAAGTCAAGAAAGGGTAGAAGCCGGATGGAATCGTCACCGCCGATCGTGGCAAAGATGCCTTTGATGGAGGGATCGCCAAACGCCTGCATCAGATCGTCTGCGCGCGCCCTGGGATTCCTCGCCAGCCAGTCCGCATCCCGTAATGTATGCGGCATCTCGACCACCTGTACATCGAAATCTTCCTTCAATTGCTGCACGCCCGCCTGATAGCGATGAGGAAATACAGAGGGACCGCCCCAGGAGAGGGATACCGTCGCGATCTTGTCGCCGGGGTTGAGTTTTTTAGGCTTGATCATAATTTTCACGGACAGACAAAACTCCACTTAACGACACCAATTCTCCCGTTCTCGAAACTCCAGTCTCCAATTACCACTTACCAATTCCTAATTACCATCTTTCAGTATCTCCTTCGCCGCGAGCATCCCTGCCGCGCCCATCACGCCTCCTCCCGGGTGTGCGCCGCTTGCGCCAAAGTAATAGCCTTTAAGCGGAGTGCGGAAGTCTGCCCACTCGGGGGTAGGACGCAGGAAGAAAATCTGGTGCAGCAGCAGCTCGCCGTGGAAGATGTTGCCGCCTGTGATGCCCGCGATGGCTTCGATGTCCTTCGGCGAGATGACCTGCATCCCCACGATGCATTTACGGATGTTCGGCGCGTATTCCTCAATGGTCGAGATGACCGCTTCGCCAAGTTCGTTTCGCTTCTCATCAGTCCAGCCGCCCTCGAGATCGTACGGGGCATACTGCACGAAACACGACATCACGTGCTGGCCGGGCGGCGCCATATCAGGGTCGATCATGGATGGGAAGATCATGTCGAGGTACGGGCGCTTCGAGATCTGCCCATACTTGGCATCGTCATAGGCGCGCTCGATGTAATCGATACTCGGGCTGATGGAGACCGCGCCGCGATGCAGGACTGAGTCATGCCCCTTGCCTTCGAAAGGCAGCGCCGTAAAGTTAGGCAGTTCGCTCAAGGCAATGTTGACCTTGCCCGACGATCCGCGCGTGCGGAAGTTCTGGATCGACGTGACGAAGTCATCGGGGAAATATTTCGGCTCCACGAACTGCAGGAAGGTGCGCTTTGGGTCCGCGGCGGACATCACGACTTTGGAGTCGATCTCATCCCCGCTCTCAAGGACAACGCCCACTGCGCGTCCACTCTTCACCTTGACCTGCTTCACGCCTGCGTTGACTCGGATCTCTACCCCGAGTGCTTTCGCCGCATTGAGGATAGAGCCGCTGACTCCACCTGAGCCGTTCTTGGCAAAGCCCCAGGCACGGAAGGCACCGTCGATCTCGCCCATGTAGTGATGGAGCAGCACGTACGCCGTGCCCGGCGAGCGCGGACCCAGGAACGTGCCGATGATCCCGCTGGCAGCTTTGGTGCCTTTCAAGGCGTCGGTCTCGAACCATTCCTCGAGCAGGTCTGCTGACGATTGTGTAGCAAGTTTGGCGATGGTGTACAGCTCTTTTTCGGACAGGCTTTTTGCGTATTGACCAACCTTGAGCAACCCTAGCAGATCACGGAGGGACAGGGACGAGGGGTCAGGGGGGATTAAGTTGATAATCGGTTTGATCGCCTTCGCAGCGCGCGCCATGACGCGGGCATATTCATCATAGGCTTCCGCGTCCCTGGGCGAATGCCGGTAGATCTCGCGGCGCGTCAGGTCGTGGTCATCCCAGGCGGCTAAATAATCTCCGTTTTCCGTCGGCGTGAACGTGCTCGGCAGGGGCAGAATTTTCAATCCATGCTTCGGCAATTCCAGGTCACGGATGATCTCCGGGCGCAGCAGGCTTACCACGTACGAAAACTCGGTGAACTTGTACCCGGGGAAGATCTCCTCTGTCACCGCTGCCCCGCCGACAATGTGCCGGCGCTCGAGCACAACGACCTTTTTGCCCGCCCGCGCAAGATAGGCGGCAGCTACAAGACCGTTATGCCCGCCACCAATGATGATTGCGTCATATTGATTAGCGGTCATGCCGGCTGCCTTTCCTTAGTCTTTCGATTCTGCGATTGATAAAGGGAGAAAAATGATCTCGATATCGTTCCTGTACATCCTCTCGTCTCCAGTCATCACCTGTAATGATACGGCGACAGTGTGGTGAGCCACAACGACAACGAGTATCCAGCATCCAGTTCGATTGCGTTGTAAACAGTGCATAGTCTATGGTGACTTCTTCTCCAGACTCTATCTCCCGGCGGGCTACCAGTGTCGCGTCATCAGCCATCCAGGCACTTGAGTCGCACGAATGATTCATGGAGCCTTCCAGAGTTCGAGTGACCTCAGGGTCTTCCACCAGATGCAAGTGGTCATCGATCTGGATCGAGTTGTAAATCCGTTGAGCCGCTTGAAAGGCTATAAACTCCTCATCGGTCATGACGATCCCGCCCACAATACAAACGGCTTCACCTTTATTGATCGACTCGCGTGCAAACATCCCATCGCCACTGATGGGTGACTTTCTGAACTCTATACGAGGGTCGATCCAGGTTTGTGGAAGATATGTTTTCATTACTATCATTTCTTCTTCCACTCGGGTTCATAAAATGGAAGCTTAACAACACGTGCCGGCGCGTGCTGGCGGTGATGTTCCACCGTGATTTCCAATCGCACGTTTGTGCCGACCTCGTAGTAGGGCTTCTGCAAATGGGCCAGGGCAATATACTTCTTCAATAGCGGCGACCAGCTGGACGTGGAGGCATATCCCACCTGAACATTACCCACCATGACCGGCAGGCTGCCGCGCATTGCCATGCCGGGAATTTGCGGCGGCAAGCCCACATCCTTGAATAATCGCTCCATTCCCTCCCATTCGACTTCGAGCCCCATCATCTTCCACGCCGAGCCTTCGCGTTTCTCTCGTTCCAGGGCGCGGCGCCCGACAAAATAGCCCTGCTTATCGAGCGCCACCGTCCAGTCGAGTCCCAGCTCGAACGGCGAGGACTTCTGCGGCTCGATCCAGGCGTGACTCGTGGACGTGTAATCCACTTCGATCATGAACAGCCCTGCTTCCACGCGCGCCATGTCCATGGCGAGGATACCCACGGGCGTGACGCCGTAGTCCGCGCCGGCGTCCATCAGGGCGTCCCAGATGGTGAGCGCGTCTTTTGCATCCATCCAAATTTCGAAGCCCAGATCACCGGTGTAGCCCGTGCGCGAGATCGTGACGTCCAGTCCGCAGATCCTGTTCTTCATCAGGCGGAAGTACTTCAGCTCGTCCACAGGTTTCTCAGCGACTTTGTTCAGGATCTTCCTTGAGTTGGGCCCCTGGAAGCTGAGCGCCGCCACATCATCCGTGACTTCAGTGATCTCTACCTCCAGCCCGACCGCGTTCATCGAGAGCCAGCGCAGTGACGGGTCCGCGGAGGTCATACGATAGGTGCTCTCGTCGAGGCGGCTGATTGTGCCATCGTCGATCATCTTGCCTTCCTCGTCGCACCAGCCCGTGTAATAGACCTGGCCCACTTTCAATTTGTCCATGTCGCGGGTGACAATACGGTTCAGCAGGCGGCTTGCATCTTTTCCTCCAAGGATGTACTTCATCAACGGTGTGACATCGATCAACGCCGCCGAATTGCGGATCGCCCAGTACTCGCGGTCGAGTGTCAGATCGTAGGAACCAACGACCAGATATCCCGCCCAGCGCCGCCAGTTTTGAGGCAGGCAGAGCTTTGACGTCCGTTCGTGGAAAGGAGTAGTCTTGAGTTGGAACATAGTTTTCCCTGATACTTATTTTAATTTTTCTTCCACTGCGCCTGTCCGCAGGCAGCAGAGGCAGTCACGCTTGTACCTCGTGACTGTCTCCCTCTTCTACAGAAGAAGTTTCTTGTGCTGTTTCGGAAGACGCCTGCTCCGGTTGTATACCTTTCTGCGCTCTCCGAGTGTAATGGCGCGACAACCATACGAAAACACCTGTCGTGACCAGTCCCAGAGCAATCCAGTGTTCGTACTTACCTACATCTACTAAAATGATCTCCATGAACTGCCCGAACAAATAGCCCGCGACACCAAAAAACAACGCCCAGAGGAAAGCGCTAATCAGATTCAGAAGGGCAAAGCGTCTCGGATCGAGTTTGCTCAGACCAAATACAAATGGCATGACCGTCCGTAAACCGTACATGAAGCGAAATCCAATAAAAAGCAGAGTGGTATTCTTCCCCAATAAGGATCTTGCCTTGTCCACATTCTTTTTCCATGCAGGCCTGGTCTCAAGAAATCGATTGCCCTTGGTTCGTCCCAGCCAGAAGAAAAACTGGTCGGAAGCAAAGGTGACCAGGAACCCGATCAGGATCACCCAGGGCAACGCCAGATATCCACGATGAGACATAAATGCGGCGAGCACAAGGACAGTCTCACCTTCCAGCAGCAATCCTACGACAAGAGCTGGATACCCAAACTGGGAAATGATTGCCGCCAGGGACATAGTTTTACGTTGTCAGGGAATACTCTGCCGGTGCAAAGAAAACCAGCACCGTCAGATCCTCTTCGATCGAATGAAAGCGATGCGCCACATTCTTTGGCACATAGACAATCGAGCCCGTCTGCACGTCGCGGTTTTCTTCCGCCACAAGGATCTGCGCTCGGCCGCCTACCACGTAATAGACCTCATCTTCCGTGTGCGGCGACTGGGGATCCGCGCCGCCTGCGGGGAGCACGTACAGTCCGAGGCTTAAGTCAGGGACTTTGAGAAATTCGAGATAGAGTTTGTTACTTGACTCTCGTTGGGAAATCAGTTGGGCGAGTTCATAGGCTTGCATGAATATCCATTTCTCTCATGGCGAGGAGGGCTTCGCCCGACGAAGCAATCTCCTTCCCGGGTAAAGTACTCCTGGATGCAAGAGTAGATTACCACGTTGTGGCCTTAAGCGCACTCCTCGCAATGTAACAAGGTGAAAATTATATATAATTTTACCTGTGTTGTTCGAAAACAAAAAGGACTGGCAAATGCCAGTCCTTCACTTTAACCCCAAACTCTATTCTCAGGGATTGGAATCGGCTGCTGGTTCTCCCAGCCATTCTTGCGGAGCCATTGCTCCAGCGTAAGCAGACCCGGGTGAAGTTTGCGAAGCGCAGGGATGTCCGCCTGGTAAGCTTCGCCGTTGAAAAAGTTGAACATGGCAGTCATCTCTTCCTGTTCACCCCATCCCCCTTCTCCGGTAGGCATGGTGAGTTTGACAGGCCTTCCAATGACTTTCGCAAACGTATCGGCCAGCTGCGATTCGGTCAACGCATCGCCAGCCAGCTCGATGGTTTTGCCCAGATAATCACTGGGATTTGCCAATACCAGGGCTACAAAGACTGCGATATCTTCCACAGCGATGAGTTGCCGCTCTTTCTCAGGTCGTAATCCGAGCGCGTTGAACGTGCCATTGAGGATCAAAGCGCGTTCCCAGTTGAAGTTATCGAAGAAAGCAACCGGTCGCAGGATTGTATAGGGAATGTCAAGCGATTGAATATGCTGCTCGATCTGCCACTTGCTATCAAAATGCTTTTGTCCCATACCACGATGTGCCGAGCCGACTGATGAATACACCAGATGTTGAATACCCGCAGCTTTCGCCGCATCGGCGACGTTTTTGCCCTGCCGGATCTCCCCCTCAAAACCAACATTTGGGAGCCAGAAATTCTGCACGCTGAAGACTCCGTAGGCGCCTTCGAACGCGGCATCCAGCTGGGCCCGCTCGTCCATGTCACCGGAGACGACTTCCGCGCCGAGGGATGCCAATTCCTGGACAGCAGGCTTGTCTACATCGCGCGTGAGAGCGCGGACTTTCCATCCATCTGCTAATAGTTTTCTTGCGACCGCGCCGCCCTGTTGACCGGTTGCCCCGGTGACTGCAATAATTTTATTGTTCATCGTTTACCTCTATAGTTTTCGATTTTTGTTTGATGGCGATCTCATAACTCTCACGGAGTAGAGCAATCGCCTGCTCCACGTCCGACTCTTGCCGCAGGTAGAAACTCACCCAGCCGGTCTCAGGCAAAATATGATGAGGCCGTGCACGACCCGCAGCGACGATCTCATCGCGCACTTTTTTTGGGAATGGGATATCCACCAGGTGGTCGCCGTGGATATGCCCGATCTCGCGTTTGCCGATCCCATATTCCACGCCGCCAAAGCGATGCGGCTGGGCCTTCACAGCGGGCCAGGATGTGACCACCTCCGTGATGCGTGTCTGGGCACCCTTGCTGCTCATTCAGCCCTCCTGCCTAGACCCAATTTCTTGCACAACTCGCCCAGCAACTCCTGCTCCCTGGCAGACAACACCTTGAACTCGTCGACCAGCGTCGCCACGTGACCGGGCAGTACCGCTTTCACTTTCCCTTTACCGGCTTCCGTCAAATGGACATGAACCACCCGGCGGTCTTTCGAGTCGCGCTCTCTGCGGACCAGTCCATCGCGTTCGAGGTTATCGACCACGAGGGTCAGGTTACTTCCGCTTTTTAGAATCTTCTGGCTGACATCGCCCGCTGTCATGGGACCAAGGTGATACAAGGCCTCCAGGACGGCAAACTGGGAATATGTGAGCTCACCAATCGAGCTGCGCTCTGCAAGCCGGGCCAGCAAAGAGTTGGTACAACGGGTCAATTTGATAAAGGTATCCAGGGCGCGCGTCTCTGCACGCGAGCCGGTGAAGTGGGTGGGCATAACAAACCTCTTTTGACGTCAAATAGTTTGATATCAAAATATTATCGTATCCGAAAACGTCTGTCAATCGATTTTCCCTAGTCATAAGACTAGTCCATGCCTGCTCTTAAAGGCTGTGAGACGCTCCTATTGCAAATATTGTGCAAGGAAATCCAGAATGATCTGATTGATTTCCGGAATTGTGGGAATCGTTCCATCGGGGGCCGTAAACGAGTGCCTGGCATTGTGCACAATGACCAGTTGCGCAGGGACATTTTCCTGCACCAGGCGATCGTACATCAACTGGGATTGCTCCAGGGGAACGACCTCGTCGTGGTCACCGTGGATCAGCAGAAACGGCGGCGTATCCGGCGTTACATGCGAAATAGGACTTGCCTCGACCACATTGAATTCGCCAAACCCGATGCGCTTCATCGCCTCGATGTCGGTATTGGGGAAGTTACGCGAGAGATCCATGACTCCCGCCATGGCAATGACCGCCTGCACACGACTGGACTGATCCAGATACTCCCCCACGTCCCAGCCCACGCTCGCACCCGTGGTGCCCAGCAGAGCTGCGAGGTGTCCGCCTGCGCTCACCCCGACCGCGCCAATCCGGTTCGCGTCGAGGTTATAGTACGCAGCATTCGCCCGCAGCGAACGAACCGCGCACTTCACATCCTCGATCATCGCCGGGAACTGCGCAGCCGGATACAAACGGTAATTGATCGAAACGACGAGATAGCCCTGTGCAGTCATCATTCTTGCAAAGAGCCCCGCTTCTACTTTATCGCCATGCATCCAGCTGCCGCCATGGACGTAGACCAGAGCAGGCCAGGGTCCGCCCGCATCGGGGAAGTAAACATCCATGGTCTGCGGAGAGTTCTCTGGGGTGCAATAGATGATATCGGTCAGCGTCTCGCCGTACCTCCCAAAAGGAACCGGCGAGGCGCTGGCTGGCTGTGTTTGCAATGGAGTAGCAGTCGGTTGTATTGTTGGTTCTGGCGAGGGTTGCGGCGAGCTTGGTTCAGAAGAACAGGATAAAAATGAAAACGCTAACGGTATTGTCAAAAGAAATATTCTCGTATGTACTTTTAAAAAATTCTTAATCGAGCTTACTCCTTGCGGACGGGATTCTTCAATACACCCAACCCTTCGATTTCAACGACCACCTCATCTCCGTTCTTTAATTCACCCACACCCGCTGGCGTCCCCGTAAAGAGCAGGTCGCCCGGTTCAAGCGTCATCACAGAGGAAACATACGCGATCAGGGTCGGTACGTTGAATACCATGTCGCGAGTGGATGCCATCTGGCGCATCTGCCCGTTCACGCGGCAGGTGAGCACGGCGTCTGCCGGGTCGAATTCGGTGTCAATCCAGGGTCCGAAGGAACAAAAGGTGTCGAATCCTTTGGCGCGCGTCCACTGGTCATCGCTGCGCTGCAGGTCGCGGGCAGTCACATCGTTCCCGACGGTATAGCCCAGGATGTATTTCTTCGCATTTTCGCCGGTGATATAACGTCCACGCTTACCCATAACAACGACCAACTCGCTTTCATGTTCCACCTGCGAGGATTGCGGCGGCAGAAGTACTGTATCCCCATCCGAGATAATGGAGGAGGGTGGTTTCAAAAAGATAAGCGGGACTTTTGGTACTTCGTTGCCGAGCTCCTTGGCGTGCTCGATATAGTTGCGTCCCACGCACACGATCTTGCTTGGCTCAGACGGGGCGATCAGTTTCACATCTGCCAGGGGCGTATCTGCTTCCTTGCGGCGATAACGCCCGAAGATATTCCCGCCGATCTCGCCTACCTTGTCGCCCAGCAGCCACCCGTATTTTGCCTTCTTACTATCCCCGGTTTGATAACGAACGATGCGCATGTTCCCTCCACAAAAATGTTTAGTGCATAAAAGTGTAGCACAATTCCAAAAACAGGGTGGATAATCGCGGTATAATGCGCTGGATGGGCGCTTAGCTCAGTTGGTTAGAGCACTTCTTTTACACAGAAGGGGTCAGGGGTTCGAGTCCCTTAGCGCCCACAAGAAAAGAGAGTCTTCTGAAAGACTCTCTTTTCTTATTAATTCCATTTCCTCGCGTCTTCTTTATTGAGAAATGGCTTCCGTTATTCGTATGGGTATTTTCTCAGAGCCTCGGTGGCCATCTGGTACTCGTATGCGAGTCGTAAAACTTCTCTTTCCCCCAGGGTCTCCCTACAATCTGCAAACCCAGTGGAAGTCCATGCCTATCAAGACCACATGAAACACTTATGGCTGGCAACCCGTAATAGTTCGCAAATGCCGTATTTTCTGGCGAGAGTGCCTGCGGATTTGCGCTTGCCTCTCTGATGGTTGGAACGGTGGTTGTGGTGGTTGGAAGCAGCAACACATCGATGTCATGGAAAGCCTGGCGGGCAATGTTTTTTCGGTCGGCTTCGATATTCGCTATCCCGGCATTGGGATCGCCAAAAGGGGCCGCGACATCTCGCATGGGATAACCGAAGCTGCGCACTCTTTTGACAGCTTTTTCAAATGCAGCTTTAATTTCCTTATCTGCCTTGAAATTGTTCGCTACGCCAATTCTTAACTTCATCTTTCTGGCAAGTGCACGGACAAAGCTGGCTGCTTTGGAATGTCGGTCTGGTTCTGCAAGGACATCCAGCACAATCGCCGCATCTTGAACGTAGCGTGTGGTAATGGCGGGATGCGACAACCATACGATCATTTCATCGGCCTCCTCCCCCTCCAGAATACCTTTGGGACTGATCTGTCCATATGTGCCCTTAAAACCAACGACACCACAGCAGGCTGCCGGCAGCCGGCAGGAACCAATGGCGTCGGTATCGAGCGTCGCGTAGCACATCCCGCTGGCGAGAGCTGCAGCCGATCCGCTTGACGAGCCACCAGGGATATACCCTGGATTCCAGGGATTGTGCACTGGGCCAAAGTAGCTTTCCAGCCCGGTCGTACCCATGCCCAACCGGTGCATATTCGTTTTTCCAATCACGATGGCGCCGGACTTCTTAAGTTTGCGCACACCTACTGCATCGTTTACAGGTACGCGGTCCTTAAATTGCTCAAAAGCGGCGGTCGTCTTGATGCCGGCTGTATCGTAAAAGTCTTTGATCCCAACCGGGATACCATGCAGGTCGCCGCGCCACTTGCCCGCTTTTATCTCTCCTTCGGCTTCCTGAGCTTGCTCTCGGGCTTTATCCGCCAAAATAGTAATAAACGCGTTGAGCTTTGGGTTGAGATCTTCAATTCGTTGAAGACATGCGTCTACCACTTCTACCGGCGAGAGTTGCTGTGCCTTGATCAGTTTAGCTACCTCTTGAATCGGGGCATTTGCAAAAGGATCAGAAATATCTTTTCGGGCTGACTTCACTATGCTTTCTCCACCGGGAACTGGATCTCATTGACGGTGTTCGGGTCATTCTGGTCCCCCAGCTTATCGGGCAGACGGAGATTCAGCTCGCGCCCCGGACCGACGATATGATAGCCGTTCTGATCGATCCATTTGGCGAGGGCATCGTACGCCTCGCCGATCGTGGCGAACGGTCCGGTGTGGACGACGCAAGCCATTTTTTCTGCCCCCGGCAGGTCATAGACCCTCACACGCGGGCTGGAGGCGATCTCCTCGCTCAACGGCATAACCACCTCGATATCCCAGTCCCGTTCCTTAAACTCGGGATCATGATAAATCGCCATGGGCGGCCCGATCATGCGGGCACTTTTTTGATTCAGATGAGCTATCAGATCATCCCATAGCGAGCGCTGGTCTGGCGGCGTGGGGACAACCCCGCGCACTGCCGCGACCTTCAAGGGCTCGATCTTCTTGATCACAACATCATACTTGGACATGGAATCCTCCTGTTCGATTTCTCTCAGCCACAGCTCCACACGCTCGAGACGCGTCATCTCCTCCTCCACCTTCTGCCTGATTTCCACCTGACGCAGTTTTAGCATCCCGCGCATCTGCTCCACAGACACCTCTCCTTCGAGAAGACGGCCGATCTCCTCCAGGGAGAAACCCAGGTCTTTGAGCGCCAAGATGCGGTACAGGCGAGGTAGCTGGTCAAATTCGTAATAGCGGTAGCCGGTGAAGCGATCCACTTCGACGGGCTTGAGCAGACCCATCTCATCGTAGAGCCGCAGCGCCTTGATAGACACACGGCTGAGTTTGGAAAAGTCTCCGATCCGGATCATTTGAAGGCCTCCGATGTCTTTATACACTCTCCCGCAGGAGGAGAGTCAAGTATTTTTACCGCTTTTCTCAATAATAGGTAAATCTTTTCAAATGTTCTCCAGGTTGAATTTTAGACAACCGCACGTCATGAGGCGGCAATATGTAGCCAGAAGTTCTGGCGTTGGGGGAAATTTCGGGCTCCACAGATACCTGTTAAATTGCTATCAAAATCGGGATTCTGGATATTTTTCTCATTCACTTCCATATAATCAAATCTAACAGGTCATGCAACGAACAGGAGAAGCCTGAGAACTTCTCAATTTTCGTGAAGTACAAAGTTACTTCACAATGGACGGGAAAAGGACCCTCCGTGAGCATCCGTTTTAAGGTCATTCTGCCTTATCTTCTTCTCACTCTCATCGTCGCCGTAACGGGTGCCTATGTTGTTACGCGCCTGGTCTCGAGCACCCTGAATGAGCGCTTGACGAATCAACTAATCGAGGCCGGACATGTGATCTCAGACACGATGGCGCGGCAGGAGATCAAGCAGCTTGAGTCTGCGCGCCTGATCGCGTATACGCGTGGACTGGGCGATGCGGTTCAGGCCGGAAATTTGGACCAGGTTCTTGCCCTGGCGCAACCGGCTGCGGGTGGATCGAACGTCGAAAGCCTGATGATCTTCGATGCACAGGGCCGCGAAGCGCTTCATCTGATCGAACAGCCAGACGGATCGATCCCGCCTGTCACGCAACCAGGCAGTCCGACCACATTAGCAACTGTCAAAAAACTGTTGCTGGAGAACAACCCGAATAGCCTCCCCCGGCGAGAGCTGGCTCTCGATCCCGGGAATGGACGCTACTATTATTTCACCAGCATTCCGGTTATCGCGGGAAATCAAGTCGTTGGCGCGGTTGTGGTCGGCACCTCTCTCAACACCCTGCTTGTGCATTTGAAAAACACATCGCTCGCCGATGTGATCATTTATGGAGAGAATGGGCTGGCCATCGCCTCCTCCCTGGGAGGCACGGGGACGGAAATCCTGTACCAGAGAACGATCTCCATAACCCCCGCGGAGTATCAGGACATCGTTGCCCGGAACGACACGATACAGGGCCAAAACATACTAGCAGATGGCAGCTGGTACAGCCTGGCACGCGGTCCGCTCAAGGTGGGGGAGGATCATATCGCTGTTTTTGCCGTGGTCCTGCCCAAGGACTTCGTCGTCCAATCTGGTGCCACCAACCGCAACGTCTACGTTGTTTTATATTCCGCGGCGATGATCGCCGTAATCCTGATCGGATATTTTGTGGCACGGTTGATCATCAACCCATTGGTCAGGCTGGTGCACACCTCACGCGCCATTGCCGGCGGCGACCTGACCAAACGGACCGATATCGATAGCAGGGATGAGATTGGGGTGCTCGCCGCCACGTTCGATACGATGACCGCGAACCTGCAGCAACGCACCCTGGAGCTGGAGAAGACCAATCGCATTCTGGAACAGATGGATCGTGCCAAGATGCGCTTTATTCATGTGGCAGGCCATGAGCTCCGGACACCGCTCACACTGGTCCAGGGATATGCCCAAATGATCCAGATGAAGTCAAATGGAAACGAGGACTTCACAAAATACAGTAGTGGGATTCAAGAGGGGTCCAGCCGCATGGTGGAGATCATCGATAGCATGTTGGACATCTCACGGATTGACACAAACCAACTGGAACTCTTGCCCGCTGATATGGAGATCCAGCCTGTGATCGAAAAGGTGAATAACGTCTTTCGATCCGCGCTTAAAGAACGGAACATTTCTTTAGTGACAAATGACCTGGCAGACCTGCCGGTGCTTTATGCGGATAAAGACCAGCTATATAAAGTCTTTTATCATGTGATCGGTAATGCCATCAAATACACGCCTGATGGAGGCAGTATCACGATTAGCGGGCGGGTCATTGAGAGCAGCCCCCAACGTGAGATCGAGATCACCGTCCGGGATATGGGGATTGGGATCGACCCGGAGAATCAGGAACTGGTCTTCGAGAAGTTTTATCAAACCGGTGAAGTGCTTTTGCATTCCTCGGGCAAGACGAAGTTCAAGGGCGGCGGACCAGGTCTGGGGTTAGCCATCGCGCGCGGGATTGTCAATGCTCATCACGGGCGCATCTGGCTGGAAAGCCCCGGACATAACGAAACGACAAATCCCGGCACCACAGTCTTTGTACGCTTGCCAGTCAACGGACTTAGGCATGAAGGCAGTTGACCGCGAGCGGCTGGACTGGACGATCGTTGTCATCACCATTCTGGTAATTGGATTCATCCTTTTGCTCGTCGCCGGGCAGCTGGCATTGCGTTTCGCTCCACGCTGGGAATTAAATACCAGTATGAATTCCCATATCGACCCGAACAGCACCTTCGTCGCGAGCAAACCCAACGGTTTCATTGAACCTGTGGATGCTTCCATTCTCACACCGCCCGATTGGGATGATTTCCTCACACCTGGTGTGACGGTCATCACCGGGACGCCCTTCCCTCCCACCACATCCACAGCTTCCCCCGAGGCGACAACGGTTTCCTCCGCAACGAGTACCGTAACCATCGCGGCAAGTCCCACGAACACATTTGTATTTATCCCATGGACGCCCACCTCCACACGTAAGCCAAAGCCTACCAAGACAGATGCTCCATCAACCGACATCCCATCCACGCCGACCCTCATCACAGCAACACCATTGACTCCAACACCAACAGTTACCTTGACGCCTACCGTTACCCAGACTCCGGTTGTGATTCCCACCGATACAACGCCGCCAGAAATCGGGACAACGCCTGACGGCGTTGTGTATCTCTTACCTTCAGGTGGCTCTCTAACACTGGGAACCAATCTGGTAGCCAATGGAGATGGCAATTTTGACTTGGTCTATTATGAGCGCCAGTCTCCGGCTGGCAACGGCATCTTCCTCGATTGGGTCATCGTGGAAATCGGCGACGGCACCAACTGGTATACCGTTTTTTACTGGGGGGACAATATTGCCGACACCAACAGCAATATGGATTTCAATAGATTGCCCAACCCACAAATCCCCGAGGAGACTGACCAGCGTGATATTCCGACAGCGTCACTGTATAACGGAACGGGCATCGCCATCGACGTAGATGCGATTGTCCCGCCGGGGACCTACTCGTACATACGGTTTACAGCCCCGTCAGGCGACGCCGACAATCAAATGGAGATCGATGCGGTAGAAGTCTTACCGTAAAAGGAAGTCCTCTGACTTAAACGAACAGATGAGGCACTCATTGCCTCATCTGTTTTTGATTCTACTGACGGGTATTATCCGCTGCTGGACTGGGTCGGTTCAGCCGTCGGAGACTGGTCAGGCGTTACAGGAGTCTGATTGGGGCCAGGACCAAAGCCGTGGCCGTGACCGCCGAAACCGAATCCATCAGGTCCGCCGAGGAAACCCTTGTCGAGCCCTTCGAGAAGCCAGTCCGCGTGCTCCTGGGTGATCGTGCCGTCGTCCAGGGCCTGCTGAATGCGGTCGCGCATTTCGGTCGCGCGTGCAGCCTGCATCGCATCCTGCACATCCTGGATATCAACACCAGCCTCGGTCGCCAGTTCCTCGAGCGTCTTCCCGCTGCGCAGTGCCGTGATCAGCTCGTCGGTGGTCATGTTCAGGGCTTCCGCCGCGATCTGCAGTCCTTCCAGACCCAGGCCGCCGCGCCCGCCGCCGGGACCGCCACCATGCAGTGACGCTGCCAGCGGAGCCTGTGCATACGCGTTCCTCGCGCCGATCACACCGATCACCACTAAAGCAACCAGCAAACCTGCGATCAAAACAGACATTTTATTTTTCATGTTTTTCTCTCCATTGTTTGTATTAGGCTGGATCACATCCAACCTGCACAAATCTTAACTGGAGGCTGTCATGGGCCGGTGAAGAGCCTGTGGGGAAATTATGTGGGTTAAAAGGCTCCAAAAGAGCTACAATTTTCACTGTCACTTTGCAATATTGATGGTTTTTCCGAGTTGTAAACTGTTCGTAAAGTCGCTAACGGCTAGTTTAGGGGATAATGTGTCAATCATTGCGAGGGCGCTTTATTCCCTCAACATAGACATCAAAACTCATTATCCACTTATAGCACAACGCAGACATCGACCTTATCGTTACAGACACCGCAACACAACGCAGACATCCTAACTTTATCGTAGACATCGTTTTCACAACACAGACATCGTCCTCGCAATGATGGGTGGGCAGGTGGGCTTGTTTCCAGAAGATCGGAAACAAGCCTGTCGCTTTAATAGAGTAGATCAGCCTGAAGCAGCTCAGGCTGTTTTTTTTGCCTCTCCCCGAACTGTAATCGTCATGGCTCGCGAACTTTATTTCAAGTGTTCACGTCTTAAATCTAAATTGACAGCCATGCAAAGGATCAGCCAAATTTATGGAAGAGGGCATCATCATGATATTCAAAAAGAAAACACTGTTCGGAATTATCCTGCTTATTCTCGTGACTTTGGGGATGTTATCATTCAAGCTCTACCGTCAGCCGCTCGGGCCGGCTTTGGAGCTATCAACATCTACCCCAGAAGTTCCCACGCTCACTACCTTTCCCGTTGCAGAATTAACAATAGAGGGCACCTCTACGGAAGCGCCGCCCACTATCACACAGACCGCTGCGCCCCAACCTTTGTGTGGAGGACCTGCGGTGATGAATATCCTGGCCATCGGCTCCGATGCGCGCGGCCAGCATTATCTTTATGGACTGGCGGATATCATGCGGCTTGTACGGGTGGACTTTGTGAAGGCCCGCGTGACGATCCTCGAGGTGCCGCGCGACCTGTGGGTGGAAATCCCTGAGATCTCTGATCACTATGGAATTACACATGGCAAGTTGAATCAGGCATATCTCTACGGCAATAAAGGACTCGGCTATTATGATGGTCCCGGCGAGGGACCGGGCTTGCTGGCGCGTACGCTGAATCTCAACTTCGGTGTCCAGCCTGACCATTACATCGCCGTCAACATGCGGACGTTCGAAGCCGTGGTAGATGCCATCGGCGGACTCGACATTTATCTGCCTTATGAGATCAGTGTGAAATCAAAAGATAACCCCAAGGGTTTTGCCATCCCCGAAGGGCAGCACCACATCGACGGCGAGACCGCGCTCTGGATTGCGCGCATCCGCCAGTATCACACCTTTGGGCGTGCCGAAAACCAGAACATCGTCATGTGCTCGCTGCGCAAAAAGTTACTCAGCCCGGCGATCGTGCCTGCCATTCCGGAACTGGTCAGAAGCTTCAAGAGCTACGTTCAAACCGACTTCAGCCCGGAGCAAATAAATCAACTGGCCTGTCTCGCCACGCAGATGAAAGGGACGAATGTGGTATTCGCCAGTTTTCCCATCGAACTATTCAAAGCCAAAAAGACCTTCGACCCTCAACTGGGGACGACCACCACGACGGCCGATGCCGATTTCAATATCCTGCGCGATTACATCGACCGTTTCCAAGAGGGGACATGGCCCGACCCGGATCTCGTGATCCAAAATACACCCTCGCCCGCTGAAACGGATCTCGAGTTTTCATGTGAGGATTGAAAGGTTGCTCCCCCCGCCGTCCCCGGCGGGGATTTCATGTGTCCCATCTGCGCTGGGACTTGCGCTTGAGGTACAAGTTTAAGACAATAAGACTCGTGTGAGTGTATCTGCCAGCCATTCTGAATATTGCTCCTTCGACCAGCCGCGATCTCGGGTAAGAAGCAAGTAAATTTCGCCGCTGGTTAACGTCCAGACCGTATCCCTGGCATATCTTTCATCCATGTTGTCCCGGAAGGGTCCATTTGCGGCAATTTGCTGAACGGCAAGGGCCATATGCTCCCGGCGCTGTTTATTGAGCTTCTCTACAATCCTCTCAAAATCTGGCTCAACCTTGGCTGCTTCCATCATAATTTCAAAGACGGCAGCGACCTGGTTAAGGTTATAAGCGACAATGTCGGCAAACATGCGTAGCTGACGGCGTTGATCAGTTTCACGAGCGACAGCCTGTGCGCCACCCCGCTCATGGACAGGAAGATGATCTTCTTCACCAGTGGGAGATGAAACGTTCATCAAACTGACAAGAATTCTTTTCTTATTCTTGAAAATTGCATAAATGGTTTGCGTAGACACACCTGCCTCTGCAGCGATTGCATCTGCGGTTGCGCCCGCATAGCCACGTTCCATAAATAGCTTACGAGCTGCCTCAAGAATATGGAGGCGTGTTTCATTCGCCTGTGCCTGTCGGCGGCTGGCATTGTATACGCGTTTGGTGGAATTCAATTTGGTTATAACCCTTGACATTTCCTCAATTTAATTATAACATATATATATTGAATATAATAAACTTATAATTAAATTAAGGAGATAAAAATGATCCAGCATGAATTGACCATTCATCTTGACCAACCGGTGGAGCAGGTGTTTGCCTTTTTAATGGATACCAGCAAACTTTCCACATGGCAATCCAATCTTATCAAATCAGAACTATTAACCGAAGGTCCCCTGCATACTGGCAGCCGTTTCCGCGAACTTCGGCGGATTAACAACAAAGAGACGGAGATCCAGGGAGAAATTACCGCTCTGGAACCTAATAAGCGTCTCGAAACGAAGACCGCGACCCGGCCGCAAGCCACGGTCAGCTACTCCCTCGCTCCAGAGCAGGGCGGGACGCGACTGAGTTACAAATTTTCTCTTGTCACCAGTGGTTTGATGCGACTGCTGGAACCGATGATTGCCAGTTCCATTAAGAAAGACACAGAAGCCGATTTTGAAACATTGAAGCACATCCTTGAAAACTGATCACCTTCTAGAAAGCTAATATATCCACCGAATAAATCAAATCAAAAAGAGAAGGCGTGACTCTTCTCTTTTTGATTTGATATACGATTTCAAACCCCTTTTGACTTTACAAAAAAGATAGATGCATTGTAATTGGCTCACAGAATGAAGTTTCCCGCAACAGGTAATCTCGCCAGAAATTATAATCAACAAAATTACCTCACTGGCATGGGGCAAAATAGGTTTTCACATGAGCATTCGCTTCAAAGTTATTTTGCCTTATTTGCTGTTAACTCTGATCGTGGCCGTGACTGGTGCCTACGTTGTGACACGCCTGGTTTCAGGCTCACTCGGTGAGCGCCTGACGAATCAGTTGCTGGAAGCAGCGCGGGTTGTGTCTGGCACAATGGCGCGGCAGGAGATAAAACATCTCGAGGCCGCACGTATCCTGGCCTATACGCGTGGGTTGGGAGACGCGCTCCAGAGCGGGGATGTGGCGGAGGTCGCTCGCCTGGCGAAACCGGCCGCGGGTGGATTGAACGTCGAGAGCCTGTTCATGGTTGACGCACAGGGGCGTGAATCACTTCACTTAATCAAACAAGCAAACGGAACGATCATGGAAGTCACACAGCGGGACCGCGTATCGGCACTGTCGACGGTGGCCGGGTTATTGGCTACAAACGACGGCGACAGCCTGCCCAAACGTGAGATTGCCATCGATCCTGTGGATGGTCGTTACTACTACTATACGGCGATCCCCGCCGTATCCGAAAACCGGATCGCTGGAGTTGTGGTGGTCGGCACATCCTTGAACACGGTGCTTCCGTTGTTGAAAAGCACATCTCTGGCTGACCTGATTATCTACGACACTCATGGACAGGCAATCGCATCCACGCTTGGACTGCAGGGAACCGAATCTTTGTTCATCAGGACTATCTCAATACCGGAAGCCTTATACCAGGAAGTGATCAGCACGGATGAGAAAATAAAAGGCGAAAACTTTCAAGTGGATGGAAATTGGTATAGTCTCGTGCGCAGTCCCCTAAAAGTGGGGGATGATCGTCTGGCGGTAATTGCCGTTGTTCTGCCGTTGGATTTCGTTGTCGAATCCAATTCCGTTAACCGAAATAACTATGTATTCTTATATTCTGCCGCGATGATCGGGGTGATTTTCATTGGCTATTTCGTTGCGCGCTTGATCATCAATCCGCTTTCTTCCCTGGTCCGCACATCGCGCGCCATCGCAGGTGGCGACCTGACCCAGCGAACGGGAATTGCAAGCCAGGACGAGATCGGCCTGCTCGCGAATACCTTTGATGAGATGACAGCCAACCTGCAGCTGCGAACCCGCCAGCTTGAACAGATGGATCGTACAAAGATGCGCTTCATTCAGGTGTCGGCACATGAACTTCGCACGCCGCTGACCATCATACAAGGTTATGCCCAGTTGACGAAGTTAAAAACCGCGGGGATGGAAGACGTTGCACAACTTACAACCAGTATCCTTGACGGCGCCATACGGATGGCCGAAATCATTGACAGTATGCTGGATATCACGCGCATCGATAACAACACGCTCGAAGTGATGCCCTCTGAAGCGGAGATTAGCCCGATGATCGAGAAGGTAGAGAGCGTTTTCAGATCTGCCCTGGAGGAACGGCGACTCAATTTCAATATCGAGAGATTGACGGACCTGCCCACTATTCACGCAGATAAAGACCTGCTATACAAGGTTTTCTATCAGGTGATCGGCAACGCTATCAAATACACACCTGATGGTGGGAGGATTACCGTCACCGGGCAGACCATCGAAGATGCCAACACGAGATCTGAGATAGAGATCAGGGTCCAAGACACAGGTATCGGCATTGACCCTCGCCATCAGGAGCTTGTCTTCGAAAAATTCTATCAAACTGGCGAAGTACTCTTGCATTCATCCGGAAAAACCAAATTCAAAGGTGGTGGGCCCGGACTGGGACTTGCCATCGCGCGCGGCATTGTCAACGCGCACAATGGGCGCATCTGGATCATAAGCCCCGGTCATAATGAACAGCTGAATCCTGGCACCACGGTCCATGTGCGTCTGCCACTAAGTGGATGTACTCATGAGAACAACTGAAAACGAAAGACGTGATTGGGTCGTCATCGTTTTCATTCTCCTATTTGGACTCTTGTGGATTCTGCTTGCCGGAGGCTGGGCGCTTCGCTTCACTCCACGCTGGGAGTTGGATACGAATGTGGAATCCAGGATCGATCCGAACAGCGATTTCCTCACCAACAAACCGGGCGGATTCATCGAGCCCGTTGACCCGGCCATCCTGGCAAACCCTGCCTGGATCAATGCCGTCCTTACACCAGGTGCATCATTTTCCACAGTTACGCAGCTCTCCACGACAGCCAATGCACCCGCCGGGACGTCCACACCTGGCACATTGGTCCCAACACAAACGACAGTCCCGACAACGACTGCACCTGCAACGACTACGGCAACAGTTTTGCTCAATCCTACAAACACGCTGGTATATGTCCCGCCACTTCTTACTTCCACATCGAAACCCAAGCCAGGATCCACTTCTACTCCCATTTCTTCCACAGGCACTGTCACGCCCACCTTAAGCGCTTCGGCTACGCCTTCGCAGACATTGACTTCTACAGCCACTGCGACCGCCACATCTGCTTCCGCGGCCACTTCAACCGCAACACCCACCAATACTTCTGACCCGAGCGAACCCGATTTTGGCGGACCGGATGGAAACGCAATGTCTCTCGGCAATGGAATGTGGATTGAATTCAATCTAAGCGGATTCCTCCTGGATGGGAACGCAGCCTGGGATGTAGTTTATTACGAGAAGGAAGAAACCAGTGCAGCGAGCAAGATCCATATGGGGAGAGTTCTCATCGAAGTGTATGACGAGACGACTGCCGCATGGTATACGATCTACCATTGGGGGAATGGGGCCGTTGATGCCAACACCAGCTACAACAACGGCAATTCGGAGCCGGATGGTTTCCCAGTGGATAAGAGCCTGCTGTATGGTGTGCCACCATTGAATACCGGGATCGCGATCGACATCGATGTTCCTGCCATTGGGCAAGGCGGCACCACCGGAGATTTGATCACAAAAATCCGCATCACCTCCCTTTCCAACCTCAATTGTGATATCGACTCACTACAAATGTTGCGATAAGATCTTTATCGTCATCTCCTTTCCAAATCAAAGAGCCTCAACTTTTATCTGCTGCCCTCCGTGTGGAATATGTCATTTTCCACTTGACCCTTCCCCTCTCCCGTTCTACAATCTAATCGTCTGACAATCTCAAAAACAGCTCTCACAAGGAGAAAATAAATGGCTGATTATCTATTCCGCGGCAACCTTGCCAAGCTCGATCGTGACGTCTATGAATTGATACAGCTCGAAGCCGAGCGGCAAGCCCGCAAGTTGATCCTGATCCCCTCCGAATCGACGGCGCCGATGGCAGTGCGGGAGGCGCTCAGCTCCGCCTTCCAGAATATTTACGCTGAAGGCTACCCGGAAGAAGCGACGCGCTGGATGTCCGAAGAGGAGATTTTAGACTACCCTGCGCGTTTAGGTGATTATCGCCGCAACGGGGACCCGCGCTATTACAAAGGCGTGGAATACGCGGACGTTGTCGAGGCGCTGGCCCGCCGCCGCGCGGCAGAGACCTTTGCTGCCAACGGATTCGGCGCGGATCAAATCTACGTCAACGTGCAGGCGTTATCCGGCGCGCCCGCCAATAACGCGGTCTATCAGGCGCTGGTTCCCCTTGGCGAGACCATCATGGGACTCAACCTCCTCCACGGCGGGCATCTTTCACACGGCTCATCGGTCAACCGCTCGGGGAAGTGGTTCAAGGCCGTGCATTACACGGTGGATGAGAACGAGAGACTCGACTACGAAAAAATCCGAGAGCAGGCGCTGGAAACCAAACCAAAACTCATCATCGCCGGATATTCATCCTATTCCTGGATCCCCGATTGGAAGAAATTCCGCGCGATCGCGGACGAAGTCGGCGCGTATTTCCTGGCAGATATCTCGCACATCGGCGGGATGGTCGCGGCGGGCGTGATTCCTTCGCCGGTCGGTATTGCGCATGTGGTCATGTCTACCACGCACAAGAGTCTCGACGGACCGCGCGGGGCGGTCTTGCTGACCACCGACGCGGCAATTGCCAAGAAGATCGATTCGGCGGTCTTCCCCGGCGAGCAGGGTGGCCCGCATGTGAACGTCTTTGCGGCACTGGCATTGACGTTCAAGCTCGCGCAAACACGACAGTTCAAAAAGCTGCAGGAACAAACGATCAAGAACGCGCAGGCGATGGCAAACCAGTTCCAGAAGCGCGGATTGCGCGTCCCGTTCGGGGGCACGAACAGCCACCTGGTGAACGTCGATACGACGACGGTCAAATCGCCCGAGGGCATCCCTCTGACAGGCGATCAGGCGGCGCGGATTCTGGATATTGTGGGGATCGTCGTCAACCGCAATACGATCCCTGGCGATAAGAACTCACGCGATCCCTCGGGCATCCGCCTCGGCACACCGTGGATCACCCAGCGCGGCTTCAAAGAAAAAGAGACGCGCGAGCTTACAGACATCATGGCAGACGTGCTGCTGGCTTGCGCGCCGCACGCGGTGGACACGGTCCGCAAGGGGCGACAGCGCCGCGCCAAGATCGATTTCAACCTGTTGAACGATGCCAGACTGCGCGTGCGAAAGTTAGCCGAGAAGGCGGGCATCGACTTCAAGTACAAGAAGAGTGGTTATCCGCACTTCTATTACATCGATGACAAGTTCAAAGCCAAGGACAACGCGGTCTTCGAATTGACGGGCGCACGTACCCGCCAGGTGCTGGATTACGCGGCCTCCTCTGACCTCTCCGGGTTGACGAAAGGACAGAGTCAGGCCACGACGATCGCGACACCAAGGGGTGTGGTCAAAGGGACGATCATTAATGTGGATGAGCAGACCTATCAACTGTCCGTTCCCGTGGGCAAAGCCTCTCTGGTCGCGACCTGGCTGCGTGACCTGTCAGATGGATACACATCGTTCAAGCTGGACGGCGAGAAGGATTTCAGCGAGAAGCGGCTGCCGGGTCCGTTTGCGGTGGAGCAGGTAAAGAAAGCGAAGAGAGCCTGGTCGAAAACGGCAAAAGCCGTCAGCGAGGACAAGCCTTACTTTATCGGGATCAGCTCCGAAGTCCAGAAGGAGCCGCTGCCGCCCTTCCACTGGGACGAACGTGAGGAACCCGTCAAGTTCACAGCTCTACACGATACGCACAAATCCATGGGCGCCAAGATGGTCCCGTTCGCAGGCTGGGACATGCCCGTCTGGTACACGTCGGTGGTCGAGGAGCACCTTGCGACGCGCCAGGCAGCAGGGCTGTTCGACGTCTCGCACATGGGCGTATACGAAGTGCGCGGACCCGACGCGGCCTCGTTCCTCGATACGATCTGCGCCAACGACTGCGGCGGACTGGAACCCGGCGAGAGCCTCTACAGCCAGTTCCTCACGCCTGATGCGGACGTGATCGACGATACCCTCGTCTACCGCCGCGCCCCGGACAAGTTCCTGGTGGTGGTCAACGCCTCGAACGATGACAAGGACCGCACCTGGTTCGAGTCTGTGCGAGATGGAGAGGTCTGCATCGACAACACCCGTCCGTGGGCGCGGACCTATGGCTACCAGGCGGATCTCCGTGACTTGCGTGACCCGAGGTCCGGGGACGATATGCGCGTGGACATAGCACTTCAGGGTCCCAAGAGTCGCGACGTTCTGCTAGCCATGGGGGTAGACACGGAGACACGGACCCAGGTGATGAAACTGAAGAGGACGGAACTTTGCGATGCGAAAATCGGCGGTTTCGATCTGATCGTTTCGCGCACGGGTTACACCGGGGAGAAGATGGCGTTCGAGTTGTTCGTCCATCCCGAGCGGGCCGTTGACTTCTGGAACGCGGTTTTGGAAGCAGGCGAGCCGTTCGGCGTGAAGCCCGTCGGGTTGGGCGCACGTGATTCGCTCCGCACAGAGGCGGGATTGCCGCTCTATGGTCACGAAATGGGACTTGGCTCAGGCAAATTCGGGCACCGGGATCTGGGAGTTGCAGAAGGCGGGTTTGGCTCTTATGTCAAACCCTATAAGCCGTGGTTCATCGGACGGGACACGTATGTAGCACGCGAGCAGGATCGTAAGGGTGTGGTCGTGCGCTTTCGCTTCGACGAGCAGCGCGTCCGCATGGCGCACAACGGCGACCCGGTGGTAAATGGCAATGGAGAACGCATCGGCTGGGTGACCTCCTGTGCCATCGACGGCGAGCGCTTCCTGACCGGCCAGGCATATCTGGAGAATGGCTACACCAAGGAAGGCACGCCGATCGGCATTCATCAAGGCGGTGTGATGGACCGACCAGCGACCGCGGCGAAGGTGGTGTCGAGGTTCCCGAAAACCAAGTAATTGGTAATTGGTAAATAGTAATTGGGACGGTGGAGGATGGGACGCCGTCCCATTTTGTTTAGACATGAAAAAGGGGCTGTATAATGGCAGGGTACGTGTTCAGGACCCGCCATTCAAGAAGGAAAACATCATGACACAAAAACAACAGGATGAATCGGAGCAGGAAGAGAAGCAAAAACTGCAGAAACAAGAACGGTTGAACCTCGAGCAGAAACAGGAAGGGGAACAGAAACTGCGCCAACAGGAACGGCTGCAATTGGAACAACAGCAGGAACAGAGACAAAAACCGAAACAACAGGAACGGCTGCAACTGGAACAGCAACAGGAACAGGACCAGAAAATGCGCCAGCAAGAACGGCTAAAACTGGAGGGGCAGCAGGAACTGAAACAAAAACCGAAACAAGAGGAACGGCTGCAACTGGAGCACAATCAGGAACAGGAACAGAGACTGCGGAGAGAGGAAAGGCTGAGACTGGAGCAGGAACAGGAAGAGAAACAAAAATTGCGCAGACAGGAACAGCTGAAACTCGAGCAGGAGCAGGCAGAGAAGCAGAAATTGCGCAGACAGGAACAGCTGAAACTCGAGCAGGAGCAGGCAGAGAAACAGAAACTGCGAAAACAGCAACAGCTGCAATTCGAGCAGGAACAGGAACGAAAAAAGCGGCATTGAGGGCAGCAATAGAAGAAATAGTAGAAGTTGTAGCTACACCAATCCTGGAACCAAGATCGGCAAGACTATCACTGAAAACCGCTGACCTACGCTTCGCTCAGGGCAGCATGATAGATCGTCCCGCGACAGCGGCGAAGGTGGTGAGCCGGTTCCCGAAGTTGTAGAAACCGTAACCTGTAAGCGTACTAATCGTCATGTAATAGTGCGAAGCTTTTGAAATCTTAGTCAGTGGGCATGAGTGATCGGGACGGCGGAGGAGGGACGCCGTCCCATATTCTAGGAGAAACATTTTTTAACAACTTGTGCTATCGTAATTTCAACTTTCAAACATCGAGAAGTAATAATGTCAACATTCACAGATGACACGTTTCATTCTTTTCTTGGAGAACCGCTTATTTCCGAGCATGATTGGGGAATCGAATGGAGGTTTGCAGTCCAAAAACAAACGCTAGAGAAGTACGGCAATATTTTGCACGAAACGCTTTATTATCATCACAGTTTTTTTAATTTGGATGATGTATTAGCAAAATTAGGATTTCCATTATCGGCACAAGCGCTTAAGAATCTTTATTCTGGTACTCCTTTAGATCACAAAACACAAATGGGTAATTTAGGGGAAGTAATAGGGGCACATCTTTCAAGAACCTATATGAATTTTCAAGGTAAGCCAATTTATCCCAAAAGATATAGCACAAATGTTGAACAATCTATGAAAGGACTTGATGTTTTGAGTTTCCGGGATATCAATTTGCCTGCAGAAATCTTCATCGGAGAAGTCAAAACTGGTCAACGACTTAATAAAACAAGCACCAAAGATAAGAAGAATCCTATCGAAGATGCATATGCAACATTATGTAAACATCAAAGGAATGAAGACTTACCCAAAATTTTACATTTTGCGAGAGCGTATTTTGCGGATGACAAATCTAATTTAGCGAATGTAGAACGCCACATGAAGAAAGGTACGCCGAAGAAGCACCTGCTACTTTCCGTGACTGAGCAGAAACCCGGGGAACCCTTTAGCAAAATTCCAGAATACAAGGAAAAGTATGGCGAAATAACAGAATTACTCGCTGTTCATATAGAAATCAAAGGCTTAACAGAGTTTCTGAAAGTGCTCTATTCAGGATCTAAACATGTTTGATATCTACTTTGATTTAATTACAAAGCTTAAAGACAAACTAGAGGCTCGTTCAGACCCAGAACGTCGAAATATTCAACAAGATATTAAGAGAATAGCTGATACGCTGCAGAAGCAATCAGAAATTGGTGATGCTATTTTTGACGCTGCCTTTTGTTATTATATTGCTGGCTATTATGTTCATGCTCAATCATTAGTTGTTAACTCCCGCCTTGATAACATTCATCTTATTCAAAAATGGATTTTGTATTTCTTAGCTAAGAACTTTGAGGCATTACGAATTGAATTATGTGAAATAAAAGAAGATAGACAATTTCAAGATATAGTCATTCAGGAAAAAGTAAGCGATGGAAGATTAATCTCAACTGAGGTTATTGAACTAATTATTACCGCAAAGATAGCTGAAGGATTATCAAACATTATTTCTTTCATAGAAACCGGCAATCATGAAAAACATATTGGCGCACTAGAGATAATCTTATCCTGTCAAACATTGCTATGCAGAGTGGGGGAATGGAAACGTTGGTGGTGGATTGAATGCCTAAAACTTATTGCAGAAGAATTCATTGAAAATTCGCTCTGGCAAGTACTCAAATCAATGCGTGTCGACCCGGTCAGTTCTGAAACAATTTCTAAATATATTATTGTTAACTACAATGCATCAAAAATTGTTGAATTTTGGCGGACCCAAATTGAGAGCTTGCCAAAAGTAAATGACCTTGAAAGATGCAGTTTTTGTATTTCTGTTCCAACCAGTGCAGGAAAAACTAAAACTGCAGAACTAAGTGTCTTACGTTTTTTACTAGATTATTGGGATGAACCTGATAAAAAATGTGTTTACATTGCACCTTTGCGAAAACTTTGTCAAGAGGTAGAAGAGTCTTTTTCAAAGGTCTTTGAGCAATTCCAAACTAATATTGTATCCAACTTCTATGGGGGACATGAAATTGATATATTCGATGAATATTTTTTCAGTAGGAGCCGAATCCTTGTTTTGACGCCTGAAAAGCTAGATGCGTTGTTAAGGCAATATTCAGATTTAGGATCCCAGATCAAATTGGTCATTGCCGATGAAGGGCATCTGATTGGAGGCGAAGATCCTAAGTACCGCTTTTTGTTAGAACGTCTAATTTATATCATTACTAAAAAAATATGTAATGAAACAAAAAAATCTAGGATTATTTTACTTTCTGGGGTGTTGCCAAATGCAGATGATTT